>ENA-OSET01001272-OSET01001272.1-sediment-metagenome-genome-assembly--contig:-NODE-1272-length-26363-cov-4.229286_pt1 | contig 26363 bp, 26 predicted proteins | sample MGYA00237882_ERZ534229 | MGnify/ENA primary metagenome ERZ534229 (study PRJEB26408, sample SAMN06266212) | sediment metagenome | isolation source: Hudson Canyon methane seep mesocosm | place... | reverse complement strand
AACCCTAAAGTGGTGGGTATTTACCGGCTGATTATGAAAACAGGTTCGGATAACATCAGGAGTTCATCAATTCAAGGTATTATGAAGCGTATTAAGGCTAAAGGAATTGAAGTGGTGGTTTATGAGCCAGTGATTAAGGAAGATGAATTCTTTAGCTCTAAAGTGATTAAAGATTTAGATGTATTTTTAAAATTATCCGATGTGATTGTTGCCAATCGATTGAGTGATGATTTGGTGGATGTTCAAGAAAAAGTTTATACGCGTGATTTTAATGGATGTGATTAAGTGAAAATATTAGTTACCGGCACAGCAGGCTTTATTGGTAGTCATTTAGCCAATAAACTCCTGGCCCGTGGGGATGAAGTTATCGGGTTAGACTGCATTAATGACTACTATGATATTACGGTCAAATATGGGCGTTTAGAGCGTGCAGGTATCCATAAAGACCAAATTGGATACAATAAAATTACCCAATCAAAAGCGCAGCCAAACTATCAATTTATCAAGCTCAAGCTAGAAGATAAAGATAGTATGATGGCTTTGTTTGCAGAACAAAAGTTTGATGCAGTCTGTAATCTGGCTGCGCAGGCGGGGGTAAGGTACTCGTTGACCAATCCCAATGCTTATATGGATTCCAACATCATTGGTTTTATGAATATCTTGGAAGCTTGCCGACATCATGAGGTGAAAAACTTATGTTACGCTTCATCTTCATCTGTTTACGGGCTTAACGAAGAGCTTCCCTTTAGTACTGAGCATAATGTAGATCACCCTATATCTTTGTATGCAGCCACAAAAAAATCGAATGAACTCATGGCGCATACCTATTCGCATTTATTTGATATTTCCACGACTGGTTTGCGGTTTTTCACTGTTTATGGTCCATGGGGAAGGCCTGATATGGCGCTGTTCTTATTTGTAAAAGCAGCCCTAGAAGGTAAAACCATTGACGTCTTTAACAATGGGAACATGCTAAGAGACTTTACTTATATAGACGATATTGTCGAAGGCGTTATTCGCGTCATTGATAACCCAGCCCAAAAAGACCCAGGTTGGAATGGAAAAAGTGGAAAATTATCAACTTCATCAGCGCCTTATAAAATATACAATATAGGTAATAATAATCCCGTAAAACTCATGGACTTTATTGCCGCCATAGAAAATAAACTGGGTAAAACTATCCAAAAAAATATGATGCCAATACAACAGGGTGATGTGCCTGCAACCTATGCAGATGTTAGTGACTTAGTCGAAGATCTCAAATATCAGCCAGCTACGCCAATTCAACAGGGTATCGATAATTTTGTTGATTGGTATATTGGTTTTTTTAAAATGGAAGAAGGTAATGGATAAAATAGCCGTTGTTGGCCTAGGTTATGTCGGATTGCCTTTAGCGCATGCCTTTGCAAAAAAATATTCCGTTGTAGGTTTTGATATTCGCCAACAACGTATAAATGAATTGGCCAGAGGCTGTGACCGAACATTAGAACTCAGTGAAGTGCAAGTTAAAGAAGCAATAGATTACGGGATGCAATTTACCAGTAATCTTGAGGATATAGCTCACTGTAATATTTATATTGTCACTGTCCCCACCCCTATAGATGAAAGCAATCGTCCTGATTTAACACTATTAATTACAGCCAGTGAAACAATCGCAGAAGTCTTAAACAAAGGCGATATTGTTATCTATGAATCAACGGTCTATCCCGGTGCAACCGAAGAAGATTGTGTGCCGGTGTTAGAAAAGCAATCAGGACTAATCTTTAATAAAGATTTCTTTTGTGGTTATTCACCTGAACGAATCAATCCAGGGGATAAGGTTCATACCATTACAAAAATTATAAAAGTAACTTCAGGATCAACACCAGAAATAGCCCAAAAAGTAGATCAATTATACGCGTCAGTGATTGTTGCAGGCACATTTCTAGCACCCTCTATAAAAGTTGCAGAAGCGGCTAAAGTGATTGAGAATTCTCAACGTGATATTAATATTGCCTTTGTCAATGAGCTTGCGATCATCTTTAATAAAATGGGTATTAATACTAAGGATGTGCTTGATGCTGCTGGGAGTAAGTGGAACTTTTTATCCTTTAAACCCGGCTTAGTTGGTGGGCATTGCATTGGTGTTGATCCATACTATTTAACCCATAAGGCACAAGCGCTTGGCTATAACCCAGAAATCATTTTAGCGGGTAGAAGAGTAAACGATGGGATGGGTGTTTATGTTGCCAATCAAGTCATTAAGTTAATGATCAAACAAGAGCATAAAATCAATGGCTCTAAGATTCTTATTTTAGGAGTCACCTTTAAAGAAAATTGTCCGGATATCCGTAATTCAAAAGTCTTTGATGTGATTAGTGAATTAAAAGACTTTGGTGCAGATATAAGCGTTTACGACCCTTGGGCAAATGTTAAGGAAGTACAAAGTGAACATAATTTTAAGGTAATAGAAAAAGCAGCACTAAATGTAAAAGAATATAGTGCAGTCGTTCTGGCTGTTGCTCATGATGAGTTTAAAAGCATGGACTTAAGGCTAAGAGAGAAACAAGTAATTTATGATGTAAGGGCTGTGTTGGCTGAGGTCGATGGTGCTTTATGAGGTTAAGGTTCCCAGAACAAGTCAAGTTACTATTAATCTATTAGGCATAAAAAAATGAAAAAGTTGCCAATCCACTGGGTAATATGGCCAATAGGGCAGTGTATATTCTCTCTGCTGAATTATTAAAAAGACTGGGTGCAGATTACATACCGTCACAGATTTTAGCACCGAAGTACTGAGCCGTTTTGTCGGGCACATTCATACATATGAAACTGAAGAGGTATTTATGGATATCGGTACTCCTTTAGCTTATGCGAGAGCACAAAGATTATAAGGTTTGAGGCATACTCTCTTTTATGGAGATGTATTAAGGCGTTTAATTGTGAGAAAAAAATGAGTTATTTTGATTTACTGGGTTGTGAAAGTGTTTAAACGTTTATTTGATTTAATGCTTGGGTGTATCCTATGTTTAATCTTTGCAGTACCGATGATTTTCATCACGGTTGTAGTTCGTTTGACATCAAAAGGGAGTATTTTGTACTGGTCTGATCGAGTAGGGAAAAACAACATAATATTTCAAATGCCAAAGTTTCGCACTATGTTGATTGATACACCTATTGTCGCTACGCATTTGTTAGATGATCCAGATGTTTATTTGACCCCGATTGGTGGGTTTTTACGTAAGACTAGCTTAGATGAATTGCCACAACTATTTTCGGTGATAAAGGGTGAAATGAGTTTAGTAGGGCCAAGACCTGCACTATTTAATCAAAATGATTTGATTTTATTACGTGGTAGTATCGGGATTGATAGGCTACTACCAGGGGTTACAGGATGGGCTCAAGTTAATGGGCGTGATGAATTGTCTATCGATGAAAAAGTTGCATTAGATGAGGTGTATATGCAAAAAGCTTCAATTTTGTTTGATATGAGAATTTTGTGGATGACTCTTTTGCGAGTTGTTAATAGAGATGGTGTGACTCATTAGATTATTTTTTAAATGTGATGGTTGCTTGCTATTTTGTAGGTCTGTCATGAGAACTTATGGGATGATTTTTGGATAAACAAATTTTGATATCAGAGATTGCTTTATTTGTATTCGATTTTGATGGAGTACTTACTGATAACATGGTCTATTTGGATCAATCGGGCAACGAGTTGGTAATGTGTAGCCGCAGCGATGGGTTAGCGTTTGATTTTTTTCATAAGCTAAACAAAGATGTATGCATACTTTCTACAGAGACTAACCCTGTAGTTTTAGCTAGAGCTAAAAAACTTAAGGTGCCTGTATTACAAGGTGTTCAGGATAAAGATAGTTCATTGAAAAAGCTTATACAAGATAAGGGAATAAAATTTAGTCAAGTTTGTTATGTAGGTAATGATATGAATGATTATATGGCTATGAAGTTGTGTGGGATCAAAGTTTGTCCTGCTGATAGTCATCAAATAATCAAGGACCTTGCGGATGTTGTTTTAAGTTGCAACGGTGGGCATGGCGTAGCTAGGGAATTACTCGAAGAGGTTTTTCAAGTAAATATGTTTGAAGTTTTATATGGTAAGGGATAATTAATGAGTATTGTTATAGTTGCAGAAATTGGTATTAACCATAACGGGGACATGTCGATTTGCAAAGAGTTGATAGACATTGCGGCTGATACAGGTTGTGATGCGGTAAAATTTCAAAAAAGAGATATTGATTTGGTTTATACCCAAGATTTTTTAGACTCCTTCAGAGAAAGTCCGTGGGGAACGACTCAACGCGAACAAAAATCAGGGCTTGAATTTGGTTTAGATGAATATCGGGAAATTGCTCAGTATTGTCAAGAGAAAGGAATAGAGTGGTATGCCTCTGCTTGGGATTTGAATAGTCAGCAGTTTTTGCGACAGTTTGATTGTAAGTTTAATAAAGTCGCTTCGGCAATGATTGTATATGAGGAGTTACTGGAAATGATTGCTGAAGAAGGTAAGCATACCTTTATTTCTACAGGAATGACAAATTATGATGACATTCAAAAAGCAGTTGAGATTTTCAGAAAAGCTAATTGTTCATTTGAATTGATGCATACAGTTTCGACATACCCTATGAAGGATGAGGATGCGAATCTAAATATGATTGAAACGCTCCGAAAAAGATTTCAATGTGATGTTGGTTATAGTGGTCATGAGACGGGTCTAGCTATTTCTTATGCTGCAGCAGCACTTGGGATTACATCGTTGGAAAGACATATCACTCTTAATAGGGCGATGTATGGGTCAGATCAGTCGGCTTCTATCGAGCCTAATGGATTAAGACAACTTGTGGGTGCAGTACGTAAAATTGAAGTGGCGATGGGTGATGGTGTTAAGAGTTTCTTAGATGCTGAAAAACCAGTTGCAGAAAACCTTCGTCAGCATTTGAACTGGCAATAGTTTTATTTGAAGTGAAAAATAAAATTGTAGCGATTATACCTGCTAGGGGTGGTTCGAAGGGTATTCCTGGGAAAAACCTGACCGTAATTAACGGGAAGCCATTACTGGTATGGTCTATTGATCATGCCTTATCATCCTCTTTGGTAGATGAGGTTTGGGTCACATCAGATTCACAAGAAATTCTTGATTATGCTGCATTGGCAGGTGCAAAAATTATTACTAGACCTAAAGAGATATCGGGGGATAAGGCGAGTTCGGAGTCTGCTTGGATTGATGCGATTATACAAATCCAAGGAATGGGTAATAATATTGGGCTGGTTGTAGCTATGCAGGCAACATCCCCTATTCGCAACGAAAAAGATATAGACAATGCGATTGTTCAATTTAGACAAGAGGGGTTAAATACTCTTTTTAGTGCAAATATATTGGATGATATGAATTATTGGTCTATTAATGATAATAGTGACCTATATTCTGTTAATTACGATTATCAGAACAGAAAAAGAAGGCAGGAACTACAACAAAAATTTTTAGAAAACGGTTCATTTTACATTTTTACTCCAGACGGTATCTTAGCCAACAATAATCGATTGCATGGAAAAATAGGGTGCTATCTTATGCGTAAAAAAACCATGTTTCAAATTGATGAGATAGAAGATATTGAAATATGTGAAGCTATTTTAAAAGGAGAATGAGAAATAAAATAGGTGTCATGCAGGGCAGTTTTTGCCTAAATATTAAAGGGTGAGTAATATCTATCTGATGCATATATGACAGGACAACATCTTATAGTAGATGGGGAGGACTTGTTGGTAATTAAGGGAATATTTGAATGTTAAGACGGTTAATTCGTGAGATTTATGAACTGATGGATGGTGAAGAGAAAAAAAGATTTCTCCGGTTACAGATTGTCATAATTTTCACATCAATCATAGAAATCACCTCTATCGCATCACTAGGGTTATTTGTCAAAGTCATCGCTGATAGAAATGTGTTAGTGAGTAATCAGTATCTATACCAATTAAAGTTATGGCTTGGTATTTCTGATGTAGATTTTTTGTTTTATTTGGGCTTTATGGCGATAGTTATATTACTGACAGGATCAGTATTATCTATATTTACTATATGGAAAGTGTCACTGTTTTCTAGCCACTATGGAACGAAACTTGGTAATAAATTATTCACAAATTATATTAATCAACCGTGGTCGTATCATTTAACAACAAATAGTTCAGAGTTAGTGAAAAAGATTTCAGTTGAGTCTATGAGGGTGACTGATAAAATCTTGATACAACTTATGCTCATGAATGCTCGCATTGTTTTAGTTTTTTTAATTACGATTGTTCTTTTGATTTATGAGCCAGTGGTGACAATGGTAGGTTCTTTTATTTTTATGTTGTCGTATTTTTTAATATTTAAGGCGTCCTCTAAAAGGCTACATATCAATGGTAAGATTTTTAGCAATCAATTATCAATAAGATTCCGGTTTTTATCTGAAGCCTTGGGTGGCATTCAAAGTGTCATTACACTTAATAAAAGAAATAAATTTATTAAGGACTTTGAATCGAGCGGTATTCCAATGTATCGTGCGCACGGTACTAATGTTGCTATTTCCATGGTGCCTAAATTCTTTATGGAGTTTGTTATTTTTGGTGGATTTGTAACTTTGGTTATGGCATTAATTTACTTTAATACTAGTGATGTGGCATCAATTCTTCCTAAAATGGCCGTGTTTGGTGTGGTTGCTATTAAGTTTTTACCTGCATTTCAGCAAATATATAATGCACTGGCTCAAATCAAAGGTAACATCGCGGCATGGGATGATATAAAAAAGGATCTTGCGCTGTGTTCATCACCTGATTCCGTTGATACGCTGGAAAGAATGGGTTTGGGGGAGGGTATTGATATAAGAAACCTATCATTTAGTTACACAGACAAGTCAAAAGTCATACTTAATGATGTAAGCTTAAAGATAACTACAAACAAATTGATAGGCATCATTGGTCCCTCAGGGTCGGGTAAGACAACATTAGTAAACCTTATTTCTGGTCTGTTGGTTCCTACATCTGGTTCTATAAATATAGGAGGAAAAGTTCTATCTAAACAGAACATTTCAGAATGGTACAATAATATTGGCTATGTGCCACAGGATGTATATTTAGCCGATCGTACTATTATGGAAAATATTGCATTTGGTATAGATAAAAATAATATTAATATTGATAAGGTTAATGTTGCTGTTAATAGAGCTAATTTAGGAAGGTTTATTGATAGCCTACCAAACAAATTGCATACCATGGTAGGTGAGCAAGGCGTCCAAATATCAGGTGGGCAAAAACAAAGAATTGGTATTGCTAGGGCATTGTATGGTGACCCAGAGGTTGTTATTTTTGATGAGGCAACCAGCTCACTAGATGGTATTAGTGAAAAGCAGATTATAGAGACTATTGAAAAATTAAATGCAAAGGTGGTAATACAAGTTGCACATCGGTTAAACACAATTAAAAAGTGTGATGTTATTTTCTTGATCAATCACGGAAGAATTATTGATCAAGGGTGTTATACCGATTTATGTGACAGAAATCCTATGGTACTAAATATGGATAAGTAGATGATGAGCTCAAAGGATGGGAGTATAGCGGTCGATAATCGCCTTAATGTCTAAAGTGTGTTTTAAATTGAATTAAGATGCTTGGATTAGAGACGTAATTCCCCCCTATGCATGGGCTAATAAGGTCGGTAAAAAAACAAAAATGGATTCTGAAAACATAAAAAAGAGATGAGTTATGAAAGATGAGCAAGGGGTAAAGGATTTTTTTTCAGGTTATGCAGAAGATTTCGATTCGATTTATGGGGATGGAAAACCACGTAATCTATTTAATAGAGTTATAGATAAATTATTTAGGCAGTCAATGTATGAGAGATACAAGAGAACTATTGATTTTTTAATCAATAGCGGTGTGGAAACTGTGCTTGATGTCGGCTGTGGTTCTGGTCGGTACTCCTTAGATTTAGCTATGAATGGCATGGCTGTGACCGGGGTTGATTTAGCGCAAGAAATGTTAAATATTGCTCAAAATAATAGCAAAAAAGCGGGTTTTGAAAATAATACCTATATAGCAGGAAGTTATTTTGATGTTCAAATTGACAAAAAACATGATGCTGCCATTTTAATGGGATTATTTGACTATATCAGTAATCCAGAAGAGTTATTTTCTAAGCTAAAGAAAGATACAGACAAGTATATTTTAGCTAGCTTCCCTAAACCAGGTGGCATTTTAGGTTGGCAGAGAAAGATTAGATATAACATGAGAAATTGTCAACTTTTTTACTATTCCAGAGCGTCTCTTGAGGAGTTGATGAGCGTATCCGATATTTCAAATTATGAAATACAAGACAATCATCGTGAGTATTTTTTAATCGCAAAGTTAGGCTAAAAAGTAGTGAAAAAATACGCTGTATTATCTTTGGATGTTGAAGATTGGCATCATCTTGACTATTTTTCCTCAATAGAAATTAATAAGAGTTATTCAATGTTGGATGGTCTGAATAATTTTCTAGAAATAGTCGACGACTACAATATTCAATCAACATTATTTACATTGAGTAATATATTACCTGCAGTTAAGTCTGACTTATCATCTGCCATTAATGCCGGTCACGAGGTCTCATCACACGGGACATCCCACAAGAGACCTCTAACAACCTCTAAAGATGATTTTATTCAAGATATAGCTTATAGCAAGAAAATTATTGAGGATACGTTATCTACAGAAGTTTTAGGCTATAGAGCGCCCTGTTTTAGTATTAATAACGAATTACTTGAGGAGCTAAAAAACACAGGGCACCAATATGATTCAAGCATGATTAATTTCGCATCGCATCCTTTGTATGGCGGCATTGATCCAAAGTACTTTATTAAGAGAATGGATAATGTTTATCAGGATGGGGTATTGACTGAGTTTGAGCTTCCTACAGCTAATCTGTTTAATCGCAAGATCCCAATTTCTGGTGGAGGATATTTAAGAATCTTTCCATGGCAGGTGATGAAAAAATTAATCTCAGATTATTTGGCTGCTAACCAGACCTATTTTTTATATATTCATCCTTTTGAGTTATCAAAAACATCACCCTTATCAGTTGATGGGGCGGGTTACTTGCGTAACTTTAGATTTAAATATGGTCAAAGCAAAACACCTGATAAGTTAAAAAAATTAATTGAATTGTTAAAAGCGAATGATTACGAATTTGTCACGTTTAAATCTTTAATGCAACTTTCAAAACAAAATGTCTAAAATACTTATAGTTTGTAATTATGATTTTACTTTTAATAAGTATATGATTCCACTTGCGAATAAACTAATGGAGCGTGGCTACAAAGTTGGCGTTTTGTGTGATGGAGATCAAATTGATTATGAGAGAGTTGCAGGTGGGGTGATAGATTTCCATTTTATTTCAATCCCCAAAGAAATCTCATTTTCTGGTTTTTTTTCTGCAATTCGAGAAATGAGAGGAATTATAAAAGAAAATCATTATGAAATTGTGAATAGTAACAATAGAAATTCCAGTTTTATAGCACGTGTTGTATTGATGACAATGCCGTTTAGCAATGTTAAGAATGTTTATACAGCAAGAGGTATGTATTTTCATGATTCTCAGCGTTTAATCCCAGGCTTAATTACATACTGGTTAGAGGTATTTCTATTGTTTTTTACTGATTTGCTTATGTCACAAAGTAAAGAAGATGTTGACAGAATGATTAAAAATCCATTGGTCAATACTTCTAAACTTCGGGTGATTCACAATGGCATTAATACGGACCGTTTTTCTGTAAAAAGGATTAAGCCACTTAATATTAAATTATCTGGTACTGTTATTTGTACTGTGGGTAGGATCGCAAAAGAGAAAGGTCTTATGGATTTATTAGAGGCTTTTTCTAAGTTTTTACCGCATGAACCCAATGCTACGTTATTGCTCATTGGCGGAGTGTTACATAAAGAGCAAGACTCAGTGCTTTCTGCAATTATGCAGTATGCAGATCAATTAAATATTAAAGATAATATTTATATCACTGGCTTGGTAGAGAATGTTGAAGATTATTTGTCTCTAGCAGATGTTTATGTGCATCCATCGTATCGAGAAGGTGTTCCGCGTTCAGTTTTAGAAGCCATGTCATTAGAGAAAATAGTTATTGCTAGTAAAATAAGAGGTTCAAATGAGATTATTGACCATGGTGAAAGTGGGATTCTGTATGCCAAGGGGGATGTAAAGGAATTAAGCGAAAAGATGGCAGAAGTATTTCATATGACTCATGATCAAAAAACTACCATGGTAAAGAAGGCAAGAGAAAGAGTTTTGGATAACTATACTGAGACCTCTTATGTAGATAGGCAGTTTGGGTTTATAGATTCGTTAAAATAAGTAAAAAAACTTCTTTTTATACTATCAGCCTTAGTCATATTAGTGCTTTATTTCAATCAAGTCGAAAATAAAATCACTCAAGAGGATGTGAGTTTTATTACCGATAAGTTTTTAAATCTTAAGGTGTATTTATCTCTGCGCCTAGAAAAATTATAAGACCCCATTGTTCATACTCAACTTATAAATAAAATAAATTTGAATTAACTCACAGATAAAATAAATACAATGAATGAAAATTTAATATTGGTATGTGGTGGCGATGGTTATATTGGGTGGCCTCTTTCTTTTAAATTGGCCTTAAACTACCCTGAAAAAAGAGTTGTTATAGCAGATAATTTTTCAAGAAGAAGGCAGGTGGTGGCAGTTGGGTGCGATAGTTTGATTCCAGTTCTTTCATTAAAAGAAAGAATAATTGAATCAAAAAAACTTTTTAATATTGATAATCTGTCTTATATAGATATAGATGTATCTTCAGAGAAAATTACAGATTTCATTGCAGAAAAGAAACCGTCCATAATTTATCATTTGGCACAACAAGCATCTGCACCTTATTCTATGATGGATAGTGAAAAGTCATTATTTACTTTATACAATAATGAGATGGGGAATATGAGGATATTATGGGCAATTCGAAATTTTTGCCCTGATGCACATCTTATTAAATTAGGTTCTTTTGGCGAATATGCAATGGGGGGTATTGATGTTTCTGAAGGAGATTTTAAGCCTGTATATAACGGAGTAATGGCTACATCACCTGTGCCATATCCTAGGCGTGCAGATGATTTTTACCATGCTTCTAAAATCAATGATAGCAACTATATTTCGATTGCCTCAAGACAGTGGGGCTTGAGAATTACAGAAATAATGCAATCAACAATATTTGGATCTTATATTGATGAAACAATTGATTTTAAGAAATTGTATAGTAGGTTTGATTATGATGAATGTTTTGGTACAGTTTTAAATAGATTTATAGTTCAAGCCATATTAGGTGAGCCGTTGACAATTTATGGCACTGGAAATCAAAGAACAGGTTTAATGGCTATGGTTGACTCAGTTAACTCCCTTGTTAATATCTCTGGACATTACTCCATACGTAGTGAACACCGAATTATAAATCATGTAACGGAATTAAGTTTTTCTATTAATGAAATTGCTAATATTGTTGTGGAAACATGTAAAGATCATGGCATTACCGTTTCATTTTCTCAATTAATGCACGACCCTAGGGGCGAACAGGTAGAGACTAAAATGGATTACAAAATAGAAAATAATTACATTAAAGAAAATGTAAATAGAACTCCAATTCGAGACGTTATTTCTAAAACTATTGAAATTCTAATGCCACTAAAAGATAGAATAAATCCAAATGCAATCTTGCCTAGGACACAGTGGTATTAATTGTCTTGTGAAGTCATTAGAAGTTTATAATTTTAACCCTGGGACATTGGCCTCTCCAACTGATAAGTCTATTATGCGAGGGTTGGAATATTTTCAGCATGATGCACACCTTTCGGCATTATCTCAATACCAAGTTGCCAGCGAACAGGCTGAAAAAATAAAATTTAAGATAAATACAATATGGCAGTCCAATTTGGATGTTTCAATTATTCATTCCGCGACTACATTTTCAACATTACTTGCATATGCATTAACAATAGATAGTAATAAGAAGCTTACAATATTAACATCTTCACATGAGCACTTTGGAGGGATCCGGGCGTTTCAAAATTTACCAAATCACTTTTTAATTATTTATCTAAAAGATGAGGATATAGCTAACCAAGACAATTTTTATAATGCAATTGAATTGTATCAGCCAGATATACTGTTTTTGTCACATATACTTTATGATACTGGGTGGGTGCTTGCAGTTAGTCAATTTGGAAAAATTTTAAAAAAACTTTTTCCTGAATCAATATTTATTGTAGATGTAGCACAATCTTTAGGCTTGATTAATCTGCCAGAGGCTACACATGTTGATGTTATGTTTGGGAGTGCTCATAAGTGGCTTATGGGCCCTCAAGGTATTGGTGTCTTATGGACCAGTTCTTTTTTCAAAAGTAGAGTTAAGTCGATTTATCTGTTAATGAATAATCCTGATAATCCCGATGATGGGTTTTCAATTGTCGGAGGCAGGGATTTTAGTTCTTATTCTAGGATGTTGTTTGCATTGGATGAATATCAGAACACTGGAATAAGCATAATTGAACACAAAACAAGAGAGTTATCAGATTATTTTTGGAAATCAATCAATGTTTGTTTTGATAAATTTAATATTAATAGCAGGAGAATGGAAAGTGGTAGTTCGCAACTAAGTTCTTCTCCATTCTTGGTTTTATACTTTCAAGATTATAACCCATACGAACTTTACAAAGAAATGAGTAATGCAAATGTATGTGTTAAGTGCATAATTGATTGTAATGTTTTCGGAAATAAAGTGCACATTCTAAGAATAGGGATCCTGTACTTTGAAACAACCGAGAGAATATTGAAATCAGTAAATATTGTTGAAAATTGCTTGTATAGCTTGCAAAGAAGGGGGGGGGATGATCAGTGAGTTTAAAGAAGTTATAGACATTTGCGAAGAGTATGCAAAAAATAATCCTCTGCCAACCAAAGTAGAGGATGTTGTTACATTAATGATTGATGTTAATCCAATACTTTCAAAAATAAAAGTAACAAAAGAGAATTTACCTTATGGAAGATACTTAATCCATCAAGATAAATATAATGAGTTTAACATTCAAGTCCATGTTTTTTCCCCTCGTTATGAAGGTTATATTCATTGTCATACTACATGGGGAATAATGACAATTATTAAAGGTACAATGTGTGTTACAGACTGGGTCGAGGATGTAAATAGTTTTGAATGTATTCGATCATCATTGGTTAAAAAAGGTGGCTCAGTCTGCTTCTGTCCTCCAGCTCAAGATTGGCACAAGACAGATACATCAACATCTGACTTACAAGCAGTTTCAGTCCATATCTATGGCAAAGGATGGGATATGGATAATGGGATTTATGTGGACAAGTCCTTTTTAAAAGTGGAAGGCTCTAGAGGTGAAATTAAAGATAATAGCCTATTATTTCCTTACATAATTTCTATGGATAATAATTAAAAAAATAGAGGTTGTAAATGAGTGGTTATAGACCAAAAAATAAAGAAGAAGATTTTAGTTATAGACATTATAACGAGATTTTGGCGCATCTAAGGTCTACGCACAAACCATTAACTTTTAAAGATGCTTATTCACTTAAAAATGATATATTGAAGACAGAAAATTATATCTTGCTTAGGCATGATGTTGAAGAGAGTTTATTTCGGGCATTAGATCTTGCAGAAATAGATCATAAAAATGATTTCCGATCCACTTTTTTTATACTTCTAACGGGGAAATATAATTGTTTTAGTGAGCATAATGCAAGAAACATTAGGGAGATAATTAATTATGGTCATGAGATTGGACTGCATTATGATGTGACAAAATTAAATGATTCCTGCAGCCTGGAAGATCAAATTGTCCAGCAGATAAAGATGATAGAGGTTTTTTTTGATATAGATGTTAAATCAATAGCTCCGCACATGCCAATGAGAAATGGAGTGGTGTTAGATATTGATGGTTACAAAAATACATACAATGATATTTTGTTTAGAAAGACACTATATATTACAGATAGCAGTCAGAAATGGAGAAAGGATGCATTTAATAAATTATTAAAACACAAAGGAGGTATTCAGCTCTTGATTCATGATAACACATGGTCTAAAGATTCTCATTCTATTCAGGCAATCTCCATATTGGAGAACATTGAGGAGCTGCAGTACAATATTGATTCATCTTTAAAGTATATAAATCAATATCGTCTCGGAATTGACATGAGGAAGGTTAACGATAAGTGAAAACAATAGGATTCTTTTTAAGAAACAATAATCTTACAGATGTGGATTTTAGTCGACCACAAGAGGGTAACCCCGGTATTGGCGGGAGGGAGTATATGAATAGTTTAATATCGTACTCTATTTCACATTTCTGTATAGATAATTATAAAGTTAATTTGTACTCTCAAGCTAAGGTAAACACGCCGAAAATTCAGTCTTTAACAATTGTAGAAACGCTAGAGGGTGCAATAAGTCGGGCGTCAGATGATAAAGTAGATTATTTTGTTTTGGATGTTTCGATTTCGAATTCAAATGTTTTAAGTTTTATTGATGCGGCTCGTAATTATAAAGTAAAAATCATTGTTAGGCTGGGATTGTTGCCCAACTATCAGATCTTATGTATGTTGGCTGAGAGTGACTGGGTGGTGGCAGTTGTATGTGTTGAAAGAGAAGTGTATGAAGTGATAAAGGATCATGAGGTTTCATCGAAATCATTGATTATGCAAAATCCTATTGCGATTGATTCTTACGTGCAAGGGCCTGTTCCGATTTTCGATCGTGATCTTTCAGTTGTTTATATGGGGAGTCTCGTTCCACAAAAAGGGTTTCAAAGATTGGCAAGAGTATGGGGTGATGTTTTAGACAAAGTTCCAAATGCCAAATTAATAGTCCTTGGATCAGGGACACTTTATGGTCGAGACAATAAATTAGGACGCTGGGGTGTAGCTTCAGAATCTTTTGAAGAAGTTATTAGACCACACCTTTCAGATAAAGAAGGAAATTTGGATAAGTCAGTGTGTTTCTTAGGAAACTTAGGGAAAGAGAAAAATATTTATTTATCTAAAGCAACAGTTGGCATTGCTAACCCGACTGGAACAACTGAGACTTTTTGTTTAGCAGCTATAGAGATTCAAGCAAACTATACACCTGTTATTGCTGGAAAGATTGGTGGATTGTTCGATACGGTCAGCGATCAGTATACTGGATATTTAATTGATAGTGATGAAGAGTTGAAAGACAAAATTATCTTTCTACTAAAGAATAAACAAAAAGCCTATCAAATGGGGATCAATGGAAGAGAGTACGTTGAGCATAGATACCATTTTAAGAAAGTCGCTCATAGATGGGCAAGTTTATTTGATTCTTTAAATAACGGCGTTGTTTCTCCAAAAGATGATTATTATAAATATGGAAGATCAATTTATTCCAAATTATCAACATATAATCGCCTTTTTAAAAAAACTATAGGGTTTTGGAAGTATTGGCCATCTACAATGGCTATTTATTATTTTGTCTCTAAATTTGTTATGACACCATTAAGAAAATTAAAAAAGGTATTTGTCAGGTGAATTTAAAATATTCTATTTGTATGTGCAATTACAACATGGAAGATACTATTGAAAGATCGCTTTTAAGCATTCTAGATCAGGTCAATGAGCAGTTTGAAATTTTATTGGTTGATGATGGTTCAACAGATAGCAGTGTAAAGATTGTTAAAAAATTACAAGCTAATTACAATAATTTAAGATTAATTAGACTCAGGCGCGATAAAAAAAGAAAACTAGGGTTTACGAGAAATATAGCAATTGAAAGTTCGAAAGGTAAGGTCGTCTTACTTCATTTGGATTGTGACGATGTATTTGGTCCATTTTTGCAAGATTTTGTTCTAATTTTTGAGAAAATAGAGCAAGCGGTAGGTAAGCACATTTTGTTATCTGGTCAGCATATTAATATCGCTGATAGAGATTTTTTGCTTTCATATGGTCCTTATAAAAATATATATCGTGGTGAAGATCGCGATCTTTGGTCGAGGTTGGCAAAAATAGACAGCTATATACCTTTTGATCACATAGATTTTGTGGAACGTATTCCCAAAAAACTGAAGAAAAAAATCCTTAAAGCCATTTATGACACATTTGATCAGATGATCAACGATTTCAGGTTTGGTACATCGTTAAGAAGATACTATTATTTAGAATTTAAAAAAATTGGGTTTTTTAGTCTAAAATTATCATTTCTTAGAATGATTATGATCTTTCCCGCCTGGGTGGTTTCCTTGTGTTGTGAAAAATTATCCACTAAGGATTCTTTGGAGGGGTTTGGAGAATTTGCAGAGTACAGAGAGAATAAGCGTGGTACATATAGGGATTTAATGAAAAGATATAATGGTGATTTTGATGTGTCATTCTTAAGTGTTGAATCTAAAAATATATTTAAGTGTTAAGCGAAAAGATGGCAGAAGTATTTTATATGACCCATGATCAAAAAATCACTATGAAAAAAAGGCAAGAGAGGGAGTTTTGAATCAATACGCTGAGTCTTTTTATGTGGAGAGGGCGGTTGAGACTATAGGTTGGTTAATATAAGTGAAAAAACTAATTGTTATCATACCAGTCTTAGCCATATTAGTGCTTTATTTCAATCAAGTCGATAATAAAATTACCCAAGAGGATGTGAGTTTTATTACAGATAAGTTTTTAAATCTTAAACGGGATGATCCGTATAAAAAGTCTTATCAGAAACAACTACAGTTAATTAGTTCAATACAGCATTCTGTTTTTGTTGTCGCACGCCCTATGGTAGGGATCGAGAAGGGGAAGCCTAGAGAGCCAAAAGATTTGTATCTTAAAAAATCAGGGCTTTGCTTCGACAGAAGTAGAGTGATTGAGAAAATACTTCGTTACTATGGTTTTAAAACTAGACATATAGCCCTGTATTCAACAAAAGATACACGTTCAGTGCTTAAATCGCTGGTAACGGCAGGCATTGCTTCTCATGCCTTCACAGAGGTATCAACAACGAAAGGGTGGTTGGTTGTGGATTCTAATTCAGAATGGCTTTCTTTAGATAAGCACAACAATCCAATTTCAGTAGAAGAAATCCATAACAATAAAGTGCGTGTTATAAATAAATTGAAAAATAAATTACCTTCATTTGTTTATGAAGATGATTTTTTGATTATTTATGGTTTGTATTCTAGGCATGGAATGTACTATCCCCCATATAATAATATCCCTGATATAAATTATTCCGAATTTTGGGATAATTTTATTTGATAGCAGTTAATGAATATTGATAAAGTCAAAAAAATTATGCCTTGGTGGCTTAAGATTATGCTTAAGATTGTATTGAGTCGCCTACCTATAAATTATCAAAAGTGGTCGTCGTTAAATTTATTTAAACATGGCTACCCTGAAAATAAATTTTTATCTGCAGAAAAATTCATAAAACATTTTAACCTGGCTTTTCCAGATGATAAGCCCAGTGAATTTATTTGTCTTGAGTTAGGGCCGGGTGATTCGATTGCAACAGGAATTGTAGCAAATGCATTTGGAGCAACAAAAACATATTTGATTGATGTTGGAAAATTTGCCATACAAGATCTTGACTATTATAAGGAATTTTCAAAGGAACTATCTAATAATAAGATTAAAACTAGTGATGTTTCGAGAATTAATTCATTTGAAGAATTGCTTTGTAAATTTAATATAGTTTATTTGAATGATGGTTTGAAATCATTTCAAGAAATACCTGAATCAAGTGTAGACTTTATATTTTCACATTCAGCTTTAGAGCATGTCAGGTTGTTAGAATTGCCTGAGATAATAAAAGAAATGAGACGAGTGATTTGTGATCAAGGGGTCATGTCTCATAATATAGACTTGATGGATCATATGAATTATTCACTAAATAGTTTGCGTTTTAGTAAAAAACTTTGGGAGAGTGAGTTTTTTGCAAAATCAGGGTTCTATACAAATAGGTTGAGATATAGTCAGTTTATTAAATATTTTATGGATAATGATTTTATTATTAGTTACAAAGATAGTGGGGTGTGGTCAGATTACCCAATGAATTTAAATAAATTAAATAATGATTTCGTTGGTTTATCTGAGAAGGATATCTTGACGAGAACTATGCATATTACTGCAAGACAGAAGTAATGAGTTTGAAATAAAGTAATTCAGGTGATCAGATCAGTTATGGAAGGTTTTATTAACTTGTTTGGGCATATTAAATATTTTGTAATCATGATTTTGTAGGATGCGATGTTCTGTAGTTTTTTGGAATAAAAGGATTTGGTATTATCGCTAGTTGATAATAACGAAATATCGGGTGTATTTGTTTTTTAAATATAGGGCGCGTGATGATTGCCTAGTACAGCTTAACCTTAACAGAGTCTAGGCATCACCTTATTAAGATAGGTATTTTTTCTTTATGGAGTTGTATTTTTGAATTACGTAACGAACATTTTTTCTTTACTCTCTGTGCAGGAAAGAGAGCGGTTGATTCTTTTGATTGTTCTCATGTTATTTGTAATGTTGTTAGAAATGCTAAGCATAGCCTATCTAATCCCGCTGGTTGATCTATTTACACCTAATCCAGAAAATAATTATATAGCTAACTACCTACATAAGTTTTTAACTATTGACGATCCAGTTGAGGTTGTTATGTATGGGCTGATCATTTATGCATTTATTTTTTTAGTTAAGAATTGTATGTCATTATTTTTAGTTTGGACTCAGGCTAAATTTTCTAATTTACTTAAAGCAAGAATGTCAAAAGAGTTGATGATTTATTATGTTAGAAAGCCTTATGAATTTCATCTTGATAAAAATTCATCAGAGCTAGTTAGAAATGCATTTTCTGAAGTTGGCACGGTTGTTGGTGCCGGTGTTCAGCCCATTCTGCAAATTATGACAGAGTCGTTGGTAGTTATTGGACTTCTAGTGATTCTGATTAGCATAGAGCCTACCAATACGTTGTTTGCTATGATTATAGTTGCATCCGGTTTGTATTTTATTTTTCATTTTTTAAAGGTGTATCTTTATCGTTGGGGAAAAGAACGTGAATATCATGACGGTAAGCGCATCAAACATATACAACAATGCATATCTAGTGTGAAAGATATAAAAATATTTGGTGGTGAGTCGGAATTTATTAGGCGGTATCACTATCATAATATAGGAGCTGTATCTGCCACAATTAAACAGTCCTCAATACAGCAATTTCCTCGATCTGTTATTGAGTCATTAGCGGTTAGTCTCATCATTATATATATTAGTATCATGCTTTATTCTGGTTCCACTATTAAAGATATGTCTCCAGTTATTGCTGTTTTGGCAGTTTCATCTCTTAGATTGTTGCCTTCTGCAAATAGAATTGTTACTGCGCTTCAGTCGATCAGATATGGAATGCCCGTTGTTGAGACAATCTATCGTGATTTAAATGATTATAAAAATAATTATTTATTTGATGAAGCAGGTGATGATAACCAGTCTATATCTTTAAAATTTAATAAAGAAATATCAATTAGAAATTTGAGCTATTCATATTCCTCTGCTGAGCATCAAGTAGTTTTATCTGATGTTACTTTAACTATAAAAAAAGGAGATCGTATTGCCATTATTGGTGAAAGTGGTTCTGGTAAAAGCACTTTGCTTAATATTATTCTTGGTTTATTAGAGCAATCATCAGGCTCAATTAAGGTTGATGGTATTGATGTTCGTACAGTTATGTCGTTATGGCGGAAAAAGCTATCTTATGTACCACAGGATATTTTTTTGTTAGATGATACTATTGTTAAAAATATTGCATTTGGTGTAGATATAGATGATATTGATTATGATCGGATGTGGGTTGTCATTAAACAGTCACAGTTGCAAGATGTTATTGAACAATTACCTGAGAAGATAGAGACGATGGTTGGTGAAAGAGGTGTCCGGTTTAGTGGTGGACAAAGGCAAAGAATTGGTTTGGCGCGCGCTTTATATCATAATCCTGATATTTTAGTCCTTGATGAGGCAACAAGCGCACTTGATGTAGGAACTGAAAAAAATATTATGAATTCTATTTATAACCTTGATCAGAATTTAACAATTATTATTGTTACTCATAGGGAAAGTACTATTTATGGCTGTAATAAAGTTTTTTCTCTAGAGAATGGCATGGTTGGAGCTTTAAAATGAGTATTAAGTATTCCATTTGCATGTGTAATTACAATATGTCCGATACAATTGAGATGTCATTGTTGAGTATTCTTGAACAAATTGATTCACAATTTGAGATTGTATTAGTAGATGATGGGTCGTCTGATAATAGCATTGAAATTGTGAAAAAATTGCAATTAAACTTTAATAATTTACGATTGATAGTGTTAAAAAAGGATCGTCAAAGAAAGTTAGGATTTACTCGCAACATCGCTATTGAAAATGCAAAAGGAAAGTATGTGATGCTGCACCTTGATTGTGATGATGTATTTGGCCCCTACCTGAAAGATTTTGTATGTTTGTTTGAAAGACTTGAAAAATCTGCCGGTCAAAATATATTATTATCTGGCCAACACATTAATATGGCTGATCGTGAGTTTTTATTATCTCATGGTCCATATAAGAATATCTATAGAGGTGAGGATAGAGATCTTTGGTCGCGCCTAGCCGCTACGGGTCAGTACATTCCTTTTGATCATGTGGATTTTGTGATTCGACTGCCCAAGCCGTATAAAAGAAAGGTGATCAAAACAATTTATGATACTTTTGACCATATGGTAAATGACTTTAGATTTGGGACCTCATTATTTAAATATTTAGAATTAGAAATTAAAAAGTGGCATTTATTTTCATTTAAGATTTTATTTATGAGAATGTTATTAATTTTGCCATCTTGGGTTGTTTCTTTATTTAAGGATAAAATTTCTACTGAAGGTAATATAGGTGGGTTCGAAGAGTTTTCGAATTACAGAGAAAGAACCAGAGGGACATTTACTAAAATTATAGCGAGAAATGGTGGTAATGGTGATTTGTCATTTTTAAGTTCAGATGCACAAAAGATTTTTTTAGAGGATAAATAACATCATGTCAATGAGTAGGTTATTAGTATGCGCTGATTTAATCAATAAAAATAATAAGTATTATTCTTTACTAGATATTGGTTGCAGAACAATGGATTTGAAACCATTATTAAAGAATTGTAATGAATATTATGGTACAGATTTGTTGCCGCCAGTCAAAGGAGTTTTTCAATGTGATCTAGAAAAAAAACTCGAGTTTAGTAATAATAAATTTGATGTAATAACAGCATTAGATGTATTAGAGCACTTAGATAATCCACATGGAGCTTTAAAAGAGTTATATCGTGTAGCAAAACAAGTAGTTTACATATCGCTACCGAATATGTTTTATATATCATTTAGACTTAGATTTTTATTAGGAGGAGGACTTTCTGGTAAATATACTTTTCATTCCCATCCTGTAAAAGATAGACACCGCTGGATATTGTCATATGATGAGGCTATAAAATTCATTGAACAAAATTCAAAACAATATAAAGTTAAGAAAATTGACTTAATTCCAGAAAGGGGTAGGACTAAATTCATCCTAGGACCTATTGAGAAATACTTAGCAAAGATATTCCCTAATGCATTTGTTTATGGAGTTCTATTTGAGATAATTATTAATGATGAATGAACGTAATAGGCCACATTTTCAAAATAAAGAGCCAAGTTTAGATCGTTTTTTTTGCATTTCTAAAGCCCTTGAAGAAATAAGCCTTACTCGTTTTTTACAGTATGAACTGATTAAAAGTTATAGTTTTAAAGGGCATGTGTTGGATTTTGGTGGTGGTGATAAGGCGCATTATAGCTCTTGGTTGAAATGCCAATCATATAAATCTGTCAATATTGATCCCATAATTGCCCCCACTTGGGTTGTTGGTATTAATGAAGTATTACCATGTGATGACAAGTTATTTGATAGCGTTATTTCATTCAATACATTAGAGCATATTTATGATGTATTTAGTGCTATGAATGAGATGAAAAGAGTTTTGAAGAGTGGTGGGGAACTATTTTTGATTACGCCATTTTTATATCCTATACACGGACACCCTGATGATTTTTTTAGGCCAACAGGCAGTTGGTACCAAGAAACATTACTTAAATTAGGGTTTCAGAAAATAGAAATAATTTCTTTAAGTTGGGGGCCATTTTCTACAGGTCAAGTGTGCTCGGGAGTGCCAGGTAAATTTAAAAAATTTCGACAAAATGTAGCTTTATTATTGGATTTATTGTATTTCAATTTTTTAATGCACATTAGAAGAAAACCTCTAAATTTCCAGCAGTTTTCACAACAACATGCAACATCTTTTGTTGTTAGAGCGACCAAAAAGTAAATGATATCAAATATGATAAAGATAATTAATTTTCTTACACATATGGCAAAGTGGAAACTGTTAGTAAAAAAAATAATTCCATTTAAGGTTTACTACCCGATTGTTAAAATAATTCGAAAAATATCTTCAAAAAAATATATTGGGAGTGGTTTTTCATGTCCCATTTGTGAAATTGAATTTTCTGAATTCTTTGAGTTTGGTTTCGATAATAAAATAATTAGAAAACATAATATTGTTGGTGCTGGGTTGAGTCCAAATGGTACTTGTCCCAGATGTTTGTCAAATGATAGAGAAAGGCATGTGTTCTTATATCTAAAGCAAGACCATAAGTATTTATTTTCAGATGAAGTCAATTTGTTACATATAGCGCCAGAAAAGAATCTTTGGGAATTATTTAAAAGGCAAAAAAATATAAACTATGTGCCAGCTGGGCTTGATATGCAGTTAGCCTCAGTAAGAATGGATATTACTAAAATACAGTACAACGATAATCATTTTGACATGGTGATTTGTAATCATGTATTAGAGCATATTGTTGATGACAAGCTTGCTATGCAAGAAATTTTTAGGGTGTTAAAAAAAGGTGGGTATGCCATTCTTCAAGTTCCTATTTCTTTTCAAAATGAAAGTACAATCGAAGATAAGTCAATTATTGATCCAGATGATAGGAGAGCGGTGTTTGGTCAGTCGGACCATGTAAGGATTTATGGACGTGATTATATTTCACGCCTTGAATCAGTTGGATTTTCTGTGAATTTGATTAATTTCATTAGTGAACTTACAGATGAACAGGTACAGAACTATAGTCTAATACCCGAAGAAAAAGTTTTTGTATGCTCAAAGTAGACGTGTCAAGATTTCTATCTATTACAATATCAGCCCTAAATCCCCGAAAATTTATTGTAATGGTGAGCAAGGTGTATCGTCGTTTTTTAGATCAATCTGCATTATTAACGCAAAATGATTATATTGAATGGCTAGATTCACATGGGGTTGAATTTGAACAGTGGGCGAGTGAATTGTCTAATGATTTATATCACGAATCTTTAGGTTTTGCTGATCAATTATATTCAAGGGCTAAAATAGAGCTCGCCAATAACCCCCACGATATGGGAGGTGGGGCTCTAGTACATGTGCTTTATTTTTTAACCCGTTACTATCGTCCGAAAACTATAGTAGAAACAGGTGTTGCATCTGGGTATTCTTCAGAATCTTTTTTGCGGGCTATAAAGATCAATGGCAATGGTGCAAAACTTTACAGTAGTGATTTTCCATATTTTCGTATTCCGAATGCAGAAAGTTATATTGGTCAGCTAGTGAGTAAGGAATTGAGCGATGATTGGTATTTATTTATTGATGGAGATGACAGAAATTTAAAACGTATAGTTAATTTAGTATCTAAGATAGATTTCTTCCACTATGACTCAGATAAGAGCTATACAGGCAGGGATAAAGCATTTAATACTGTGCGTAAATATTTAACATCAGGGTCTGTAGTCATGTTTGATGACATTAATGACACGCCCCATTTTTATGATTTCATTCAGCTGAATTCCATTAAAAATTTTGTAGTGATTCGTCATAAGGGTGCTTGTGTTGCAGGCATTGCCTTTTGGCAGTAATTTATTGTGTCAAATAGTCCTCTAATTACATTAGGAATTTCCTGTTTTAATGCTGAAAAAACAATTGCTAGAGCTATAGAATCCGCAATAAATCAAAGTTGGGTCAATAAAGAAATTGTTGTGGTTGATGACGCTTCAGGTGACAATTCTGTTGTAATCATTAAGGGTTTTATTAAGCAATATGGATTTATCAGGTTATATGTTAATGAGGGTAATTCAGGGGTTGCTGCAGTCCGTAACAAAATAATCAGGCACGCCAAGGGTGAATTTATTGCATTTTTCGATGATGATGATAGTAGTGAATATGATCGAGTTGATCGTCAATACAATCGTATTGTCGAATACAAGAATAGATGGCATTGCGATAAGCCCATAATTTGTCATACGGCTAGAACAGTTCTTTATGGTGATGGAGTGTCATTAATTGAAAAAACTATAGGGTGTAATATTAATAACATAGCTCCACATGGTATAGATGTGGCGTCTAGGATTTTATTAGGGTCGCGTCTAGTTGATGGTTATGGGTCAATGGCAACGTGTAGTCAGATGGGGAGTACTAAAGTCTATGCTGATGTGGGTGGGTTTGATGAAAACTTAAGGAGGTCTGAGGATACTGAATTAAATATACGTCTGGCGTTAACAGGGTGCCATTTTCTTGGTATTGAAAGCCCGCTAGTTACTCAACATATAACAAAATCTGAAGATAAAAGTTTTGAGGTTGAATATCAATCAACGCTATATTACATAAAAAAACATAAGAAATTTATAGTGGGTAATTCATCTTATAGATTTGTTGAGTCATGGGTGGATTTGAAATTTATTTTTTATAAGAAAGATTACTTTATATTTTTAGTTAAGTTTATAGTGCTGTTTTTTAAATACCCTTTCCTATCAAGTAGAAGAGTATTTTTATCTATTCCAAATTTTAAAATAAATCAAAAGTTTAGTAAAAATCGCTAATATTTTTATGAATAATACCTTGCCACTTATTACTATAGGTATGCCTTGTTATAATGCCGAAGAGACTATTATTCGGGCTTTAGAAGGGGCTATTTCTCAGCAATGGGATAATTTTGAAATTGTACTTGTAGATGATTTTTCGAGTGATAAGAGTCTAAAGTTAATTAAACATTATCTTAAAAAAGTTAAAGATATATCTATTAAGGTTGTAGCTAATGAGACAAATAGGGGGCCTGGTTATTCTAGACAAATAATTATTGATAATGCCTCTGGCGAGTTTGTTGTTTTTTTTGATGATGATGATGAATCAGCTCCTAATCGAATCCGAAAACAATATGATGCCATTTTGGAGGCCGAGGCGGCCGGTGATGCAAGACTAGTTGCTTGTTATGCTTCTGGTATTAGACTTTATCCATCTGGGTATGTGAAGCAATTACCAGCAATTGGGTCAAGAGGTGTAGCATTGCATGGGAGTTTAGTCGCTGATTATTTACTTTACCACGAAATAAAACCTAAACAATTTTATGGCTCTGGTACACCAACCTGTGCACTTATGGCAAGAAAATCAACATTTGAAGCTTCAGGTGGATTCGACCCCACTTTAAGAAGAGTTGAAGATGTCGATTTTGCAATAAGGCTTTCATTGATAGGTGGTTTTTTTATTGGAACAACAGATCAGTTATTTAAACAATTTTCTACTGATGCACTTGATAAATCGGCAAAAAATAATTTAATTGCAGAGCAAATGTTAGTGAGAAAGTTTAAGAAATATTTAGATAGTAAAGGTTTGTTTGAATATGCTTATAGATGGCCAAAACTAAGATACTTTCATTTTTGCCGTCAATATTTCTTACTTTTAAAAGAACTGATTGGGTTGTTAGTGTTATATCCCAATAGGGCTTTATGCCATTTTTTTAGAACCGGATTGCGTAGGCTAATTCATGAGTTTTTGATTTTTAGAGGTGATAAATAGATGAAGGTTTTATTTGCCGCACGATCTTTTAATGCTATGGCTGGTGGTGTTGAAAGGATGGCAATTGCAATAATGAATGAAATGGTAGAGCGGGGCCATGAAGTATCACTTTTAACCTGGGACTATGAAGGGGCCAAGACTTTTTATCCTTTAAATAATAAAGTTAATTGGTTAAAAATAAATCTGGGTGATCCACATGGTAAGGCAAGCTGGCAGGCTCGTATAAAACGTGCTTATAAAATCAGGAAAATGATGCGTATAGTCTCGCCTGATTTGATTTTGGCTTTTCAGCACGGTATATTTTTTGCCTTGAGAATATATACAGCAGGTATGGCAATACCTTTTATTGCTGCAGTCAGGAATGCTACTTCCATGTTTGAATTTGTTTCG
>ENA-OSET01001271-OSET01001271.1-sediment-metagenome-genome-assembly--contig:-NODE-1271-length-26379-cov-13.370048_pt1 | contig 26379 bp, 26 predicted proteins | sample MGYA00237882_ERZ534229 | MGnify/ENA primary metagenome ERZ534229 (study PRJEB26408, sample SAMN06266212) | sediment metagenome | isolation source: Hudson Canyon methane seep mesocosm | place... | reverse complement strand
GCTGCAAAAATCATCACGCCTTGTCGTTTAGGTTTACCATTCGCCAGTGTTTTGATCTGTTCAATAATCCCTTCAGTTACTCTGGGGTAACGAGTAAGCAGATCATTCACTTCCCGTTCATTGTAATGACCACTGGTACGAGCATTAAGACTAGAAAAATCATAATGGGCAATCGTCGCATCAATTACTTTTGGTGGTGTTAAATAATCATGCCTAATCATGTATTTTAGTGGCAGCTCATAAATACATGAGGTAAATGGACGAGCATCTTCTGCTCGGGTAAAACCATGATAATGGTACTGGTAAATCCACCCTACTCCCATTCTATATGGTGTTGCGGTTAGGCCTAAAACTTTGAGTCCTGAATTATGCGCTTTAAGTTTTCGAATTAGCTGTAAATATTGGCTTTCATTTTCTTCGCTACAGCCTTCACCCTGAACTTCATCCACAGCCCCACTCACTCGATGGCACTCATCAATGATCACCAGCGAATAAGTTTCAGAGAATGCGTCTAAATTACGTGAAACCGATTGAATGCTGGCAAAAGTCACTTGCTGATCGGTATTTTTTTGCTTCAAGCCTGCAGAATATATACTGGCCTTAAGACCATAACTTTCATATTTTTCATGATTCTGCTCAACCAACTCTTTTACATGAGCCAAAACCAATATCTTGCGCTTAGCAAGCCTAGCTAGCTCAGCAATGACCAAGCTTTTACCTGCCCCCGTTGGCAAAACAATCACCGCAGAGTCGTCACTCTTACGAAAGTGTTCGATCGTTGCTCTAACGGCATCACGCTGATAGTTTCTGAGAGTAAAAACCATGTTTAGTTTCTAACTAGGAGAGAGTAAAATGAGATGTATTATTAATGATATAGCTTGTTAAGAGTAATTTCCCTTTAAAAATGATAAAAAACATTTGTGTAGGTATCGTCGGTGGAGGTATGGCAGGTTCAACCGTAGCCTTGCGCCTAGCTGAACAGGGTATAAACGTGACTCTTTTTGAAGAAGGGACAACATTGGTTAATGGCCCGCCGATATGCCATTTGCATGCGGGAGGAAATTTATACCGAGAAATTTCAGACGAGCAGTGCACTACTTTACTCCGTCAATCTATTGATACGCTTAGGGTGTTTCCTCACACTGCCAATATTCGACCTACCGTTATTGCTATTCCTACTCACGACAACGGAAACCCCGGACAACTATTATCTCGATTACAAAAACTACAAAATGAATACGCATTGCTAATTGAAGAAGATCCGGAAAACCAAGTACTGGGCGCTGTAGACGATTATTTTAAGCTTTATGATCGACAAGCATTAGAAGCACTAGCCAGGCAAGACCCACCATCCCCAGCTCAAACACTAGATGACTGGATGATTCCCGTTGCAAAGAATCTCAACCTTGACGAATTTAAGCTACCTTTGATTATCGTGCAAGAATACGGACTCAGCATTTTCCGTATTGCCGCAACAGTGAGTCTTGCATTAGAAAAGTTAGAGTGCTGTAAGGTATTAACTCAAGCCAAAGTAACCCATATTCAACATCAGGAAGATAATATTGGCTGGGAGGTTTGTTATACTTCCGCGCAACAAACAAAACACACCGTTAGGGTTGATTACCTAGTTAACGCATGTGGCTACCGTACCGGCACGCTAGATGATATGCCCGGATTTAAGCGCGACCGTTTAGTTGAATTTAAAGCCGCTTACCTCGTTCACTGGCCCGACTGTACAGGTGAGTGGCCTGAAGTAATTTTTCATGGTGAGCGAGGTACACCTAATGGAATGGCGCAATTAACACCTTACCCAGATGGGTATTTTCAACTACATGGCATGACAGAGGAAATTACTCTATTTAAAGAAGGTATGGTAGCTTCATCGGAGCACTCAGCTCAACCCAAGCTCAGCAGTCTATTCCATAGAAAGTTAACCGACCGCTGGTATCAAACTGAAATTGAAGACCGAACGAGAAAGGCAATACAACATGTTGCTCAATTCATTCCTGGGTTCAGCAGTGCGGTGGTGGGGGGAAGTCCATTATTTGGGGCACAACAAATTCCGGGAGATGACCCTTCGCTTCGTGCAGCAGATGTCTCTTTCGCTGGGGTAAATTATGCCAGAGCTGAAATAGTTAAAGCCTCATCTGCCTTAGAGGTTGCCGATGCAATTGTCGCCAATCTTGAACAAGAAACGCCTGCCACGCATTTACAAAAGATCTCTTCACCACGTTTTCCAGTAACCGAGACATTAACGCCTAATGAGGTGATATCGTTAGCTGAAAAATTAGCCAGTGAGCGCAATTTCCCCATCGCATTAGCACAACCTTTTGGGCGTTTTTTAAGGTAGTTGTCATCTGTGTGCAATATTTAAACACTTGTTTGAAAGCCAATAATAGAAAGGGCTTGGGCGTTTTTTCAAGAACTTACTAAGAAAGTTATCCACAGTTTCTGTGCACAATCTAGGGTGTACGTACAAACAAAGGTTATTGATCCATCATCTCCAACAGATACATCTCCAAAAGAGATATTGCCAGAGAGAATGAGTTAAAAACAAACTTGTGTAATGACAATAAAATGGTAGCTATCATCGCTGTGCAATATTTAAACACTTGTTTGAAAAGCAATAGATTAGAGGGCTAGAGAGTTCTATCAATAAGATATTCATAAAGTTATCCACAATCTTTGTGCATAAACAGCAACAGATGCTAACACTTTTACACTTGAATGCCGTTTTATTGTAATTATCATGACAAAACAAAACAGATTTACCAGTATGAAACCTAATCGAAAACTCTGGTTATGCTGACTTTGTGTTACAATAGGCGCAATTAATTTTCTTAAATCCTTATGGTCTTGTGATTTGTATGGCTAAAAAAGCACTGAAAATACGCGATAAAACAATTTTCGATGGGATATTTGTTAAATATTTCCTTAAATTTATATTCATGGCTTGGTTTAAAGTGTTTGGCTGGAAGCTCACTAAACTAGCACCTGAAGGTGCAGGCATCACTATTGCGGCACCCCATACTTCTAACTGGGATATTTTTTACGCAATGGCTGCAGCCATCATCCTTGATATAAAAATGTACTTCTCAATAAAAGAGAGTTGGTGTCGCATTCCTGTTGTAGGCTCAATTATTTTATGGCTTGGGGCTATTCCAATAAACCGTTCTTCAAAAGGGCAAGGTCAGGTTGATTTGATCAAAGAATTTGTTGATCGTCATAAAGGTGAGCGAATTTTCTTCCTTTTTACACCTGAAGGTACGCGTGGAAAGGTAGACAAATGGAAAACAGGTTTTTATCATGTTGCAGAAGATTGCAACCTACCTATATTCCTTGCTGAAGTTGATTATCGAACTAAAATTTCAGGTGTTTTTCACACCTACCAGCTAACTGGCGACAAAGCGGCAGATATAGATGCAATTCAAGCTTCTTATAGCAGCATTCACGGGAAATTCCCTGAGACACAATACCCATACTATAAAGGCCCAATGGCAGAAATTTCAGAGAGAGAAGCACGTGTAATGAAAGCCATGTATTCTTTCAAAGAAGCTGCAACGCAAGCTGAAATTGCAGCTAAAGCCAAATTTGATGAACTGAGCACTGAAATGCTTGATTTCTTAATTGAGAAAGGCGTATTAGAACAAGTTCAAACGATTAAAGAGGGTAAAAACGTACTTACCTACCGTCTAACCATCGCGGGGAACGGTTGCCTTTTACATTTAATGCCGACCTTAGCTAAAGCATAATATGCTTCGCTACTCTCATTAAATGAAAATTATAAAAATACTCTTCTTAGTTAGCATCATACTGTCACTCACTGGCTGTATGGTGTTTCCACTTGAAGAAAAAGAACAAGACCGTTCATTATATTGGTGTCCGCCATTACATAACTGCGCTTCAACAGAAGCCGTCACATTTGTTCACAGCATCCAACCCTTTGAATTACAAATGTCGTTAGATGAAGCATGGCCTCTTATACAAGAGACTGTGGCCAATTTACCAGGCACATCTATTGAGCATGAGTATGAAGGGTATATTTATGCAAAAAGCTACAGTACAGTATTTCACTTTCTGGATTACTTTGAGGTTCTCGCTATACCAGAAGATAATCTATTAATCGTAAGATCATCTTCGCTGATAGCAATAACCGATTTCTTTGTTAACTACTTTAGAACTGAACAATTCAGAGAAGAACTGGAAGAAAAAGGCGTTCTGGTTATTCAATAAGTAGAATCTCAGTCATTAAAAAAGGTACAGATGTACGCTGAGATATTGATATTAATCAATTATCAACGTAAAATGATCACCCTAAAAAATAACTATAGCTGATCAATATTATTACTGAGACTCTAAATGCTTAACTTTCTTCCATATTGGCTCCGCGGTACACTCGCTCTTTTATTGGTTATTACAAATACATTTTTCTGGTTCCCTCTTCTATTATTGGGCGCCCTATTAAAAATAGTTATTCCCGTTCACTTTGTTAGAAAAGTGATGACTTTATTACTCATCAATATTGCTAATGTCTGGATTTCAGGTAATAGCCTCATTCTCGCTTTAACCGAACGCACTAACTGGGTGATCACCGGCACAGAAAACCTTGTAAAAGATGACTGGTATTTTGTTAACTGTAACCATCAGTCCTGGAGCGACATCCCCATTGTACAAAAAGTAATGAATCGAAAGACCCCTATGCTGAAGTTCTTCCTAAAACAAGAGCTTATCTGGGTTCCTATAATGGGGATTTGCTGGTGGGCACTGGACTTCCCCTTTATGAAAAGATTCTCACCTGAATACCTCAAAAAGCACCCAGATATGAGAGGGAAAGACCTGGAAACCACCAGAAAAGCCTGTGAAAAGTTTAAAACAACACCTGTTGCCGTCTTAAATTTTCTGGAAGGAACACGCTTCACCCCGGAAAAACACGATAAGCAGCAGTCACCTTATACCAACCTTTTAAAGCCAAAGTATGGCGGTGCAGCCTTTGTTCTGGGCAGCATGGGCGAACAAATGCACACCATGCTTGATATCACCATTTACTACCCCGACAGTACACCAGGTTTCTGGGATCTACTATGTGGAAAGGTAAAGAACGTTGTTGTAGACATAAGAAAAGTAAATATCCCCAGCACGCTAAGAGGGAAAGATTATGCACAAGATGAAGCCTTTAAAGCCGAATTTAAAGACTGGATAAACACAGTTTGGCAAGACAAAGATGATCTCATTGAACAATTCAAAATAACACATCAAAAAGCGTCTAATCAAAGTATTACTCCAGCATTAGAGCAACCTTAAATCCATAGACCTGCCTTAAAACAGTAGAGCGATGTTATAAACGTCGTCCACTTATATTAATAGAAAGAAGATAAAATGCCTCACAAAGAACAGCCAAGCACTCAAGATTTTGATGAAATTCATCAGGCTTTTGAAAATATAAAAGAAAAACACCGGAAAGATCTTGGACAAAAAGACATTCGCTATATTAAAAGAATTCGTCGTTACTCCCGTATTTTTGAAGTGATAGGTCGAGCACTTATCTGGTGTTTACCTGGTCCCTTGGCTTTATTAGGTGTACCCTTTTTATTCTTACATCGAAATCTTGAAGCTATTGAAATTGGTCATAATGTCTTGCACGGGCAATATGATTCGTTTGAAGAGATCCCCCAATTCCATTCCCGCAAGTTCCGTTGGAAAGCACCAATTGATGAGGCTGCATGGCGTCAGGAGCATAATGGTATTCATCATGTTCATACCAATGTTTATGAGAAGGACCCGGACCTTAACCATGGTTTTTTACGCACTAACTCAAAAGTTCCTCATAATAAATGGCACTATTTTCAGCTGCCCATTTATTTATTTTTTGTTTACCCTGGAATGCTTTACAACTTTAACGCGCAAAACCTAGGTGCAAACGACAAGTTCAGAGAGCGCCGTTTTCCGCTAGGAAACAAAGGTTATGCGGTATTCGAGAATACAGAGCAGCTTTCAGATGACGATGTAAAAAAGCGTCATAACCGTGCAGTTTGGCGTGTTTTAGTTAAGGAATACCTACTATTCCCACTGTTAGCACTAATAACCGGCTATGGCTTCTTCAAAGTGTTTCTCGCTAATTTACTAGCCGACATGATCAATAATTACTGGATTGCCTTAACCATTCAGGCAACCCATTTAACAGAACCCTTACAGCCAGAAGAGGCATTAAAAAACAAAGGGAAGTGGTACGTTTCTCAGTTGGACTCATCAGTAAATTTCAAAGGTACTCGCTGGCAAAGTATTTTGTGGGGTCACTTGAATTATCAAGTTGAGCATCACTTATTCCCCGACATACCCGCTCACAGATACCCAGACATGGCGATTGAAGTTCAACAGGTGTGTAAGCAATACAACCTGCCCTACAAATCAAATAAGAACTGGTGGCAAGCCATAAGCGGTTATATGAGCGTGTTGTGGCGCTATTCATTTAAAGAGTCAGAATCTTTACCAGTACAAACGTCATTTCTGGAGAAGGAAGCGACTCATGCTAAATAATTTTCGTGCCGCAATTCACCCTTGGACAATCCAGAAGCTAGGTCGTGACTGGTTAGAGTATCTTGCCAGCAATACAATGAATGTGGTGACCGAAAGACTAGACCCATTTATTTGGTCTTATGACTGTAAAGCCAAAGTGTTAGAGATTCGACAAGAAACCACCGACACAAAAACCTTTGTATTACTGCCAAATCAACACTTCAAGCAACCCCTACCAGGGCAACATATTGAACTAACGGTTGATGCAAAGACAACGGGGGAAGCCCTTTCTCGCTGCTACTCGCTTTCTGAAATTAATGGCGATACTGTTTCCATTACAGTAAAACATAACCCCGAAGGTAAGGTGTCAAGCTGGCTACATGATAATGCTAAAGTAGGCATGTTACTCAATATTTCATCGCCTCGCGGCCGCTTTGTTTACCGTGACCAAAAGAAGTTACTCTTCATTTGCGCAGGTGCTGGAATTACTCCCTGCTTTTCTATATTAAAAGCACTGGACAACAAGCCAAACCGACCTGACATCGCATTTTATTATCGATCACGAACACCTAATGAAACTATTTTCAAAAACCAGCTTGATCAAATTCAAAGCGGTTCAGGTGTTGATATTAGTTATTCCCGCCACACTGAAAAGGGCACATCCTACCTACCCAATCAACTATTGGAAGCATACCCAGACCTAAAAGATAGAGATATTTATCTCTGTGGCCCTGAACCTTTTAAGAATGACGTTCTTGAATACCTTGAGTCTATCGAATACGACATGAACAAGCTGGAAATTGAGCATTTTGTTCGTATTGATAGTGGAATTGAGCAAACAAGAAAGTTTGATGAAGATGTTACTGTTTTTTTAAAATCTCGAAATATTAGCTTTGTGATTGAAGCTAAAGACTGCGATAAAACACTACTTGAAGCCGCTGAAGAAAAGGGTATTCATTTAGAGCATGGCTGTCGGTCAGGTATGTGTGGCACTTGTAGAACAAATTTGGTTTCAGGTCAGGTTTCAGGAAATCAGCTAGGTAAGAGTATTTATCCATGTACGGCGTACCCTGCTTCTGCCCAAGTCGTTCTGGAATAATATAGCTAGAATAAGGATAAGCTAAGTGAAACCAGATACGCACTTTGGTTTCACTAGCGAGTTAAGTTCGTGGTGAAATTATTCTTTAATCAAACTGCCCAAGGTATATCAGCACCTAAACCCTCGGCAATACTCATTGCCGATTGAACTGCACTTTCCAGCAATGGAATACCCGGCATGGCATATGAACCGCAATACCAGATTTGTCGATCGCTTTCCTGATGTAGTTTATTCAGCGACCTTATTGCAGCCAAACTTTCTAAATTAACAGTGGGGCGTTCAAAATGAGATCGCCCCAATACGGTTCCATCTTTAGGTTCCAGCAATGGATTCCATGTTTGAAATAACGGTGAGCGTCCTTTTAAGGAAGGGTAAATTTCATTTAACCAGATACTCGCCATAGGCTTGCTACTAGTTTTATCTACTAGGAAATTAACAGGGGCTCGATCTTTCTTTGAATTCGGAATCAAGTCTGAATCCCCATGTACAACCACTTCGCTACGCTCATAAGGTATCTTACTGAGTAACTTGTTGGCAATCACCTCATCCTCCGAAATCATATTAACAGCCTGATTGGCCTGAACGGCGATGACTACATGGTCAAACAAGTGTGTTCTTCCATCAGTTTCCATGATTTTCACGCGTCCATCCTGTTTACTAATACTTTCAACTTCAGCATTACAATGCAAAGTATTGCAATTTTCGAGCATTTTATGGATTGCATCTTCAGCGCCACGCTTAGCGCGCCAAATACCGTTAAACAACATTCCACTGGCTAAAAAATCAATTATAATTTCAGCTGGGTATTGCTTTACGGCAGCATAAGAGCAAGTACATATTGCCGCAAAAGAAGGAAAAATAACCTCTTCAATAAATGCATTGGAATACCGGTTTGAACGTAAATAATGTTCGATGGTTAAACCATCCGTTAGACCTTTTCGTCGATCCCGTTTAGCAAAAAGAAGAAAGCGGCCAGCATCTCTCGCTATAGTAAGAGACTTGAAATTCACTTTACTTAACCCTGCAAACATCGGTAAAGCTCGTTTGCCAAATTCAATATATCGATAACCAAAATAGATACTTTTATTACCATTCGATGAGTATGACGCAGAGTGGTCGGTGCGCTGTATTTCAACACCCATTTCTTTGTATAGCGCAACTAGGTTTTTGTAGTAACAAGTATTAAAAGCCCTCAAAGGAACGTCAATTCGTTCTTCTAATGTTCCATCTTTATAGGTGAGGTTGAAAGCCCCCATACCTGGGTTGTCGTGGCGTTCATATAAGGTTACATCATGATGCCTTCCCAGTAACCAAGCTACACTCAGCCCAGCAATACCACTCCCTACCACTGCTATTTTCTTTTTCACTTCTATCATCCATATGGTCTTTCAGTAAATACAAGGTGTATTCTGCCAAGTATCAATAAGAATAGACACCCCGTCTCGAAACAAATAGCTAAACAAACGATCAAAAAAAATCCCTAACCAACCAGCACATAACACAGCATACATAATTGACAACAATCAATATTATTATTTTATATTTCAGTAGCTTATAGCGACATTTTGTCACACCACAAACCATAAACTCTCTGGTAACATCCTTCTCCGTTAGTCACTTTTATCGTTATAAATGGAGAAACGAATTGAAAAAACTAGCCTTTTCCACCCTAGCTTTAAGCACAATCATATGCACCAGTGTTTCAGCACACGTATCTGTCGCAACCGGACCTGTCACTGCAAACTCAAGCCAACTCATTACACTAAATGTGCCTCACGGCTGTGAAGGGTTTGATACCAGCAATGTAGTCGTAACACTTCCTGAATCATTCCACGTGACCAGGCCCGTAGATAATGTATTCGGCAAGGCTACCATCCAAAAAGCCGCATTATCAGAACCTTTTGAACTTTATGGAACAACGTATACTGAAGATGTGAGAAATCTTACTTGGAATAAAGTAGAGTCAGATATTCTAGAGGCTGATACGCACCTGTATCAATTTTCATTCAGGAGTCGCATTCCCAATACTCCCTTCAAAAAATACTATTTACCCGTTGTTCAGAGTTGCTCCACAGCAGAAGATGGAACGTTAAGTAATGAGTGGACCTTTGAAGGTAAAACTGAACATGGAAGCACTGAAAAACCGGCACCATCAGTACTCGTTCTTCCTGACTATTCACCCGGCTGGAACCAATACACCCTAACAGAGGCTATTGATGACTTATCTGTATTTGATAGCGCGCATATTGTTTGGGCGGGGGAAAGTGCTTACTCAAGTAACCCTGTTACACTGGAGCAGATCGAAGAAACTGAAAATGTAAGTGTTCTGGAAAGCATTCCAGCCAATACGACGATCTGGATAAAGTACTAAAGGGAGCTTTCTGTATGATTCACTCTAAAAAGATCATAGTGCTAGTGCTGATAATAGCATGGGGGCTAACAGGGTGCGACTCTGACTCTAGCTCGACCCTAAGCGAAACACCACCACAACAGGATGCAAGCCTAACCAATCAATTGGACACTCCCCCAACCAATGATCAACCAGAAAGCCCGCCAACAACCAGTAAAGGACTCCCTTCCTCTCTTTTGGTCCCTTAATATAGAGGCATAGCTCTTACTTAACTTGTCATTCTCGCCCCTTCACCTAAATAAATGGGGGAGGGAATGACAATAGTGGTATTTATTACCTAAGCAAGTATCATCCCTTCTCTAACATTAATTCTAAAACTGAATAATCAATCACTGCTTTCGATTAGGCTCCTACCAATGAAATTCATCCACACCTCAGACTGGCATATAGGCCGACAATTTCATAATGTATCTTTACTTGAAGATCAGCGGCATGTACTCACTCAAATTGTTGACTACTTAAGTACTGAAAAAGCAGATGCCTTAGTAATAGCGGGTGATATTTACGATCGTTCAGTTCCGCCAGCCACGGCTGTTGAATTATTAGATGAGGTGCTAAATAAAGTCTGCAATGAGATGGCCATTCCTGTCATTATTATCTCCGGTAACCACGATAGCGCTGAGCGTTTACGTTTTGGCTCTAGACAATTAAAGCAAGCTGGACTGCATATTTTTGGCGATATAAACACCATAACAACCCCCGTCACTATTAAAGGTAAGTCGGGTATTGCTGTTAATTTTTATGGCATCCCTTATCATGATCCTGAACAAATTCGCCACCATTACGATACACCCGTACGAAATCATGACGAAGCACATTCATTTGTTGTCGACCAAATAAAACAATCAATAGAGGCGTCTAACCAAACGCCAGGCCAGATAAACATTCTAATCAGCCATTGTTTTGTAGATGGCGCTGAAGAATGTGAATCTGAAAGACCCTTATCCATTGGTGGTGCTGATCGAGTCTCATATGCGCCAATGCTCGACTTCAATTACGTTGCCTTAGGCCACCTCCATGGACCACAGTATCGCGGTGAAGCTCGTATTCGTTATTCCGGTTCAATTCTCAAATACAGTTTTTCTGAACAACATCAGAAAAAAGGGGTTACGCTAGTAGAGCTTGACGTTAATGGTTCAGCGACAATAAGTCCCCTCCCCTTATACCCTCTGCGAGATATGCGCATACTCGAAGGGGAAATAGCCGATATAGTAGAGCAAGGGAAAACAGATCCTAATACCGATGATTACCTAATGGTTAGGCTCACTGATACCCATGCCATTTTAGACGCCATGGGTAAACTGCGGGAAGTATACCCCAATGTACTGCACCTGGAGAAACCTGGCATCATGGCGGTAGGTGAAAAGAAGACGATGAATCGCGAAAAGCTCAAACGTAGTGAAATAGACATGTTCCGTGATTTCTACAGCCAAGTATCAGGTGGAGTGCTTTCAGCAGAGCAAGATAGTGCCTTAGAAACGGTGATCAACAGTCTGCATAAATCGGAGTCTGAGCAATGAGACCGAATAAACTCATCATTCAAGCCTTTGGCCCTTTTGCGGGCACAGAAGAAATTAACTTTGACCAGCTAGGTTCAAACCCGCTATTTCTGATTAATGGCCCCACTGGCGCAGGAAAAAGCTCAATACTTGATGCCATCTGCTTCGCACTTTACAGTCAGACTACAGGCAAAGAGCGTGAAGCGGCACATATGCGTTGTGATCACGCTGAACCCACTCTGCTCACAGAAATAACCCTCGATTTTTCATTAGGCGATCAACGTTACCGCATCCGCCGTGCGCCCACACAAGAGCGTCCAAAATCAAGGGGGGAAGGCACAACCACTCACCAAACCGAAGCCCAGCTTTGGCAAATAAAAACTGACGGTGACACACTTTTAGTCCCTAAAAAAGCACAAGAAGCAACAGAGTGTATTGAAAACCTGACAGGGCTCAGCGTTGAACAATTTCGCCAGGTCATGGTACTTCCTCAAGGGAAGTTCCGAGATTTTCTGATGGCAGATTCCAGTCAACGAGAAAGTATTTTCAGTAAGCTATTTCAGACTCAAATCTATAAACGCTTAGAAGATGCATTAAAAGTACGGGCATCATCGATCAAAAAAGAGGTTGAAGCTCTACAACATCAGATAAAAGGTATCCTTCAAGGAGCAGACCTAAATACTGAAATGCAGGTACAAGAACAGTTAACCGAGATTATACCTCAACTGGAATCTGCTACTCTACAAAAGGATCAGGCAAACAAAACACTAGCACAATCTGAAAAAGCACTTGAAGCAGGCAAGCTATTAACTAGAGCTTTTCAGGCCCTAGAGGATTCTCAAAATGCACTTAAACGTATCGAAGATCAGAAAGCACAAACAGAACAAAAAAAGAACACATTAAACCTAGCTCAAGCCGCACAGAAAATTGAACACATTAGGGTTTCACTCACTAAAGTAGACCAATCCAAAGAACATCTTAAAAACGAAATAGACACGACAGAGAAAATCAAAACCCGACAACAAGGCACTCTAGATCAAACTCAAAATGCATTAACAAAAGCCGAAGCAGATCTAAAACCACTGGATCATCTAAAAGAACAATTGGCAGATTTACGTAAACTACAGCCCAAAATAAACCAGCTGGCTGAAGCAACTAAGCAAACTAAGCTTATCCAACAGCGGTCTATATCTGCTAATAATGCATTCAATACACAACAAGCTCATCTCAATGGTCTAATAGAGCGTATTACAGGTTCAGAAGGAAGAATCGTTACCCTAAGAACATCTTCAGCAGCCTTATCCGAGAAACAGCGCCAGTTAGATAGCTTGCTTTTACTAGGCCAACAACGCGCAAATTTAGATAAACGAATACAAGAACAAAATGCTGTACAACAAGAACACTCAAATAGAGAGCAGGCTTTCAATGCTGCAGCAGCAAGCTTTTCAGAACAAGACACACATATAAAAACACTTGAATTAGCATGGCATAGTAATCAGGCAGCACTATTAGCAGCAGAGCTAAAACAAGGTGAGCCCTGCCCTGTCTGTGGTAGTCAAACTCACCCATTACCCGCAACTATGCATAATCAAAACAAACAAAACCCAAATACACCTGTTACAAAGCAAGATATTGAAGCAGCGCGAAGCCTTCTAACAAATTTACAAAAAAAATTAACTCAAACCCAAAACCAGGTAACCCAAACAGCGACTCAATTACAAAGCATTAAATCAGCATTGTCTGAACAGAAAAATGAGTTAGGTGATAACCAACATAAATCGACTAATCAGTTAAGAGAAGAGTGGAAACACCTTAATGATGAAGTCTCTCGTCTTCAGGCAATGCAAACGGAGCAAGGGCTACTAGAAGCCGAACTTCAAAGCTTATCCCAACAGCGCGTAACCACAGAGCAACAACTGGAAGCGGCCAGAGTCACACAACAAAATACACAACAAGAGTACACTTCAGCCACACAGGAAGAGCGTCATATTGAGCAAGCACTACCTGAAGTATATCGTCAGCCAGGAACCCTTAATCACTTAATTGAACAGTCAGAAAACAATATAAAAACAATCACAAGCACATACGACAAGGCACTACTTTCGTTCAATAATGCTAATCACGAAGTCACTCAAACATCCGCAAAACTGAAGCAACAACACGTACAGTTTGAGACCGTCGCTCAAGAGCATGCAGAGGCAACAAACAACTGGAATACAGCACTAAACAAAAGTGCTTATATCGATGAAAATGATTTTCTAAAGGCATTACTGACAGAGCCAGAACAAAAACAATTACACGATGAAATAGATCTCTATGCTCACCAATTAAGTGGTTGCAAAGCGACGTTGGAACAACAGAAACAACAACTAGCCGATCAACAGCAACCAAACATGGAACAGCTCCAAAGTCATCGAACAGAAATCAGCATGGCATCAACACAAGCACTAGAGTTTTGGAAAGGTATCGACAACCGCCATCAACAATTAACTGACGTACAGAAGAAACTTAAAAAAGCCCATGAATCAAATCAAGCATTAGAAGACGAGTACAAAATTTACGGCACATTAAGCGACGTTGCCAATGGCCAAACCGGTAACAAAATTAGCCTACAGCGATTTGTACTCAGTGTATTACTAGATGACGTACTCATTGAAGCCTCACACAGGCTCACTGTAATGAGCAAGGGTCGTTATTTACTAGTACGCAAAGAAGAACGAGCCAAAGGCAATAAAGCATCAGGCTTAGAATTAGAAGTAGAAGATGCTTATACAGGCAAAACGAGATCGGTAGCTACACTTTCCGGCGGTGAGTCTTTTATGGCTGCTCTTTCACTGGCTCTGGGCTTATCAGATGTTGTGCAAGCCTATGCAGGAGGCATAAAACTAGACACCCTGTTTATTGATGAAGGCTTTGGCAGTCTTGATCAGGAGTCTTTAGATCTTGCTATCAAAACCCTAATCGACCTTCAGAGCAACGGCAGAATGATTGGTATTATCTCTCATGTAAGTGAATTGAGGGAGCAGATGGCACTGAGAGTGGATGTTCATAGTTCACCTGAAGGTAGCAAAATCACACACTCTGTTAGCTGACATACAACTGAATGGCAACTCTTCGACCTAGACCTGCCCCTGCATTCCTAGTGCCCTTTCTAGTTTCACGTCATTCGGCAGCAATCAACGTCAATCGCTGAATGCTTTCTTTTAGTTGTTTGGGATTAAATGGCTTAGACAGATAGTCATTCATTCCCGCCGCAAATACGGCTTCTTTGGTATCTTCGGTCGCTGTTGCGGTAAGTGCAATAATCGGAAGCGCGCTAAATCTCCCCTCTTCCAACCCTCGAATAGCTTTGGTGGCCTGATAGCCGTCCATTATGGGCATCTGTATATCCATGAGTACAAGATCGTAATCCTTACTCATAACTTGGTTGACCGCCTGTTCACCATTATTGACTATATCTAGCGCTGCGCCCCACTTTTTAAGAATTTTCTCTGCCACCATTACATTGACGGGGTTATCTTCCACCAAAAGAATAGAATAGCAGGAAAAATCACCCTGCTGTGAGGTTGAGTAGCGTTGACTGGGGTCTTGTTCTAAACATCCCGGCACTGTTAAGGCTAGCGGATCAGGCTCCCGTATTTTCATATTTAACGAAAAAGAGAAAGTAGTACCGACCCCTACTTCGCTTTTCACCCTGACTTGGCTATCATGGGCATCCAATAGCCCTTTCGTGATAGCTAGCCCTAGGCCACTTCCACCATAGGTACGAGTAGTGGCACTGTCTGCCTGACTGAAATGTTCAAAGATATTGCCAAGGTTCCCTTCAGATATACCGATCCCTGTATCAGTCACCGAAAATTCAATATTGGCCACCTGGTTTCTGATTCCAACAAGCTTTACAGCTAACTTAACTCGACCTTGCTCAGTAAATTTAACCGCGTTACTCAGTAAATTAATCAGAATTTGAGATAAGCGAGTGGGATCTCCCTCGTAGCATTCAGGAAGACGTTCATCAATGAACACCTCCAACACAATGCCTTTTTCGATGGCGTGATATTGTGTTGTCTTCTCAATCCCCTTGAGCAAATCTGGCATGCAGAAAGTGACCTCTTCCAAGGTGATCTTGCCCGCTTCAATCTTACTGAAATCCAGGATGTCATTAATCAGCGACAATAAATTTTCCGCCGCAAATTTGAGAATATTAATACTTTCAACTTGTTCTGGTTTTGGGTTGTCGTCTTGTAGCAGGTGGGCAATACCAATAACAGCATTCATTGGGGTGCGAATTTCATGGCTCATGGTTGCTAAGAAGTTAGCTTTTGCAGCTGTCGCTTCTTCGGCCTTTTCTTTGGCCGCCATAAGTACCTGTTCAGTTTTCTTGAGAGAAGTGATATCGCTAACAATTCCATTGTAAATAACTTTATCGTCATCTCCGTGTATCGGTGTTGCAGCGAGTGAAGCCCATCGAACCTCACCATTGGCATCCACAAACCTATACTGGTATTGGTTCTCCTGTTGTTTATATATTACGTCTTTGATAAAGGCAAAAAAGTCACCTGCATCCTCTGAGTAAATGTGAGAGGAGAGATAATTCGGGTCTTTAATTGCTTTTTGATAGTCCAAATTAAGCAAATCGTTTATTCGTGGGCTCAGGTAGTTAAAACCCCATTTTGACCTGTCTTTCATCATGTACCATTCAAACACTACACCAGGAGAGTTGTTCGCTATGTTCTTGAATTTTCTTTCACTCAAGCGTAACTGATGAGCGTTACGCTGTAACTTGACGTTAGCGGCTTCATATTCCTGAAGAAAGAACATCATAAAATACAGCAAGCAGCCAACTGCTCCTGCAATTTCAATCAGACTAATTTCATATAACACGTTAGAAGGCAACTCATGGATAGGAAATGGCCGCCACCCGACAATTAAATCAAGGATGATAGCTAACGCGGCAAGACCCGCAGTTACGACTCTTTGCCATTGTTCATGTGTCTGGAAAAAAGCAAAAGAAGCCGACAGGCTCGACAAATAGTAGAGAAAAATATAAGCGTCTTGGCCCAGAATGGTAGAGTTTGTAAATGCAACAATACTGTTGAAAACCAAGAACGATACTCGTGCTAAGTCGTAACGCTTGAGGTGATTCAGATACAGAGTGACAAATTCCCAGAGCACTATAAATAAGGTAGTAAAGCAAACAAAATATGCTTCCTCATAGCCAAATTTGAATATTAGGGGAACCAAACAGAGCGAAACCATCATTGCAGATCTATTACAGAGCCGAATGTGTTTTTCCAAGTTAATAGGGGTTTCACTGCTAATGCCGCTGTTAGCAAGGCGATTAATTATCGCTTTCATCTGATTTTTGTTTTCCCTAACTTATAGGATTATTTTTTATTATAGGTGTTTAGAAGTGAACGCTACCTGATCGAACAAGCATTATATAGATTCAGGCAAGAAGGTGGAAACTGATCCTTTCAGTAATTGAAAGGGGTCATGTTTTAGCGTGCCAATTATGCAATGTAAGTAGATACAAAAGCTGATAGGTTAGAATAGCTTGGAATAAACAAACTTATTTAGACTATCCAAAAGGAGCACAACTCAAAGCTTGAGTTATTCCATTCCAGTTTCAGTCGCCTTTAGTTGTCCGCTTTGAGTCAGCAAAGGGCGAAGAGCTGACTAATACTGCATGCAGCATAAAAGGCCTTTTTGTAGAAAAATACATTCCGCAGACCGTTTGACAAATGACCGACGGTCATATAATGTTTTTCCCTGCTAAAACATAAGAACCTAAAGGAACGCCCATTAATTTAAAGGAGAAAATCATGCCTAAAAAAACCGCATTAATTACAGGTGCATCAGCAGGTATTGGTTATGAGTTAAGCCAAGTATTTGCAAAAAACGGTTATAACTTGATTTTAGTTGCACGCCGAGTAGATAAGCTAAATGCACTGGCTGATGAGCTTAAAACTAAGTATGGAATAACCGCTGCAGTTATTGGCAAAGATTTAATGACGCAGGGTGCAGCTAAAGCATTATTTGATGAGGTAAGCAGTGCAGGTCTTAGTGTTGATGTTTTAGTTAATAATGCGGGGCGCGGGCATTATACTAAGTTTTTGGATAATGAAGTTGCTGTAGATGAAGCAACATTGCAGCTAAACATAGTCACACTAACAACCTTAAGCAAACTCTTTGGACAAGCTATGGTTGCGCAAGGTGGAGGCAAGATATTGAATGTAGCATCAATTGCTGCGTTTATTCCCGGGCCTATGATGGCGCTATATAATGCCAGCAAGGCATACGTATTGTCTTTTTCAGAGGCACTAAATACTGAACTGAAAGGCCAGGGTGTAACCGTTACCGCGTCTTGCCCTGGTCCAACAACATCAGAGTTTATGGCTTTAGCCGCATCAGATAAGTTAGAGAACTTAAAGTACGCTCGGTTCATGGAGCCTAGTGTGGTTGCTCTTGAGGCTTACGAAGCGACCATGTCAGGTCGAGCGGTGGTTGTTCATGGCGCGGTGAATAAAGCCATCACCTTTGCTCCAAGAATTACTCCCCGAGCGGTTATACCAGAATTAGTTCAGTTTTTTATGAAGTAACCAAGCAGGGAACAAGATTACACATTCGGTGACTTGAAATAAAAACGGCTCCAATAAGGAGCCGTTATAGTCACAATAGATTCATTACTTGCGACGAATAAAACCAAGACCTAAAAGACCAAGGCCTAAAAGGAAAACTGAACTAGGCTCTGGAACACTTCTCGCCGTTACATAGACTCCATCAAGCAAATTACCCGTGGTATCACCCAAAGCATCATTAGATGTAAAAGCAATTGTTGATGTTAAATCAGTCGCTACAAATGAACCTGAGAAGATTGTCCAACCTGCAGTAGTATGATCACTAAACAATGTGTCAGAGTTAATATCTACGATTCCAGCATAAAATGATTCGTCACCATTATTACGTGCTCTATAAGCAAAACCGTAGTCGTAAGTCTCGCCTATGGTCGTATCAAATGTTTGACGAAAGCTGTATGCCTGGCTGTTTGCGCCATGGGCATTAAGTTCAGCATGCTGCTCACCCTCAGCCGCATTAACACCAAGTAATGAGTCCCAAATTTCCATACCACTGCCGTCATAGCTCCATCCAGGAACGCCTTCCGTATTATGGCTGCTAGTATAAAACTCCCAAGAATGATCACCAATATCAGGTGCTTCAAAGCCACCATTATTTAACAATGTGTCAGAAGGAAGAATGATACTTGCCTGAACAGCAACAGAAGCAAAAAGGCTAGACGCCAAGAAAATATTTTTGAAACTCAACATACTTTAACCACTTTAATATAATTACTAATATTATAAATTTTGCAGAAAGCATGCCAAAAACATAAAAATCATTTAAAACAACTAATAACAATAAAACAATGACGCGCCATGCAAATTTACTCGACACTAGTGTTAAATATTTCGACAACCTTTTCAGTAATAAATACACCTATTACCTACCATGTAACTTATTAAGTCAAACTAACACTGGTCAAATTTTAAACTATACTTAATACCCCGCCTTTTATTCTGAGAGGTAAGCGTTATGTCTAGTGAAAACTCATGGTCTTTGTCCATGCATCAAGTCGAGTGCTGCAATTGTAGTCATGGTTGCGGCTGTCAGTTCGCAGGCTTTCCTGATAGCGAAAATGGCAATTGTAGCGCCATACTCGGGCATCATGTTATTAAGGGCCATTTAAACGGTCTGGATCTAAGCGGTTTGAAAATGGTCTTTGTTGCTATGTGGCCTAAGGCTATTCATGAAGGTAATGGCAAAGGAGCCCTATTTATTGATTCAGCAGCAACCAGTGAACAAGTTACAGCCCTTGCCACCATTATGTCTGGCCAAGCAGGCGGTATGCCCGTTGAAGCCATTGCCGGCACATTTACGGAATTTGAAGGACCCATCATTAAAGATATTCAGATGAATACCGACGAGAGAAACGCGTCCGTCTCTATTGCAGGCATTGTTGAAGCAACACAAACTCCGTTAATTAACCCTATGACAGGTGAAGCACATCACGTTCATATTACCTACCCAGATGGTGGGTTTATGTGGAACAATGGCAATATTGGTACCACCAGTGCAATGTCTGTGAACTATGGAAATCTAGCATTTGAGCATGTGGGGCAATTTGCAGCGAAAGCCATCGTGAACTGGCCAAATTAACCTACTAAGGTTAGCTAGCACCATGATTTCGATAGCAGGGAATACAATTGCAGATTAGCTTAAATCGTCTAGCACTAATATTAACTCTTCTGTTAGTCATATTGTTGAGTTGGTATTACATTGTATTTGCAATGACTATGAATATGGATCCAGTAACACAGTGGTCTATTGCAGATATAGCTATTTTGTTTTTCATGTGGGCTATTATGATGGCGGGCATGATGCTGCCTTCTGCAATGCCTGTCATTTTGCTTGTTGAGCAGGTTAATAGGAAACGAAAATTAAGACGAGCAAGCTACACTCACACTCTATTCTTTGTAATCGGTTACTTAATTATCTGGGGACTATATAGCGCGGTCATTACCCTTATTCAATACTACCTTCACCACTGGGCACTACTTAGTCCGATGATGAGCAGTGCAAACATAGTCTTTTCTAGCACTATTCTATTGTCCGCAGGTATTTACCAGCTCACCCCATTAAAACAACGCTGCCTGCAATTCTGTCGCTCACCCTTATCCGTTATTTCTAGCCAGTGGAGAGAAGGGAAATTTGGTGCTATTCGCTTAGGCATTCAACATGGCCAATACTGTGTAGGCTGTTGCTGGATTTTAATGGCTATATTGTTTGTGACTGGGGTTATGAATTTAAAGTGGATATTGTTACTTTCATTAATTGTATTAATTGAAAAAGTACTCCCATACCAAGAAGTAACGAGTAAGTTATTAGGCGGGGCTTTAATCTTACTCGCACTCAGCTACTGGGTTTGATTCATCACTACTTACTTTGCTCAACCATGTATTCAACCGTCGATTTAATTTGCTCATCAGAACATATTTTACAGCCACCTTTGGCCGGCATTTTGTTGACTCCTTTTATACTGAAGGCTGTCATCGCATCGACGCCCTTGGCAATTAAAGGCTTCCAAACCGCCTTATCACCTAACTCTGGAGCGCCAGTCATCCAACCTTTGAACCCACCGTTATGACAAGCTGCGCAACTTTGCACGTAAATTTCTTCCCCTGTGCTCGTAGCCGTTACTGATGAGTCACCAGAAGAACACCCCATTAATACGCTCAACATAGCACCAGTGAAGCATGTTTTTATAACGTTCCTTAATATCATTTTGTATTCCTTACAATAACCCTATTCTTAGAAGCCTTTTGCAGCGCGGTTACTTGATGTTCAATCCACTGATCAATAGACGAACTCAACTTCTGCAAACTTACTTCTTCCCATTCATTCTCAAGCCTTTCTTTTCCTACCATGCCAACCATTGTTTTTGCGACCACCTCGTTAGTCTCTGCATCAACAAATTCAGCTTCAACAAACAGGAGAATTTCTTCGTCTCGGGTTCCAATCAATTTAGCCATACTGGTAATGGCTAAAAGAGAGGGCCAATACTCATAAATATGTATCGGTTCATCTCTGGTCTCAAGACCTGTAATGGCCACTTTAGCTCGCAAAGCTCTACCACTCTGCGAGCCTGAAACACCGTAATATTCTTCAAGCTTATTAGTAAGCGCCAAGGTCATATACTGACGAATACTATTCATGGTTTTATCGGTAACCTGAAGGCTCTGTTTCACACTACGATCAACTTTGATAGGGTCGACAGCAACAGCTCGATAAGACTTTAGATCCGCACCTGGTGCAATCCAGCCTTTTGCCGCGATAAACTCTTGTTCATCAACCTCAACCGAATTTAAGGGCTGATAATCATCCATGAAACCGGAATATGGTCGATCAACATCCGGTGCTTTAGGCCCAAAAGTACCACAACCAACCATCACTGAGGTGATGCAGCTTATTATTAAAAACCTTAACCATTGGTTCATCTCTGAATCCTTCTTATAATTTTTATTATGTTTTTTTTTGATATTTATTGAGATCAGTATTTGAATCAGTGTTTAAATGAATACTAAGAGATTATGACTATCAATGTTGTTGCACAAGTCTAGGTTTAAAGATTAAGTTAACGTCTTCTGTTAGATGTATTTTTGCCCATACCTCTTTGTTTGTGTCTACGCTTTTGTGCTGTTCGGGTATTTTTCCTTGAAACCTCGACCTCTTTAGTCAAGTCGGGTTCATAACCTGGTAACCATTGCTGAGGTAAACGAGCATCTAAAACGGCTTCTATTTCTTCTAGTAGCCAGTTTTCATCTGGACTTAATAATGAGATAGCCAAACCTGAGCCCCCCGCCCGACCGGTACGACCAATACGGTGTATATAATCTTCGGGTATATGAGGTAGTTCATAATTGATCACATATTTTAACTGCTCAATATCCAAGCCTCTTGCAGCAACATCCGTAGCACATAGAGCGCGTGTTTTTCCTTGCTTAAACTCTTCCAACGCTCGTTCTCGTGCACCTTGTGATTTATCACCATGAATAGACTGTGTCTTTATTCCATCCTTACACATTTCTTTAGCTAGAAAATCTGCACCTTGTTTTGTGCGGGTAAAAATCAATACCTGATGCCAGTTTTTTGCGCCAATAAGGTGTGAAATAAGCTCTCGTTTTCTGTCTGCATCTACCGCATACACAATCTGCTCTACTTGAGTAGCGGCTGTGTTTCGCTCATCAACCTCAATCAGTTTAGGGGACTGAAGTAAGGTTTTGCTTAATTTAAAAATAGCCTCATCAAAGGTGGCTGAAAACAATAGAGTTTGACGTTCAGCGGGCACATGCCGGAGAATTCGATTTATTTCACCAATAAACCCCATATCCAGCATTCGGTCAGCCTCATCAAATACCAAACTTTGTACTTGCTTTAGATCGATTACCTTTTTGAATAGAAGATCTAAAAGTCTTCCAGGCGTTGCTACTAAAATGTCAGCCCCTGCTTTAAGAGCTTTAATTTGGGGGTTAAGACTCACGCCACCATAGGCAATTTCAGTGCGTAACGAGGTATATTTTCCATATTCAATAAAGCTGTTAAACACCTGCTGCGCCAATTCTCTGGTAGGCGTAAGTACAAGCGCTTTAATAGGACGAATTGCATTGGATGCATTATCCAAATTTTCCGGATAGCCATTTACCTGACACTCAATTATTTGGTGGAGAATGGGCAAAGCAAAGGCCGCCGTTTTACCTGTTCCCGTTTGGGCACCAGCCATAATATCTTGTTTATTCAAAATGGCAGGTATAGCTTCGGCCTGAATAGGCGTGGGCTCGGTATAACCAAGCTTTGAAACAGCATTTAATAAATGTTGATTAAGACCTAAAGATGAGAAACTCATAGCGCACCACTAGAAAAAACATTGATTCAATTAGTCAGTGCGCGCAGTGTATCAGAGTTTATAAGTGCTATTCATTAATTCCCAAAAGTGTCACTTCAAAAATGAGTACAGAACCTGGACCAATTTGCCCCGCACCACTATTGCCATAAGCCAGTTCACTGGGTATAAAAAAGCGAGTTTTCTCTCCAACCACCATCAACTGTAAGCCTTCAGTCCAACCTTTAATGACTTGGTTTAAACCGAAATCAATAGGTTGTCCACGCACGACAGAGCTATCAAACACCGTACCGTCAATAAGCGTTCCATGATAATGAACCCGCACACGATCTTTTGCGCCCGGATGTTCATCTCCATCGCCCTCATTAAGCACTAGGTACTGCAAACCTGAAGATGTAGTTTTAACACCGTCAAGCTCTGCATTAGAGGCTAAAAACGCAGCACCTTTTTCCTTATTTTCAATAGCCGCCTTTTTGTTACTGGCAGACCTGCGCACCAGAAAAATAGCCAGTACAATAACAACCACAGCAATAATTATTTGCATCATAATAAGCGTCCCTGAACTACAAATTAAACGTTAAAAATTAATTTCTATACCCTGATTTTTTATCTTGATACTGCTGAGCGCTGGAGTAAAAGCATTACCCGTTAGCTGCTTTATATCTAACAATACGATAAGGGGTAAATCTTGGCCTACCAGCTGGGATACTTGCTCAATCAAGTTTTGATTACCTGCAGCAGACTTATCTGCCCAATCAAAGCTGTCTATTCTCGGTTTAACTAATTGAAGTTGCTGCTGTTGATTATCAAAATGAATGCCACCACGCACCATCGTTTTGGCCTTCACCACCTTACCACTCGCTTGATCTTTGAGTGATATATTCAAGGTAATGCCAATTTCCTGGGAGCTTTCGTAGAAATGAGGCTGAGGACTGCTCAGGCTGATGGAGTTATTCCCTATACGCGTCTCATAAGGAAACGTCAGGGCCAGCATATTATTAACCTGAGATTCGTTAATTATAAAACCGAACGCCCAAGCGCTTGATGCAGTGATCAAACAAAATATTAAAGTGCTAACTTGCCTAAAACGAGAGTTTTGGTGTCCGTAACGTCGCATTGATAGCGTCCTGTTCTGATATTTAGAGAATAAAGTATAAAGAATAGTCCTTTGAGCGCCTATTCTATATCTATCAGTACGAACGTGTAATTATTTACAGCACTAAAACTCAAATAAAGTGTTTATGACTTTTTATCTTCAATCATTTTACTTCTTTTTTGAGCTTCTTTAACAAAGGCATAGCCCATCCCACCCATAAGAGCGAGCATCAATGCCACAGTACCCACGCCAGCTAACACTACTGAATCTACATACATAACACACCTCTTTCTTATATTTAATATCACAACACCTACAACATATACCTATATGTAAGTATTTTTATTGATACCAGTCAACGAAGCCAAAGGTGATCTAAACAAGACAATTTACAGTTTGCTTTAAACCAGAAAGTTGATTATTATTTGTACTGAAAATTTCATCAAGAGCAGGACAATGTCCTCGCCAACCTGCCCCCTGGGCAAGGTGGTGTTCAGATATATATCTGAAGATGTGGCCACAATAGAACGTAATGTGGCAACTAAGCAGGCGCTCTCCCTTTCTGCTCTCTGATGCAAGCTTAAAAGCTCATTGGAGAAAATCATGTTCGAAGAAGCTACTTTATACAACTGTTCGCAAAGCAACTATTCACCACGTAATGACTCACAACCCAACAGCCCAGATTATCTACTTTCTGGTATTTCGTTGACCCTGTCTCAGGGGGAAACGGCTATCTGCCAGCATAATCAGCAGCTCTGTCTTATCCGCCTTTGGCTAGCACAGGGGCTTATCAAAACGAATAATAAGTGGTTTTTGTATATAGAGTATCAAGACTCAGCAGGTAATAATCGATATTTACAGAAAAGCTTTAATACACAAAAAGAAGCTATTTGTTATGCTGAAAAAGAAGCACTTAATGAAACGCTCCCAATGCATTAAAGTATACCCTATACATTTAAAAATAATATTTGGAACAGGTTTATGGATTTTCTAGACGTACTAAAAAGCCGAAGAAGTATTAGGGCATTCTCTGACAAAAAGGTAGAACAAAGCATTCTTGATGATATTTTACGTGAAGCTTTAGAGTCTCCCTCCAGCTCTAACACACAGCCTTATAAGCTGGCTGTAGCAACGGGAGAAACATGCAAAAAGCTAGGTAATGCTCTGTTATCTAATTATCAAAAGTCTCATAAAATCCAAAAACAGCCGTTACCATTAAAAATCATCTCTGCCATTACCAGTAATGCCTTACCTGATGGTGATTTTAAGCCGATAATGGGGAAATACCCTCCTACATTTCAAGAAAGACGTGTTGCAACCGGTATGGGCTTATATGAAGTACTAGGCATTGAGCGACAAGATAAGAAAGCACGCGATGAGCAAATGGCTCGCAACTTCACATTCTTTGATGCCCCCGTGGCCATTTTTGTATTCATTCATCCAGGAATGAAGCATACGGCATTGTTAGATGCAGGCATAATGCTGCAATCTCTAATGCTTGCAGCAACAAATAAAGGCTTAGGCACCTGTGCTCAAGGCGCCTTAGGTATTTGGCGCTCTCCTATTGAAAAGCACTTTAAGATACCCAAAGAGTACAAACTCGTTTGCGGCTTGGCCTTAGGGTACCCAGAAGAGGATAAAGTAAATAGTTACCGACCTGAAAAACTAAACCTAGAAGAGTTACTGATTCCAGCTAAGTAAAAACAGCATTGTTTCTCACTTTACAAATGGTAAAAAAATGGCTGAAATTAAGTTTTCGAAAGAAGAAAAAGAAATTTTAATTGATAAAATTCAAACTTATTTCCAAGATGAACTAGATCAAGACCTAGGCCAGTTTGATGCTAACTTCCTATTAGATTTTTTCTCTAAAGAAGTTGGCTCATTTTTCTACAATCAAGGTCTCCGTGATGCTCAATCGGTTTTAGAAGAAAGATTAGAAACTATTAACGATGCTATCTACGAAATAGAAAAGCCGACGCCATTTATTAGGTAGCTAGCTTTCCTGAAATATAACTATGCTGCATACCCTGCAGCATCTTTGAGGGGGAGTTTACCTCGAACGAAAGTGCCATTTCCTCGACCTACTTCATTACCTTCAGAATCATAAACAATTGCCTCAGCAATAAATTGCACCTTGTTACGATTCACAACTCGACCAACTGATCTGAGCTTACCAGATGATACAGGTCGAGTAAGGTACGTAGTGAAGGCTGTCGTAAGAACAAAAAATTCATTCTCAAGAGAGTTTGCTGCAAAAAAAGCGGCATCATCCAGCATTTTGAAATAGACAGATCCATGCACGCCACC
>ENA-OSET01001270-OSET01001270.1-sediment-metagenome-genome-assembly--contig:-NODE-1270-length-26381-cov-4.777220_pt1 | contig 26381 bp, 20 predicted proteins | sample MGYA00237882_ERZ534229 | MGnify/ENA primary metagenome ERZ534229 (study PRJEB26408, sample SAMN06266212) | sediment metagenome | isolation source: Hudson Canyon methane seep mesocosm | place... | reverse complement strand
AAGTCATCCCACTCAAATGCGATGCTGGTATTCGGTTCGATAATCAACAAGGGTAGCAAAAGTATCCAACCTCTTCGAAAAGCAAAAAGTGCGAGAGGTAATAAGCATAATGCCAGAAAGGGCCCCCGGTCGAGCCATTGGTCGAACACTCTGTCGGTGAGACGAAGGTTGGTTCCTTCAGTTTCTTCACTGTTAATGTTGAGAGGGGGTAATAGAAACTGGATGTCATCATCGGTGAGGCTAACATCGGTATACCGCCCATTATTTTTTTCGGCCAAATCTTCCAGATGTTGTCTGTGGAGTTGGGGAATGATGATATTGCCGGCGTTATCCTTCAGAAACCCATTTTTCGCCGGAATGGGAGCGCCGTCTACAGTACCCATCCCTAATATGGATAGTTCGTGGCCGCTTTCTGATAGGCTATCACCAATTTCGTTCAGATTGTCTTTGGTGATGTCGTCGGAGATCAACAACACTTTACCGTGGTTAATGTTAGAGTTTTTCAGTAGTTCTCTGGACAAAGTCAGTGCTGCCACTGGGTCGCTGCCAAATAAAGGCATCATGCCAGGGGATAATGCAGGGGTAAGGTTGGCAACGGTTGGGTTGTCGTCAGTCAGTGGGGAAACAATGTGTGCATCGCCAGAATAAGCGATCAAGGCCGTTAGACCTTCTTTTCGCTGTTCTAGAATATCCAGTATTTTGTGGCGTGCTCGAATTAAGCGTGAAGGTTTTATATCTTCGGCAAGCATTGATAAAGAAAGATCGAGAACGATAACTAAGGCGTCTTGTTTTTGAAGGACTGGTTGCGGTAATTTCTCCCAGCTTGGGCCCGATAACGCTACGCTGGCGATGATCCACCCAAGCAGCAGCAACGCCCACGGCAGGCGCATTTCCCATTTAGCCGAAGCTCGATTGGTGTCTGTTTCGACAAGAAACTGCAATAGGTTTTCATGAATTGCTCCACGCCAGTTGATGGCACTTTTCTTGAGGTGTCGAAAATACCAGCAGAGTAAACCCGCGGGGAGGATTGCTAATAACCATAGAGGACGTATGAAATGAAAGTTGTCGATAAACTCTGGGGAGATCATAATTGTTGCTCCCTGCTTTCATTGGCGTCAGGAAAATCCGTTGGGTTCTTTTGCCTGATAAAAGCGTTCCGCAATTGGAGTGTCAATTCCTTCCAGGGTATAAATCCCAAAGCAATAATTAGACTTATCACTATCGCTACTGTGAGTGGCCAAAAGTACAGTGCCTTTTGAGGTCGAAACGTCTTTTCATTATCTTCAACCGGTTCGAGACTATCGAGAAGATCGTAGATATAAATGAGTTCTTTAGGGTCTCTTGCACGAAAGTATCGTCCCCCCGTTAACTTTGCAATCTCCTGCAACGTCTCTTCATCAAGATCGGCTGAGGGATTAATTTTCCGAGCGCCGAAATTGCTGCCAAATATTCCCGGTTGGACCATTTCATCAGCCCCTACGCCGATGGTATAAATAACGATGTCTTCCTGAGCCGCTAGTTTGGCGGCGGGAATGGGGTTTACTTCTCCGCCGTTATTGGCACCGTCAGTCAAGAGAATGACGACATGACGGTCTCCCGGCCGATTGCGCAAACGTTTAACTGCTAATCCAATCGCATCGCCAATGGCCGTTTGTTGTTCTCCTGCGAATCCGATTTGAGCTTCCGTCATAAACCGTTTCACCGTGGTTCTGTCGAAGGTAAGCGGAGCCTGCAAATAGGCATTTGTTCCGAATAGAATTAAGCCCAGTCGATCTCCTACTCTTTTTTCGATGAATTCGTTAAGAACTGCTTTCACGGCAATAATACGAGGTATCTGTTGACCTTGCGCTTGCATGTCTTCGCGGTTCATGCTTCCAGAGATATCGACCGCTAGCAGTAAATCTCTTCCGTTAGAGGGAAGGCTAATAGGATCTCCTATCCAGATTGGCGCAGCGGCAGAAAATATCAAACAGCACCAGACGAGAGTGATAGAAAGACGTCTTAGCCAACGTTGTTGCAAGCTTAACGACGCTGAATATTCCAGATCGGCGAGTTCATCGTAAAAAGGAACAAGTACCGCGGTTTGCTGTTGTTTTGCTTTTGGAATTAACCAGTAGACGGCAAAAGGTAGGGGTATTAAGTAGAATACCCACGGCAATTCAAAGCTTAGCATGTGGATTACTTCTCGTGATTTTGTGCTTTTTGATCCACCGTTGGGTAAGCTGCTCAAGCTCGTCTATTTGATATTCTACGGTAGGTGTGTAAGGTCCGGTTGCCAGTACGGTACCCGCCCCGGTGCTAAAAATTTTCTTCTTGGGGTCGATGCTATCATCTAAAAATTCGAGCCACCTTTTACCACTGAGGCCGGCTATATCTTTTTCTGGATGTGAGGCTAGTATGGTCTGCTTTATTAGATGATTTACCTGCTGAAGGTATAAAGAGCTATTGTCTTTTTGAAATGAGTCTAACTGTTTTATTGCTAATTTACGGTACCGGTTGGTTGCTAAGCTTCTCTGAACGAGTAGTGTCGCATATACGGCAACTAATATGACCGTCAGTGCTAGGAGCCACCAGCCGGGAGCTGGCGGCCAGAAGTTGATGGCTTCGGGCAAATGGATGTCTTTAAGTTGTGCTAGAGGATCTTGTGGCTCCATACTTATCTCCTTGCGCTGTAAAAATGTAACAAGCGCTGCAGAGGGGCTTGATTAGTGCATGCTTCGATTAAGGGAATGCCCAGTTTCGCCAGTTGTTGGTGAAGCGATTCAAGCCTGCTGGAGAAATGTTGACTATAATTTTCTCGAAGACGTCGATCGCCTGTGTGGATCAAATTGCGCTGTTGGCCATTGCTGATCGTATACTGTCCCGGTGGGGGAAGCATTTTTTCCAATGGATCGTAAACAAAGATTGCAGTAATTTCACAGTGCTTCGACAGCTGGTACATGTGCTTTTGGACGCTCTCACTGTGCTGGCTATCTACGGAGTCGGCGCCACCAATGTAGCCGGCGAAATCGCTGACTATGTAGATCGCGCTACCGGGTTTGGCTATTCGTCGCAATTCGATTAGGGATTGTTCGAAATGTTGTGCAGGCGTAAATCTCAATGCACTGTTTTGGCTCAGCGCCTGATTGTATTCGAGCATAAGATGCAACAAAGCGAGCGCCGACTTACGACTGCGTCGGGGGCGAATTTCCTGTTGGCCGTTGTTCCCGAAGACTAATCCCCCAACGCGATCGCTGTTGTGTAATCCTGACCATGCAATCAGCGCACTTAGATAACAAGCCATTACCGATTTAAAACAATATTGGCTGCCAAAAAACATCGATTGGCGTTGATCGGTCATGAGCAATAATGGGCGCTCACGTTCCTCTTGAAACAACTTCGTATAGGCTTTACCCGTTCTTGCAGTAACGCGCCAATCGATCGTTCGAATATCATCGCCAGCCTGGTAGGCGCGTACTTCTTCAAACTCAATTCCGCGGCCTCGAAAATTTGTTTTATTGGGGCCAGCGAGTAGGCTGAGTGCTTTTCGCCGTTGCTGTAATTTCAACTCTTTTGCTGCAAAACGGGCACCTAAAAGATCCTTTATATCGATGTAGGCGCCGCTTAATCGTTGGTCAATTCTATTGTTATCGCTATGCATTTTCGACATTGTCAATGGCTCAACTTAGGCAACGGGAACCAGACGCAGCAATTCGTCAATGACATCATCCGTACTAATTCCGTTAGCTTCGGCCTCAAAGCTCAATATCAATCGGTGGCGCAGTACATCGGACGCGACTGACTGGACATCGTCAGGGCTTACAAAGTCGCGACCATTTATCCATGCGTGTGCTCTTGCACAGCGGTCCAGCGATATTGTTCCGCGAGGACTTGCGCCGTATTCGATCCAGGTTTTCAGATTGGTTCCATAATTTTCTGGATGCCTTGTAGCCATAATTAGCTGCACAATATATTCCTCAACAGCGGGAGCGGAATGAAGGGACAGTATCGACTCTCGCGCTGCTAAAATGTCAGCCTTACTCAGGGGGTCCGGAACGCTTACATTTTTTCCAGAGGATGAGGCTTCGTTCCTCACCAACTGGAGAATTTCTCTCTCTGCGGCAGCGTCGGGATAATCGACGCGAACGTGCATGAGAAAACGATCTAGTTGAGCTTCGGGTAGCGGATATGTTCCTTCTTGTTCTATCGGGTTTTGAGTAGCCATGACCATAAACAGTTCAGGAAGCGGGTAAGTCGTTTTACCTACACTGATCTGCCGCTCACCCATCGCTTCGAGGAGTGCAGATTGAACTTTCGCCGGTGCGCGATTAATTTCGTCTGCCAATACCAAGTTATGAAAAATCGGACCTTCCTGAAATTGAAAGCTCCCGTTTTCGGGTCGAAAAATATCCGTGCCCGTAACATCGCTAGGTAATAAGTCGGGAGTAAATTGAATTCTATGGAAATCGCCCTCTATTCCCTCTGCGAGGATTTTTATTGCCTTGGTTTTAGCGAGGCCGGGAGCGCCCTCTACGAGTAAATGTCCGTCGGCGAGCAGTGCGATTAACAGTCGTTCTACGAGGGATTGTTGTCCTATGATTTGGCTTTCAAGCCATACTCTCAACTTCTTTATTGAATTATTGTCAGTCATCGGTGTTAGCGGTCGCTTATTTTACAGGTTAAAAATCATTTATCGTTGGGTGTTGATCAATTTATGTTCAAAATGCGCAGTCTATATCAGTGTGTTTTGGCTGCGGAGTTTTGACCGTTAAATTCAGTTAAGTTCCGTTGCTGGATTATATCTCATAAATTGTAACAAAATCGGTAGCTTAAGCTAAACTTTCCAATAATTTACTTTGAAACTAATTCTGGAGTCATATCAATGCCGTGGGAACAAGGTAAGGGAAGATTGATGGAGCAACTGGAAGTTGAAATCAACCAAAATTTTGATCCAGAGCGGGCTGCCGTGCTGCATGAATTTGCGAGGCAGTGCTATAAAAGTAATCACTCAGAGAGTTATAAGTCTCGACAGTTAAGTGATCTTTACGGGTCGCTACTTGACGACTGGGATTTTATCCAGCTTCGCAAGCCGGGAAACATCAAAACTAGGGTGTTCAATCCTGAATATTTGAAACACGGGTGGCAACTTAGTCATACCGTTCTTGAGATTTTGTGCAAGGATATGCCGTTTATAAGAGACTCTGTCCGTGGCGAGCTAAATAGGCGCAATATCACTATTCACACAATAAACAGCACCATTATGCCGATTGCGCGAAATAGCAAAAATGAATTAACCAAATTGTTCAGTTCAAAAGAAAAAGCGGAAAGTATAGAGGGTACGAATTATAAAAATGAAGCTTTAGTCTATATCGAAATTGATCGGGTTTCCGATGGGAAGAAGCTTCAGGAATTAAGTGATTCCATTGCCGAGATTATATCGGACGTTAAAGTCGTCGTGGATGATTTTGAAGCCATGTCAGCTTGCGGGCAGCTTGCTTTGGAATCCATTCGAGAGAGCAGTGATTTAGTTGTTGATAAGCAAGAATGCGCTGCTTTTGTCGAGTGGTTATGTGAAAATAAATTCACATATTTGGGGTATGAACAGTTACAAGTCAGCTACGAAGACAATAAACAAGTGGTTAGCTGCGTTAAGGATTCTGGGTTAGGCTTGTTAAAGCTAAGAAGCTCTCTCGCACGAATTGATTTGACGAATGAGATTGTGAGCGGCAACGAAAATAATCTCTACGGGAATCAATTGCTATTCTCCAAATCATCGGTACGTTCCCGAGTCCACCGATTTGCATACCCAGAATACATCAGTATTAGAAATTTTGACGGAGAAGGGAGAATTATTGGAGAGCATCGTCTTTTGGGGTTGTTCACTTTTAATGTCTACTCGCTATCGCCCTTTAGCATTCCTTTTATTCGTAATAAAGTTAACGCGGTCATGGAGCGGTCGGGGCTTGTTTCCACCTCTCACGCTGGAAAGGATTTGGCGCGGGTACTCGAAGTTTTTCCCCGGGATGAATTATTTCAAAGCAGTGTAGATGAATTGTTTTCGACCGCTATAGCGGTAAATAATATGCAAGAGAGGCGTCAAGTCCGATTGTTTGTGCGCAGAGATATTTCAGGTAAGTTTGTCAATTGCTTGGTATACACCCCGCGCGATATTTATCGGACAGAGCTGCGAGCCAAAGTTGAAGCCCTGTTGTGTGATGCCTTTGGTGCGGTAGAATCGGAGTTCAACACGTTTTTTTCGGAATCTGTTTTGACGAGAACGCATATAATATTACGAGTAAATTCCAAAGAGAAACGTGTAATAGACTTAAAAGCACTTGAAGAGGAAGTAATAAAAGTGACTATGTCCTGGCCAGATCATTTAAGCAATCATCTTATTGAGGAGTTTGGCGAAGAGGAAGGCTCATCTCTCATCCAGAATTACGCTAACGCTTTTTCTCCGGGATATATGGATGATTTTAAGCCCCGTTCTGCAGTCAATGATATTCAAAGAATAAAGCATTTGTTAGAGGGTGATGGGTCGAACGCCGATGACATCGATAGCATTGAGATGAGCTTTTACCGGTTGAGTGGGGAAAACAACAGTACCGTGCGTTTTCGGTTGATTCATCTTGAAAAGCCAATCCCTTTGTCGGATGTGATGCCTATTCTCGAGCAACTTGGTCTAAGGGTCGAGAGCGAGCATCCCTACGGTATAAAACGAGATGATGGAATAAAGATATGGGTTCACGAATTTAACCTGACTCATGGACTTTCTTCTCAAATAGATTTTGAACTGGCCGGAGAGGTTTTCAAACAGGCATTTACGCGTATATGGAATAAGGATGCCGAAAGTGATTCTTTCAACCGGCTGATTCTCGGAGCGAGCTTGGGGTGGCGCGAGATTGCTATGTTGCGCGCGTATTCACGTTATATGAAGCAAATTCAATTTAACTTTAGCGGAGAATACATTGCAAATACTTTATGTAATCATTTACCGATAACAAGAAAGATCGTTGAATTATTCAATTGTCGATTTGACGTCGCCTTACAGCCGAATGGAGGCGTGGCGTTGGGAGGGAAGTCAGATCGCGAGCAAGAGTTAGAGAAATCAATTATTGAAGACTTGGACACCGTGGAAAATCTTGGTGAGGATCGGATAATACGCCAATATTTAGCGCTGCTTAATGCGACACTTCGAACCAATTATTTCCAAAAATCAACTGATGGTGAATTAAAAAATTATTTTTCTTTTAAGCTTTCTCCTGCCAGTATTCCGGATATGCCGCTGCCGGTACCCATGTTTGAAATTTTTGTCTATTCTCCGCGCGTTGAAGGCGTACATCTTCGTGGTGGAAAGGTAGCCCGAGGCGGGTTGCGATGGTCGGATCGCGCTGAAGATTTTCGAACAGAGGTATTAGGCTTAGTCAAAGCGCAGCAAGTCAAGAATGCGGTTATTGTGCCGACTGGTGCGAAAGGTGGCTTTGTCGCTAAACGTTTACCGCAATTGAGTGATCGAGGCGCAATTCAGAAAGAGGGCATAACTTGTTACAAAATATTTATTCAAGCCTTGCTGGATATAACTGATAATTTAGTGGGAGGTGATGTAGTGCCTCCCGTTGATGTGGTTCGAAAGGATGAAGACGATACGTATTTGGTGGTAGCGGCCGACAAGGGCACAGCTACATTTTCCGATATAGCGAATGAACTCTCTTCGGCCGCAGGTTTTTGGCTAGGGGACGCATTTGCTTCTGGCGGCAGTGCAGGTTATGACCATAAAAAAATGGGAATTACCGCCAAGGGTGCCTGGGTGTCCGTCCAGCGACACTTTCGAGAATTTGGTATAAATATTCAGGAGCAGGATTTTACCGTCGTCGGAGTGGGTGATATGGGCGGCGACGTGTTTGGTAATGGAATGCTGCTCTCAGAGCACATTCAGCTGGTCTGTGCGTTCAATCACCTCCATATATTCATTGACCCCAACCCTGAATCGTCGTCGAGTTTTATCGAGCGCAAGCGTTTATTTGACCTTCCAGGTTCCAGTTGGGCAGACTACGAAAAAAGCTTGATTTCCAAAGGTGGGGGTATTTTCCTTCGTTCGGCAAAATCTATTTCTATTTCGGAAGAGATGAAGAGGCGTTTTGACATTAGCAGTAGTAAATTGACGCCAGTGGAATTAATCACTGCTGTCTTGAGGGCGCCGGCAGACCTGTTTTGGAACGGCGGTATCGGTACCTACACGAAGGCGAGTAGCGAAACACATGCGGAAGTGGGCGATAAGGCCAACGATATCTTGCGAGTAAATGCCAATGAGCTGCGGTTTAAAGTAATAGGAGAGGGCGGCAACCTGGGCATGACGCAACTGTCACGAGTTGAATACGCGTTAAATGGTGGTCGCTCGAATACGGACTTCATTGACAACGCAGCAGGCGTTGATTGTTCAGATCATGAAGTCAATATCAAGATTTTACTTAACGATGTCATTGCTAACGGTGACATGACAGAAAAGCAACGCAATATTTTGCTGGAGGAAATGACCGATAGTATTAGTGACTTAGTGTTAGACAACAATTACAAACAAACGCAAGCACTGAGCCTGGCAGAGCGAGAGGCTATATTTCGAACCGGAGAATATAAGAGATTAATTCAGTCGATGGAGTCGAGTGGGCGTTTAAATCGACAGCTGGAATTTATCCCGAATGATGTCGAACTATTGGAGAGAAAGAGCGCGGGCAAAGGGCTTACCAGACCGGAGCTATCGGTGCTTATTTCCTATGCAAAATCGCAATTGAAGGAGGAGCTTGTCGATTCTAAAGTTCCCGATGATGACTATATGCTAACGGCGGTCGAAACCGCGTTTCCAGTGAGGCTGCGAACTGAATTTAACGACAATATTCATGGTCATCGCTTACGTCGGGAAATTATTGCTACGCAATTAGCGAATGATATGGTTAACAATATGGGGTTGATCTATGTTGATCGGATGGAGCAATCGACTGGGGTAGATAGTAGCTCCATAGTGAGGGCGTACGTAACTGCAAGGGATGTCTTCGGTATGCCTGATTTAATTCGCCAAATCGAGGCTCTGGATTACCAGGTCAGCTCGGATGTTCAAATGGAGCTGATATCGTTATTGATGCGTTTGGTTCGTCGAACCAGTCGCTGGTTTATTCGTAATCGTAGAGGGTTGATTGAACCCTCTGTACAAATAGCTTTTTTTAAGTCGACAGTTCACCAATTACGGGAGTCTTTACCGAACATCGTAAATAGTAAGCTAAGGCAGGAACTTGATGACCGTACGCAGTATTTTGTCGCAAAAGGAGTACCCGTTGAATTAGCGTCGTCTGTGGCTGTCGTCACCGAGCTCTACCCGTTTCTTGGGATTATCGAGGCGGCACAAACAATTAATGAACCGGTGGAGAGAATCGCGAAGATGTTTTTTAGCTTGTCCGAGCGACTGGAACTGGATTGGTTCGCCCAGCAGATTACCGGATTAAAGATCGACAACTATTGGCAGGCAATGGCTAGAGAATCCTATCGTGACGATCTTGAGTGGCAGCAGCGTTCTCTTGCTGTAGCGGCGATCAGGCACATATGTGAGCAAGGTGATATTGATGCTTGTATCGGGCGGTGGATGGATCAACAGAAAACAATGGTTGATCGCTGGCGCGAAATGCTACTTGAGTTGCAAAAATCCGAAACTCAGGAGTTTGCAATGTATTCGGTCGCTATTCGGGAATTGCTCGATATGGCTCAAAGCAGCAAGTACGATGAGATCGACAGTGCTTAGATCGGGCAGTGGTGGCTGTGCGGATTGTCCGGGTTCTAATTGATTGAATCTATTTCGCGCTGAGTGAGTTGGCGATATGCGCCGGGACTAAGACTTGAATCGAGGAGAATGGATCCCATGCTTTCTCGATGCAAGTCGGTGACTTTGTTGTCGAAAAATCCAAACATTCTTTTGACTTGGTGATAGCGCCCTTCGTAGATTGTGAGTCGTGCTTGTCTTGTATTGATGATCTCGAGCTGCGCTGCTTGAGTTGTCAACTGCTCCCTCTCCAGAAAAATTCCGTGATTGAACTGGTCTACATAATCTTTGGTGATAACGTCTTGAGTTGTTACCCGGTAGGTTTTTGGTTTTTTCTCAGTGGGTTCAGTTATTTTACGAGACCATCGTCCATCATTGGTCAGTAGCAGCAGTCCTGTTGTATTAAAATCAAGGCGCCCGCCGAGATGTAGTTGGGTCTTATAAGATTCAAGAATTAGATCGAGAACGGTTTTGTGCTTTGAGTCAATGGTGGCACTCACATAACCTTTCGGTTTATTGAGCATTAAATAGTGGGCAGTTTGGGACTGCAATAGCTTGTTGTTGAGTTCAATCTTCGTAAACTGGTTTATAAGATAGTTGCCGTCGATAACAATTTCGCCGTTCGCTTTTACCGATTGGGACGCAATTAACTTACGGACCTTTTTTTGCCCGAGTTGCGTTTTATTATTTAAAAATCGGTCTAAGCGCATTTCGGTTAAGGTGATGACTCACTCAGTTGAGAGCGAAGCTCCCGCAGAAAGAATTGAATTTTCCCGCTATTCTCAGGGCCCATGCGCCAGAGGATTTTTTCAACATCACTTGCACGCTCTAGAGCCGCGTCAGAGTATTGGAATAGTACGCTCGGCCTCGACAGGGTTGGGCTTGAGTCTAGCTGATCGGCATCAAGAATTAGCGCTATCGCTGTCTGCAGACGCTGGTCGAAGGTGCCTTTTTCACCGAGTTCGCTATAAGCTTTTTCAAGTATAGGTAGCCACAACTGATAATAGCCAGCGAGTAAAGATGGATCAATTGAGATCACTGTTTGAATAATGGGTTGCATGCGTTGAAAATTGGCATCAGACAATTGTTGCTTGCTGCCGTTTTTCTCGGTGATGAATTTGTCAATAGGGAAATCTACGGGACGATAGCGCTTTGGGAGCTTTCCCTGCGCCAATAAATCGACAGTCATTACCCATTTTCGTAGTTGTTCCTTGGGTATTAGCCATTGTGCCAGAGTTGGTGCAACGTCAGAGATAGCCAGTAAAAATTGGCTGTCACTATCATCCAGGGTGCTGGGTGCGGCGACGAGTTGACGCTTAGGCTTCAACACCGTTGTAATTATTTCGGTGGGCGTTTTTATTTCGACATTGGCGTCGACTTTCTCTACCGGTACGCTGCTTACTTTTGGTCCCTGTGATGGGGTTATATCAGGAGCGGACTTAGTCACTGGAGCCACGGATTCGGCCCGCTTCGTGGGAGACCAAATTAGGGCTATAGCTATTATAACAGCGACTGAAAAGAGCAGCGCTATCGCCAGTTTTTTATTCTTAGTCAGAGGGTTTACAGCTGATTTAGCGTTGCGGGAATGTTTTGGTACCAGTCTTTCAGCTGCAAAGTTTTCTGAGTTGTCGTCCATATGGAGAGTCCATTGATCCTGTTTATTTATTGAGTCTATCAAAATAGTCGATTCTACATGACATAAGTAGCTTTAATAAGTCTACTGGCGCTTATGTTATTGCAGTATTTCAATGTCTTCTCACTATGTATAATAGGTATAACGGCTGCTTGATTTGTTAAAAACGAGATAAATAACTATTTTTTTTGGATATGTCAGATAAAGCATCTATTTTTTTTAAAAAATAAAGAGAAAATATCGATCGAAGATTGCTATAGTCTGCCCACTTAAATTGCTTGTTATTACCAGTGGAGAAAGGCTTATGTTGATCGGCGTACCTAAAGAAATTAAGAATCACGAATACCGTATCGGTCTAACCCCCGCTGGTGTGCGCGAGCTGACAAATCTTGGCCATCAAGTCATCGTTCAACACGATGGCGGTTCCGGAATCGGTATCGTAAATGATGACTTTGTGGCTGCTGGCGCGGAAATTGTTGAAACTGCAAAAGAAATTTTTGATCGCGCAGATATGATCGTTAAGGTTAAAGAACCTCAGCCGGAAGAATGCAAAATGTTGCGTTCTGGACAAATCCTTTTTACTTATCTTCATTTGGCGCCGGATCCGCAACAGACCGAATTATTGGTTACCTCCGGGGCTACTTGTATTGCCTATGAAACCGTCACTGATCGACACGGTGGTCTTCCTTTGTTGGCACCCATGAGCGAAGTTGCGGGACGTATGTCTATTCAAGAAGGCGCCTACTGTCTTGAGAAAGCACAGGGGGGAAGTGGAATTTTGATGGGCGGTGTTCCCGGTGTTGAAGCGGCAAATGTATTGGTCGTCGGCGGCGGTGTTGTCGGATTAAATGCGGCTCGAATTGCGATGGGCATGGGAGCAAAAGTTACTATTGTCGATCGGTCACTGGCGCGATTGAAGCAAATTGATGAGTTATATGGTGATCGACTTTCTACATTATATTCGACCACCGATGCGATCGAAAAACAGCTTGCCATATCAGACGTTGTCATTGGGGCAGTATTGATTCCCGGAGCGGCTGCACCAAAATTAATCACACGAGACATGTTAAAGCTGATGAAGCGTGGGTCGGTCCTTGTTGACGTTGCGATTGACCAGGGCGGGTGTTTTGAAACCTCGAAAGCAACCACGCATCAAGACCCTACCTATGTAGTGGACGGAATTACTCATTATTGTGTTGCAAACATGCCCGGTGGAGTTGCGCGCACATCAACGTACGCTTTAACAAACGCTACGCTTCCTTACATAATAACTTTAGCGGAGAAAGGTGCCAGGGCCGCACTGTCTGAAGACGTGAATTTCTTGGACGGATTAAATGTTCACGCTGGTATGGTAACTGTGGAAGCTGTTGCAGAATCATTAGGATATACTTTTGTGCAACCAGGGGTAGCTCTGTCCCAGGGAAGTTTAAAAATATCCGCATGAAAGGAAAATATTGATTAGAGGGAGCGATATCGAATGTGGGAGATTAAGCTGATATTTTTCTCCCTCATTTCTTGTGCGGGGTATCTTTCAGACATCAGGGTTGTAGCAAGAAGGTTTCTGTTGAGCATATCGGATTTTGAACCTCGCCTCAGGGCGTGAAATAGCCGGAACAGAAGTCTTGAAGATTTGCTTATTTCCTAACCACCAGGTAGCGCACCAGAAAAAGTTAATGGAAAATGAACGTCAACTGAGTTTCTCTGTTCCTTTGGTGGTCCTAACGAATTTGCCTGAGATAGCGAAATTGACATGCGAGATTAGTAAATAGCTCTCGCTAAAGTTTGTCGCTGTACAAAGCAAGCTATTCTTGTGTCATAATTTGCTCAAAATATCGATCTAAAAAAATAACTACGGAGATAATCATGTCGCTGAATTTGACGGACCCATCTTTACTTGTTTCTGGAAACGCTTTTATTGCTGGTGCCTGGTCTGCTTCTGACAGCGGGGAAACGCAGGCGGTTACTAATCCTGCAACCGGGGGCGTGATAGCAGAAGTTGCGACCTGTGGTACCGCGGAAACTCGTCGTGCAATTGCGGCTGCCTTCGAAGCCCAAAAGATCTGGAAGTTGAAAACTGTAAAGGAGCGTTCAGCGCTATTGCGTACCTGGTTTAATCTGATTATGGAAAATCAACAGGATCTTTCCATTATACTTTCTGCCGAACAGGGTAAACCGCTTGCTGAAGCCGCTGGTGAAATAGCTTATGGTGCAAATTACATCGAATGGTTTGCAGAGGAGGCGAAGCGAGTATACGGAGATACTATTCCTCAGCCTAGCCAGGACAAACGTTTGATGGTTATCAAACAACCGGTCGGTGTGGTTTGCGCGATAACTCCATGGAATTTCCCCTGCGCGATGTTAACTCGTAAATTAGCCCCCGCTTTAGCAGCCGGTTGTACAATGGTGTGTAAGCCTGCGAATCAAACCCCTCTGTCCGCTTACGCGTTGGCGGTTCTGGCGGAGCGAGCAGGAATTCCGGCAGGCGTTATCAGTGTTTTGACCGGCAAAACGGCCGAGATTGGCCGCGAAATAACGAGCAATGTTCAGGTACGCAAAGTGACTTTTACGGGCTCCACCCCTGTCGGTAAGCAGTTAATTAGAGAATGTGCTGAAACAGTCAAACGCACGTCTATGGAGTTGGGCGGTAATGCACCCTTCATAGTGTTTGATGATGCGGATCTCGATGCCGCGGTGGAGGGTGCCATGGCGTCTAAGTATCGTAATGCAGGTCAAACTTGTGTTTGTTCAAACCGTTTACTGATTCAGTCGGGCGTGTTTGACGCGTTTACTGAAAAACTGACCGTGGCTGTTAACCAATTAAAGGTGGGGCCAGGTTCAGAAGCGGGAGTTACCATTGGTCCGTTAATAGATTCAAAAGCGGCTAAAGATGTTTGTGGAATGATTGATGATGCCGTTGGAAAAGGTGCTACGGTTGTAGTCGGTGGCAGCTCTTCGCCTTTAGGTGGTAGCTATGTTTCACCCACAATACTGACAAACGTTTCCACCGACATGCGAGTATTCAGCGAAGAGATTTTTGGCCCAGTTGCGCCGTTGTTTAAATTTGACACCGAAGAGCAAGCCATTGCAATGGCTAACGATACTGAGGTGGGTTTAGCCTCATACATATACACCAGTGGTATTGGAAGAATGTGGCGTGTGTCGGAAGCTTTGGAGTATGGAATTGTCGGGATAAATGAAGGGATTATTTCTAATGAGATGGCTCCCTTTGGTGGTATTAAGGAATCCGGGTCCGGTCGAGAAGGTTCCAAATACGGGATGGACGACTATCTCGATATCAAATACATGTGTATTGGTGGTATTGATAAATAAAGAGTTCTTTGCTGATTGTCGTTGCAATAGTGGCCGAAGTTTGGGTTGAGTATTATAGTTTTTGACCGAAAGAAGGGGCAAACGTTGAAATTTGGACGGCATTACCGAGCTAAGTAAAATAACAGAATTTTCGTTTTTAAGGATTATCATTATGTCTGCAATTATTTACCCAACGACAAATCTTGCAAACACTGAGCAGTTGGTGATCGAGCGAGGTGATGGCGTTTATGTTTTTGATAATGAGGGAAATAAATATCTGGAAGGCATGGCAGGTCTTTGGTGTACATCTCTAGGCTATAACAATCGCGAATTGATCGAAGCCTGTACGGAGCAAATGAGCAAGCTCTCCTACACGCATATGTTTGGTGGGAAAACACATCAAGTCGGAATGGATTTGTCAAACAAGCTGGCGGAAATGCTGCCAATCGAAGACGCAAAAATATTCTACGGAAACTCGGGCAGTGATGCGAATGATACACATATTAAAATGTTGCGTTACTATTTCAACGCAATCGGAAAACCAGAAAAATATAAGATAATCGCGCGTGAGCGTTCTTATCATGGAGTTACAGTCGCTGCAGCAGCGCTAACTGGTTTGGCGCCTAATCATACGCATTTTGACTTACCGTTTGATGCACTCGGAATATTAAGGACCGACGCCCCGCATTATTACCGAAGTGCAGTTTCAGGTGAGAGCGAAGAAGAATTTGTTGCGAGAATTTGCAATAATCTTGAGCAGCTAATTTTGGCTGAAGGTCCGGATACGATAGCTGCATTTATAGCAGAGCCTATTACGGGTGCCAGCGGCGTAATAGTGCCGCCCACAGGTTATTATGAAAAAGTACAGGCAATATTAAAAAGATACAATATTTTATTCTGGGCCGATGAGGTAATAACAGGTTTCGGTAGAACTGGGAATGATTTCGGGTCTACAACGATGGGGATCAAACCCGATTTAATGACTTTGGCAAAGCAGCTCTCTTCAGCTTACATGCCGATCAGCGCATCAGTTATTCGTCCTGACATGTATGAGGCGATGATTGAGCCCAGCTCAAAAGTCGGTGCTTTTGGCCACGGTTACACGTATTCCGGTCATCCCGTCGCATGCGCGGTAGCGCTAAAGACTTTGGAGATTTATAAGAGGGATAACATTTTCCAGCGTGCTGCTAAAGTCGGAGATTATCTCCAAAACAGTCTGCGCGCATTTGAAAATCATCCTTTGGTAGGAGAAGTCCGTGGGGCAGGTTTGTTAGCGGCTATCGAATTAGTCGCAAACAAAGGGTCCGGTAAAGCGTTTGATGACGGTTCTGTCGCCGGTTTCTTGCAAAAGCATTGTCAGGATAATGGACTTATCGTCAGGGTTGTCGCTGGTTCATCTGTCGCACTTTGTCCTCCGTTGATTATAACGGAAGAGCAGATAGATGAAATTGTTGATAAAATCTCCATGGGTATGAATGCGGCGCTGGACTTTGCCAAGCGAGAAAATCAGCTAAGCTAGTATTATACGATCCTAACGAGTATTGTTATTTTTCCAGATCAATGAGTTATGCTGCTGTTAAAGGGGCGATCCATGAGACTCATGAAGTCCAGATAGTTTAACCTGATTAGTTCTTCATGATTGCCTGATTCGATATAGAAGCCCGGCTGATAAGCTAAGTCTTCATCCCAAATTGTGGGTATTCCAAAAGCTTCCCCCAAAGCCGGTACTGCGCCTTTCTTGCAGTCATTTAATACACAACCTAAGGTTTCCTCGGGGGTTAGTGTGAGGTGGCGACATGAGTTGCTGTTAATTTTGTCAATGTCGACCTCTTTGTCTGCGGGTATAGCGGCCATTAGATAACCGTCTTCATCGTGAAGGAGAACGCCTTTTACCATACATGCCGTAGTAATATGGGCGGATTTAGCCGCATTAAAAGCAGTGTCGGTATAGCGATGCGGAACTAACTGATAGTTTATCTGGTGTCGCTCGAGATAGAGTTTCAAACAATTTGACATATTCATGGCTGTATATCTCAAAGGACGCAGTTTCGTTAAGGGCTGTTAAAGACTTTTTATTGAATATACACTTCAGTCAAAAAATTATAGATTTAAGTTTTGGGTTTGGGTAGATTAAATAGCAATAACAAGAATATTTTTTATGGGGTGTTGATACAAGATTGGTGTGTCGCCGGTGCGTATTAATGAATAATATGTAGGCGTTGAAACGTTGAGTCTGTTTACGTAATAGGTCCTGGGGTTGTACATACATAACGAGCAGATCAATACTTCGGTGTCTGCTGTTATGTATCTCAATTGATTTTCTATACGTTGGCCTAGTGTTCACCGCTGCACAGGTTCAAAACGTATTTTAAGTCGGATTTTTTTGCCAGGGTGTTCCTGGGTTTGAGTAAAATAAGTCTCACCATGATAGCGGTATTTTACATTGTATCCGACGACTTGTTCCTCTAGCTGAATGTCATATTTCTTGTGACAGCGCCGTTCTGTTCCATAATCAGAATATTGGTAGCTTGAATTGTTTCTAATGTCGTTACCGATGGCTGCGCCAAGAATGGAGCCCGCGATAACTCCGACTCGTTTATTGCTTTTGTGATGCCCGACTTGATTGCCAATAGCCGCTCCAATAATTCCTCCGAGGATTATCGGCGTATTACTACTTGCTCTACTATATCTTACCCTCTCATTCCTACAGGACTTGTGTGGAATTCGGCGTTCTATCGTCTTCACGATCGGAGTTACGGATCTCACGCGCGCATAATCATAGAATTTTTGTTGGTGCCTTTTGTAGCCGTAACTATCATGTTCCGCAAAACCTGACAAAGGTATGCCCGTGATCAAAATTGCTGCAATGATGTTTTTGTAGTTCATGGCTATCGTCCTGTCTGTTGATTTGTAGCTATCTTAATACTCAGAACATGAACTAAAACTGAATGGGAAAATTTCTGTCCCAAAGGGTTGCGCCTTATTGGTCTACAACATCATTCGCTTGCTGGGACAATACGTTTATGGAAGATGCGGCGGTTACAGCCTCGATGCAGCTACCTGTGAAAAGTAGGAGGGTTAATTGGCGTCTAACCAGAAAATCGTCTTTGCGTCGAACTGTAAGGCTCGCAACGACACTATTGAAAAACGTCCTCGTCTGGACGGGCACTAATTAGGTGGGGTTTTCGTAGTCGATCGATCAGCGCATTAATTTTGAATTTTCGGAAGAGGCGGTGGTTGCTGTGCTTGAAAGTTGAGGTGCGAATATCACGGGGACAGTGTAAATCGCGCAAGGAATCAGAGTTATAATTCGTTGACGAACCAACGTTTTCGCCATGCGTTCATTACCCGTTCAGGATACCAGTATTGGCCATAGCTGCCGTTATATCGAGCGAGTGCATTCATCCAATTTCCATTTTCTTTTTTTAAATAGAATTGCAGGATACGACAGCCATAGCTGAGGTTGGTAGCAATGTTTGTTAGATTGTCGTTGGGTCTGCCAATTTCCTTTTTCCAGAATGGCATAACCTGCATGAGTCCTTGCGCACCCGCACGAGAAATTGCAAAATTATCGAAACGACTTTCAATTTCGATAAGAGCCAAAACCAGATCCGGTTTTAATTTACTTAGCTTGGCTTCTCGATGAACGGCACGCAAAAGTTCGAGTCTCTCTTTCGGGTTTTTGATAAATGGTTTTAATCGCCCAGACATATCGACCAGCCAAACCTCCGCATCAAATCGATCATTAAAGCTATCGGCGATTTTGATTGTTGTCTTAAGGAAGTCTCTTAGTTCAACTTGTTCGGTTTCTTCTTTAGCATCAGAAATACTGACGGCTGAGCAAAGCTGCACAGCCGTCAATAGATGTAGGCATAATAGACCAGGAAAAAATCTATGCACGAGTTAGATACCCTCTAATCGACCGTTTTTAAACAATACTATGAATAAATTTAACAATTTCGCTCAAAGGGATATCCTGATTTTCAGTATCGCAACGTCCCTTGTATTCCAATTCGCCTTTTTGCAAGCCTCTATCACCGATTACAATACGATGTGGGATGCCAATTAATTCCATGTCGGCAAATTTCACCCCTGGGCGTTCGTTTCGGTCATCCAATAATACGTCGTAGCCCTCTGCAAGTAGATTGTCGTAGAGATGATTGGCTTGCTCGGCAACCTCGGCAGACTTGTGCATGTTTAGAGGTATTATCGCGATCTGGAAAGGGGCAATTGAGGCAGGCCAAATGATTCCTTTGTCGTCGTTATTTTGTTCTATGGCGGCAGCAACGACCCTGGTGATACCGATTCCGTAACAACCCATTGGCATAATTTGATCTTTGCCGTTTTCATTAAGTACTGTGGCATTCAGTGCTTCGGAGTATTTTGTTCCAAGCTGAAATATGTGGCCGACTTCAATCCCTTTTTTAATGAGCAATTGTCCTTTGCCATCGGGACTTGGATCGCCGGCAACAACATTGCGAATATCTTCTATCTGCGTAATTTGGCAATCTCTATCCCAGTTGACTCCAGTTAAATGAAAGCCATCTTCGTTCGCGCCACAGGCAAAATCGGAAAGCTGGGCAGCGCTTCTATCTACGATAGTTTCTATTCCCAGATTAACTGGACCTATCGACCCAGGAGAGCAGGCGATAGCCTTCTGAATTTGCTCATCGCTTGCAAATGTCAGGGGATTTGCGACATTGGGGAGTTTTGCGGCTTTTATGTCGTTGACTTCGTGGTCTCCGCGAACAATTAAAGCAACGAGTGGCGTATGGTCGCTTTCATCTTCGCTCTCGCCTAAAACAATGAGTGTTTTTGCGATGGAGCTTGCTGGAATAGAGAGTGCGCTGCTGACTTCCTCGACACTATGTTGTCCCTGTGTTGAAACTTTTTCTAGTGTGAGGCTCGGTTCATTTCTCTCGCTTTTACTAGGTAGCGCTTCAGCCATTTCAACGTTAGCGGCGTAATCGCTAAGATCACTAAATGCGATATCATCTTCTCCGGAGTCGGCAAGGACGTGAAATTCGTGGGAGGCGTTGCCGCCAATAGAGCCGGTATCTGCAATGACGGGACGGAAGTCCAGATCTAATCGCGAAAAGATATTGGTATATGCGTTATGCATAATTTCATAGGTTTCCTGTAACGATTCATGGTTCTTGTGAAACGAATAGGCGTCTTTCATTATAAATTCACGAGAGCGCATGACACCAAACCGTGGACGTATTTCGTCTCGAAATTTGGTTTGAATTTGGTAAAAATTGACAGGTAGTTGCTTATAGCTATTTATTTCGTTGCGAATGAAGTCAGTAATGACTTCCTCGTGGGTGGGGCCAAGACAAAAGCTGTTATTGTGACGATCTTTAATCCGTAGAAGTTCGGGCCCATATTGCTGCCAGCGACCGGATTCCAGCCAAAGACTTTCCGGTTGCACGACCGGCATTAAAACTTCCATTGCGCCGGCTTTGTTCATTTCGTCCCGGACAATAGCTTCTACTTTCCGTAAAACTCTTAATCCCATCGGTAACCAGGTATATAATCCCGAGGACAGTTTACGAATTATTCCCGCACGAAGCATAAGCTGATGGCTTATTACTACGGCATCATTGGGAGTTTCTTTTTGGGTGGCTATGAGAAATTGGCTGGCGCGCATTGTGTATTCTGACTCTTGTTGGGGTAAAGCGTTAAATGAATTTATGAAAGCTATTTTACGACTGATATTGGATTCGGTATAGCATAAATAAACATGGCTGATTATAGAGTCTTATATAGTGGTTAAATAGAGAAAACAAGGGGAGCTTATGTTCAATTTACATCCGCAGTTATCGAAAGACTGTATTTTAATCGGCGATTTGCCTTTAAGTCGTGTGTTATTGGTCAATGACAAAAATTATCCGTGGCTTATTCTTGTGCCGCGAAGGGAGGATATTCGAGAGGTTTTTCAGTTGGACCCTAAAGATCAAATTCAGCTGATGAATGAATCTTCATCCGTGGCTCGAGTTATGGACGCACATTTTTACGCTGAAAAGATGAATGTAGCCGCTTTAGGAAACATGGTGCCGCAGTTACATATACATCATATTGTTCGCTTTAAAAATGATGTTGCCTGGCCGCAACCAGTGTGGGGTGTTAAGTCGGCTAAGCCGTATTCGTCCGAAGAGATAACGCATTGGTTGAAGTGTTTTGGCGAGTTGTTTCTTCCTTTGGGGCTTTCGGTTTAGTTAAAAGATTTGATTAACTGTGATCTAGCCGTGTTTATGTTGTTGCTCGTGATGACGGACAAGCACGGTCGAAGAGCAAAATGAAAAACGATGAGGTTTTGAAAACACCTTAAAATAAGGGCTAAATTGCGTACTTATACCTTATAAAATACTCTTTTATCGATTATTGCGTAAATATGCAGAAAAAACCTTGTATTACAGTATATTCTGAACTATAAAACTCGCAGGTGCTATATATACAGGGTTTAACGGGAAGTCAGATTTTTTCTCGTTCTTGAAAGTAGCACTGAATAGAATCTTCATCCGCGTTGCAAACTGTAAAAAATAAAGTTAACTACATAGGGCTAACTACCATGGCTACCAAAAAGAAAGCTGCACCAAAAAAGAAAGTTGCACCAAAAAAGAAAGCCGTTGTTAAGGCTGCGCCTGCTAAAAAAGCTGTAGCTAAAAAAGCTGTAGCGAAAAAGGCACCTGCTAAGAAAGTGGCGGCTAAGAAAGCTCCTGCGAAAAAGGCAGTCGCTAAAAAGCCAGCTGCGAAAAAGGCAGTAGCAAAAAAAGCAGTCGCTAAGAAAGCTGTCGCGAAAAAGGCACCGGCTAAGAAAGTAGCAGCAAAGAAAGCGCCTGCGAAAAAAGTTGCATCTAAGGCTGTCGCCGCTCCAAAGAAAAATACCTCTGCTATAAAATCGAAAATGACGAAGACGCAAATTTTCGCGGAAATTGCCGGCGTTGCAGATCTTAGCAGTAAGCAGGTTGCCGCTGTATTTAACGAGCTTGAAGCGCTTCTTGGTCGTAGTATTAAAAAAGGTGCGTTGGGCGAATTCACTGTTCCGGGATTGATGAAGGTTACTACGGTGAAAAAACCAGCCAAAAAAGCTCGTAAGGGTGTTAATCCTTTCACTGGTGAAGAGCAAATGTTCAAAGCAAAACCGGCCAGTATTGCAGTTAAAGTAAGGCCTTTGAAAAAGCTTAAAGAATTCGCGGCTTCTTGATATAGCTTTCATGTTGCCTAACTAAGGTAGCTAGTCCCAGCAGGGCGCTCCATTTATGGAGCGCTGATGTACATTTCCCTCTTCAATAAACAATCTTTTGCTTTTTGGCTCCCTTCACAAGTGCAAATACTTCTCCGGTTAATCCTCCACAGGTTCAATTTACGGCTATAATCAGCCGGTTTTTCGCAAGTTTTACTTGGGCATTCCTTCAGGTGTCTTTTTTAGGGTATAATCGCGGCCTTTTTAGTTGACCAGCTGAATTTATGTGCAGTTATGGGTCGATGGTCGGGGCAGTCTGAGCCGGTCATTACCTGAGTAATTTAGTGAGTGCGGGGAAATTATGCCAATATATGAGTATCGATGCGAGGCGTGTGAGCATCAGCTTGAAGCTTTACAGAAATTAAGTGACGAGCCATTGAGAGAGTGCCCAAGTTGCAAAAAGCAGGAGTTAAAGAAGCTGATTTCTGCAGCCGGATTTCGCCTAAAGGGTGGTGGTTGGTACGAAACTGACTTTAAGACGGGAAAAAAGAAAAATCTAGCTGGCGGCAATGGCGGTAATGGCGGTGATTCGAAAACCGCAGCGACTGCTGCACCGGCTAAAAGTGCGGATTCTTAGGTCTCTGCCAGAAACTATATTCTCTCCAACGAAAAAATCTTTGTAGATCAGCCTTAAACGATAGGAATTAAAAGCAATGCGCAGTCATTATTGTGGTCAAATCACTTCCGAGAACATTGATCAGGAAGTTACTCTTTATGGTTGGGTGGATCGTCGTCGCGACCATGGTGGGGTGATATTTCTGGATTTACGCGACCGTGAAGGAATTGTGCAGGTTGTTTTCGATCCCGATACCGATCAGTTTTTTGAACGTGCGGACAGTGTGCGTAATGAATATGTCCTACAGGTGAAGGGACGTGTTCGGGCACGAACCGGCGCGACCATTAATCCCAATATGAAAACCGGCGAAATTGAAATTCTCGGTAAAGAGTTGGAAATTCTAAATCGTTCGGTGACTCCGCCCTTCCAGCTGGATGAGCACATTGCTGTTGGAGAGGATGTACGACTAAAATATCGCTACATCGATTTGCGACGTCCCGAGATGTTAGGGAAGTTAAGATTGCGATCGCGAATTACCTCATCCATTCGACGATTTCTCGATAACAACGATTTTCTGGATATTGAAACACCGATTCTTACCAAGGCAACGCCCGAAGGCGCCCGTGATTATTTAGTACCTTCAAGGACGCATGCTGGAAAATTCTTTGCATTACCTCAGTCTCCGCAATTGTTCAAACAATTGCTGATGGTGTCGGGAATGGATCGATACTACCAGATAGCGAAGTGTTTTCGAGATGAAGATTTGCGAGCGGATCGTCAGCCTGAATTTACCCAGATTGATATAGAAGCGTCCTTTTTGGATGACAAGCAAATAATGGCTATCACCGAAGGCATGATACGAGAACTCTTTAAAGAAGTGTTAGATGTTGAGCTTGGTGAATTCCCGCGGATGCCATACTCCGAAGCCATGGCTCGCTTTGGCAGTGATAAGCCTGACTTGCGTATTCCAATGGAGCTTGTCGATGTCAACGACCTCATGCAACAAGTTGATTTTAAGGTTTTTAACGGTCCGGCTAATGACCCCGAGGGTCGCGTCGCTGCTTTGAAAGTTACTGGCGGGGCGCAAATTAGTCGCAAGCAAATCGACGAGTATACTAAATTGGTAGCGATCTATGGTGCCAAAGGCTTGGCCTGGATAAAGATCAATGATACCGCTGCCGGAATTGAAGGTCTGCAGTCGCCGATTCTTAAGTTTATGCCCGATGAAATTGTGACTCAAATGATGAGCCGTCTGGCAGTGGCTGATGGCGATATTGTCTTTTTTGGTGCAGACAAAGAATCAGTCGTTAACGAAGCGCTGGGTTCGCTAAGGGTGAAAATTGGAGAAGACCTTGACCTGATACAGAAGGAGTGGGCTCCGCTGTGGGTTGTCGACTTCCCCATGTTTGAGAAAAATGGCGAGGGTCATTTGACGTCATTACACCACCCGTTTACAGCGCCTGCGTGCAGCGCTGAGGAGTTGGAGAAAAATCCTCTTGGGGCATTATCGATTGCTTACGACATGGTTTTAAATGGCACGGAACTTGGCGGAGGTTCGACTCGTATCCATCAGTCGGATATGCAAAAGGCTGTCTTCCGCGTGTTGGGGATTAGCGATGACGAAGCACAAGAGAAATTCGGCTTTTTGTTGGATGCTCTAAAATATGGCGCGCCACCTCACGGCGGTCTTGCATTTGGTTTGGATCGTTTAGTTATGTTGATGACCGGCGCGAAATCTATTCGAGATGTTATTGCCTTCCCCAAAACGCAAAGTGCCGCATGTATTATGACCGAAGCACCGGGCGATGCCGACAGTAAGCAATTGCGAGAATTAAACATTCGTTTAAGAGAAAAACCAAAAAGCTCATAAAAACTAATAAAGAGTGTAGTTAGAAACACGGGCTTTCTCACGCCGACGATGTAACAGCGTCGGGGTGAGAAGATAATTTTACAGTCGAAAATTCTTCATAATAAATAGCGTATGGGTACCGCGCCTTATAGCGGGAAATAAAAGCCGGAAACTGGAGAGTGTTATATGGCAGGTCATAGTAAATGGGCCAACATCAAGCATCGGAAAGCTGCACAGGATGCGAAGCGTGGGAAGATTTTCACCAAAATTATTCGCGAGATCGTGGTGGCTGCCAAAGCTGGCGGGCCAAATCCTGAGGACAATCCAACACTGCGGGCCGTGATTGATAAAGCTCTGGGCGCTAACATGAAGCGCGACACGGTCGACAAAGCGGTGGCGCGAGGTGCAGGGACAAATGAAGAAGACAATTACGAAGCAGTGACTTATGAAGGTTATGGCGTTGGCGGAGTTGCAGTTTTAGTTGAATGTCTGACAGATAATCGAAATCGTACTGTTGCCGAAGTGCGGCATGCCTTTACAAAACGCGGCGGTAATTTGGGAACAGATGGATCGGTGGCCTACTTATTCAGCCGCGTTGGCCAAATCAGTTTCGAAGCGGGCGATGAAGAACACATTATGGACGCGGCTTTAGAGGCTGGAGCGGACGACGTGGTCGCAGGCGATGACGGGTCGATAGAGGTGACCACGGCATTCGAGGATTTTCTGTCCGTCAAGGATGCCTTGATAGAAGGAGGGCTAAGTCCTGATCACGCCGAAGTGACCATGTTGCCCTCGGTGACAGTCACTATGGATAGTCAGGGTGCTGAGAAGATTATGGGGCTAGTCGATATGTTGGAAGATTTGGATGATATCCAAAACGTATACACCAACGCAGATATTCCTGATGACATCTTGGAGAATATAGACTTTTAGATCTATTCGTCTCGCAGTTGTGAGCGGTGAATGGCCATTATTTATTGTAGGGTTTCAAATTGCTTGTGAGTTGTGTTTTACTACTGAATAAAAACACAGTAAAAATGACTGCCCGCTATTGTGATCATGCATCCTTCCTGCCAGAATACCCGCACTAAGAATTCTTATTACAGTGCGTTATGGCTCTCATTCTAGGTATTGACCCAGGTTCCCGTAAAACCGGATTTGGCATAATAAATGTGCTAGGAAATTCACATCAGTACGTTACTAGCGGTGTTATTCGTCTGCCCATCGAAAAAGACTTACCCGATCGGTTAAAGGTTATTTTTGATTGTCTGACTGACATTATCGCGACGCATAGCCCTCAACAAGTGGCAATAGAACAGGTTTTTATGGCTAAGAATCCAGGTTCGGCGCTTAAACTGGGGCAGGCGAGAGGGGCTGCGATTGTCGCGTGCGTTAATCAAGATCTGGAAGTGTCAGAATATTCCGCCCGCCAAATTAAGCAGGCTGTCGTTGGAACCGGTGCCGCAAAAAAAGAACAGGTCCAACATATGGTACAAATGCTGTTGAAATTACCGGCAATGCCGCAGGAAGATGCGGCCGACGCTCTTGGTGCCGCTATTTGTCATGCTCATACACAGGCGAGCTTAATTAGTTTGGCGGGAATAAGTCGAATTCGAAAAGGTAGGTTAAGCTAATGATCGGACGTATCAAAGGTATATTGTTGGAGAAACAAGCACCTGATGTTTTGGTCGATGTTGGTGGCATAGCTTACGAAGTTCTTGTACCTATGATGACTATATACACTCTTCCCGATATCGGACAGTCCGTCTCGTTACATACCCATTTTGTTGTTCGTGAAGATGCGCAATTACTGTACGGTTTTGCCGAATTACAGGAGCGGGCTTTGTTTCGTACCTTAATCAAAGTGAATGGGGTCGGTCCTAAATTAGCGCTAACGATTTTGTCGAGTATTGAAAGCAATGAATTTGTTCGCTGCGTGAGAGATAACGATACCGCGACACTTGTGCGACTCCCAGGAGTGGGCAAAAAAACAGCGGAGCGGTT
>ENA-OSET01001268-OSET01001268.1-sediment-metagenome-genome-assembly--contig:-NODE-1268-length-26385-cov-5.462445_pt1 | contig 26385 bp, 21 predicted proteins | sample MGYA00237882_ERZ534229 | MGnify/ENA primary metagenome ERZ534229 (study PRJEB26408, sample SAMN06266212) | sediment metagenome | isolation source: Hudson Canyon methane seep mesocosm | place... | reverse complement strand
GGACTTGCAGCAGTGCATTCATTATCACATTATACCCCGGTAATTACTCATGGTGACGCTTCAAAACATAAACCTGAAGCAGAATGTTTGAAAGAAGGTGTTTCTGGATTCTTTTTTAATTATGATTCATCGGCATCACTTGCAAATGTCATAAAGAAGCTCGTTGTTAGCGATGTATATACAGAGCAATTTTTTGACGAATGTACAACAACTATCTCAACAAAATATGTTCCCTCTAAGCAAAGAGAATTTATAGTAAGTGCAGTGAATGAATAAAATTAAAAAAAGTTTAAAAACTCTGATAATGCTTTATATAAAATATATTAAAGGGTTCAGAGGGATTGGTAAAGATAATTACTTTTTATCTATAAAATATATTTCTTCAGATATTATCACAGGTAATTACTGTTTTATAAATAAAGGCGCATATATAACTAACGGAGTTGTTTTTAGTGATTATGTTTTATTAGGCCCGAACGTAATGATCGTAGGAAACGATCACATGTTTGATAAAAATAATAAACCAATTATATTTTCAGGTAGACCTTCTATTAAAAATACATATATTGAAGAAGATGTATGGATTGGTGCTGGGGCAATTGTACTCGCGGGTATAAAGATAGGTAAAGGAGCAATCGTTGCTGCTGGAAGTGTTGTAACAAAAAATGTAGAACCTTTTGATATCGTTGGGGGGAACCCAGCAAAAGTTATTAGGAAACGTTTTGAAGATGATGGAGTTTGTCATTATTCAAATTTCGGAAGATATACAGATAAAAAAGAACTTTGCAAAGGAAAATAATGAAACAAATCCTACAAAATATAGCTAACGGTGAAACTCAATTAGTAGAAGTCCCTTGCCCTCAAAGTAAAAATGGCCAGTTATTAATATCTACAACTAAATCGCTAGTTTCTGTTGGTACAGAGCGTATGCTCATTGATTTTGGTAAATCAGGTTGGATCGCTAAAGCACGTTCTCAACCAGATAAAGTAAAAATGGTATTAGGCAAAGTTAAAACAGATGGTTTAATGCCAACTATTGATGCAGTGCGCTCGAAATTAGATCAACCACTTCCTCTTGGTTATTGTAATGTTGGTATTGTGCAAGATAATGGTAAAACTGAGTTTGAAGTTGGCTCACGAGTAATTTCAAATGGTAATCATGCTGAAGTTGTACGAGTTCCTAAAAATTTATGTGCTGCAATTCCTGACAATGTAGACGATGAAAGTGCTGCTTTTACGGTTCTAGCCGCTATAGCAATGCAAGGGGTGAGAATAGCTAATCCAACTATTGGTGAAACGGTTGTTGTTACAGGTTTGGGATTAATTGGTTTAATTACCGTGCAACTATTAAAAGCTAATGGTTGTAGAGTCTTAGGTATTGATTTTGACTCATCAAAATGTGCCATGGCACGTGAGTTTGGTGCTGAGACTGTTGATTTGTCGAAAGGTGAAGATGCAATCGCTAAAGCAAATGCTTTTTCACGTGGTCAAGGTGTCGATGCCGTAATTATTACTGCCTCTACAAAGAGTAATGATCCTGTAAGCCATGGTGCGAATATGTGTCGTCAACGTGGGCGTATTGTTTTAGTTGGTGTTGTAGGGTTAGAGCTTTCTCGTGCTGACTTTTATGAAAAAGAAATTTCCTTTCAAGTTTCATGTTCATATGGCCCCGGTCGCTACGACAATGAATATGAAGAAAAAGGTAATGATTACCCTGTAGGGTTTGTTCGTTGGACCGAGCAACGTAACTTTGAAGCCGTACTCGATTTAATGTCATCAGGCGCTTTAAATATGAAGCCATTAATTAGTCATCGATTTGAAATCGATGATGCGATAAATGCTTATAAATGTTTAGATGATCGTTCGTCATTGGGTATTTTACTTAATTACTCAGCCAATGCTGATGAGCTATTAACTAAAAAACTAGTGAGTATTAGAGACGCTGAAAACTATAATGCACAAGATGCTGTTTGTGGCTTTATTGGTGGTGGTAACTATGCTTCGCGGGTATTAATTCCTGCTTTTAAAGAAGCAGGAGCAAAACTTGATACATTACTTACCAGTGGCGGTGTTAGCGCAGTACATCACGGTAAGAAGAATGACTTTGCAAATGCGTCAACAGATTTAACACAATTACTTGGCAATGAAGCGGTTAATACGGTTGTTATTGCAACCCAGCATAACTTACATGCAGAACAAGTAATACAAGCTATAAATTCAGGTAAAAATGCATTTGTAGAAAAACCGTTAGCGTTAACACACCAAGAATTAGATGCCATTGAGTCAGCTTATAATGAACAAAATGGAAAATGCAGAGTGATGGTTGGTTATAACCGTCGTTTTGCACCTCATGTTATAAAAATGAAATCTCTACTTGTTAATGTTTCTGAGCCTAAAGCATTTATTATGACAATGAATGCAGGAGCAATACCAGCTGATCACTGGACGCAAGATCCTGAAGTTAGTGGTGGTCGCATTATTGGTGAAGCGTGTCATTATATTGATTTAATGCGCTTTTTAGCTGGTAGTGAAATTACTGGGTTTACCGCTACCTGTATGGGTAAAGCTGATGGTGTTGATATAACTGAAGATAAAGCATCTATTACTTTGACCTTTAAAGATGGTTCGTTTGGTACTATTAATTATTTAGCTAATGGCGGTAAAGCTTTTGCTAAAGAACGTATTGAAGTATTTGCTAACGATGGTGTACTGCAACTCGATAATTTTAGAAAACTAATAGGTTATGACTGGAAAGGCTTTAGTAAAGATAAGCTAATGACCCAAGACAAAGGGCAAGCTAACTGCTCGAAAGCTTTTATTGATTCTATTAAATCAGGTGAACCTTCACCTATAGGTTTTGATGAGATTATGGAAGTAGCTCGTTGCTCGGTAGATATTGCTGAAGCTTTAAGACGATAGTTTTTATTTGAAATTTGTTTATAGGGGCTTAGCTTTTAGCTAATGTCCCTTTTTTCATTTTAATTTGATTGTAAGAGCCAATATTAATAATAATTTGTAAGTGATTCCACCTTGATGAAAAAATTAGCGTTGTATTTCCATACCATTAAATACTTGAAGTTTACCCAACTTTACCATCGTGTTTTAAAACGTTTTACTCACCCCAAAATAAATCTGATAAAAGGTGAACGTGCAGATATTTCTGGGCAATGGCAAGTTCAGGAACTTTGTGCTCAAAAGTTTATAAACGAAACCGATGTTAATTTTTTGAATCATCCTGGCTTTGTTAATGCAGAGGTTGATTGGAATAACGAAAAAGAAGAAAAGTTATGGTTATATAACTTACATTATTTTGATGATTTAAATTCTTTTGGTAGTCAATCTCGACAATCGTTGCAAAGTCACTGGATAAACAAATGGATTGATGGAAACCCGGCAATTAAAGGTGGCAATGGTTGGGAGTCTTACACGCTTTCGTTAAGAATTGTGAATTGGTCTAAAGCATTTTTATCAGGATTAGAAGCTGACGATAAAATTTTAAACAGCTTAGCACAACAATCAGATTTCTTGTCCCAAGATTTAGAGAAACACTTATTAGGCAATCACTACTTTGTTAATTTAAAAGCACTATTTTTTGCGGGTTGTTACCTTGAAGGACCAGACGCAGATAAATGGTTAGCTTTAGCCTTAGATGGTTATGAAAGTGAATTAAAAGAACAGGTGTTAAGTGATGGGGGCAGTTTTGAGTTAACGCCTATGTATCACTCCATTATGCTGACAGATCTTTTAGACTTATTAAATTTATTCAATGTCTTTCCATCTAGGGTATCTCAATCCGTCGTTGAGTTAACTAAGCAAACTATTATAAAGATGTTTGGTTGGTTACATATTATGAGTTTAGGAGATGACAAAGTGAGCTTTTTTAATGACTCGACCTTTGGCATAGCTCCTGAAAATAATATTTTAAGAGCATATGCAACTAAACTTGGATTTACGGTTAATCAATTAGATATTCCTGAAGAAAAGCTACTTATTCATAATTTGCAAAATTCTGGCTATGTTTCTGTTAAAACTTCAAATATGAGTTTAATCGCAGATCTCGCTCCTGTTGGACCAAGTTATATTCCTGGGCATGCTCATGCTGATTCGTTATCTTTTGAGTTGTCACTGGGCGAATCACGAATTTTTGTTAACTCAGGAACTTCTTTGTATGGCATGAGCGAAGAGCGTTTAAGGCAAAGAGGCACATCAGCGCACAATACCCTTGTATTAAACGATCACAATTCTTCTGAAGTGTGGAGTGGGTTCAGAGTCGCTCGTCGAGCCAATATAGGTAACCGTGTTGTTGGTAAAGTATCAAATGAACAAAAGGTAGAATTTTCTGCTGCTCATAATGGCTATAAAAAACAGGGGATAAATTGCATTCATCACCGAACATGGTCAGTTTCGACAAATGGCTGTGAGATTAATGATGTTATTAATGGTGAATTTAATTCAGCTGTTGGCGTTTTGCATTTGCATCCTGATATAAAAGTAAATTTTATTGATGATAACCGATGCATTCTTCATTCAGTGGACTATGAAATTGAACTTGAAATGATTGGCGCTGACTTATCCATTGTGGACTCTACTTGGCACCCTGGATTTGGCGTTGTAATGGCTTCAAAAAAATTGATTCAACAATTTAAACAGTCTCGAGTTACCTATAAAATTAATTGGAAAAAGCTTTAATATGCATATTTTATTCTTAACTGATAACTTCCCACCAGAAGGGAATGCACCAGCTACCCGTACCTACGAACATGCGAGAGAATGGGTGAAGCTTGGCCATAAAGTGACTATTATTACCGGAGCGCCAAATTTCCCTGAAGGAAAAGTATTTGATGGGTTTAGTAATAGATGGTATTCGAAGGCGATATTAGATGGCATTGAAGTTCGCAGAGTGAAAACTTATATAACAGCAAACGAAGGTTTTGCTAAACGTATCTTAGATTTTATGTCGTTTATGGTAACCAGCTTTTTTGCTGGCTTATTTGTTAAAAAACCAGATGTGATTATCGGAACATCTCCACAATTTTTTACGGCTATAAGTGCATGGGCATTATCAGCTGTTAGGTTTAAGCCTTTTATTTTTGAATTACGCGACATTTGGCCAGCGTCAATAACTGCTGTTGGCGCGATGGGCCGTTCTTTACCCATACGTATACTAGAAAAAATTGAGATGTTTCTTTATCGTAGATCCGACAAAATCATTTCAGTTACCCATAGCTTTAAATCTGAATTAATTGAAAGAGGGGTTGATGGGAAAAAAATTGATGTTGTATTGAATGGTGTGGACTTATCAAAGTATGAACCAGCTCTTAACAAAGATAAGGTTTTTGCTGAACAATACGATTTAGCTGATAAGTTCGTTGTAGGCTATGTTGGTACCCATGGTTTAGCACACTCATTAGATAAAATTGTCGAAGCTGCAGAATTATTGACCGACTTAAAAGACGTTCGTATTTTATTTGCAGGTGGAGGGGCTGCAAAAGTTGATGTTGAGAGACTTGTTAAAGACAAACAGCTATCAAATGTTGTGTTGATCCCTAGACAACAAAAAAAATTGATGCCACAGCTATGGAGTTTATGTGATATTTCTCTTATTAGTCTAAAAGATACAGATTTATTTAAAACAGTTATACCTTCAAAAATATTTGAATCAATGGGGATGGGCTTGCCTATGGTGATGACTTCTCCAATAGGCGAAGCTACTAATATCTTAGAAGCTAGTGATTCGGGAGTCATTGTTAACCCAGAGTCGCCTCAAGAGGTTGCTAAAGTTATTCGAGATTTATTTACTGATCCTTTAAGGCTAGAAAAATTAGCCCTTAATAGCGTTAATGCTGCAAAAGACTATGATCGAAAAAAACTTGCTGAGTTGATGATCAGTAAGCTTGCAGAACTAGCATAGTTATAAATGTTGAAAATGAAGCTTAATTTGGTGTCAGAGAAGTAATAAATAAACAGTATTTAGTAGAAAACTGGGAGCTATTATTTTCATACCATAATATTAAGATGAATTGCTTTTGTATATATTACTGTGACATGATTATACGGACTATATGAAATGGCTTTAATTACGCATGGCGCGCAGTATTTCGTAAATAAAATTTAAGAGAGTAATATGAACATCACTATCGCAGGAACAGGTTACGTAGGTTTATCAAATTCAATGCTGTTAGCGCAACACAACACAGTTATTGCGGTTGATATCATCAAAGAGAAAGTTGATTTATTAAAGGATAAAAAGTCGCCTATTTCAGATGTTGAAATTGAAGATTTCTTGCAAAATAAAACGCTCGATTTTACGGCAACCCTAGATAAAGAGTTTGCTTATAAAAATGCAGATTATGTCGTTATTGCCACACCAACAGATTACGATACAGTAACCAATACTTTCAATACAAAAAGTGTTGAAGCCGTTATAAAAGATGTAATGGCAATTAACCCATCAGCTGTTATGGTCATAAAATCTACTGTTCCTGTTGGTTATACGGCTCGAATTAAAGAAGAGCTGGGTTGTGATAATATAATGTTTTCACCTGAGTTCTTACGAGAAGGCCGTGCACTTTTTGATAATTTGCATCCTTCGCGTATTATCGTGGGTGAAAAGTCAGAGCGTGCAACTATATTTGCTAATTTATTAGCACAAGGTGCAATAAAGCAAGATATTGATATTCTGTTTACTGACTCTACCGAAGCAGAAGCCGTTAAACTCTTTTCTAATACTTACCTTGCAATGCGTGTTTCTTACTTCAATGAATTAGATTCTTATGCTGAAACTCATGGCTTAAATGCTAAAGAAATTATTGAAGGGGTAGGATTAGACCCTCGTATTGGTAGTCATTATAACAACCCATCTTTTGGTTACGGTGGTTATTGTTTACCTAAAGATACCAAGCAGTTGTTAGCGAATTACCAAGACGTGCCTAATAATTTAATCAGTGCTATTGTTGATTCGAATACAACGCGAAAAGATTTTATTGCTGATTCTATTATTAATAAAAAACCAAAGGTTGTTGGTGTTTTCCGTTTGATCATGAAAAGTGGTTCAGACAACTTTAGGTCTTCATCTATTCAAGGGATTATGAAGCGCATCAAAGCCAAAGGTATTGAAGTGGTTATCTATGAACCCGTATTAGAAGAAGGAGAGTTTTTTCATTCTAAAGTATATAACGATCTTGAAGCGTTTAAAGCTATTTCAGATGTTATTGTATCTAACCGCATGGATGATGAATTAGTTGACGTTGCCGATAAAGTTTATACACGTGATCTTTTTGGCAGTGACTAGTTAGTGGCGATTTTTATTAAATTTTATATTTAAACGATTAAGAGTTCTTTATGAAATATTTAGTTACCGGTGCAGCCGGCTTTATAGGTTTTCACCTAACACAGCGTTTATGTGAACAAGGGCATGACGTTGTTGGTATTGATAATTTAAATGATTATTATGATGTTAATCTTAAACTCGCGCGTTTAGCTGAATTAGATAAGTTTACAGATAACAACGCTAAAAACATTGATGGGAATTTTCGATTCATAAAGTTAGACCTCACCGAGCGTGAGGGGATAGCGACATTATTTACCGATGAAAAGTTTGATCGTGTTGTTCACTTAGCGGCACAGGCGGGTGTTAGGTATTCAATTGAGAATCCTATGGCGTATGCTGACTCTAATTTAATTGGTCACTTAACCATACTGGAAGGTTGTAGAAATAATAATATTAAGCATTTGATCTACGCTTCTTCTAGTTCGGTTTATGGTTTGAATAATAAAACGCCATTTTCAACGAGCGACTCAGTTGACCATCCCGTATCGCTTTATGCCGCAACCAAAAAATCTAATGAATTGATGGCCCATAGTTATTCGCATCTTTATGATGTGCCAACAACGGGGTTAAGGTTTTTCACCGTTTACGGTTCATGGGGACGTCCAGATATGGCGCCCTATATTTTCACCAAGAAAATTTTAGATGGCGATACTATTGATATAAACAATAATGGCGATATGTGGCGTGATTTTACCCATGTAGACGACATTGTCGAAGGTATAGTTCGCATTGCGGATGTTGTTCCTGTTCGCGATCCTTCATGGAAGGTCGAAAGTGGTTCTGCTGCTTCTAGTTCTGCACCTTACTCTATTTATAATATAGGGCATGGTTCACCTATTAATTTGATGGGATTTGTCAAAGCCATTGAAGATGAATTGGGCATTGAAGCTACGAAAAACTTTCGTGAAATGCAAGCGGGCGATGTTTATCAAACCTATGCTGAAGTTGATGATTTATTTGACGCTGCAGGTTATAAATCACAAGTGTCTGTTGCAAAAGGTGTTGCTGAATTTATCAGCTGGTATCGAGAATTTTATAAAAAATAGATATCGAACTGCTAGAACATTCTTATATATAAAAAATGATACCAACGGGTATCATTTTTCATTTTAAAAAGTAAATAAATATTTCATCGTGACAATTGCTGTAAGTCCCTTTAATATTAGTTATCGTAAAAATTTAAGGACGAAAATGACAAATAAAATAACAAAAGCAGTAATTCCAGTAGCGGGTCTTGGTACACGTATGTTGCCAGCAACAAAAGCAATTCCAAAAGAAATGCTGCCTATCGTTGATAAACCAATGATCCAACATATTGTTAATGAATGTGTTGCTGCGGGCATTAAAGAAATTGTTTTGGTGACTCATTCTTCAAAAAATGCCATTGAGAATCATTTTGATAAGTCTTTTGAACTTGAAACAACGCTAGAGAATCGTGTTAAGCGACAGTTATTAGATGAAATTCAAGCAATCTGTCCGAAAGATGTAACTATCTTACATGTTCGTCAAGGTGAAGCTAAAGGTTTAGGTCATGCGGTTTTAAAAGCTCGTCCAATTATCGGTAATGAACCTTTTGTTGTTGTACTTCCTGATGTTATTTTAGATGAAGTTTCAGCCAACTTAAAAACTGAAAATCTAGCAGCCATGCTAACGCGATATAATGAAGTGGGTGGTTATAGCCAAATAATGGTTGAGCCTGTTCCAATGGAACAAGTAAGTAGTTATGGTGTCGTTGACTGTGGCGGAGAAGATTTAGCCCCAGGTGAGTCAAAAACGATGACCGCAATTGTTGAAAAGCCTGCGGTTGAAGATGCGCCATCAAACCTAGCGGTAGTAGGTCGTTATGTGTTGTCTGAAAAAATCTGGGATTTATTAAAACTAACACCTCCCGGCGCAGGAGATGAAATTCAACTAACTGATGCCATTGCAATGTTAATGGACAGAGAAAAAGTAGAAGCTTTTCATATGACAGGTAAATCACACGATTGTGGTTCTAAACTAGGTTATATGAAAGCCAATGTTGAATATGGTTTACGTCATCCTGATTTGGGTGAAGATTTCAGAGCCTATTTATCTGAACTCATGAAATAAGTTATAAATTTGAAGAGATGCTGGAGTAATTCAGCATCTTCTTTATATTATAGTCCCCTTTTTATCCTCAGAAAATAACGAGTCATAACAAAAGTAATCATATGGATATCACAGCTCTAAAACAATTAGCCGCTCAAAGTAAGTCACGCTCAATACGTTCTTTATTTGCAGATGTAAAACGAGCCGATAATTTTTCAACAAGTTCACAGGGCTTGTACCTTGATTACTCCAAACAAAACATTACCAAAACAGAACTTCAACAGCTTTTTCAACTAGCCGAAACGTCAAATTTAACAGAAAAAATTAAAGCACAGTTCTCAGGTGAAATAATTAATAATACTGAGAAACGTGCCGTGCTCCATACGGTTCTTCGTTCTCCAGACAAAATCAAACAAGAAGTTTTAGGCGCAGAAGCTTACGAAGTTATCGCAACTGAACAGCACATGGCTCAAATTGTTGATGATGTAAGTGGTGGGAAATTATTATCAGCTTCTGGTGAAAAATTCACTGATGTCATTGCCATTGGTATTGGCGGTTCATATTACGGCATTAAGGTTACGCTCTCTGCGTTAAATACTTTTCATACAACTGGCTTAAATGCCCATGTTATAGCTAACGTTGATGGCGCAGCTGTCGAAGAAAAATTAGCTAAACTAAGTGCTAATACCACGCTAGTTGTTGTTATTTCAAAAACATTTACTACCCAAGAAACATTATTAAATGCCCTTGCTGTTAAAAATTGGATGCTTAAACACGCTTCTGATGCTGATATTATAGAAAAACAGTGGTTCGCGGTAAGTACTAATATCGTTAAAGCGACTGAATTCGGCGTTTTAGAAAAAAATATATTACCTATGTGGGATTGGGTTGGTGGACGTTTTTCGCTTTGGTCTGCAGTAGGTTTACCACTGGCATTAGTGATAGGGAATGAAAATTTCAATAAGATGAAGCAGGGCGCTTATGAAATGGATCAACATTTTCAAAATACTCCCCTTGAGCAAAACATGCCGGTGTTAATGGCATTATTCGGTATTTGGAATCGTAACGCTTTACAATATTCAAGCTTAGCTATTTTACCTTATGATCATTCTCTTCGCGCTTTACCTGGTTACCTGCAACAAACTGACATGGAGAGTAATGGCAAGTCAGTGTCAAATTCGGGTGAAAAGTTAGCATGGCAAACAGCGCCAACCGTTTTTGGTCAAGAAGGTACAAATGGTCAGCATGCTTTTATGCAATTAATGCATCAAAGTGACGATATTATTCCTACTGACTTTATTGTTTGCTTAAAAGGCAGCAGTAACTTACCTGAGCATCATCAAGTTTTAGTGGCTAATTGTTTTGCACAAAGTGAAGCATTAATGCGTGGAAAAACATTAGCGGAAGTGGAAGAGGAATTAAGAGTCGCCGGTGTTGATGTACAAGAGATATCAAGAATTTCTTCTCATAAAACTATGAAGGGTAATACACCTAGCAACACACTTTTACTAGAAGATATGACGCCTGAAAATTTAGGCGCATTGCTCGCGCTTTATGAACATAAGATTTTTGTTCAAGGTGTCATTTGGCAGTTAAACTCATTTGACCAATGGGGTGTTGAATTAGGAAAACAGTTAGGTAACAGCATTTTATCAGCAATGAATGGCGGAGAAACTTCAATGTTGTCTGGTTCAAGCCAAAGCTTAATCAAGCGTTTTACCAGCTCCTGCAAAAAATAGCATTAGAATATGGTCAATAACGAGTAGATACTGGGCTTGTTATTGACATTTTTACTGTAAATCTATAGTATTCCCGCGCTTTTACCTTGATATCCTCTCAAATAAGTCAATTAACATTTATTGTTAAATTTTCCTATTATTAGGATGCCATCAGGTTATACCTACTATCCACATAATGAGAGTGCAATGTTCGAATTACATGCCAGTAAAGTTTCTAACCTGAAGAACGATGTTCTTTCAGGATTTACCGTTGCCTTAGCGCTAGTGCCTGAAGCTGTAGCTTTTGCATTTGTTGCTGGAGTTGACCCTCTGGTTGGTTTGTATGCTGCCTTTATGGTTGGTTTAATCACCTCTGTTTTTGGTGGTCGTCCAGGAATGATTTCCGGCGCAACAGGTGCTATGGCTGTTGTTATGGTGAGTTTAGTTGCTATTCATGGGGTGGAATATTTATTCGCTACGGTAGTACTTACTGGTTTGCTGCAAATACTGGCAGGTATATTTAAACTGGGTAAATTTATTCGATTAGTACCACATCCTGTCATGCTCGGGTTCGTAAATGGTTTAGCCATTGTTATATTTTTAGCGCAGTTAGGGCAATTTAAAATCACCAATGAATTGGGTGAATTAGAATGGATGCAAGGTACACCACTTTATACAATGGCAGGGTTAATTATTTTAACCATGGCAATTATTCACTTTTTCCCGAAATTAACGAAAGCTGTTCCTTCAACCCTTGTGGCAATTGTTGCTGTTTCATTCTTAGTTTATGGTATTAAACTTGATACTAAATTAGTCGGTGATGTTGCTTCTATTGCTGGCGGGTTACCCACATTCAGTATACCTAGCGTACCTTTTGATTTAGAGATGCTAAGAATTATATTTCCATTCGCGTTAGTTTTAGCGGCGATAGGTTTAATTGAATCATTATTAACCTTGACCCTTATCGATGAATTAACCGGCACACGTGGCCGTGGTAACAAAGAATGTATTGCACAGGGTGCAGCAAATACGGTTACAGGATTTTTCGGAGGTATGGGTGGTTGTGCGATGATCGGTCAATCAATGATCAACGTGAACTCCGGTGGACGAGGTCGTGCTTCAGGTATTACTGCAGCATTAGCCTTACTTGGTTTTATCTTATTTGCATCAGGTTTAATTGAACAAATTCCACTAGCTGCATTAGTTGGCGTAATGTTTATTGTTGTTATCGGTACCTTTGAATGGTCAAGTTTCCGCATCTTAGGCAAGGTACCCAAAGCAGATGCGTTTGTCATTATTCTTGTTTCAGGCGTTACAGTAATATCTGATTTAGCGATAGCCGTTGTTGTTGGTGTTATTGTTTCAGCATTAGTTTTTGCGTGGGAACATGCTAAGCACGTTATTGTTCATCGCTCTACAAATGATGAAGGGTCCACAGTTTATGACGTTACTGGCCCATTATTTTTTGGATCTATTTCAAACTTTTTAGAACAGTTTGATATGGACAAAGACAGCGACGACGTTATTGTTGAATTCAAAAACTCACGTGTTGTTGACCATTCTGCGATTGAAGCCATTGATACCTTAGCTGAGCGCTATTTATCACGCGGTAAAACCATGCATTTAAGACATTTAAGTAGTGAATGTACTGAGCTATTGACTAAAGCTGGAAGCTTAGTTGAAATTAATGTTATAGAAGATCCTGATTACCACATTGTTAGTGACAAATTAGCGTAAACAAATTTAAGCCTATACGCTACAATTAGTGTGTAGGCTTTTAACGTTTGGCCGAAGGTTTTTATGCAATTAGAATTTTTTGATGTTCCTAGCCCTTGTGTTGGTATTTGCCAATCAGATGAAAAAGGCAACTGTCTTGGTTGTTATCGTACGCGTGAAGAACGTCAAACCTGGATAAACCTAAAGTCTGATGATAAGCAAAAAGTGGTTAAGCGCTGCCAACAGCGTAAAAAACGTAAGAACACCATACCCAAAACAAAAATAATTGATATTGTCGTACCAGAATTGCAACCTTCATTACTTGACCCTCAACCGAAAAAAAAATTAGAAACTTCAACTGATTTTGATTTTGGTGATTTTGAGCTTTAGTCATACTTTGACCGGTGCCTGAGTACAATTTCAAACCACTTTATAATATTTGAAATCCATTCAACGTAAATGTATAACCATTTAACTTAATTACCTGCGCTTCGCTTGCTGTATTCATTAAATAATCTTATTGTTAATGATTAAATCCAAAAATAATAATCCGCACAGGAAGCATTACATGCATATCAAGCAAAGCATCGCGCCTACGTTGTTGGCAATTAGCGTATCGATAGCGTTATCTGGCTGTTTACAATCAGAGCAACAAGACCCAAAAGTGTCTATTAACAAAAATCCTTACCCAAGTACCTATCAACCTTTACCTAAGCAAACGACATTAATCAAAAATACTACGGTATTAATTGGTAATGGTGAGCGCATTGATAATGCAGACGTTCTCATGACTGACGGTAAAATTTCTCAAGTTGGCAAAAACCTATCAGGTGCAGGTGCCGTAGAAATTGATGGTACTGGTAAATGGTTAACTCCAGGTGTTATTGATGTGCATTCACATTTAGGGGTTTATCCAAGCCCTTCGGCTGAGTCTCATTCAGACGGAAATGAAATGACCTCACCAAACACGTCTGAAGTTTGGTCTGAACATAGTATATGGCCACAAGATCCGGGCTTTAATGCTGCTCGCGCTGGCGGTGTGACAACAATGCAAATACTCCCGGGCTCTGCCAATTTATTTGGTGGGCGTGGTGTAACCCTTCGTAATGTGCCAAGTCATACTATGCAAGGTATGAAGTTTCCAGAAGCACCTTACGGTTTGAAAATGGCTTGTGGTGAAAACCCTAAACGTGTTTACGGCAGTCGTAAGGTTTTACCTTCTACCCGAATGGGGAATATGGCTGGGTACCGTATGGCTTGGGCAGAAGCTACTGAATATAAAAGTGCTTGGGAAAAATATGACCGTGACTACGAAGCGGGTAAGAACCCACTAGCTCCAGCACGAGATTTAGAGCTTGATACCCTGCGTGGCGTGCTTGACGGTGAAATATTAATTCACAATCATTGTTATAAAGCTGAAGAAATGGCAATGATGATTGATTTAGGTAAAGAGTTTAACTATAAATCAGGTACTTTCCATCATGCAGTTGAAGGTTATAAAATTGCTGATATATTAGCAGAAAATGGTAACTGTGCAGCTATGTGGCCTGATTGGTGGGGTTTCAAAATGGAAGCTTACGACATGATCCATGAAAACGTTGCGGTAGTTAATGCCGTGAAGAATTCGTGTGCCGTTGTTCATTCAGATTCTAGTAGTACTATTCAACGTCTGAATCAAGAAGCAGGGAAAGTGATGTATCGCGCGAATGAAAATGGTTTTGCTTTAAAACCAGCAGAAGCTATTCGTTGGATCACTTTAAACGCAGCTAAATCTTTAGGTATTGATGATAAAACAGGTAGCTTAGAAGCCGGTAAAAATGCTGATGTTGTACTGTGGAATCAAAGCCCTTTTAGTGTTTATGCACAAGCAGAACAAGTATTTGTCGATGGCGCAAAAGTGTATGACCGCTTTGATGATAAATACCAAGCAAAAAGTGACTTTATGTTAGGTCAACCTGAAGTACCTGTTTCACCTCAAAAGGGAGGGGAATAATCATGAATAAAATAAAACTATTTAAAGCCTCATTAGTTGCACTTGCTTTGTCTACAATTTGTAGTGCAAATGCAGAAAGCTTAGCGATCACAAATGCAACCATTCATACGGTTACTGAACAGGGCGTTTTAACTAATGCTACAGTGGTTATTGATAATGGAAAAATTATTGCGATAAACCCTGAGAAAATTGACGCTGATGTTGTTTTTGATGCGATGGGTAAAATACTAACGCCAGGGCTAATAGGTTCAATGAATTCTCTCGGTTTAGTTGAAGTCAATGCAGTATCTAGAACCCGCGATGCAAGAGACAAAAAAGCTGACATCACTTTTGATGCATCATTAGCCTATAATCCACTTTCTACCGTTGTTCCATATACGCGTAAAGGTGGTATCACCAGCAACGTAACCGTACCTGGTGGTGGCGATAGCATGTTCAAAGGGCAAACTTTTGTTACAGACTTATCTGGTGAATTCGACAGTGTCTTTATCAAAGAAAATGCGGTAATCATTGACTTAGGCGCAAAAAGTAGTGGTTCACGTGCTTTGAATTTACAAAAGTTACGTAACGAGCTTGATGATGCGCAAAAAGCATTAACGAAAGCAGCTGAAGAAGCTAAATCAGCGAAAAAAGATAAAAAAGCTGACGAAAAAAGTAAAACACCTAAAGAACTAAAACGTGATGAAAAAATCATGAATGCACTTTTAGCAGGTGACAAGCCACTTGTTGCTTATGCTGATCGCGCAACTGATTTATTGGAACTGCTTAAGTTAAAAGCTGAATTTAATATAGATTTAGTTATCGCTGGCGGTGCAGATGCAATATTGATCTCAGAGCAAATCGCTGCAGCGAAAGTACCTGTTATTTTTGGCGCTTTAGATAATTTGCCAAGTAGCTTTGACTCTCTTCATTCATCACTTGATAATACTGCAAAATTAACTAAAGCAGGTATCAATGTTGCTCTAGCAGTACATGATGCACATAACTTGTACCAGTTACGTTTTGAAGCTGGCAACGCTATAGCAAATGGCTTAACTAGAGAGCAAGCACTCGCCGCTGTTACTGCTAACGTAGCAGATGCTTTTAATATTAACGCTGGGCGAATTGCTGTTGGTAAAAAAGCGGACTTAGTATTATGGAGTGCAGACCCATTCGAACTAAGTACTAAAGTTGATAAAATGTGGATAGGCGGTAAAGAATATTCAACACAGAGTCGTCAAGATGAGTTGCGTAAACGTTATACCACAAAGAGCGACATGCCAAGAGGTTACACTAAGTAACTTTTACTTGTAGAATAATGCCTTATTTGAAACGCTAAACGAGCAATCGTTTAGCGTTTTTTTATTTATAATAGTGTAAAGATCTTATACTAGAATACTTTTAAGCTATCATCCTTTGTTGGTGTATTTTATTATCCCCTTATTACTTTATAGCAAACCTTCGAGGTTATATGACATCCATTATTGCTGAAAATGAATTTGGTCAAGTTAAGCAAGTTTCGCTAACAGATCAAATTAACCTGCTGGAAATTATCCATAATACTTGTACTGCAAAAGTAAGTTTATACGGTGGGCATGTACTCGCATGGCAGCCTGTGAATCAAAAGCCAGTTTTTTGGTTAAGCAAAGACGTTATTTTTGAGCAAGGAACAGCCATAAGAGGCGGTATACCTTTATGTTGGCCATGGTTTGGACCTTATCAAGCACCAAGTGGTGAAACGGCTGGTAATCATGGTTTTGCTCGTCAAAGGAATTGGCAGCTTGATGACGTGACGATTACTAAAGGTAACATCGAAATAACATTGTTCTTATCAGGATCTGATGAAAACACACTTTGGCCTCATCGTTATCAACTAAAGCAAGTGCTTATTTTTTCAGAATGTTTTGAACAAAAATTATTTATCAGTAACTTATCATCACAGGCCTTTGAATATTCAGGCGCATTACACAGTTATTTCGCAGTGAGTAACCCAGGAAATACCCTTGTTACGCCGTTAGCTGAATTTCTGTTTGATGATAAAGTTACAGGAAAAAAGCAGCAGTGTGCTCCTTTAGATCATTGTTTGGGAGAAATTGACCGTATTTATTATGGTAACAAGGTTTGCTCAATTGAAGATAAACAATGGCAAAGAACCATCAAAGTTCTATCAACAAATTGTCAGCAATGGGTGTTATGGAATCCTGGAACTGAGTTAGCAAATAACATGAAGGATATTCATCAAGGAGCTGAAAATGAATTTGTTTGTTTAGAAGCTGCCAATACTAACAATCATGTCGTTGAAGCTAATGAAACAGTGATGATTGGTCAAACAATTTCTCTAGAATAGATCTGTAAATAATATAGTTCAGCACAAGCTTCTAGACTTTGTTGTAATTATCCTTTATCTTTTCATTAATAATTAACAGGTAATACCAGTTGGTGTTGCCTTTCTAATTCTTGGTGTTTATGTGAAAACCAGTCGTAGAGATTTTTTAAAAGTCGGTTTACTGGGTAGTGCAGTCTTGTTGGCTGGTAGCAGCTTGTCTGCTTTATCTTTAGTAAAGCCCAGTAAAAACGATTTACAACATTTCAGTTTTCTAAACTCAGCCGATACTCAGTTATTATTAGCGCTTGCCCCTATAATATTAAAAGCTAATTATCCGGGGATACTCGGAAAAGAAGCAGAACAGCGATTACTTATTTCGATTGATCATCAAATTTCATCATTAGGTGAACACTCTCAAAAACAACTTCAACAGCTTTTTGATCTTTTAGGCTCTTCTACTTTACGATACTTTGCAGGCGCACAAACTATTGATTGGTCTTTAGCATCCAATGATCAAATTGAAAGTTTTCTAGAGGGATGGAAAAACAGTATGTTTGCATTAAAAAGAACAGGCTATGCTGCTTTATGCAAACTGATCACGATGAGTTGGTATACTCAGCCTGAGAATTTTTCGCAAGCGAGTTACCCAGGCCCTCCTAAAATATATCCACCACAGGAATAAAACGTGAAAATAGTCCCCGAAATTCGTGGTATTAGCGATCCGTACTCAGCTAAAAAATCTATCGTGAAGCAAACTATTAATGCAAATCAGTTAGAAACTGATGATATTAGTGCTGATATTATTATTATAGGCACTGGTGCTGGCGGGGGCACCAGCGCAGAAATATTAGCGCAAGCTGGGCTAAAAGTATTAATGATTGAAGAGGGTCCCCTAAAGACGACACGTGATTTCAAAATGGATGAACAAAAGGCCTATGCTGATTTATATCAAGAGAATGCAGGTAGAGGCACTAAAGATGGCGGTATTGGTATTCTACAGGGCCGTTGCGTAGGAGGAACTACTGTCGTCAATTGGACATCTAGTTTCAGAACGCCTTCACCAACGCTTGATTATTGGCAAAAAACTTTTCAAGTTAAAGGCTGTAACCATAGCGATATGGTTCCTTGGTTTGAACAAATGGAAAAACGTTTAAATATAATGCCATGGCACGGTGTTAATGAAAATAATTCAGTGTTAAAGGAAGGTTGCGAAAAACTTAATATTCCATGGAAAGCAATTCCACGTAATGTAAAGGGGTGCTGGAATTTAGGTTATTGTGGAATGGGATGTCCAACTAACGCTAAGCAGTCAATGTTAGTCACAACAATCCCTGATGCACTTGAACATGGTGCAACTTTGTTATACCAAGCACGTGTAGAGCGCCTACTTATCAAGAACAACAAAATTACGGGCGTTGAATGTATTGCTCTTGATGACAAAAAACATAAAACATCTAAAAAAATTATCGCGAAAGCACCGTATGTTATTTTAGCGGCTGGAGCCATTAATGGTCCCGCATTAATGTTACGTTCTAACGCTCCTGATCCAAATAAACGCATTGGCAAGCGAACTTTTTTACACCCAACCGTTTTTTCTTTTGCACAATTTGATAAAGAAATATCGCCATTTTATGGTGCGCCACAGTCTATTTATAGCGACCATTTTCAATGGAAAAACGGTACTACAGGCCCATTAGGTTACAAGTTAGAAGTTCCTCCACTGCACCCGGCTATTTCATCAATTATGTTAATGGGACATGGCAGTAGTCATGTGGATGAAATGTCTAAGCTAAATAATACTCATGCAATGTTAGCACTCTTGCGTGATGGTTTTGATGATGACAGCATAGGTGCAAGCGTCACCCTTTCAGATAATGGCAGCCCAATTGTCGATTATCCAATGAATGATTATTTGTTTGACGGAATAAAGCGCGCATACCTTTCAATGGCTGAAATTCAATTTGCTGCGGGTGCAAAAAGAGTACGTCCAGCACATCAGCATGGAGAATGGTTTGACAGCTATGAATCTTTCAAAGAAGGTTTTCATAAGCTTGAACATAAAGTCAGTAATAACCTAGTAGGAAGTGCTCATGTAATGGGAGGACTACCTATGGGAGAAAATAAAGAATTTTGTTTAGTTGACAGCAATTGTAAATATCATTATCTAGACAATTTGTGGGTATTTGACGGCTCGGTTTTTCCAACGTCTATTGGCACTAATCCACAACTTTCTATTTATGCTTTAGTTTGCAAACAAGCGACAAATTTAGTCAAAAAACTGCAGGAAAATTAACCGTTTTTATTTCTGTTAATTGATAAGAAAACAGCTAAACTAAGAAGGTGAATTTGACGATAAATCTATTTAATATTCACCCATTATACAATTATTCACATAATACTAATAAGTCCACATTATGTGTATATTGTATAATATCTGTGATTTTAACTCTCCAGCTCAGCATTAACGTATAAACATATTGTATACAATATAGTAAGTATACAGTTTTATGTTGATATAGATGCAAAAATACTGAATATTTACTCTAATCGATATTGACACTAAATTATTTTTATGAAACAGCAAAATTTAGTTTGCTTTTTAGGCATTGGAGTGATTATTCTAATTATACTTTTTTGATTGAATGAGATTGTTAATGGAACACTTAAACCATTTATTTGTAGAAGCGGGCACTTTAATGTTTGCTGGCATGGTATTCGTTTTTACCTTTTTAAGCTTAATGATTGTATTTATTAATGTCGTTTTAAAACAATTAGCGATTAAATTTCCAGATGCAATTATTCAAACAAAATCAGCACGATCAAATCAAAAAACAAAACAAAATGTTGATGGTATTTCACCGAAAGTGGTGGCGGCAATTACTTCTGCTGTAACGCAATATCGTAAACAACATAATCAAAACTCAAGCACTCATAAAACTAAATAGGAAAAACTCATGACAAAGCCACTAGGTATTACTGAAGTTGTCTTAAGAGATGGCCATCAATCACTACTCGCCACTCGTTTACGTCTTGAGGACATGTTACCCATTGCACCTAAACTTGATGAAATTGGCTTTTGGTCAATTGAATCTTGGGGTGGTGCTACTTTTGATTCTTGTATTCGTTATTTAGGTGAAGATCCTTGGGAACGTTTGCGCGCACTAAAGAAAGCGATGCCAAACACTAAGCAACAGATGTTATTTCGCGGTCAGAATATTTTGGGTTACCGTCATTACGCAGATGACGTGGTCGAAAAATTTGTAGAGCGTGCTCATGTTAACGGCATTGATGTGTTCCGTATTTTCGATGCAATGAATGATGTACGTAATTTACAAACAGCGATTAAATCGGCAGTAAAAGTTGGTGCTCATGCGCAAGGAACGCTAAGTTACACCGAAAGCCCTGTACATACGCTAGAAGGTTGGTTAACCATGGCCAAGCAATTAGAGGACATGGGCGCTCACTCATTATGTATTAAAGATATGTCAGGCTTACTAAAACCTTATGATGCCGCTGAGTTGATAGGTCGTCTAAAAGAGACAGTTTCATTACCCATTGCTTTGCATTGTCATGCAACTACAGGTTTAAGCCTTGCTACACAAATGAAAGCTATTGATGCTGATATTGATGTTGTTGATACGGCTATTTCGTCAATGAGTATGACTTACGGTCATTCACCAACAGAAACTGTTGTTGCGATTGTCGAGGGTACTGAACGTGATACGGGTTTAGACATGGTTAAGCTTGCAGAAGTTGCCACATATTTCCGAGATGTTCGTAAAAAATATGCCAAGTTTGAAGGCAGTTTAAAAGGTATTGATGCACGTATTCTATTAGCACAAGTGCCTGGTGGCATGTTAACAAATATGGAAATGCAGTTGAAAGAACAAGGTGCTGCTGACAAGTTAGATGAAGTATTGACTGAAATTCCTAAAGTAAGAAAAGATTTAGGTTACATACCTTTGGTAACACCAACTTCACAAATCGTTGGGACTCAAGCGGTATTAAATGTTTTAACCGGTGAACGTTATAAATCTATCACTAAAGAAACTGCAGGTGTTCTTAAAGGCGAATATGGCGCAACGGCTGATAAAGTCAATGCTGAACTACAAGCGCGTGTTCTAGATGGAGGTGAAGCGATTACCTGTCGTCCTGCTGATTTAATTAACCCTGAAGTTGATAACCTAACCGCAGAACTTAAAACACTTGCTAAAGAAAAAGATATTAACTTAGCAGATGAAGTGATTGATGACGTATTAACCTACGCACTCTTTCCACAAATCGGCTTGAAATTTTTAGAAAATAGAAATAACCCTGATGCTTTTGAACCTATTCCAAGTGTTGAAGAAGTACCTACCTCAGCAGCATCAACTCCAGCACAAAGTTCAACAGCACCGGAAAGTTATGCGGTAAGTGTTGATGGTAAACTCTTTGATGTTGTTGTTGCACCTGGCGGCGATATTAGTCAAATAACCCTCCCCGCAGGTGATGAAGCCATGAAACAGTCAGCGTCAGTTTCAGCTTCTGAAGCATTAAATGCGCCGCTTGCAGGCAACATCTTTAAAGTATTGGTCAATGAAGGTGATGAAGTTGAAGCAGGTGAAGTTGTTATCATTATGGAAGCGATGAAAATGGAAACTGAAATTCGTGCTGTTAATGCTGGAACAATTACTTCATTACATATTAAAGAAGGCGATTCGGTTACCGTTGGCCAAGCTTTATTGAGCTTAGGATAGATAAAAATGGAATCATTACAAAAACTTTGGTTGTCTACGGGCTTAGCTAATTTTGAGTCTGGTCAGGTGATCATGATGATCGTTGGTTGCCTACTACTTTACCTTGCGATTGCACGAAAATTTGAACCATTGTTACTACTTCCTATGGGATTTGGTTCTATATTAACTAATATTCCGTTAGCTGGGTTTTCAGAAGTTGGTGGATTATTACACTTTATTTATTATGCGGGTATTGATACGGGGATATTCCCGTTAATTATCTTTATGGGCGTTGGTGCAATGACCGACTTTGGCGCTTTAATCGCTAACCCTAAAACCTTGTTATTGGGTGCTGCCGCTCAGTTTGGTATTTTTGCAACCCTATTTGGTGCTATTGCATTAAACTATGTACCCGGTATTGAATTTACCCTTAAAGATGCTTCTGCTATTGCTATTATTGGTGGTGCCGATGGTCCTACGGCAATATTCTTAGCATCAAAGTTAGCTCCTGAATTACTAGGTGCTATTGCTGTTGCAGCATATTCGTACATGGCTTTGGTGCCAATTATTCAGCCGCCAATAATGAGAGCATTAACGACTGAAGATGAACGTAAAATTGAAATGGCGCAATTACGCCCAGTAACCAAAATTGAAAAAATAGTATTCCCGTTGGGTGTATTATTGATGGCTATATTCTTCTTGCCATCAGCAACACCTTTAGTCGGGATGTTTTGTTTAGGTAATCTGATGCGTGAATGTGGTGTGGTTGACCGTTTAAGTTCAACTGCTCAGAACGAGCTGATTAATATCACGACAATATTTTTAGGTTTAGGTGTTGGCTCTAAATTAAGTGCTGAAGCCTTCTTAAACGTAGAAACGTTAGGTATTTTAGGTTTAGGTGCAGTGGCATTCTCAATTGGTACCGCTTCTGGCGTATTAATGGCTAAATTAATGAATAAACTTTCATCAACGCCTATTAATCCATTGATTGGTGCAGCAGGTGTGTCAGCAGTTCCTATGGCGGCTCGTGTTGCTAACAAAGTAGGTTTAGAAGCTAATCCTCACAACTTCCTGTTGATGCATGCTATGGGGCCAAATGTGGCTGGTGTGCTTGGTTCAGCAGTTGCGGCAGGTATTTTACTCGCTTTAGTGGGATAGATTTAGAAAATACTCTAGGTTAGTCACGATTTACGGGAAGCTTTGCTTCCCGTTTTTATATCAGATTTTAAATACGGACTTTGTACTTTCAGTCGATTATTCAATAACACCCGTATCAGGGAGTTTTGCGTAAGGGGTTATTTCTTGAAAATATTGAAGGGTATTCTCAGCTAATAGTTTATCCAACTGTTTTTTTAGTGCATAACCAGTTTCATTTTTTGCAACGGCTAAACTTGCTGCAATAATTTTAAATTTTTGATAATAAATTTTTTGCGGGCTTTCAGGTGAATTAAATTCAGTTGGCACTTTAGAATTAAGATCATTTTGTAACTGCTTGATTGTAGACATCATGGCAACACGTTCAAAAAGAATCACTTTAATTCTACCGCGTGCCATCATCATCACTAACCTTGATAAACTGCTTACTTCAATAAATTTTTCTCTTGGAACTCCTGCTAACTCGGCAAAAAAATCAGCATTACCAATTAATGTACCGATACTATTGTTAGGTAACTTATCGAGGTCAAAGTTAGTAGAAGACGTTGAATAGAGATCTACAGTAGTGTTGAAGTGCCAATTTAGCTCTTGAGCATATTGATAAAATGCTTGTGTTTCACTGTCTTTAGGCGTCAGGCCAACCATATCGATACGATGATTTTCTAATTCTTTTTTAGCGCGAGCATACGTCATTATCTGATAGTTAAAATTCAACGAAGCATTTTTTTGCAGTGCATTAAGCATATCAATGACGAAACCACTGCCATCTTCATTGACTAAAGGCGGGAATGGTTCCAGACCCACGGTTATATCAGTATGGTTTGCTAATAGTTTGAAGCTAAAGGATGAGAACAAAATAAAAATAATGATAATTTTATTTAGCACTAAAATGATTTTCAATATATGTCCCCTATAATTTTAAGGGATAACCATAGCAGTAAATAGACAAGGTTAAAAATTTATATTTTAGTGCGTTTGTGACTTGAGCTATAACTCTTTAAGGGTTTAATTTAAAGTGACGCCATAAATTTTTTGAATCTTTTTGTGACTCACCATTTTGTTCCTCTAACTCAAAACAAATGCGGTCATGTAAGCGGTTAGCACGACCTTGCCAAAACTCAATGTAGTGTGGCTTTATTCTCCAGCCCCCCCAAAATTCGGGTAAGGGTATTTCTAGCCCCGCAAATTTTTCAGTGTAATAAGCTTCTTGTTTTTGTAATTCTTCTTTACTGGCAAGCTGTGAACTTTGTTTTGACGCCCATGCGCCAATTTGGCTACCACGATCTCTGCTATGAAAGTACTTTTCAGATTGTTCATGCGTCACTTTTTCTACCACACCTTCAATACGAACTTGGCGTTGAAGCACTCCCCAATGAAATAACAATGCGATTTTATTATTTTCAGTTAAATCTTGGCTTTTTCGACTTCCGTAATTGGTATAAAAAACGAAACCTTTCTCGTCAAACTCTTTTAATAACACCATACGAGAGCTAGGTTGACCACTTTTGTCACAACTACTTACCGACATAGCTTCAGGCAATAAAATACCGGATTTATTTGCGTCATTGAACCATTGATCAAATAATTGGATAGGATCCGTTTGTGAAGAAATTTCAGGAAGTGGCAAGGCAACACCTTGACCAAATGTAAATAAACAACGTAATTTTTCGAATAGCGTCATGGCAATAGAATAAAATGTGATAAAAGAAGTATGTGCATGAGATAATAGCATGGAAAATTTAACAGATTCTAAGAAATTATGTGCTTAACGGGGTAAATCGATATTAATAATTGATCAAATTTCCCAGTCTTCACTATCATCTATAGCTTCACGCAGTCTCTTTTTTTCTAATAAATCATCAATACGCTGGCGCACCTTAGTATTTTTATCAGCTTTCTTTCCGGTAGCGAGATCTTTATCGTAGTTCTCTGAATCGTTATTTGTGCTAAATTCATCTGACATTATCGTGTTTTTCTCACGGTTATTTATATTTATTAAAGGGATTAATTTGAAGATAGGCAACAACTGAAGAAATTTCAATAAATTTACTTCATCGTCTATTTGATTTTCAAATAAATAAGTCCATAGAGAATTTAACAAATAAATATATTTGAATTGTAATAGCACGTTGATAAACTGTTTTATCTTTGATTTAACTGAAACCTAGCGACAAATATGTCATATCGTAATTTTCCCCAATGGCTTGAACAGTTGCAATCTCAAGCATTCACCAAGGATGAACGACAATTAGTATTACTTGTTGGTGATACTTGTTGGGTAAAGGAATTATTAGAGATAAATCATAAAAAGCAGACAACGGACGATCTGCTAGTGTTTAGTCTTCACCCCGAGCTAGTTTCTACTATTGATACTAAACATTTTTCGCAGCAGTTAGGGAGTGAAAATAATAGAATTTTATTTTCTTGTGTTGAAGGTTCAATGGCTGAAACCCTAAAATTAGATGCCTTTGCTGCGCTTTCTGGCACATTGGTGGCAGGAGGGGTAATGTTTATCTGGCTTGATAAGCCATTAGAAGAAGCGATTGAACAAACTCATTTAATGTCACTGAAATATTTTTATCAGGAATTAATCAATAATAAAAATTTAGTGACAGTTCAGAAAACTTCCGACCAAACTACTCATCAAGTTTTCCCCGAAATTGAGTGTGGTTTTAAAATAAGCCCGTCATTAGAAGCTGAATATTTATATCAGACTAAAACCCAAGAGCAACAAACAGCCGTTGAAAAAATTATTAACGTAAGCCAAGGGCATAGAAATCGTCCGTTAGTTCTAACGGCAGACCGTGGTAGAGGTAAATCTTCAGCGCTAGCAATTGCATGTGTTCAATTACTTGAGAATAATAATGCCCAAGGAAATGAGAACTTAAATATTATTATTACTGCCCCGCAAATACGTTCTTTATCCGTTTTTTATTCTCAAATATCACGATCATTTTTTGATGTTGATGCTGAGTTCACTTATGTTAAAAATAGTAAAACATCAATTAATCACCGTTTTGGTTCAGTCACTTTTATTGCTATCGATCAGCTTATTCACGAGAGTGACTCGTTAGACGTCTCTTTATTACTGGTTGATGAAGCTGCCTCAATCCCCGTTAATTTATTAACTGAGCTAGCGGTTCGTTATTCTCGAATTGTATTTTCTAGTACCGTACATGGATATGAAGGTGCAGGGCGCGGATTTACATTAAAGTTCCAACAAAAGTTAAAACAGATAATGCCACAATGGCGAAGTTTCCATATGCACGAGCCTATTCGCTGGCGTGTAGATGATCCTTTAGAGGAATTTGTTTTTGATAGTTGTTTACTTAATGCCAAGCTTGCTGAGCTGCCTGTTATGGAGGAATTATCACAAATTCATA
>ENA-OSET01001264-OSET01001264.1-sediment-metagenome-genome-assembly--contig:-NODE-1264-length-26413-cov-10.167983_pt1 | contig 26413 bp, 16 predicted proteins | sample MGYA00237882_ERZ534229 | MGnify/ENA primary metagenome ERZ534229 (study PRJEB26408, sample SAMN06266212) | sediment metagenome | isolation source: Hudson Canyon methane seep mesocosm | place... | reverse complement strand
TATCGCTCTGGCAATATTGGTGTAATGAAAGGTGAATCTGTCGTGCATATGGCACCACCTAGTCACCGCGTTAGACAGCTGATGGAAAATCTCCTTGAGTGGCTCTCCACAACAGATCTACATCCACTCATCGTAAGCTCAGTCTTTCATTATGAATTTGAATTTATTCATCCCTTTGCGGATGGCAATGGTCGCATGGGTCGATTATGGCAAACCTTAATTCTCAGTCAATGGAATCCATTACTGGCTCAATTGCCAGTAGAAAGCATGGTTAATGAACATCAAAGTGACTATTATCAAGCAATACATCATAGTACACAGAAAACTGATTCAGCCCCTTTTATTGAGTTTATGCTCACAACAATTCTGGCGACGATCAAGGCCAATGCTACACCTCAAGAAACACCCCATGTTACCCCCCAAGTAAAAAGGTTACTTGAAACCTTGGCTGATAGTTCACAAGCAATGAACCGTAATGAGTTACAAACATTACTTAAACTCAAAGATCGTAAGTCATTCCGTGAACGTTATCTCAAACCCGCTTTAGATAAAGGCTTAATTGCAATGACCATTCCTGATAAACCCAATAGTCGTTTACAACAGTATGCTTTAACTGAGCTAGGCAAACAGCTTGTACCAATCTAGTGAAACTATTTTTCATTCTACTGATCTTTTTTAGCCATGCAATTTATGCAAAAGATGCTGAAGTTTTGCTACTCAAAACCTATGATGGTTCACAAGATGTAACAGGCTGGCTGATGAGTGAAAAACTCGATGGTATGCGTGCTATTTGGGATGGAAATATACTTAAAAGCAGGCAAGGAAATCTCATTGCTGCGCCTGAATGGTTCTTGCAGGCTTTACCTCCTTTCGCTGTGGATGGTGAGTTGTGGACACGGCGTGGGGAATTTGAAAACATCATATCTATTGTGCGGCAACAAATACCTGACGATCGCTGGCAGACCATTAGCTACAATATATTTGAAGTACCACATCAACAAGGCGGTTTATTAGATCGTCTTGTTATTTTGCAGGACTATTTAGCACTCTATCCCAGCCCATTCATTGCTGTCATTCCGCAATCCACAGTCCAGTCAGCCGAACATTTAAAAATGGCGTTAGATAAGGTTACCTCATTAGGTGGTGAAGGATTAGTGGTTCGAAAACCAAATATTCCATACCTTACGGGCCGCTCAAACCAGTCTCTGAAGGTCAAACACTATCAGGATACTGAATGCACGGTTATTGCCCATAAAGAAGGCAGAGGTAAATATGCTGGCAAAGTAGGTTCATTACACTGTCAATTGCCATCGGGGCTTACTTTTTATATTGGTTCAGGTTTATCCGACAAGCAACGACAATATCCACCTAAAATAGGTAGTATAATTACCTTTAAGTATTATGGTCTGACCAACAATAACATTCCTCGTTTTCCTGTATTTCTACGAATTAGGCAACCCTAAATGAATACTCTCTACTGGCACGATTATGAAACCTTTGGCATCGATCCTCGTTATGATCGTCCGTCACAGTTTGCCGGCATTCGTACTGATGAAGATCTGAATGTCATCGGCGAAGCATTAATGATTTATTGCCAACAAGCCAATGATAGCCTACCTAACCCACAAGCCTGTTTAGTCACCGGCATTACGCCACAAGAAGCTAATCAAAAAGGTGTTACAGAAGCGGAATTCATTAAACAAATACATGATGAATTCGCCCAGCCTAATACCTGTGGTGTCGGTTATAACAGCGTAAATTTTGATGATGAATTTACCCGTTTCACCTTATATAGAAACTTTTATGATGCCTATGGCCGTGAATGGCAAAATGGCAATTCGCGTTGGGATATTATCGATATGGCGCGCCTCACCCGTGCACTGCGCCCTGAAGGTATTAACTGGCCTGATCGTGAAGATGGCAAACCAAGTTTCCGTTTAGAAGCGCTTACTGCGGCGAATAATATTGAACATCAAGGTGCTCATGATGCTTTAGTCGATGTTTATGCCACGATTGCTTTAGCCAAATTGATTAAAACAGCACAACCTAAATTGTATGATTTTGTTTATCAACATCGACAAAAAAATGCCGTGTCACCGTTATTAAACTTGCACGACCGAACGCCTGTAATTCATGTATCTCGTATGTATCCCAGTGACTACTGCGGTACGGCTTTAGTGGTGCCTATCGCTAAAGATCCTACTAATAATAATGGCATTATTGTTTATGATCTTCGTCATAGCCCCGACGCATTAATCAATGAAGATGTCGACACATTACGACAGTGGTTATTCACTCCGACGGCAGAACTACCAGAAGGTGTGACAAGACCCGCCCTTAAAACCCTGCACATTAATAAATGCCCTGTTATTGTGCCCGAGAACACGCTCAATGATGCCGCGGCACAGCGCTTAAGTATTGATCGAGAGCAACACTACCAACATTTACAGCAATTAAATGCCGCCGGTGACTTAAGCAAAAAGATTGCTGAAATCTTCACTAAACCTGACTATGAAGCAATAGACGATCCCGATGCCAGCCTTTATGGTGGTGGTTTTTTCAGTGGCAATGACAAACGAAAAATGGATCTTGTTCGGGGTGCAGAACCCGATCATTTAAAAACATTATCAGTACCATTTGATGATGCCCGTTTACCAGAAATGTTATTCCGTTACCGCGCTCGGAACTGGCCTGACAGCTTATCCGCCCAAGAGAAGGAGCAATGGCAGCAATACCGCCAGCAACGCCTGACTACCGAACATCCTAAAATTCTTTGTTTTGATCGTTTTTTTGCTGAAATTGAACGATGCCAAACTGAGGATTTAACCAAATCACAACAACATGTTTTAACTGAATTAAAATCCTATGGACAACAATTACAAAACGATTCAAGCTAGCTTAAACCGTGTGAAAACCAGCTATAGTACCAAAGTACAATAGTGTGCATTATTCCTACTTGTTATTATTAACTTGAAATTGACGAGCCAAACTTGATGTGAATCCACACTATCAAATAAAGGATGGCTTGCTTGCATCATTTTGATCGCAAGCTTAGGAAGAAAATATGACAAAAAACCTGTTGTTTATTATAAGCTTACTTTTCACCGCATCGGTGAATGCTGCAGGTGTGAATCTCATCGTCAATGGCTCTTTTGAAGATAAAGATATTCAGACCAAGTCATGGAGTGTTTATAACTCAATTCCTGGTTGGTCGACAGTGAGTGGTGCAGGCATAGAAATCCGCGATCACGTTGTGGGCGATGCTTATCATGGCGAACAGTTTATCGAACTCGATTCTCACAATAATAGTTATATGATCCAAAATGTAGCTAATACCAGAGCAAATCAGTCTTACTTACTCTCCTTTGCATACTCGCCTCGCATGTGGCAGCCAGACTATACCAATGGTATTAGTGTATTTTGGAATAGTATCGAGATCGCGTCAATTACAGCGACAGGTGGGGCTACTAATCAATGGACAATGTTTGATTTCATCGTGCAAGGTACCGGCGATGATGTTCTCGGATTTGCAGCTATAGGTAAAAATGATAGCCTTGGCGGTAATATTGATGCTGTATCGGTCAGTGCAGTTCCACTACCCGCTACGGTTTTTATGTTAATGCCTGTATTAGTTGGTTTATTCGGTTTACGTCGTAAAATTATGACAAAAGCGTAAATCCACCTCTAAAATAAATCTGTACGGATCTTGATTAAGAACTTTAATGAGCCTTAATTAACGATTACCACTCGGTGATGTGAGAACTAAGCTAAAATAGCGCTATGACTAGTCCTATCTTACTCAGTACATTGAATGCCCGTTATATGCATACCGCTTTTGGTTTGCGTTATCTCTATGCCAATCTGGCTGAATTAAAACCTCAAAGCAAACTGCTTGAATTTACCATTCAAGAACTGCCGATCAATATTGTTGAACAGTTACTTGCAGAGCAGCCAAAAATTATTGGTCTCAGTGTTTATATCTGGAATGTAGCTGAAATAACAAAAGTGGTGGCTATGCTCAAGCAAGTGGCACCAGAAGTAGTTATTATTCTGGGAGGCCCGGAAGTCAGTCATCACCCTGATGTGCCTGCAGTCACAGAATTGGCAGATTATGTCATTTCCGGTCCCGGCGAAGTGAGTCTTTACATGCTTTGCCAACAGCTACTTAATGGTGATCGCCCTACCCAAAAATTCATCGAAGGTAAAGCCAAAGCACTAGATGACCTCATATTACCTTATGATTATTATGACGATGACGATATTCGCAATAGGCTTATCTATGTTGAGGCATCACGTGGCTGTCCATTTAAGTGTGAATTCTGTCTATCGGCTTTAGATAAAAGTGTCTCTGCCTTCCCTCTTAAGCCCTTTTTTGAGGCCATGGACAAACTATTACAACGCGGCGTGCGTAATTTTAAATTTATTGATCGCACCTTTAATCTTAAAGTAAGCACCAGCATATCCATTTTAGAGTTCTTTCTTGAACGAATGACAGATGATCTCTATTTACATTTTGAAGTAGTGCCAGATAATTTAGCCGATAAATTAAAAGATGTTTTACAACGTTTTCCGGCCAATAGTCTACAGTTTGAAATTGGTGTACAAACCTTTGACCCTGAGATTCAAAACCTTATTAGTCGCAAACAAAATAATGATAAAACCAAGGAAAATATTAGCTGGTTACGTGAAAATACTGGCGCTCATCTACACACCGATCTTATCTTCGGTCTCCCCAGTGATACTTTCGAAAACTTTGGTCACAGCTTTGATCAACTGCTTGCCCTCAATCCACATGAAATCCAAATGGGTATTCTCAAACGCTTGCGAGGCGCCCCTCTCAACCGTCACAATGAACATTACCAACTTAAATTCAATCCTGAGCCACCGTATAACATTCTAAAAACCCAAGATATTAGTTTTGCTGAAATGCAGCGGGTCAACCGTTTTGCTCGTTACTGGGATATGATTGGTAATTCAGGAAGATTCAGCAATACCCTGCCGATCATCTTGGCTGGTCGCCCCTTTGATCGCTTTATGGTGTTATCAGATCAGATACACAAACTTGCTGGTAGCTCATGGAAAATAGCACTCAAACGGCTGTTTGAGTTTCTTTATATCGTGTTAACAGAAGAATTTAAACACGATATTAATGATGTAAAACACGTTTTAGCTTTGGATTATGCTCGAGCTAAATTAAAAGGCCTACCGGCTTATGAACAAACACTGAATAATCAAAAAGAGAAAAAGCAGGGAAAAGCTAATAAACGTCAACGCATGCACGAATAAAAGATCCCTATTTTTAACTGCAAATAGTATTTATAAAATTAACTTGGATAATGTTCTAAATTCAGGATGTTTTGCATCAGCAAGCCATTCAAATAAGACGGATTCCGTATTTGTAATAATCACTCCAGCCTGACGCATTCGTTGCAAGGCATTGTGTTGATTTTGTGGCGTGCGAGAGCAAACACCATCTTCCACCACAAATACTTGATAGCCCTGCCCTTGTAGAGCCAAGGCAGTTTGTAATACACAGATATGTGTTTCCATACCGGTCAAAATAACACTACGCCTGCGACTAGTGCGTAAAGTCGTCATAAACTCATCGGCATCGGCACATGAAAAGCAGGTTTTTTCTATAGCTGTTTTTGACGGTGAAAGCTGTAATAACTCAGCTTCAGTAGGACCTAAACCCTTGGGGTATTGCTCAGTAATGGCAACAGGGATAGTTAAACTATCGGCAGCTTGCAATAATACACCAAGCTGCTTAATCAGTGGCGCTTGAACACCGTCAGGCATAGCTGCCAGCAAACGTTGTTGCACATCAATAACAAGTAGAAAACTATCTTGTACTTCCGCCATTGTTACGCTTGCTGTCATCTATTTTATTCAGCCAACCATTGATTGATTTGACCTAAATCATCCACGCTGACTGTGCCCGCCGCTTGCTTTAAACGTAAGCTTGATAAGATATAATCGTAACGAGAACTGGCGTAGTCACGGCGAGCTCGAAATAGTTCACGACGCACATTCAAGACATCAACCGTCGTACGTGTACCCACCTCATAACCTGCTTGTGTTGACTCTAAGGCTTTTTCATTTGATGCTACCGCTTGTTTCAGCGCCTTTACTTGGCTAATGCCTGACATCACACCGTTATAGGATTCACGACTTTGACGTACAACTGATCGACGTTGTTGTTCTTCATTTTGCATTGCTTGATCTAATCTAAACTCAGATTCACGGGTTTTTGACTGCACACTGCCACCGGCATAAATAGGTAAATTAAATTGTAGACCTATCGTATCTTGATGTGTTTTGTTGCTGCCACCAAAGCTGCTATCACTTTGTGAACTATAGCTTTTCTGACCAACAATATCTAAACTTGGATAGTGACCACTTTTTTGTAACTCAATATTTTGACTGGCATTATCAACCGCTGATTTTGCTACCAGTAAATTGGGGTTCTGGCTGAGAGCAAGATCACTCCAGTCATCAATATTTTCAGGTTCAGGACTAACTAAAGGACTTTCTGCCTTCAAGATAGCTAGTGACTGCAAATAACGTCCTGATGTTTCACGTAATCGCTCTCTGCTATTCGCTAATTCATTTTCTGCTGCAATTACAGAAGCATTAGATAAATCATAGGCCGCTTGAGACTCTAATACATCTGTAATGGTGGCTAAACCAACATCAAAACGTTGCTGTGTTTGTTCAAGTTGTTCGGTAATTGATTCACGTTCGGCAATAGCAAAGGTCACATCATCAGCTCGGCCCAATACGTCAAAATAACGCTCTGCTACACGTACTATTAAGGCTTGCTCTACAATTCGATAATTTTCTTGTGCGCTCTCAATCGCTATATCAGCCTGTTTTTGTTGCACAAAATTTTGTCTGCGATAAACGGATTGAGTGATGCTTAATGCGTAGCCATGATCATTATATTGTCGTTTTCCCGCGACAAAATTTTGCGCTGACGTATCCGACCAAACACGGCCATTATTGGCTGCGAAACCAATCTGAGGTAAAAATAATGCATTTGCTTGAGCTTCTAACTCGGCGACTGCCTGACGCGATGCAGACTCAGCCAATAACTGCGGATCGGTTGTTAATGACATTTTAAATACATCTAACAAATCTTCCGACATACTGATCGTTGATGCCAGTGATGACAATAATAATACAGCTACTTTTTGCTTCAAGCGTTTCATATTTTTAATCCTTTAATATACCGTCATACTTGTATCGACATCTGTCGCCCAAGCGTTCATTCCACCGTCCAAATTAATCACATCCGTAAAACCCATTTGTTCTAAGAATTGGCCAATTTGGTCACTACGGCGACCAGAACGACAAATTAAAACAATCGTGTCATTTTTATGCTGTTCAAGCTCATTCAATCTCCCCGGCACACTTTGCATCGGGATGTGAATGGATTCATCAATCATGCCAAACTCTAACTCTACATCTTCACGAACATCGATTCTCACAGTGTTTGTACCCGTCGCTAGAAAATCACGTAATTCTGTTGGGCTCATTTGTCTCATTTATTTTGCTTCTCTTAAAATTCAAATTCAGGTCTTGGTTCAGCATTAATCAAAGCAGGGATCACTGTTTCAAATACCGTTTCTGTTTGCCATTCTCGCTCAGCGATGCGTTTAATTATCTGAACCGACATCGCGGGTGCGAGCCCTTCAACACACAGCATTCGACCACCTATTTTCAAGCTATTTTTATAGTCTTCTGGCACTGCTTTAAAGGCTGCCGTGGCAATAATGACATCAATTCGATTGGCTAACGGCCAAGCTTGCGATGCATCACCTATAAATAATTCAACATTATCTGCACCCGCTAAGTTTTCTTTTGCTTGTGCTGCTAATTCAGGAATTAATTCAACACTAATGACATGCTCAGCAAGGTGCGCCAATAAGGCAGTGAAATAGCCCGTTCCCGTACCAATTTCTAATACCTGTTCATCGGCTTGAACATCGACGGCTTGTAAAAGTCGGCCTTCTACAACCGGTGATAACATTGTTTGATTATAACCGATTGGCAGCTCAGTATCAGCATAAGCTAATAAAGAGAATTCGTCACTGACAAAATTGACGCGGGGTATCGCACTTAATGCTGCTAAGACTCTGGCATCAAGTACATTACTCGGGCGCACTTGCTGTTCGATCATATTATAGTGAGATTGCTGAAGCGTATGCGCCATCTTATTGTCCTAATAAAGAAGTTTTCTTAATCTATTCAAGGATAAAGTCTTATTTCACTCAGTGCAAGAAAACAGACCTATCCAACAATTTTAGCCCAGGTATCACGTAATGTAACGGTACGATTAAATACCAATCGTCCTTCTGTACATAATTTTTGATCAGCACAGAAATAACCTTCTCGTTCAAATTGATAAACCGTTCCAGCTTCAACTGTGGCCAAACTCTTTTCAACGATACTTTCTGTCAGGGTAATCAAAGAATCAGCATTCATATGTGTCGTAAAATCATCAACCTCTTTATCACTGTCAGGATGAGGATGATTAAACAAGCGGTCATAAATTCTCACTTCCGCTTTAACACCGTGCTCTGCCGAGACCCAGTGAATAACACCTTTAACCTTACGACCTTCTGGATTAGCCCCTAAAGTCGCCGGATCATAACTACAATGTATTTCTACAATTTCACCGTCATCATTTTTGATAACGTCATCACAGCGAATTACATAGGCATTTCGAAGCCGTACTTCTTTATCTTTAACTAGGCGTTTAAATTTATTGTTGGCTGCTTCTTTAAAGTCAGCTCTATCAATATATAACTCACGAGTGAAAGGTACAATTCGAGTACCCATCTCTTCTTGTTGCGGATGATTCGGAGCAATCAGTTCTTCAGTCTGCCCTTCAGGATAGTTGGTGATCACCACTTTAACGGGATCCAAAACAACCATCGCTCGTGGTGCTGTTTCATTTAATTCTTCACGAATACAGGCATCCAAAATCTCCATTTCAACCGAGTTAGCAGATTTAGTTACACCAATACGCTCACAAAACTCACGAATGGCAGCGGCAGGGTAACCGCGACGACGCATGCCAGAGATTGTCGACATGCGTGGATCATCCCATCCATCAACCAAACCATCTTCAACTAAACGAGTTAGTTTACGTTTGCTGGTGATCGCATATTGCAGATTAAGACGAGAAAATTCGATTTGTTGTGGTCTATGTTCTGTGTTTAATTTTTCTAAAAACCAATTATAAAGTGGACGGTGATCAGCAAATTCTAAGGTACAAACCGAGTGTGTAATTCCCTCGATCGCATCAGAAATACAATGAGTGTAATCATACATTGGATAAATACACCATTCATTACCCGTTTGATGATGAATAACACCATGACGAATGCGATAAATGGCCGGATCACGCATATTCACATTCGGTGATGCCATATCAATCTTGGCACGTAATAATTTTGAGCCGTCAGCAAACTCACCTGCACGCATACGTGTAAATAAGTCTAAATTCTCTTCAATACTTCGATCACGGTATGGGCTATTTTTACCCGGCTCCGTTAATGTGCCTCGATATTCGCGCGTTTCTTCCGCATTAAGGTCACACACATAAGCATCACCTTGCTCGATTAATTGCACAGCATAATTATAGAGTTGTTCAAAATAATTAGAAGAAAAGAACAAGCGTTGCTGCCAGTCAAAACCTAACCAACGCACATCTTCTTCAATGGCATTAACAAATTCTTCATTTTCTTTATTAGGGTTAGTATCATCAAAACGTAAATTACACAGACCGGCATAATCATTTGCTAAACCAAAGTTCAGACAAATAGATTTTGCATGACCAATATGCAAATAACCATTGGGTTCCGGAGGAAAACGAGTATGTACTCGACCACCATGCTTACCTGACTCATTATCAGCATCAATAATATTTCGGATGAAATTACTTGGCTTTGTTGTTTCTTCGCTCATTTGACTCTCTGAATTCATTCACTTTTACACAAAATATCTAAGCGCGGTATTGTATCATGGTCCTATTAAACTATAAGGAGGAATCGAGCATGACATTAGCCACATTTGCCTTAGGCTGTTTTTGGGGAGTTGAAGCACGTTTTAGAAAAGTAGCTGGTGTTACTTCAACACGTGTTGGATATACCGCTGGCCATAGTGACGATCCCGACTATAAAGCAGTTTGCACCGGCACAACTGGCCATGCTGAAGCTATTGAAATCACATTTGATCCCGAATTTATCAGCTATGAAGCTTTGCTCGACGTGTTTTGGAGTAGCCATAACCCGACAACGCTTAATCGTCAGGGGCCTGATACGGGCACTCAATATCGTAGTGCTATTTTTTACCATAATGAGCAGCAAAAAATCCTCGCCCTGTCATCCATGCAAAATTTAGTCGCAGCAAAGCGCTATCAAAATCCTATTGTGACGGAGATTAGTCCCGCTCGCTTTTTTTATCCTGCTGAAGAATATCATCAATGTTACTTGGAGAAAAATAGCGGTGCTAGCTGCCATTAAATAATTAATCTTATAGCGTCATAAGGTTGAAAACTGTTGACAAGCTCACATTTATAATAAAGACTCGAGCTTAGGATTGAAATTTATAAGCCTATTTTGAAAAAAATAGTTTCTATAACTTAGGACTCATAGTGGACATTGATGTTGAACAATTGATAACGGAGGTATCAAGCTTAATTTCTTTACCTGAGATCTATCTAAAAGTTCGCTCTCTTATTGATGATCCTAATTCTGATCTCGATGATTTTGCCGCCGTTGTCAATTCTGACCCTGGTTTAGCGGCCGTTGTCCTCAAGATAGTCAATAGTGCATTTTTTAACTTTCCAGGACAAATCGATAATATAAGTCGTGCGCTTAATCTTATTGGTATTGGCCAATTACATGATTTGGTTTTAAGTCTTTCTGCACTTAAAGCGTTAAACTTTCCTAATAATATAGAACCACTAAAAACATTTTGGCAACGCAGTATCTATTGTGGCGCCCTAGCAAAACTATTAGCTCAGAAAAAACGATTAGCAGATACAGAGAGTCTCTTTGTCAGTGGTCTATTGCACGAAATAGGGCATATTGTGCTATTTATGAGATTCCCTGAACAATCAAAACAAGCTGTAGAACAAGCTCAGATTAGGCAGTGCCCACTGTTCGAAGTCGAAAATGAACTATTCGCTACTGACTTCGGTAAAATTGGCCAAAGATTAATGCAAGAGTGGAATCTTCCCAATAAATTTCAATGTACAACGGGATGGCAATCTGAGCCAGAAAAAGCAACTGAATATCAGTTAGAAACGATGCTCATTCATATGGCACATAAAGCAGCTGTGAATAAATTTCCAGGTGCAGATAGTTTGCAGTATGATTTAGCTAATGGATTAGATGGACTAGACATCAACGAGGATGATATGACTACATTACACTTGCAAGCAGTTGAAATATTGAATGAAATAGAAAAAGCGATTCTTGATAGTTAAGTTTTAAACTTCATTTGTTTTTACTGTTAATTTCATTTAGATGAATTCTGCACATTCATTAGTCATGACCGTGGCTGAGAAAGTTGCCCTTCCCCCTGTGTATCACAAAATCAGAGACTTGCTCGCCATGCCGGAAGCGAGTGTTGACGATTTTGCCGACATTATTTTGCTCGATTCAGCCCTATCAAGCCGGTTGATAACAATGATAAATAATCCTTTTTGGGGTTACCACCGAAAAGTAGAAACCGTACATCAGGCCATCTCAATGGCCGGCACATTTCAATTACATGATTTATTATTAAGTAGCTTGGCCATTCGTGCTTTTTCGACGATTCCCTCCACTATTTTTAATCAACATGCGTTCTGGAAAAGTGCTATCTATTGTGGAATAAGCGCTCGTATTATTGCCGATAAATGTGGTGTTCCAGCTAAAGAACGCTGTTTTTCGGCCGGTCTCTTACATGAAGTTGGCCATATAGTGATGTTTGCCAAAATTCCTGAACAAGTACGCGAGATTTTATTGCAATCAAGACAATCAAAAACCCCGCTCTATATCCAAGAACAACAAACCCTTGGTTTTAACTATGGTCACGTCGGTAAAGAGCTTATGCAGTTATGGCAATTACCGCAAAGCTACTGTGATATTGCCATTGACCATCTGGCACCTAAATTGGCATCTCGCAACCAAGTAGAAGTACAAATTATTAATTTAGCTCGTGCCATCATGTTGGCGGAAGAGCAAAGTCTAGACCAACCACTGTCACTACACTTAAAATTAAACCCTTTAATAAACACTAAAATAACTGAACAGGATGTAATGGACATACAGCTTATGGCTCGATTGTATGTCAATGAAGTAATGGATTGCTTATGGCCGTTTTCTAAAAAGAAATCACATGATGCTCTTTTACTAAAAATGGGAATTGAACATTGAAACATTTTGCTCAAAATTGGTTAACACTGCAATGCCAATCCATAGCTGATATCAGCAGTGCACTATTTTTATTGTCTGATGCGAGTCAAAAAAGCTTAAAACCTGCAGCACAATGGCCTGCGGATGGTCGTTCGCCTCTTGAGCTTGTTGCTATCGCTAAACTCGCCATAGATAAAAAAGGCGACGTGATCAATTCAAAATTGATTTCAGATTCAGATGGTCAAACATTTGATTACATGGCATCACCGATCTATATTCAGCAAAAATTATTAGGTGTTGTTGCCGTTAAAACAGCACATCATAATGAACAGCAACAACAGCAAATACTACATGCCTTGGACGTAGGTAAAAATTGGCTGTCATTACCTGACGCTGATAATGAGACCCAAGAAGCGTTTTATATGACCATGGTGAAACTGGCCATTAACTGTTTACAACATGATTCCAGCAATCAAAGTTTAACCACCTTAATAACAGAGTTAAGTCTAGAATTTTCCTGTCAAAGAGTCAGCATCGGCGAGGTTAAAGGACACCATGCACGGGTGGTGGCATTATCAAATAGTGCCAATTTTGATCATCGCTCTCATTTAATTCGTTCCATCTCAACAGCAATGGATGAATCTATTAGTCAGCAGAAATCAACCGTTTTTCCACCTCAAGATAAGGATGATGCATTCATTTCTACAGCTCATGCGGATTTAGCTCGAAAATTTGGTTGTGGTGCGATTTGCACAATTCCATTTGTTCATAATGATTCCATATTTGCTGTTCTTACCATGGAAAGAGCGGAAGATCTCCCTTTTGACCAAGATACGATTAATATTTGTGAGCAAACACTCGCCCTTATTTCTCCTTATCTTGTATTAAAGAAAAAAAATGAACGCTGGTGGATTCAGAAACTGGGCAGCTCACTAAAAAATGCATTGGCAGGCCTATTTGGTTTTCACTATTTAGGGCTTAAACTGAGCTCACTGCTCCTTATTGCCCTCGTTAGTTTTGCAGCAATGACAGAAGGTGATTTCCGTATCAATGCTGACGCCGTGCTAGAAGGGAAAATACAAAGAGTCATCAGTGCACCCATGGCGGGTTTCATCGAATCTGCCAGTGTCAGAGCAGGAGACATCGTGACAAAAGGTGATGTTATTGCGACCATGGAAAGCAATGAACTCGAACTTGAAAAAATAAAATTGCAGAGCCAATTAAAGCAATTGCAAAGAGAGCATAGAGAAGCAATGGCTGATCGCGAGCTGGTGCAAGTTCGCGTCATTGATTCACAAATTGCACAGCTTGAAGCAAAAATAGAATTAAGCCAAGAACAGCTACAAAGAACCCAAATTGAAGTTCCCTTTGATGGTGTAATCATTGAAGGTGATCTAAGTCAGTCATTAGGCGCCCCTATTGAGCGAGGTGAGAGTCTATTTAAAATAGCGCCTCTACAAGGTTATCGTGTCATTTTAAAGGTGAAAGAACACGCTATTTCCTATATTCAAAAAAATCAATCTGGTCAGTTAGCACTTGCTAGCCTACCCAATCAACAATTTCCTCTACAGATAAAAAGAATTACCTCCGTGGCAAATACGGAAGATGGCAATAATATCTTCCGTGTCGAAGCGACATTATTAGAGTCGCCCGACTTATTACGTCCTGGCATGGAAGGGATTGGTAAAGTCGATATTGGCCAAGAAAAATTACTGTGGATCTGGACACATGAGTTAATTGATTGGCTTAAATTAAAGGCATGGTCATGGTGGCCTTAATGCCAGTCAATATGAATTAAACTTTAGTTAAGGAAAACATATGAGTGAATCATTATTTAGTCCGCTTTGGTATCGCGTGGCTGACTTAAGACCTCAATTACGTCAGCATATTGAAATGCACCGCCATGATTACCGGGGGCTTATCTGGTATATTTTGGAAGATAAAGCCAGCGGCCGAAGCCACCGTTTTAATGCGACGGCTTACCAAGTCATCGGCTTATTTGATGGTCAATTAAACATCGATCAGATTTGGAACTTAGTCAATGATCGTTTGGGCGATTCAGCCCCAACACAAGAGCATATTATTCAATTATTAGGGCAATTACATGCCTCTGATCTACTCCATTCACACTTACCACCGGATACTGAAGAATTACTGCTTCGTAATAAACAACATCGTTCTAATAAACTAAAACAGCGCTTTTCTAATCCGCTTGCCATCAAAATACCACTTTGGGATCCTGACCACTTCTTACAGCGTCATATCAACAAAGTAAGTTGGCTATTTCATTGGCCTATTGGCGTCATTTGGTTAATTATAATTACCTTAGCATCATTGATAAGCATTATTCATTGGCCCGAGATAAGCCAACATTTCAATACTCACAGTCTGTCTCCCTATAACCTTGTCATTATGGGACTGCTATATCCTGTTATAAAATTTCTGCATGAATTAGGCCATGCTTTTAGTGCCAAATATCATGGTGGTGAAGTCCATGAAATGGGCATCACCTTCCTTGTTTTTATGCCGATCCCCTATGTCGATGTTTCATCGATTAATTTCTTACGCAGCAAACACCAGCGTATTTTAGTGAGTGCTGCAGGCATTATTGTGGAATTGTTTCTCGCTGCGACGGGGTTATTTCTGTGGTTAAGCTCAGAACCAGGACTACTCAACGATATTGCCTTTAATATGATGGTGATTGGCGGCATATCATCATTGTTGTTTAATGGTAACCCGCTATTAAAATATGATGGTTACTATATATTAGCCGACCTAATAGAAATTCCAAACTTGTTTCAACGTTCGACTAAATATCTCGCCTATCTCTGCCAACGATACTTATTTGGCCTAAGGGATAGACCTTCTCCCGCCTCAGCACCCGGTGAATCAAGCTGGTTTGTTATATTTAGTATTAGCTCCTTTGTCTATCGAATGGCTTTATTGTGGCTAATCATCATCTACATCACTGATACATTTTTCTTTTTCGGTGTATTACTCGCCTTTTGGATCATAGCTCAGCAAGTATTACTGCCCCTTATAAAAGCCATTATTTTTGTATTCAATAGCCCACTTATCTTTCGCAAACGGTTTCGTGCCATCACCAGTTTACTCAGCATTACAGCCATTGTATCTATCAGTCTAATAGTCCCCGTACCCGCTTACACCGTATCTGAAGGTGTGACGTGGATGCCTGAAGATGCTCAATTAAGATCGGAAACAGAAGGTTTCGCAGGCCCTGTTTTATTTGGTTCAGCCACCACAGTAGAAAAAGGTACGGCTATTCTAGAAATTGAAGATTTGACTTTAGATGCTGAAGTACTTGTATTAATGGCTAAATTAAAAGAATTAAATACTCAGTTTAGATCAGAATTGGATGATAACTATATTCAAGCAGCAAAAATAAAAGAAGAAATGTTTGTTATTGCAGAACAACTAAAATTCGCCCATAAAAAACAACGAGCGATGACCATAAAAGCTGGAAAAACTGGCAGTTTACTCATACCTAATGCTGACGACTTAGCGGGTGCATTTATTCGTCAAGGCGATATTATTGGTTATGTTATTGATGATTCACTGCCCATCATTCGTGTTGCTGTAAAACAAGACGATATTGGCCAAATCCAAAAGCAGCTCGACAATGTAAAGATCCGCTTAATCAACCAACCAGACAAAATCTTTACCGCCACAATAAAACGGCTGACCCCAGAAGCGACTAATTTACTGCCTAGTGCTGCATTATCAACACTTAATGGTGGTCAAGTTAAAACAGATCCAAGTGATGCTGAGCAGCTACGTTCACAACAAAAGGTATTTCACATCGATCTTGAATACAATCCACAAACACAGTCGGCTGAAATTGGCCAACGTGTTTTTGTTCGTTTTGAGCATGGAACAGAACCTTTAGCACAACAGTGGTATCGACGTATTCGACAAACTTTCTTGAGGCAGTTTGATGTTTAAAAAACTGATTAGATCGTCCTACCCTCAACAAATGGATACTTGGCCAAGCTTTTTAGAAGCTTCAGCCCGTCGCTTACTTGATAATGTTAAATATCAGTTTAGAAAACGTCGCTATACCCTACGTTATATTACAAAACGTGTCACTCGTCACGAACAAGGGCTCAACAAATTATCAGATCACGCATTGAAAGAACGAGTACAACAATTAAAAAGTAAGCTTTTACAAAATGGTTTACAAGACAAACTCGTTTTTCAAGCTTTTGCCATCATTCGCGAAGTGGCTCATCGCCGACTTGGCTTGCGACATTATGATGTGCAATTACTGGGCGGCTGGATCATGCTCAATGGCATGGTAGCTGAAATGGAAACAGGCCAAGGTAAAACCTTAGCAGCCACTTTACCCGCCTGTACAGCCGCCATGGCAGGCATTCCTGTGCATATTGTTACGGCTAATGATTATCTTGCCGAACGAGATGAATCGGTTTTAAACCCGCTGTATCTATGGCTGGGGCTTAGCTCAGCTGCGGTCATTGATAGAACAGAAATAGATGATCGTCAAAAGGCGTATCAATGTGCGATGGTTCATTCAACCAGCCAACAAATTGCCTTTGATTATTTACGTGACCGCATGGCGATGGGTGATGATATTGGCTCGATGCAAATTGAATTCAAACAACGACAACATCAACACCAAGGCAGTCCCTCCCCCTTTTTGTTGCGAGGTTTAAGTTTCACCATTATTGATGAAGCTGATAGTCTCTTAATCGACGAGGCAAAAACACCCTTAATTATTTCTCAAACACGTCAAAATGATGATCAACATAAGATTTATCAAGACGCACTTAAACTAGCCGATTTATTAATAGAAAAAAACGACTATATTATTAACGAACAGTATCAAGAAATAATATTAAAACCGGAAGGCAAAGAAAAACTCGAACAATTGTCAGTTGAACTAGATGATTATTGGCAAAGAAAAAGACAGCGTGAAATGATGACTATTCTAGCTCTCAAAGCTCAAAAGCTATTTCATCTGGATAGGCATTATCTTATTCGCGATAATACCATTCAGATGGTTGATCTTTTAACGGGACGAGTGATGCCTGACAGAGCCTGGGAACATGGCCTGCACCAATTGATTGAAACTAAAGAAGGCTGTGAAATAAGTGGCGAACGAAATCCACTAGCTAGAATAAGTTATCAAAAATTCTTTAAGCGTTATTTACATCTTGCAGGCATGTCTGGCACGGTGTCCGAAGTAGAAGATGAATTGAGTCAAGTCTATAATTTACGTGTTATCAAAGTGCCAACTCACCAAGTCTCACAGCGAATTATGTATCCAGAACGTGTCTATAAAAATTCACAGCAAAAATGGGCCGCCTTTATAGCTAGAGTCACTCAACTCCATCAACAAGGTCGACCGGTATTAATTGGCACACAGTGTGTTTCTCAATCAGAATTTGTGGCTGATTTATTAAAGCAATATGATTTACCTCATCAGCTACTAAATGCCCACCAAGATCATCAAGAAGCCGATATTATTGCTAAAGCAGGACAGTTAGGCAGTATTACCGTAGCAACGAATATGGCCGGTCGAGGCACCGATATAAGCCTCGGCGAGGGTGTTGAGGAGCTAGGCGGCTTACACGTTATCAGTACTAATAGAAATGATGCCAGAAGAATAGACCGTCAACTCTATGGTCGCAGTGCTAGACAAGGCGATTCCGGAAGTGCAGAGGCTTATTTATCTTTACAAGACGACAATCTCAGACACTATTATCCCAACATTGTATTAAGTTTCTTATCAGCAATAAGTAGAAATAATAAGCCCTTAATCAATTGGCTAGGAAAACTAGTTTTAGCACTGCCTCAAAAAAAACAAGAATCTCTAGATTATAAAATCCGTCGTTTATTAATAAAACAAGATAAAAACCAAGCAAAATTAATGTCTTTTACAGGACGAATGGAATAAAAACCATATACAAGCTTATTTTATTCAGGCATATTAAATTCACATTTATTAAATCAAGGATCGATTATCTATGAATTCTCACAAAATACTTCAACTGTTATTTACTGCCCTACTGCTCAATTCACCACTTCAAGCCGCAGAGTTTACTGAGCTAGACTGTCTTATTAAACCTGAAATGTATCTTGATATTGCCAGCCCTGCTGAAGGTATACTTACAACTGTTTTAGTTAATAAAAGTGACAGTGTTAAAAAAGGTCAAATACTGGCGACACTCAATAATACTCTAGAACAAGCACGGGTAGATATTGCTCAACATGAAAGCTTGATGGCGAATCAAATTAATGCCAATACACTACGCCTTGACTATGCTCAGAGAAAAAAATCTCGGGTTGCTGGATTAAAAGACAATGCCCTGTCAGAACAAGAATATGATGATGCCAGTACCGAAGTATCCCTTGCTGAAACTGAACTATTACAAACCCGTCTTGATCAAAAGAAAAATGAACTTAATTTAGCGCTAGCACAGATTGAATTAGAACAAAAGATGATTAGAAGTCCCATCGATGGTGTTGTTGTTGATCAATATCTTATGCCAGGAGAATCAACCAATAAACAAGCTGTTTTACAACTGGCTAAAATAGACCCATTATTAGTTGAAGTTGTCGCACCTTATGAACTATTTGGCCAAATAAAACCAGGTATGGAAGTACAAATAAGACCCGATCTTCCCGCAGATAGTCAACATAAAGCAACCGTTAGCATTGTTGACCGTATTATTGATGCTGCAAGTGGTAGTTTTTCAATTCGTTTATCCCTGCCGAATCCTGATAAAACACTTATTGGTGGTAGTAAATGTATAGCTCAATTTCCTTTTGCCCCTCCAGCCCCGGTTGAAACCCAGTCTGACACTAGCTTAGAAGAAGAATTACCTGAAGATATACAACAATTATTATCTTCTGAATAACTAAAAAATTTAATTATATTCATAATAATAATAGTGTGTTATTTGACCATAAATACAACATCCAAAAGTAATAATCTTACATAATCACCCTACCCCCCCCATATGGGGGGTTGCCAGTGTAAAAACAACTAGGTAATAATCAGAACACTAAATTTATTTAGTCACAATCTATTTTGCTAGGAAGCAACGAGGACATCATGGAAGATAAAATTCATGTCATATTTCATTCAGAATCGATCTTAGAAGAGTTAAATGCTCGCCAACTTTTCTCTGCAGGCATCGAAGGCATTCTAGCTGTCAGCGCGCCTGAAATAGCCACACACCAAGAACTCGTTTCCCCTCCTGATACAGTAAATTCTGATTTAGCTGATGCCATGCAATATGAGTTAGTGTTTATCGATACTGATGTTGATAACTACCAGCAACTGCTCAATGATATTATTTCGCAAGAATCTGATGGCGAACGAAACATAGAAGTCATCTTGCTTGATAATCAAGCTGATGGCATAGATCAAATATCAGCAACACTGACAAACTATCAAGATCTCGATGCCGTACATATTATATCCCATGGGTCCGATGGCAGTATTGACCTAGGTAATAGCAAGCTTAATGCGGAAAGCTTAGATCAAAACCTAATTCAAATTAGTGAGTGGGCTAATGCTTTTAGTGAGCAAGGCGACATTCTCATTTATGGCTGTGATTTAGCGTCTAGTTCAGACGGTCAAAGCTTAGTTGATTCATTAAGCAGCTTAACCCATACCGATGTAGCGGCTTCTGACGATTTGACTGGCCAAGCTGAATTAGGTGGCGATTGGAATTTAGAATATACAACAGGCACGATTGAAACATCGCTTGCCTTAGATGCCACAACACAAAATGAGTTTAAAGGGGTGTTAACCGAATACTCTGTCACCAATACACTAAATTCTGGGGCAGGTTCGTTACGACAAGCGATCCTTGATGCAAACGCAAACCCAAACTCAGGTGGCCCCGATCTGATTACCTTTAATATTGGCAGCGATGGTAGTGCACAAACAATCAGCTTAACAGCAGCACTCGATGATATTACTGAGGCCATTATTATCGATGGTTTTTCACAATATGGTGCAGGTCCAGTATCTACTATTCCATTAATTGAAATCGATGGTACCAGTGCTAAAAACAATACTGATGGTTTTACATTAAATACCGGTAGTAGTGGTAGTACGATCAAAGGTCTCATTATTAATAACTTTGATGCGAGTGCTATTTGGGTGGGAAATAGCTCCTCAAATAATATTTTTCAAGGTAATTATCTTGGTACTAATGCAGCTGGTTCGGCCGCGGCTGCCAATGGTGGCGCTGGTATCGTTATTACCAGTGGCTCCAGTGGTAACTTGATTGGTGGTTCAAATGCTGGAGAAGGCAATGTCATTTCAGGTAATGATCTTGAAGCCATCGGTATCTGGGATATCGGTAGTGACAATAACATTATTAAAGGTAACTTTATTGGTACCGATGCCTTAGGCACAACAGCAATTGGTAATGGTGGCGAAGGTATTGTTATTGGTGATAGCACAGGCAATATCATTGGTGGTGGCAATGCGGGTGAAGGAAATATAATAGCAGGTCACTGGACAGGGCTGGCTATAACAACCAGTAATAACACGGTGATGGGTAACTTTATTGGAACTGATAGCAGCGGAACAATCGACCTAGGCAATACTAATAATGTTCATTTATACGGTGGTGCGAATAATAATACCATTGGTGGCATTAACGATGGCGAAGGCAATATCATCGCCTTTGGTGCCAATAGTGGCCTCGCTTTATCACCTGATGCCGGCACGGCGAATAGTCTGCTTGGTAATTTAATCTATTCTAGTGGCGATCTAGGCATCGATATCAGTGAACCAGGCGATATTTGGGGTATCACGGCTAATGATTTAGGTGATAGTGATTCGGGTGCCAATAATCTGCAAAATACAGCGGTACTGGCAGCTGCTAACGGTAGTGGTTCTCAACTAACTATTGTCGGCTCACTCAATTCCAATGCCAATAGTTTTTACCGCGTTGAATTCTTTTCAACTTCCACTGCCGATCCCTCTGGTCATGGTGAAGCTGATACCTATCTTGGCTTTGCGAATGTTGCCACCAACGCTTCAGGTGATGTCACTATCAATGAAACGTTAACCGCTACTGTGGCTGATGGTGCGATCATTAGCTCAATCGTCACCAAAACGGATGCCACGTATACCAGTTTTACTGACTCGTCTGAATTTTCAGCCAATATTATAGCTAGCATCGTCAATACTGCACCAACTGTCGTCAATGATATCGCTGCCACCAATGAAAATGTCACTCTAAATAATATTAATGTGCTTGGCAATGACATCGATCTAGAAAGTGATATTTTAACGGTCACTTTAGCCTCGGCAACAAACGGTAGTGTGGTGATTAACGGCGACGGTACACTTAACTACACACCCAATGCAGGCTTTGATGGTTCGGACACGATTAGCTATACCATCAGTGATGGCGCATTAACGGATGTCGGCTCAGTAACCATGACAGTAACAACCGTTAATGATGCACCTAGCTTTGGCATTCCTCATGTAACTACAGATATAAGTGGAACTAATGATTTTGCCACGGATGTTGTTGTACAAGCTGATGGCAAAGTTGTCGCTTTAGGTCAGAGTTCTAACGGTAGTTATGATATTGCCACGCTGACTCGTTACAATACGGATGGCAGTTTAGATACAAGCTTTGGCACAGCAGGCATTGCGACAGCTGATACGGGAAGTAATTATTTTCTAAGAAGCATCGCCATTCAAGCTGATGGTAAGTTCATCGTAGCAGGATCATCTACTAATGGTAGTGATTATGACGTTACCCTCACTCGCTTTAATGCCGATGGCAGTGTAGATCTTACTTTTGGTACAGCGGGCACGGTTATTACCGAAGGCGGTGGTAATTTCAATGATTTTGTTACGAGCGTTGTCATACAAGCTGACGGCAAAATTATAGTCGTGGGAGATTCAAATGTTGACTATATTCTTATCCGCTACAATACGGACGGCAGTTTAGACACTGGTTTTGGTGGTACAGGTATTGTAATAACAGGTAGCTTTGCATTTGATCAAAGAGCCTCATCCGTCACCCTACAAGCTGATGGGAAAATTCTAATAACTGGCCGACATGATTCTGACTTTGCTATTTTACGCTACAATACAGATGGCAGTTTAGACACGAGCTTCGGTACAGCTGGCACGGTAATAACCGATCTGACTCCTCGTGATAGAGCGAATTCAATCACGGTACAGGCAGATGGTAAAATTATCGTCAGCGGCAATGTTAGAGATATTTTAGGCGATACTAATTTTGCCCTTGCTCGTTATAATGCTGATGGCAGTTTAGATACTAGTTTTGGCACTAACGGTTCTGTAATAAGCAATATTCTTGGTAACTTAGATTATTCTACTAACCGTGTACTTATCCAAGCAGATGGAAAAATTGTCCAGTCTGGCTATACACATAATGGTACAGATAACGATTTTGCAGTCATTCGTTACAATACCGATGGCAGTATCGATACCAGTTTTGCTAATAATGGTATTGCTATCACTGATCTGGGTGCAAGTGAGTTTTCCACGAATGCTCGTTTGCAAGCAGACGGTAAAATTGTCTTGGCCGGTTATAACTCCAATGGTGTTGACTATGATCTCACTCTGGTCCGCTACAATACAGATGGCAGTGTAGACACTAGTTTTGGCTTCAGCACATTAGATGGTAATCCAACATTCACAGAAGCTGGTCCAGCAGTTATTTTAGATTCTGATGTAGAGGTATTTGATGCCGAACTCAGTGCAGCTGATAACTTTAATGGTGCCACACTTACCTTAGAACGCAATTCAGCAGCAAGTGCCGATGATAGCTTTTCTGCTACAGGCAACCTTGCAGCATTAACAGAAGGTGGCAACCTTACTCTTTCAGCTACCGTGATTGGTAGTGTCACCACTAATAGTGCTGGCACATTAGTCTTAACGTTCAATGCAAGCGCGACCCAGGCATTGGTGAATGAAACATTACAATCCATTGCCTATAGCAATAGCAGCCTCAATCCACCGGCAACAGTTCAAATCGATTGGACCTTCAATGATGGCAATACTGGTAGCCAAGGTTCAGGCGGGGCGCTACAAACGATTGGTAGCACTACAGTTAATATTACTGCTGTAAACGATGCTCCAACAGCCTTTAATGATACGGCTTCGGTGGCTGAAAACGTTACCCTCAATAATATTAATGTTCTAGGTAATGACACTGATCCAGAAAACGATACCTTAAGTGTTACGTTGGCTTCAGCTGTGAACGGTAGTGTGGTGATTAATGGTGATGGCACTTTAAACTACACACCTAATGCCGGTTTTGATGGCAGTGATACGATTTCTTATACTGTTAGTGATGGATTTTTAACCGATACAGGCTCGGTCACCATGACGGTTACCGGTAGCAATGATGCTCCGACGGCAGTTAATGACTCGGCGTCAGTCGCTGAAAACGTTACCCTCAATAATATTAATGTTCTAGGTAATGACACTGATCCAGAAAACGATACTTTATCAGTGACTTTAGCGAGCGCTGTGAACGGTAGTGTGACAATCAATGGTGATGGCACTTTAAACTACACACCTGATGCCGGTTTTGATGGCACAGATACAATTAGCTACACAGTCAGTGATGGCACTTTGACTGATACCGGCTCGGTCACGATGACGGTCACCGGCGTTAATGATGCGCCAACCGCTATTAATGATACGGCGTCAGTCGCTGAAAACATCACGCTTAGTAATATCAATGTTTTAGGCAATGATACTGATCCAGAAAACGATACTTTATCTGTCACGGCTGCTTCTGCGACTAACGGTACCGTGGTCATTAATCCTGATAGCACATTGAACTACACACCTAATGCCGGTTTTGATGGCACGGATACGATTTCTTATACCGTCAGTGATGGCAGTTTGACGGATACGGGTTCGGTTACTATGACGGTCACCGGTGTTAATGATGCGCCAACCGCTATTAATGATACGGCGTCAGTCGCTGAAAATGTCACCCTTAGTAACATCAATGTTTTAGGCAATGATACCGATCCTGAAAACGATACTTTATCAGTCACTTTAGCCTCTGCCGTAAACGGTAGTGTGGTCATTAACGGTGATGGTACGTTGAACTACACACCCAATGCCGGTTTTGATGGTACAGATACAATCACCTACACCGTTAGCGATGGATTTTTAACAGATACGGGCTCAGTTACTATGACCGTCACCGGTGTGAACGACGCACCAACAGCGGTTAATGACACCGCCTCTACCACTGAAGACATTACTCTTAATAATATTAATGTGCTCAGTAATGATACTGATCCAGAAGGTGACACTTTAAGCGTTACCTTAGCGTCAGCGACTAACGGTACTGTCGTCATCAACGGCGATGGCACCTTAAACTACACGCCTGATGCTGACTTTAATGGTACCGATACCATTTCCTATACGGTTAGTGATGGCGCCTTAACGGATACCGGTTCAGTGACCATGACGGTAACGGCCGTCAATGATGCCCCAACCGCTGTTAATGATGCCGCTTCTACCACTGAAGACATCACGCTCAATAATATTAATGTCTTGAGCAATGATACAGATCCTGAAAGTGATACTTTATCGGTTACGGTAGCTTCAGCAGTGAACGGTAGCATTGTCATCAACGGTGATGGCACCTTAAACTACACCCCTGATGCTGATTTTAATGGTACCGATACCATTTCCTATACGGTTAGTGATGGTGCCTTAACGGATACGGGTTCAGTGACCATGACGGTAACGGCCGTCAATGATGCCCCAACAGCGGTTAATGACACGGCTTCTACCTCTGAAAACATCACGCTTAATAATATTAATGTTTTGGGCAATGATACCGATCCTGAAAACGATGCATTATCTGTAACGGCCGCTTCAGCAGTTAACGGTAGCATCGTCATCAACGGTGACGGCACTTTAAACTACACACCGGATGCTGACTTTAATGGCACGGATACCATTAGCTATACGGTCAGTGATGGCGGCCTAACTGATTCGGGTTCAGTGACCATAACAGTGAATGGTGGACCAACAGCAATCAATGACACTGCATCAACGAATGAAAACATTAGCCTCAATAATCTTGATGTTTTGGGCAATGATACTGATCCAGAAAATGATACTTTATCGGTCACTTTAGCGTCAGCAGTTAATGGCAGCGTGGTGATCAATGGAGACGGTACCTTAAACTACACTCCGAACGCCGGTTTTGATGGCACAGATACCATTTCGTATACGGTGAGCGATGGTAGCCTAACTGATACGGGAAGCGTAACGTTAACTGTTACCGGTGTGAACGATGCCCCAACAGCGGTTAATGATACTGCCTCGACTAATGAAAATGTCACATTGAGTAATATCAATGTTTTAGGTAACGATACCGATCCAGAAAACGATACCTTAAGTATTACGTTAGCGTCAGCAACAAACGGTACTGTCGTTATTAACGGTGACGGCACATTAAACTACACACCTAATGCCGGTTTTGATGGCACGGATACCATTTCGTATACGGTTAGTGATGGATTTTTAACGGATACGGGCAGCGTGACTCTGACAGTAACAGGTGTTAATGATGCTCCAACAGCGGTAAACGAGTCAGCCACTACAGCTGAAAACATTACCCTTAATAACATCAATGTACTGGGAAATGATACTGATCCGGAAAATGACGCCTTATCTGTAACGGCTGCCTCAGCTTTCAACGGTAGTGTCGTCATTAATGGTGATGGTACTTTAAACTACACACCAAATGCGGGCTTTGATGGATCAGATACAATTTCATATACCGTCAGTGATGGCAGCCTAACTGATACGGGAAGCGTAACGTTAACTGTTACCGGTGTGAACGATGCACCAACGGCTGTTAATGATACTGCGTCAACAGAGGAAAACATCACTCTCAATAATATTAATGTGCTCGGCAATGATACCGATCCTGAAAACGATGCATTATCTGTAACGGCCGCTTCAGCAG
>ENA-OSET01001261-OSET01001261.1-sediment-metagenome-genome-assembly--contig:-NODE-1261-length-26443-cov-39.071949_pt1 | contig 26443 bp, 21 predicted proteins | sample MGYA00237882_ERZ534229 | MGnify/ENA primary metagenome ERZ534229 (study PRJEB26408, sample SAMN06266212) | sediment metagenome | isolation source: Hudson Canyon methane seep mesocosm | place... | reverse complement strand
AGTGGTGCCCGTATTATCACAAAAATAATTGAAGTTTAAGGCCAATTGTATAATTGATTTTGCGCTAAAAATCGAAGTAAACCCAGCGTTATAACTGGCTTAATGAATTATTTTGAACTGAATAAAATTTATGAAGGGGAAGCTTTGTGGATACAACTCCACAGATAAAATAGTGTCTGCTATTAATTGTTAACCAGAAGATACTTCTAAGGGAAATTTAGTTCATTAAGGTATTTCTAATACGTCAGAAACCTAATCATCTGATGATCATTTATGGCACTTTGGTGCAATCAAATATTGCTTGGTTCGTTGGAGCCAAAAGGCAACTTGCTGCCGCAAAGTGGCCTATGGAGACTAAGTCTGCATGGCTTAATTATTATGATTTCGCTTTCTCATAGAGTGAGTGGAATGGAGTTAAAGTGCTCCTTTTTTGAATTTCAATAAACCGCTGGCAGAGTACAAAAGCGATACCTTTTTTGATCTCGTTCCCTGGGAACTTTTATCCGGTAGCAAAAAAGTTGTATTATTTAATAATCGCTTCTATTTCATCTAGGTCAGCTCGATGAGATACATGTTCTTGTGTATAGCGATAGACTCATTTGTCTGCTCAGCCTTTTGTATTCACCGCAAACGTTTATAGTTTCAGCAGTTGCCAATGCAGAGTTTTTTCCCTCAATGATAGAGAGTGTGATAGTTGCATATCAAATAAAGAGATTTGATCTTTTTGGTCAAAATTCACATGGAATCAAGGTATTTCCTAGTTATTTGCTCATATTCGCCGGAAAGTCGAATATTTCTTATGCCATCCCATATTGCTTCAGCTAGTTCCGTATTTTCATTAACAAAATTATGAGATAGCATTAAATAATATGGCTTTCTCATTATTGGTGGATATGTTTTAACAATACTTCCGAATTTTTCTGGATTTGTTTTAATGACAATATCGTTCATTGATTCAAGCCCTGCTACACCATCTAATCGTCCTAACATTAATTTACTTAGGTTGCTCCATTGTGTGGCTACTTTTTCGACATCAATATTCATATGTTTTAAGTCTTCAACAATGGCATAACCAATTATTGCTCCAATTGAACCATTCAAGTGGTCAAAGGATTTACCATCCCAATTAAGAGGCGATCCTTTACGCTTATATAAAAAATAAGCTTGGCTCATGAGCCTTCTGTTTGTATCGGGCTCGTCATTTTTCATAGGGTAAACCCCTATATTTAAGCGACTTTTCTTAAAACTGGCATGAAAAACCCCATCAATAAGGTTATTTTTTAACAGTTCAAGACCTCTAGCCCATGGTAAACGTTTAAATTTAAACTTTACATCCAAATTTTTTTCAAGGCTCTTTAATACGTCTAAAGTGATTCCTGGTTTGTTCCAGTTAATAGTTTTTTGATCTAAATAAAATGGTGGGTTGGGCTTCTCTTCATAAACTAAAGTAATAATTTTACTTGGTGCCGACAAAGCTTTATCAGCTAGTGCATTTACGCCAATAGATATTCCAAAGATAAAAAAGACACAAAATTTATAAATATTTAGTTTCATTAACTTAGCCTCATTTTGGTTTCAGAAAAGATTATTCCTTAGAGTAAAGAGTATTTAAATTTAAGACTATTCACTATTAGTAATTTTTTTGATATTAACCATATAATAAAATATACCTCAGGAATAATAACTTCAGAGTACTAAATTTAAGTTTGCGTGATTTGATAGCTAAATTTTATCTAGCGTTCAAATATTTTTATTAAGGTGCTTTAAGGCACCTTAATAAAACAAGCGATTTAGGATGAGTGGTTACTTGATAAAATCATTAATGATTTTTTGAATTTCACCATTAGCTTTCATCTTTTTGAGAATATTAATATATTGCTTCTTAAAATCTTTTTTGTATGGAAAATGAGCATCATTAGTGGTGAATCCTAGAAACCCTTGCTCTGAGCTAATAGTAGCTCCTTGAGTCAAACTAACACCATCATATTTAGCTTCACTTTCAAGTTTCTTTAACTCCCACTTTATTGAAAGGGCATCATTCATATAGCAATCAATCCTACCTGCGATAAGCTTAAGAAGGTTCTGAGGTGTGCCTTTTGCCTCTTGTACGCTAATTTTTTTAGCTTTAACAGCAGACCAAAAAGCATCGCCGCCAGCAGCAAAACCAGCATTATTTCCTATACTTAAATTGAAATAATCTTTAGGCCAGTTTGGTCGTGATTTGCTTAATATGCCTTTTGTACAAAAGACAACCAACTCTTCATTAAGAATCGGCACATCGTAATCCATATAAGGCCTTTCTTTACGACGTTCATAAGGCGGATACAGAGCTAATATGTTGCCTTTTTTTACCTCGCTTAAGCCACGTTTCCATGGAAGCCCCTTAAATTCAACATTGTAGTCGGGCATTTGGTCAAAAATACTATCTAAAATAATTGTGTAAATCCCCGTCATTCTTCCGCTTTCTTTAAATGAGTAGGGCGGATAAGTATTATCTCCATATATTTCCACTTCAATTTGAGCAAAAAGTGATGTAGAAAAAAAGAATAACAGGTGTGCAATAATTCGGATTTTCATTTTCGTACCCCTAATAATTATCTATATTTAATAAAGCTACTAGCTAAGAGTAGTTGATATTGAAAAGATGACGGTTAGATCTAATCAAATGAATAGGACTCAACTAACCAGATAAAAAAATTGAAAAATGGTTCTAAGTCCCCAGTAGATTTTCTGTTTAAATGATCAATTTATAAAAATACTCAGACCAAGAATACTGGTACTTATTTATTGGCTACCTGATATGCAGATTTAAAATAGCAGCGCGCTTGTGAGCTAATTATTTTTTTGAGTATTGTATCCACTAATTCAAACAGCTTTTCAGCATCAATAGGTTTAACCATATAACCTGAGCCTCTTGGTTTACCAAAAAGATAATTAAATTCCATAAGGCACATTGTGCTAATAAATATTATCGGTATATGTGAAAGCGTTTGATGAAACTCTAAAAGTGGATGAATGGGTTCAAACCCCACTGTAAGAGTCAAAGGCTCAAGTAAAACGAGGTCTATGTCATTTTCTTTTTGAAACACTTGATTAAAAGCGTTCAGATCTCTTACTGTCGTTACCTTAAAACCATGCAAATCGCACAAACACTCAAGTAATTCTGCTGACGGGATGTCACTTTCAGCAACGAGTATATGGCCTTTGAATTCTTTATCTATACCCATAAAATAGCTCTTATTTTACTAATTTCAAAATACATCCATGATTGTTAATTTTCAAACTTACTATTCATATTTAGACAAAAAACAATAATCAAAAAGTAAGTCACACAAGGATAAAAAGTGAGATACCACTAGATGTTTCAATTACTGTCAACTGGTGCAGTAAAGCCCTAACAACGGGTTTGTTCAGAAAGATTAAATAGCGAAATACCCATCAAAATTTAAATTGTAATGACAACAAAGTAATAAATTTTCTCGCGAAGCATGGCTATCCTCTCAAACGCTTTTCGTAAAAGTATATTGTGCCTTACTTACTTTTTTGATCTTTGTTTATTTGTGTTTATCAAGGCGATTTTGCTTATTGTGAGCATACAATAACAGTCTTATTTTTGATTCATCATACTCTTTTTCTGAATAGTAAGTGATGAAAACACTCTCTTTAAAGGTATTTGTTGTAGCTTTTCAGCCACACTGTGATATCTGTTTATTCAATTCAACTTATATTTGATATTGTCGATTTTCTAATCAAAACGATAAGTATTTACTGATTTGAGCAGAAGACAAAAACGAAGAATTAATTAACTAAAATTGTGCACTTGGCTGCCACGCGGCCTGTAAATTGTTTATTCCAACTAGCACGGAAGGTAAGGGCTTTAATATTTCGGGCGGCTGTTGTTACGTTACAAAAAACATGAATTGTTAAGGCGACATTAACAATCTAATAATCAGTTAAGGGATAGAATAACTTCTCTTGATAACGCAAATATAATAAGCAATAAGCTACTATAAAGTTAAAGCTAGTAGGAAGAGGATATTGAAAATGTTACCCCAAGTGAAGTCTCTTACCGCATCTCGACTTTATCTGTGTATGCTCTCAAGCTACATTGAACGATTGCAGCCTTCGAGTCGAACTGATTACAGTGTTAAAGAACTAATGACCTCTGAAACTAAGGTTTCGAATCATGAAAGAATTCCACTATTAGAAGTAGAGTCGTTTGTAACGCAAGTTGCTGATGCAACAGGGAATTGGACCCTGGGCCTTGATATAGGAGAGAATATCCACCCATCTGATTACGGTATTGTGGGTTACTCTCAAATGAACTGCACTACTCTGATGCAAACAGCAGAACTCGCTGGTCGATTTGGACACCTAATGAATGAAGCGTTTAACGTTAAACTTGAAAAACATAATTCATTCTTACACTACCAAATTGAGGACGCATCAAAATCCGATGCTAGTGCGGTTTTAATTGAGCTTCACTTTTCTTCAGCAATAGAAATGGCGCGCTTTTTAACGGGTCCCCAGCATGCACAGGTAGTAGCTTTTTCCGAAGTTCGTTTTAAGCATTCAGCTCATGGAAATGTAAGCATGTATGAACGCATATTCGGGTGTCCTGTCAAGTTTAAGCAGAACAAAAATGAATTCATCGTTTCTAAGAATGTGTTAAACCTCCCTATACGATCGTCAAACTCAAAAATGTTTAAAATGTTAATTCAGAAGGTGAACCGCTTATCCGATTCTTTGTATGGTGATGCATCTTTAGAATTTAAGGTAAGGAATTACATTGCCACTCAAATTCTTACTAAAGGTGTACCTTGCGCTACTAAGACTGCTGAAAATTTCAACATGAGCTTGAGTACTTTGAAAAAGCATTTGAAGCATGAGAATACAAACTTCACGGTTATTTGTGATGAAGTAAAAAAATTAATGGCGCTTGAGATGATAATAAATCAAAAAAAACACTTAAAAGTAATCAGTAATACTCTCGGTTTTTCAAGTATTAACTGTTTCCACAGAGCTTTCAAGCGGTGGACCAAATTAACACCCTCTGAATATTTTCACGAACACAAAAAAGTGATTAATAAACCTGCGCTTTGATGTTCGTCATTTAACGTTAACTTTATACACGTAGATATTCATATTATTACTCGTAGCCAATTCTACGTACTAATTAATATTGAGTCCCATTTAAACGTGACATAAATATGCATTATCTAAGCAATAAAAGAATCAGAAATTCTTATTTAAGTTAATTTTAGATCTCAATTTCTGAGCATTTACGACTGAATAAGTGTAGGAAGTCTACTTTTTGAAGGCGTATCGCCGAGTATAATAACTCATGATAATGATCACTATATACTCGGTATCCGTTGCTTAGTCTTTCGCCTTAAATAAGTTTCATCTTTTAATAGTACAGTACGGCTGTACGGGATATGTCGACCTTATCTGCGAGTTCTGATATTCGATACACAGAATACGTTCCCTTTATTTACGATGATTAATCTTAAGCTATAAAGTCATAGACAGGTCAATATGTGGTTTCAAACCTCTTAAATAGGTTCTTTTGAGGGGCAGATTGAACACGAACTAGCGGTTAATCGTTACCCTAAAAATGTATGCTTAAGGTTGATAGCCAGCGCTATTCCGGTTTGAAGAAAGGTAGTGCTTTTGCTCAAGAGCCTTGGTTGGGAATTATTAGCTTCTGGATAATCTGGCCAAGCACTAAAAATGCGCCATATGGAGTCAGGCTGTGTAAAAACTCAGATTCGAACTACAAAATGAACTTAACTTAGTCACAGCATGCGCCTTAAGCCTTTCTTTTGTATATGGGCGGCGCTTTATTCTGACGATGGCTAAGTGGCGTTTTTTGAAAGTTTGCTCACGGAAGCCTAATAACGTTTAAATTAGACGTTACAGTCTGATATTAAGTCTAGAATGACTTGGCCATTAACGCTTTTATCAAGCGACTGACTCCGAAAATTGAGATCATTCGTCTCATATTGTATGCCAGAATATGCAGATCCATTTCAATTCTGACGCCCTTGAATCCTCTAGTCAGTAAATGTGTCGCCCCCATCCATAATTTGATCGTACCAAAGGGGTGCTCAACTGTTTGTTTTCTGGTAATCATACTGTCAGGTTTTGAGTCTAGAAGCTCTGTCATCATGTCAATTCGATCGGCACGCTCCCATCGCTTAATCTTTCTAGGAACCGGACTTTTATTGCACTTGGGTTTCAAACTACACATCCTACAAATTTTAACGCTGCAACAGTAGTTCCGGTAGAGTAGCCCTTTATCAGTAACTGTTCCTCTAGGTGTTAATTCCTGATTGGCGGGACAAATATATCGATCTTTTTCGCTATCATATTGAAACAACGATTTACTTAGAAGGCCTTTCTTATCGTTGCCTGATGTATCAGATATTGACACGAGCGGCGTCATACCAGCATCTTGAGCATCCACAATATCTTGCCCGCTGAAGTAACCTTTATCTGCGAGGACTGTAATATCTTTATTCTTTAATGCTACCTGGGCTTGCTTTCCCATCCGACATAATTGATTTCTATCTGTGGTATTAATGACGTCATGCGCAACGATCAAGTGATATTTACAATCAACAGCGCTTTGAATGTTGTAGCAAACTTTCACCCCCATTCCAGCCTTCATTAACCTAGAATCAGGGTCAGTGGTCGATATTTGTTTGTCAGGGTGCGCTTCAACTTTTTCTTTAAGCTCTCTTAATTCAGTTAGGCGTGTTTTGAGCCAGGCTATCTTTTCTTCAATGGGAGCGGCATCCGTATCCTGCTCATTCATATCAACTTTATCAAGTTGATTCAGGTACCGGTCAATATGTTTCTCAACTCGTGCCATTTCGGTCTCTAACTTTCTTGGCGTATAGTTTTTTGCTTTATTGTTTGAGGCATTGAATTTACTTCCATCAATGGCAACCACAGCATCACTGAACATATTAAGTTGACGACATAAACCAATGAAGGTTCGACAGCTTTGTTTGATGCCTTCGCTATTGTTTTTTCTAAAATCGGCGATGGTTTTAAAGTCTGGCGCAAGTCGTTCAGTTAGCCACATCAGTTCAATATTTCGATTAGCTTCCCGCTCTAATCGGCGCGATGATTGAATACGATTCAGGTAGCCGTAAAGATACAACTTAAGCAACATGGCAGGATGATAGTTGGGGCGGCCAGTCTCTTTTGGTACTACACCTTTAAAACCTAATTCTATCAAGTCGAGTTCATCAACAAAAACATCAATCACTCGGACAGGATTTTCTGTACTAACGAAATCATCTAGCACTTCAGGAAAAAATGTCGCCTGAGATCGGCTTCTACCTTTAACATGATGGGACATAACAGCTCACTCTTTTATTATTAAGCTGTTGAAAATTATATCAAATACATTGCTTCTTTCGTTAGTTTTGCAAGACTATTTGGACATAAAAATGAATTGGTTATAGCAAGAAATAATCCACAGTTTTCACACAGGCTGGAGTTAAAGCAATACATTTTTGAATGTTAGTAAACCACAAAGTATGAGTAAAAAGTAAAACTCTTTTGGCAGTCTGATTCATGCCTATTTTAGCCATTTATCAAAAATACATTCTATAACCAAACTTCCCTTTGCTTACTTTTATAGATTTATTCTTTCCCAGCGTTCAGAATATGATTTATAAAAGGATTACTCGAAAGGAATAACAATAATGAATACTAATCAACCAATGTCTCCGGTATCTGATACCGCATTTTTTTGTTGTGGCATTAGAGAGCTAGACGCAGCATCACAACACCCTATCTGTAATGATGTGTATGCCAAGAATTTTATGACAGAAGAAGGACGAAAAGCCTTCAACAAATACCAGCCAGGCTATTTTGCGCGGGGCTTGAATTTTGCCAGACCAAAAATAATTGATAATAAAGTTGCAGCATATATAAAAGAAAACCCAAAACTAAAAATCATTCTTATTGGTGCAGGTTTTGATAGTCGTGCATACCGGATAGCCGGAGGCGATTGGTTGGAAATAGATGAAGTTGCTGTCATAAATCATAAGAATAGGTACCTACCTATCGAAGATTGCCCCAACCCGTTAAAACGTATTTCAATTAACTTCTCTGAAGACAGCCTCGCAGATATCTTGCACGAGCAATCCTCCTCTCAGGAATATTTATATATTGTTGAAGGTGTGTTTATGTATTTGGAAGTTGACGAGATCAATTCACTTTTAGCAGCAATCAAAAAGGCTAAGGGTAAGCACACTTTACTTTGTGACTTGATGACTCATTCCTTTATAAATAATTTCGGTAAAAGCTCAAAAAAACTGTTTGATGAATCGGGTGCTGTGATCAAGTGTCAAACTGACAAGCCCGAGTCAATCTTTACTGACTACGGCTACATTCTTCGTGACGAAGTATCAATTCTTGAAAGCGCGATACAATATGGTTCAATCAAATTTCCAAGACTCTTAACCTTGAAGAAGATGAGAAAAGGTTTTCGAGTCATGCATTTCAAACTAGGTTAGACCAATGATCCTATGAGGGGGAGAGCAATTTTACCGTGTAGAAGGTTGTTTCAGAAAAAGGGACGAATTTGCTCACGAGCCTTGGTTATTCATTATCAGCGTAAGGAAAATCTGGCCAATGACTCAAAGCGCTAGCAACGGAGTTAAAACCTTCCTTTCAGGCGAACTAAAATACCACTGGTTTTAAGCACAAAGAACGCTGATAGTAAGCGTCCTTTGGAGGCGGATCAAAGGCTAACTAAAGGGCTTTTTACTTGTTTAGTTCCTTGGCGAAGCACGTGAGTATAGACCATTAGTTGTGTTGCGGTTGTCTTTTACACGGCTTCTATTCTATTTCTATCGTGTGCTTTTCTCCTGTCTGCAATGCTATTTTATTTAGCGTCTCGCCACATTAACCACATTTTTGGGCTGCTTTTTGTTGGCTGAATACAGTCAATAACTTCAAAACCATAGTGCCGGTAAATAGGCACATTTTCTTCTTTACTGCTTTCTAAGTAGGCCGGCATCTTTGCCTCATCGACATGTCGTAAAGCTTCACGCATCAATTTTCCACCGATTCCTTTGCCTTGTGCATCGGGTTTTGTTCCTAATGCAAATAAGTAGTAGTGCGGTATTGAGGGTCGATGCTTCTTCATGGTGTAATCAAGGGTGAGCCCGCGATACAAAGCTTTTAAACCCCCAAATTTAATGATTGTAGAAGCTAAGCCAATTTCTTTGTAAATAGGCACATTTCTATCTGAATCCGGAGTCAACCATAAGCATGTTCCGTTCTGGTCGTCTGTTGTATAGCCAAATCCTTTCGTAAGGTATAGGTGTTTTGCCATGGTGGAAAAAAGTCGTTCAGTTATTTCTTTGCTTCCAAAAGCCCAGTTATGTACGGGGTCGTCGAAGAAAGCTTGTTTCAGTATGTCGCCTACTAAAGCGTGTTCATTCACCTGTAGCTTTCTTGTGTTGGACATAATTTACCCTTGAAATATGATTTGTTTTTACTTGTTGATGTAAGGTATAAATGTCATCTTAATATGATCAATGTTTATGTTGCAAAAGTTGTAAAGTCTCGGAATTATTAACACGACTAATTTATCGATAACATTGGTGAAATTAGTGAGGTTTTAGTTGAGTAGTCATTAGGGCGTTTCAGAAGTATATCTTGCTAGAGCAACAGTTTTGGTTGCAACCTTAGAAAGATAGGAAATGATCAGCCATTGATTTGTTCGAAGAAATCTTCCTAAACGGAAATTGGCTTATTTCGGTATTGAAGAGGGCTAACTCCGCAAAGGCGTTTGAATGATCGGATAAATGAACTCACTTCAGAGAATCCTAAATTAAGTCCTATTTCCGTGATGCTTGCATCCGTCTTGGTGAGAGCACCCCTTGCTAGATTAACCATGACCTCCTCTTTTAAGGAAAGGTAAGTGAAATTGTACTTTTTCAATCTACGGTGCAGAGTTCGGGAGCTAATGTTGAGCTGCCTGCAGAGTTGATTAAGGTCATAAGTTTCATCTCCCATGGTAGTCGTTATCAATAAGCGTACTTGATCAATAAATTCATTTTTACCCTCAATCTCATGTAAGGTTTCATCAATTTGTAGTTGAAGAAGCTGAAGTAATCTTGGATCACTATTGCCAATAGGTAAGCTTAGGATATCTGAATCTAATACGATGCTTGCGTAAGGTTGGTCAAAGTGAACGCTGATACCAAGAAAATCAGCATATAATTTTGCAAAGTCATCTTCAGGATAGGGGACACAAATTTTCTTTAGGTACTTATTACTTTCTGCCTCTTTCGAAAATATGCCGAGTGCAGAGCTAATCGAAAACTCAATGTCGTGCCTAACCCCTACGTTATATTCATGGCTGATAGAATAGCGACCTTCGCATAGCGCGCCATGATGACTGAATTCCCAGTGCATCCCCATCATGTAGGTGACTTGATATCGTTCAACGGCATGGAGCAAGTCACCAATTGTCGCTGAGTTCTGATATAAATACCCTACAAGTCCGATGTCACTAGGGTTTAATTCAAAGCCTATTTTCAGCCAAAGATGGGGGTCTTTAGTTGTTTGTGCGCACCACTCAAGGAGGCTTAAATATTTCTCTATCGGTAGGAAGGCAGGCAAACTGTCTACGTCTGAGTGTAGGTGTTGTGCTAAGTGGTTCCGACTAAGACCTCTTTTCTCTAGGACGGGATATAACCAATCAACTAGCATTCCAAATTCGCTCAACACTGTCTCCAACTCACTAAAAATAATAACTTACATTTAGTCTTTTAGAGTCAATTATCTGTCTTGTGATGTCAATTAATTATTGCCCCCGTAAGTAAACTAGTACGTAAATCACAGGTACTGCTCGATCGCTAATTAGTTTTAATTTGGCGGTCTCATTCATTACCATTCTCAATACATTGAGAGCCTGTGAAATGTTTTAACTCAGTTAATAAATTATAGGTCTCTGAATGAATAGCGCACTTGAAAGATACGTAAATAGTAAGTCTGGCTCAAAGCACAAAAATCAAATTCTAACGACAATACACGAGCACCTTTACCCAGGAAGAGTAGAGAAACTGCTCGGTGGAGGAATTGATTTCGTACCTGATAGGAGAGAGGGATATATCTGGTGGGATATAGACGGAAAAGATTTGTATGACTTACATATTAATGGCGGCACTTTCAATCTTGGTCACAGAAACCCTGATATTGTGAACGAGCTTAAATCAAGTATTGAGGAACTAGATATTGGTAATCATCACTTTCCTTCAGAGCATAAAGCGAACTTGGCAAAAGCACTCATAGAAAATACCCCAGGTGATATGGCGTATGTTGTCTTTGCTGCCAGTGGGAGTGAAGCAAATGATGTTGCAGTGAGATCTGCAAGAGTCGCGACAGGCAGACGTAAAGTCGTTGCGCTAGATTGCGCCTATCATGGCCGGTCAGGCACTTCTGGTGCCGTTGGAGATGATGAAAATGCGAGGTACTTTAATTCAGATTCCCCAGATGAATTTATAAAAGTTCCTTACAACAATCTTGGCTCGATGGAGAAAGCGCTTCAGCGTCGTGACATTGCGCTGGTTCTGATGGAAATGATTCCGGCAACAGCAGGGTTCGTTATGCCAGAAGAAGGTTATCTAATAGGCGTCAAAAAATTATGTGAGAAGTACGGAACCTTATTTCTGGCTGATGAAGTTCAGACTGGCTTGGGTCGTACAGGCTACCGTTGGGCATGTGATTGTTGGGGTATTGAGCCAGATATGATGGTTATTGGTAAAGGGTTATCGGGCGGAATGTATCCGATCTCTGCACTGGTTATGAAAAAAGAACCGGGTGATTGGTTAAACGATAATGGCTGGGGGCATGTTTCTACATTTGGTGGTTCTGACATTGGCTGTCGGGTGGGCCTAAAGGCGCTTGAAATATCAATCTCCGAACAATCGTTACAGAATGCTCGAACACAAGGTGAGTATATCCGTGCTGGTTTAGAAAAGCTTAAGCCACGGTTTCCCTTCTTTGAAGAAATACGACAACAAGGTTTGGTTTTTGGGCTTAAATTCCAAGACAAAATGTATGGTCTAGGAATGATGAAGGCGCTCTACGAAAACGGGATCTGGGCAATAGCGGCTGGGTTTGATGAATCGGTTATCCAGTTTAAGCCGGGGATATTGGTTGATAAGGCCTACTGTGATGAGTTGCTAGTACGTTTCGAGAATGCGTGTATTTGGATAGTTAATTCGATCAACGACTTGATGACTGGCGATACGATTTCAGAAGATGATCCACAGGTTAAAGCGATTAAGGCATTGGCGATGAAAGCATTAAAGAGCTGGAACTTGCTAGATGTTGAACTTAATCTGATAAAACATCGTGAAAACTCAGTGTTCAAAGTGATTGATAAGGTCACGGGTACCCAATATGTTATTCGAATACACCGTCCGGATTATCATACTAACGAAGCATTAGAGTCTGAAATTGCATGGATGGAAGCCCTCAACGAAAGTGGTGTACGCTGCCCAAATGTTATTAAGACATCTGATGGCCGAGCCTTCGTTACCGCTAGACACCCCCGAATACCGGATCCTCGGCAATGCTCGTTGCTAGAGTTTATCGATGGCGCACCCTTTGATAAATTAGGCCAAGTAGAAAATGGCGTATTGCCTGAGCTACTAATGCGCTACCGAAAACTAGGCAGTGTCGCAGCCGAGGTTCATAATCAGAGTGAAAATTGGCAACCGCCTAAAGGCTTTGTTCGTCATTCATGGGATAAAGAAGGTCTACTGGGTGAAAAACCTCTATGGGGCCGCTTTTGGGAACATCCGAAATTAACGGCAGATCAAAAACAACAAATGCTTAAAGCTCGTATTGTGTTGAAAGGTTTGCTTGATAAAGTCGGTCAAAAGCCAAATAATTATGGGCTCATTCATGCAGATTTCTTACCTGAGAATATTCTTACACATGGTGAGGAGCTACGCTTAATCGACTTCGATGACTGCGGTTATGGCTGGCACTTATTCGAAATGGCGACATCCTTATTCCCGCAAATTAGTCAGCCTTACTTTGATGACCTTGTCGCAGCTTATGTTGAAGGCTACAGAAGTAAGCGTGATTTTCCCGAAGACCAGTTAGAGGTACTGCCTGCGTTTCTGATGATTCGTGGCTTTGCCTATATTGGTTGGTTGATGACACGTTCAGAGAGTTTTCCGATGGGCGATCGCTTAGCCGTAGAAATTGCAAAGGGCTTGTGCGAATTTATTCCTAAGTTGATGGCAGAACTTACCCCAATACAGCGAGCAGGGGTAGATTTCATTTCTATATATCAAAGAATGTTTAAAAAAGACTAGTAAATGGACTAAACAAAAACCATGTAGCTTCGCGTGTTATCTTTGCATGAGAAGCTACATGTCGTTTATTTTGACTTAATCTTTGAGTGAGTTCAGGTATGAATAATAGCAATAATAATTTGAATAATACGGTTGAAAAATGTGACACATTACTGGTCAATGCAACGGTATGGTCGGGGAAAAAGCCTAAACCTGCACAATATTGGGTCGCGATTTCTGATAATAGATTTGTAGGAATGGGGGATGAAAATACACCTCTGCCAAAGCAAAGCGATAATCTCTTGGATTTACAATGCAAACATATCTTACCAAGCTTTGTTGATTGTCATTCACACTTATCAGCCGCCGCATTTATCAACTATGCGGGCGATGCAAGTCAATGGCGCTCCAAAGATGAGGCCTTAGAAATCGTCAAGTCAGATGCCGCCTTAAGTGGCGATAAAGGCTGGCTTATCTATTTTCATGCTGATTGGACGACCTGGGTAGGAAGAAAAATACCTACAGCCAAAGCGTTAGATGAAGCGTCTGGTGGCCGCCCTGTATTCTTAGTTTGCACCTCGCTACACAGAGGGGTCCTTTCAGAGAGCGCACTAAAAAAATATGAGATTAGTCATGCTTACAAAAAGTCTTGGACTGAATTTATAGACACTAAACGAGGAGAACCTACCGGGGTCGTATGGGAAGAATGTTTTTCTTATTGTTTGAGTCGATGCTTGCAAGATCGCGCAATAGAACTAGGTAAGGGGAAAGTAGAAGAAGGTTTTCGAAAGGAAGCTCAAAAGCACTTATCTGTTGGTATCACGGATGTGCATGACCCTGGTGTGACAGATGATGTCTTTCACTCTATGGCTAAACTAAATGAAGCAACCTCATTGCGCATTAGCTGGTCTTCAGCTGGAAATTGTGGTGCAGTTTCTTCAGCATCAAAATCGAATAAATTAAGTCAATATGGTAATGGGCCCAGTAGTGCGAAAGTGTTTACTGATGGCGCACACCGTTGCTCTTTGTGCATTAACAGTACGACCGCCGCACGTATGGCAACGTTGTCGATTTATGATGTATTGCTAACAGCCAACCTGAATCCCATTCGAAATTTGTTGCAGGCGAAGTCAACTTTTAAAGATGGAAACTTAATTCAACAAGGAGCCCTATTTTCAAAAGAAGAACTTAGCGTAAGGGTTAAAGAATTGGCAGAAGTAAATGAACGATTAAAGATACATGCCATCGGGAATCATGCCATTGATATGACGTGTGACTGCATTGTCGAGAACGACCTCATTACATCCGTGTGTCTTGAACATGCCACGATTGTGGATGACAACAATATTGAAAAAATATCGAAAAATAATATCTTGGTCTCACTGCAACCCGGGTTTATTCCTCATCATGGGCCCTTGTTTGAAGGTGCGAATACTGGCGATGTGTTAAGAGGTCTAGCTGCTAACTCAATGCTTAAAGCTGATATTAACTTAAGCTTCAGCTCTGACTATCCTTGCGCGCCTTTAGAACCTCTGCACAATATGCGTTGTGCTGTTGACAGAAAAACCAGTGATGGCAGGGTTTATCTTGAAAATGAAGCCATCACACAAGAGCAGGCGGTATATGCTTATACGGTAGGTGGTATGAAAGGCATTACAGGTAACGATAAAGATGGAATTGAGATTGGAGCCGTTGCGGATTTTGTCATTCTTTCGGGAGACCCCTTTGATGAATCTTCAATTGTAGAAAATACTTGGATTAACGGCGAATGTGTATTTGAAGAGTGACCTAATTATGTTGACACCTAATTCTTATAATTTAGTTTTCTCATAGAGCGAGTGGTAAGAAGTGTGATTTCAATTAGTCGCTGCAACACGCAAGTTAGTTGAGTGGCAGCTTAGTGCGATTTTGAGTCGTTCAATAATTGAGTTTCTAGCGGGCAGTAATGCCACTTTGCAGAAGCTTTCAACGTATTGTTTAGTTCGTGAACCGAGCATTATGAAACCAATCGAGTGACCCTTTAGCTTTTTAATAAGTAAGTATCTGAGTCGCCACTCAATATTCGCAAGATGAAGGGTTGTTGTGACCACATCTGGCTCGGATAATTACAGTGTTGTATATTTCTTTCTGTTAATTGGTCGCTTAAACTTAAATCTCAAGTTATGTTGATCGATGCTTTTGATAGATGCGATTACGCCACTCAATTAAATCGGTAAATTCCTCTTTTAATTCGGGTGTTTTCCAGCAGCTCTCGGTGTCGCTATCTAAAGGTATGTACTTTTTCCCAATTGGCTCTATCATTTGAAGGGTGACAGCTAGTGCGATGTCTGCATAGGTGAATGTACCCAATAGATAATCTCCACTATTAGTTAGCTGTTTTTTTACTTTTCTCAAACCCCGGCGCATTGTTTCAATATATTCCTCGCGCTTGTTCCAATTAAACCCGTATTTAGCTTTAAAATAGTAAAGCCCCATTGTAGCAACCGGTAACATGATGGGGCGAATGGCAGAGGGTATTACTGGGGGGAGGCTCATCAGTTTAGCGCCACGATGGTTTTTCATGCGAATACAGACCAATGCCCGGCCTGCTTGTAATATCTGATTACTCAAGATATCAAATTCATCAATCTGACTCTTCAGCTCGCAGGGAAATAAGTCCACAGAGGCATGATGCTCACCGCTATTTTTATTATTCACAAACTGAGCAATGTTATAAGAATCGCTTATACAAAGTTGGTTACTAATCAGTGTTGGGGCGGTGACTTTGCGGGTGAAATTACGGCTTCTTATCCGGACAATAGGGGTTGTAATCATTGGTGTAAAGTTGATTTTCGTATAGTTGTAGTGACTTAAATCCATTGCCCAGCGTGCCTTTTCTGACCACGGAGAAACGTGTAAATAATAGAGTTCGCCCATTCTAAATTTCCTTCTTTAGCTTAAATGATTATGGTGTACTAAAATGTTAGAGTAATTGCTCTAATTCTTCAAGACTAATATCATGGGGATTAGAAATAACTTAAAAAGAACATGAATTTCTGAATTATAATTTGTAAAGGTCTGGCCAAGCACACCTAGCATCAGGTTCACCTGGTAATTACGCTAGCTTCCAACTTAATGAGGAGCTAGCAGATGAGCAACCCAAAACCAAAGCATGACTGGCCAAGCCTATTTTCATATCAAAAAGAAAGTGGCTTAACTGTTGCAGACTTCTGCTCTATACATAAAATCAGCGCCTCTTCGTTCTACCTCAACAAACAGCGATATGAAAAGGAAAATAGTTTTGTTGAGGCGAAAGTCGTTCATCGAGTCTCAGAGCAAGTTACTCAGGTCACTACTTCTATTCAAGCTATCACGCTGACGACCCAAGCGGGTAAACTCTCTTTTCCTGAAACCGTCACGTCTGATTTTTTGGTCAACGTGATAAAGGGTTTATCATGAAGATGTTCGTTTCACCCTCCCGCATTTATCTTCACCGACAGTTTGTCGATTTCAGAAAATCAATTAATGGGTTATCGGTCATTATCGAATCAGAGATGGATTTACCTATTATGAGCGGTGATTTATTCATCTTCTGCAATAAAGCAAAAGATAAGCTTAAGATTTTGTATTGGGATGAAACAGGCTTTGCTTTGTGGTACAAGCGGCTGGAGAAAGATAAATTCAAGTGGCCAAGTCGAGTGAATGAAGAAGGTATTGAATTGACTGAGCAACAGCTAGGCTGGCTGCTTGAAGGCTATGATGTGATCGGGCATCGGCCGATTAGTTTTCAAAGTATATCGCTATAAAATAAATGAAATAGATCAAATAAAAACAGTCGTTTAGCGTATTTTTTGTTAAAATAGTCGCATGAAAACAGACATAGAATCGCTTCCAAATGATCTTGAATTACTCAAGAAAATTATTGCCCAAAAAGATGCAACCATTGCATACCTGAATGAAAAATTTCGTTTAGCACAGCATAAACAATTTGGTAAAAGCTCAGAGGCTTATCCTGGCCAAGGTGAGTTGTTTAATGAAGCTGAAGAACTGGCCGTAGAGTCTGAAATCGAAAAGATTGAAGCTGAGAAAGAACAAATCAATTACGAGCGGAAGAAACCCATCCGTAAACCTCTGCCGAAAGATCTTCCTCGTGAAACTGTTATTCATGACATTGCAGAAGAAGATAAGAGCTGTCATGACTGCGGTCATGCGTTACATAAAATGGGTGAAGATAAAAGCGAAAAACTTGAATTCATTCCTGCTCAAGTCAAAGTGATTGAGCATATTCGCCCGAAGTACAGCTGTCGCCATTGCGAACAACATGCCACCAAAGTTGAAATCAAACAAGCGCCGGTACCCGTATCTCCCATACCAAAGAGCTTTGCGACCGCCAGTCTCATAAGTCAAATTATCACCAGTAAATATCAATATGGTTTACCGCTTTATCGACAAGAAAGCCTCTTCAAAGAGTACGGCATTGATCTGAGCCGACAAACGATGTCAGGTTGGTTGCTCAAAAGTGCGGATCTACTCAAAGTTCTTTATGACAAGCTTCGCCAAATACTCTTACAGCAAAACGTCATTCAAGCAGATGAAACCACGTTAAAAGTGATCGAATCCGATAAGGCCAAGTGCTATATGTGGTTATATTGCACAGGTACTGACTCACCTGAAAATAATCACACAGACACACCGAATATCGTGCTGTATGACTTTCACGAAAGTCGAGCGAGCCAGTGTGCTATTGATTTTTTACAAGGACACTCAGGCTATTTGCAGGTGGATGGTTATCAAGGCTATGCTTCTACGGGCGCAACGTTGGCAGGGTGTTGGGCGCATGCTCGCCGTAAATTCAAAGAAGCCGATATCGCACAAAGTAAAGGCAAACCCAAAGCAGGCAAAGCGACTTGGGCGATGAGCCACATCAAAAAACTGTATCGTATTGAAGCGCTGATTAAAGGTAAAACACCAGTCGAAAAACACGCTTACCGAGCAGAGCACGCAGCGCCGTTGCTTGAGGAATATAAAGTCTGGTTGGATAAATCAATTCAACAAGTGCCCCCTAAATCGACATTAGGTAAAGCGCTAGCCTATAGCTCAAATCAATGGCCAAAGCTGATTCGTTATCTCGAAGACGGCGAGCTCAATATCGATAACAATCGCGCCGAAAGAGCCATCAAGCCCTTTGTCATTGGCCGGAAGAATTGGCTGTTCTCAAATACTACAAAAGGTGCGCACGCTAGCAGTATTCTTTACAGTATTGTAGAAACCGCTAAGGCCAATAACTTGGTTCCATTCGATTATCTATATCATGTTATTGGTGTGCTTAGTGAGCCTGTCGATGATGAAACTCTGAATGAGTTATTGCCCTGGAATGTAAGTTTACCGGCTCGTTAATTTAACTGTAGGTGGGATGCCCTCACGCTTACTATAATTTAGCCATGGGGCCGTTTTTGATCATTTTCAATAGTTAGCACGAATTCTAAGCTGGCTGAATTTTCCTGATTAAATAAAGTGAGTTAGCGTCTGCTTAGAGTGATTCTGAGACCTTGGAATTTTGCTTGTTCTGTGGATTATATGCAGCTTTTGAACCTAGTTAGCTGAATCCCACTATGAAAATATCTACTTCGCTTACCGAGACCTTAAGAAAAACATATGTAGTGCTTAAGCCTGATCGCTTTCTTGAAATGGGGTTGTAGTGCCGGTTAAAGTGTGAATTCTAGTGATAGAAAATCGTCTGTTTGGACTGGTTTTTATTTTGGTTATTTGTGAACTGCCTACAGGTTTTAAGTGAAAGAATATTAGAATCATCAGTTAATTCAAGTATTCCCTAGTTGTTGTCTAGTATCTTTAATCCCTAGCCGAAAGAAAGGTTAGGATTTAAGGCTTTTTGGGGGGATGTTATGCCCCCCATTTTTTGCCTTGAATTTACGATTCAAATAACGATTCTGGTTTTGTTTATTTGAGATAAAACGTAAGAAGGTGTCATGCCTAGCATTGCTCGAAAAGTGTGAGCAAAGTGGGATGAGTCAGTAAAGCCCGCATCAAGGGCAGCATCGGTTAGATTTTTACCAAGACCAACATTTTGAGCGGTAAGGTATAAGCGATGCCATAGTCGGTATCGTCTGATAGGAATGCCTGTTTGTTGTTTGAATAGTTGGGCTAAACGGGGGATGGATAAATTAACTGATTCAGCAAGTTCCTCTCCTGTTATCGTGTCTGCTGCTGTTTTTTGAATACGTTCAATAACTTTTTCTATTCGTGGGTCAACAGGCGGGCATTTCACTTTCAAAGCATCTTTTGGCTTTAGTAGCGTATCAAGGTAATCGAAGGCTTCCAAAGAATTCATTTGTGAATTAAACATGTGAGTAAAGCCTGAAATTAACTCATCTTCCTGGGCTAATTCATAACCAAGTTTTCCAATTGTTTTTTGTGCACAAGGAGATAGAAATAAAAAATCCCTACCCAACGCATCAAGATTACAGTTAGCTATCAATGAATCTTGAGTATCAATTGTGACGCTTAGTCCCGCTGGCAGGATTAAACTTTTGCAGTCAATCGGGTTTGCCATGTTTTTGGTGATAAATGAAAAGGGCTGGTCTAACGAGACCGTTAGTGTTGCAGCACCTTGAGACAGGTCTAATGGTTCTTCAAACCTTCCAATATAGAGTGTTCGTTTCTGCCATAAATAAAGTTGAGCAGCATAACTTAAGTTTGAATTTTGTGAGTTAAGCATATGATTCTACCTAATAATTCACAGTTTCATTTTTTTGTCAGCTAACTGATCCAAAGTAGCAAGGCGTCGTTGCTCTGTTGAGCTGAATAATGTGTTTTGTACAGTATAGATCTCGTTTGCCTTATCTGTATCAGAAAGCCCTTCGTTTATTAAAATACTTTGTCTTTGTTGGCGGTACTGTTCAAAGCGAGAATCCCATTCAGCTTTCTTTTTGTCTGCTACAGCAAATCGTTCTGCTGCATCATAGCCATAAACTTCGGAGCGCATTTGGAAAATTTGTTCGTCGCTCGCGCCTGCACTTTTTGCAGTTTGAATATTTGTTTTCAGCATTTCCCTGTTGTGATCTGCTTGTTTAGCCGCTTGCTCTTGTTTGGGGAGAAGTTGTTCTGCGGCTATAAATTGAGCGGCTCTTTCTTCATCGGTTAAGTCGGGGTTTTTACGGATTTCCAATAAACTGGCGGTATAGTTGTCTTCTTTATCTTCATCAGCAAAAAATGCATCGTAAATTTCAGGGCTTAGATTGTTCATACGTGCTTCGCGACGATATTGAAACATGGTTAAGTAGTCACTGCTTTGCCCGGAAAGTTTCACGTTCTCGGCCAGGTTTTTTTCAAGTTCAATTAAGGCTTCTTTATAACCGATATACTGCGCTACGACATCTAATGCTTCTGATCGAGCGGGTTCGTCAAGCTGTTGTGCTAGAAACTCCTCAATACGTGTAATAATATTTTCAATTGATTCTTCGCCAGTAGCAGATAGAAAATACTCAATAACAGATTTTATTGATGAGGTCACAATTAAGTGTCCCTCGGAATCAAGTTTAAAGGCGGCTGGAATACGTGTGCCTCTTAACGAGTTAGGTAAGGGGCCAAGAGTAGATTTATAGTTTTCATAAGTAACCTCTGAAACGAGTAATCTTGGCTCGTTAATCAGGCGTTCGGGTGTAATGGATCTATGTTCTGGCTCGTGATTCTCTAATTGAAGGGCTGGCGCTAAGCTGTGGTGAGCTTGGTTTGTTGGTGTAGTGTTTACGTCTTGTGTGTTTGAAAAATATGCAAGTAGTAGTGCGCATAAGCTTGCAAGGCTAAAAATACTAAGCGTTTTTTTCGTGAACATATTAATACCAGAAAAAAGTAAATTATTATTGTTTGTATTCTCAGATAAGGCTGTAGAGCCAATAATCTCTTTTCCACTCTATTAGAAAAATCGTTCGAATGGTTTATTTATCTTTTTGATTAGTGACGTAGTCTGCGAAGTTCATGATTAAAACGAAAGATCATCAAAACGTACAAGTGTTAACTGTTTGGTTTCTATTACTTTGAATGTGTTGAATATAATTCAATCACGATAACTCACTACAAAAATAATAGGACATCATCATGATTAATACTAAAACACTATTCAGTGCCGCAGGCACGCTGGCTTTATCTATCAGCGCAATGTCTGTGAGTACTGTGATTCAAGCTAGCCCGCACTCAAATTATGTACCTTATCAGGAAGCTCCTGTAGCACCAGTTAACAACTGTAAGTGGTATCAGGCTGTGTGCAAAACTAAATATGGCATCGATTATGCTGCCTATTTAATAGATAAAGCGCAGGTTAATGCAACTAACCATGAGAACCGTTATAACACCCAGTATCCAATTGTCTTGGTTCATGGCGTTTCAGGTTTTGATAAAATATTGGGTGCGATTGAGTACTTTCAGGGTATTCCTTCTGCACTTCGCGATGGAAATGCTGTCGTGTATACACCTAACGTTACGGCTTGGGATGATGCCTCTTCACGAGGTGAGCAGCTCTTAGATTATATTGAAAATACGGTTTTACCTGAAACGGGTGCATCTAAAGTTCATTTAGTTGGTCATAGTTTAGGTTCACCAACTTCGCGTTATGTTGCGGGTGTTAGCCCTGAAATAGTGTCTTCTGTAACCTCAGTTAATGGTATTAACTATGGTTCTGGTTTTGCTGACTGGGGTGTTGAGAACATTATTGGCGGGCCATTAGAAGGAATTGGTGAAGATCTTATTAATCTGACTGGTAATGTATTGGATGCGTTAGCGGGTAACCCTGAATATGCCAATGATGCACTCACTTCTATCTTGTTTATGTCATCCGAAGGTGCGTTAGCGTTTAGTGAAGAGTTTCCTGATGGCGAGCCTACAACTTATTGTGGTAATGGGGCTAACCTAGTTAATGGGATTCATTACTATTCATGGGGAAGTACCGGTACGTTTACGAATGCACTTGATGTGAGTGATCCATTGATGGCATTGTTTGATACGCTAGGATATTACAACGGTGAAGCAAGTGATGGCTTAGTGGCTAAATGCTCTCAGCATTGGGGTGAAAATATTCGGGATGATTATTGGATGAACCACCTGGATGCAACCAACATGTTGTTTGGGCTACATAATTTATTAGAAACAAATCCTAAAACGCTTTATAAAAATCATGCTGACCGTTTTAGAGGAATGGGTTTATAAGTTTCATTTAAGGGAATAACTTAAAGTACTGTTTACCAGCCACTGTTTGATTTTGTTTATAAACCAAATTATTTATAAATATAATCAAGCAGTGGTTTTTTTTATGGTATTAAATCTGTCTTGAATATTTAAAGAGCTAGAGCGGGTCTGAGTGGAGCTAGGTAAAATAACCTGCAGTTGATGTGTTTGTGAAAAAATACAGGTTGGCGTCATCCCTAGCATGGAGCGAAAAGTACGGTTGAAGTGGGGCGAGTCATTAAAACCTGCTTCAAATGCCGCTTCGGTGAGACTTTTTCCTTGACCTATCTTCAGTGCAGTCATGTATAAACGATGCCAGAGTCGGTAACGACGAAGTGGTAAGCCTGTTTGTTTTTTAAATAGCTGAATTAAGCGGGAGGGGGAGAGGTTAGCTTTCTCGGCTAATTCAGATAAAGAGGGGTTTTCATTTGCTGTGCCCTGAATGAAAGTAATGATTTCTTCAATGCGCGGATCAATTTCATGAACTGGGTTTTCATCTTCGTGATCATGGTTTTTGGTATTTAAAAATTGAACCAATGATTTGAGAATGCCATGAGCATCGAGTGGGGCTGAGCAAACATCCCAAAATGTCTCTATATGAGTCTGCTCATTATTCAAATGGTAGCTTACGTTATCGACATGCTTAAGCATTAGCTTTGATAGTCTGTGTAAGTCTTTACCCATCGCATCAAGGGTACAGTTTGCAATAATTGCACCTTGGGTATCAATAATAACTGACGTTCCTGCAGGCATTAGCAAACTGCGGCACTCTATGGGTGCTTGCATTTCATTTGTCATAAAACGAATCGGCTTATCTAGCCCGATCATTAAAGTCGCTGCGCCAGTCGAAATATCTATGGGTTCTTCCAGTGAGCCAATAAATAAGGTTCGTTGTTCCCACAAATAAAGTAGCGGGGTATAGGCATTCGTTGCCATACGATATCTCATTTAAGTATGGTTGTTTTTATAGTTTTATTAAATTTAAAATCCACTGTAGAGTAAAAGCTCTAAAAAGCCACGTATTAAATATTGGAAGGGTGAACTATGTTCAATTATTGGCGTGAGAAACCCCAAATTGTCAAATCGTACAATTTTGAAAGTCTTAGGTAGGATAGGTTTTGAGCAAGAGGTGTATTTCGAGCTAATAGCAGATAACTATTAAATATCTACGCCGTTTGTGGCGTTTAATTGGCGTAATTATGCTGCTGGATATTAAGCAAACATGTCATCGATATCTTCTTCAATGTCTTGATAATCCAGGTTGGTCATACCTAATGAGCTTAGAACTGACGCCTCTACAAATGGCCAATCACGACTATTACTAAAGCGCCTGAGTTTCTCTTGGATGTTGCAGGCCACTTTCAAACAAGAGTAAGTTAAACGAAACTCAGGCGTCACTTTATTTTTCAGTGCCATTACATCATGATGCTGGCTGATGACGTTGCAGGTGTCTTTGGGTAACCCCCAGGACGTGGCAATATAATAACCGATTACCGCATGATTTGTGTTGTATCGTTGATCTTCAATTTGAACAATACTTTGTTCATGGTTCATATCTGCTGCTTTAAGGGCATCGACATAATCGGAGTATTTTATTGCCATGGCAGGTAAGCCGCAATCATGGAATAAACCGACAATATGAAGGTTTTCGGGGGGGATGGATAGTTTGAGTTTTTTACCAATATAAGTCATGGCATTAGCAATCTCATTAGAACTATCCCAGAAACGTTCAAGCGATATGCATGAGTCGCCCTGCATGGATTCTTTTATTTTACTCGCCGCGATTAGGTTTAATACGCTATTGATGCCAAGTAAGACGGTTGCCTGAGTCACATCGGTGATGGTACGGGCCATGCCATAAAATGGTGAGTTTAAAGTTTTTAAAATGGAGGCCGACAAACCGACATCGGTGGCAATACACTTACCTACCTCTGATGGGTCAATATTGGGGTCTTTTGCAAGGTTTTGAACTTCTTCAAGGACCTCTGGTTTTGGAGGGATATTGAAGCCTTGAACAACATGCTCGATAATATTTTCATTTAATTTCATTATTTTTCCTGAAAAGTAGAGACATATTGATAGGGGGGAATAGAACTATTATCTTAGTTCACCAAGAGAAGAAATCAATTAAAGAAAAAGGTAGGATGTAAGAAGTTAGCACTATTATTGGGCTCGATGAAAGCAGGTTTGTATTAAAAATAAACAGCTTTAAACGTATATTGTTTTTTAATAAAGGAAATAACATGTCAATTTTATCTGGAAAAAAACCTTCTTATCTTGGTCATAAAGATGGACAGTTATCATCGTGCCCAAATAGTCCAAATTGTGTTTCAAGTCAGGCATTAGGAAAAGCGAATATTAGTCCTATTGCATTTAAGGGTGACGCGAACCAAGCTTGGCAAGCCTTAACAACTGTAGTTCAGGCTTATAAAGGGGCCAGTATGACTGAAGGCAATGAGCAATATATGCATTTTGAATGTCGAACACCATTATTAGGCTTTGTTGATGATGTTGAGTTTTATTTGGATGGTGAGAATAAAGCGATCCATGTTCGTTCTGCCTCACGCCTTGGATATTCTGATTTAGGTAAAAATCGTCAACGTGTTGAACAATTAAGAGCGTCATTTAATAAAAGATAGCTTCATTTCAGCACAGAGTAGTACCTACTTAAAATTCACCTTTTGATGAGGGTTTTAAGTAGGTACTGTCTGAATGACTTATGGTTGATCGTACTCGCCATCACGTGCCGCTTTGAGTATGGCATCAAAACGGCCCGAGTCTTGGAGTTTTTTAAGGCCTTTATTAAAAGCCTTAATCAGGCGTTCTGCGTTGGGTACCTGTTTAGAAATAATGACACTGTACTTGCGTGATTTTAAGGGTTTGGAATAAGGGACGATTTTTCCATCATACCCCATCTTATGTATAGATTTGAGTCCGACCTGTGTGTCTTCTAATACGGCATCTAATCTGCCTGCCGCTAATTTTTTGTAGTTCCCTTCCGGCTTTGATATTCGGCTAATCTTAACGTCACCTGCTTTTTCTGCATCTTCAATACCGTAAGCATAGCCGATGATACCGCCAAGCTTTTTTCCTTTCAGGTCACTTATGGTGTTCCAGAAAAAATCACTATCTTTTTGAATAAAAAATGCAGTTTCTAAATTAAGGACCGTGTCGGTGTAGAGAAAGTCTTTGGCGCGCTCTTCATTGTAGCCCCAGATAGCTGTTCCTTGATATGCGCCATTTTTTGCTTCTTCAAACCCGCGCTTCCACGGTAAAAACACCCACTTAACGTCAATGCCTTCTTCTTTATAAGCTTGAACAACAATGTCAGAAACATAACCTGCATTTTTCAATTTAGGTGACATATAAGGTGCCCATTCACCATTAGCGAAGGTAATGGTTTCGGCACTGAGTAGGGTGCTGAGAGAAAGGGCTAAGCTGGTAACGCCCATTTTAATTAGGCTTTTTAAATTCATAAGAGCGTCCTGATTTATCTGTGCAAATGGGAAAAATTAATCAGTTCAAAATATATGCAATACTTTATTGAGTTTAGGAAAGAAAAAATATAAATCAAACGGATTTATTGGCAGGAATTACCCAGCATTACTTTAGTCTCACTCAGATCATGCCAACGCGTTTTCTAAGAAGTATTAAACCATCGTTTAAAACTGTCGTGAAATTGTATACTTGTTGGGAGGGGGGATTATTTCAAAAGTGCGCGAATTCTTTGTTTTCCTAAGATATAAAATATTGTGGCAAAGCTAGCTTTGCCACGAAGTAACTAATATGTTCAATTTTTATGAGACTTGGTGCATATGAACATCCTGTTGAGGAAAAGGAATTGAAACACCTTTTGCATCAAATTCTTTCTTCACGTTTTC
>ENA-OSET01001260-OSET01001260.1-sediment-metagenome-genome-assembly--contig:-NODE-1260-length-26472-cov-3.160599_pt1 | contig 26472 bp, 26 predicted proteins | sample MGYA00237882_ERZ534229 | MGnify/ENA primary metagenome ERZ534229 (study PRJEB26408, sample SAMN06266212) | sediment metagenome | isolation source: Hudson Canyon methane seep mesocosm | place... | reverse complement strand
CGGTGTTGTCATGGGGATGAAGGCAATGTTAGCCATATTGATTCCAAAGGCACAGGTAAGGGTGTTCTGCTTGTTCATCGTATTCATTAAGGTGATATCTGTCCCTGCTGTAATCATAGTTCTAATGTATGTGGTAGGCGACGTGATTGCCTTGCAGAGTATGGATAATAGCAGTGGAGTAAACTATGTTAGCCATGTCGTGGGGGCGGCTACTGGAGCTGCTTACGCGCTAGCAATACTGGCTATTAAGCCGCGTTTCATACAGGTGTTAGCCGACAGGATGAATGCTAGTGCTCAATTGACGTTCAGTCATAAGCAGAGGTCATTTGATAGTCTGAAATGATTTATATATTAATGGAGAGGTCGAATGAAGAGTGTTACCGAATTATGGACTTCCCAGACTTTACTAGACACCGAATAGCGTTAAAATCTAACTCTATGAGAGGTGTTTATGAAGGGAAAGCGATACACGGACGAGTTCAAACAGGAAGCGGTCAAACAGGTCTCTGAGCGAGGCTATTCGGTAGCTGATGTTGCGCAAAGACTTGGTACAACCACCCACAGCCTTTATGCCTGGATGAAGAAGTACGGCGAAGCGAGCCCCCGCCAAGCCGACAAGACGGACCTCGAAGCTGAGAATGCGCGACTCAAGGCTGATTTACGGCGAATGACTGAGGAGCGAGATATTCTAAAAAAGGCCGCCGCGTACTTTGCCAGAGACCACGAGTAAAGTACGCCTTCATTCGGGATCATCGCCATGAATTTTCTATTCAAGCCATGTGCCGCATTTTTAAAGTACATCGAAGTGGCTTTTATGCGTGGCGGGATAAGCCACTGTCAAATCACGCGGTTGAAGATCAGCGATTGCTAAAACGAATCAAGGAATTCTATATTACCAGCGGCGGCACCTACGGTAGCCCTTGGATTCATCGTGATCTTCTTGATGCGGGTGAAGTGTGCAGTGTTCATCGTGTTGCCCGGATTATGCGAGAAAATAAGCTCAAAGCTCAGATAGGCTATAAACGCCGTTATATCAAAGGTGGTAAGTTAGGCCGTATCGCTGACAATGTTTTGAATAGAGAATTTAGCCCATGTAGACCGAATCAGGCCTGGGTAAGTGACATCACTTACGTCCGCACGCACGAAGGTTTTTTGTATGTTGCTACCGTCCTTGATTTATTCTCGCGCCGCATAATTGGCTGGTCGATGGACAAGAATATTGATCGGCACTTAGTCATTCGTGCGCTGATGATGGCGGTGTGGCAACGACAACCGAAGGCCACAGTGTTGGTTCATAGCGACCAAGGTAGCCAATATGGAAGCGCTGATTATCTCTCGTTTTTAAAAGCTAACAATTTGAAGCCCTCTATGAGTCGCCGAGGGAATTGTCATGACAACGCCGTAGCTGAGAGCTTCTTTGCGACATTCAAAAAGCGGGTGACACAACGCAAGATATACTCAACCCGCGATGATGCCAAGACAGAGATATTTAATTTTATCGAGATGTTTTACAATCCGGTAAAACGACATAGTCACACCGGAGGCGTTTCTCCAGTGCAGTTTGAAAAAGACTATTTTTCTAGGCTAGAAAGTGTCCAGTAAAGCCTGGGAAGTCCAAACTTATTTTGAAATTAACCCGATCCAGTCGCTACCGATCCAAGTACCGTTAAGCACCTTGTCACATATGCACAGGTATTTTGAGTTGGTAGAGGTTGAGTTTGGACAAATAAGATGAATGTGGCTGGGGAAAAATTTGAAATTAGGGGCTCTGGTGAACCCCTAACAAGTAGATACTAGCTAGCCTTCTTGCGGCGAGTATAACCAAGCCCTGCAATGCCTAAAGCTAGTAATGCTAGAGATGATGGCTCTGGTACCGATACGGAAGGCTCGGTAAATGTTGTGGAAGATGTTTGTGTCCATCTAGCGTAGACAGAAAGTTCATCGGTTAAGTCATTCCCTACGCCGAAGTTGGAGCTACTACCTGAAACGTTGTTAAAAGCTGCGAAGTTATTTGCACCAATCGCAGTAACGTTAAACTGACTAGCGGTATATTCTGTATACATTACGCAGGCTAGGTTATTTGAGCAGCCCACCCCCAACGAAGGGTCACTATCGTGGCTTGCAGTCAACTGGTCCAGCAGGGCTTGTGATGCTGCAGTGGCATCGACCAAGGTGGTGAAAGCAAAGGCTGTAGTGCCGTCACATGTTGAATACCATGTTGTACAATCTTCATCGCTGAAGACGACGTCATATTGTTCAGTCCCAACTGTTATTCCAGAATAGCCAGTAACCTCTCCACCAATATTGGTAATTACCCCGGCGTTTGCCAGCAGGGAAAACGCAGCTGCCAATATACAAACACAGAAACGAGCCAATTTAGTTTTAATGCAAGACTTGATATCCATAGTAATTCCTTAGTTGTTGATCGCCATAAATTTATTAAATTCAAAATTTAAAGTATTTTCACAGTCCTAAGTCTTTTTCGTTCTATGGGGTATTCCCGTTTATTATATCCCCAGAAAGGCAATTTACGCGCCAATTTCAAAAACTGCTTAATATTCAGGTGGTTGAATTTTGTGCAGAAACAAACGTCGATTTTTTGTTGTGAGATTGTAAATTTTATCGACAGAAATATTTATAAAAGCAGAGGTTTTTTAAAACTTATAGCACTAGCGTTTATCAAAAGTTGATTTTTAAGTTATTGGAAAATTTAAAATTTAGATGGTTTTTGCTTTTTCGGGTTTTCATTAGCGAATTCTCATAAGTTATTCCTTTTAGAATTCTGCATCTAGTTCAAAAAATTATATGTTAAACGTTGATCTCGACATCAATGGATCTTTGTACTGTTGGTGAGGTGAGGTGAGGCATCTAGAGGTGCAATTATAATTCACGCAAGTGCAATATTGCTTTGAAAGCTACAGAAAAAGACAGAGTTTTGTAAAAAGTAGTTTTACTTTAAAGGTGATTTTAAGTGATCAATGCTTATTGCACATAATCCTGTAGAGGAATACGCACCCAGAATTCACTCCCTTGTCCCAATTCGCTAACCACCTCAATGCTGCCGCCTTGCATGTTTACCAGGCGTTGAACAATAAACAAACCAATACCAGTGCCACTAGACGTCCGTGCGACAGATGTGTCTACCTGGGAAAACTGGTGAAAGATTTTTTCGTGATTCTCATGACTAATGCCGATTCCCGTGTCGACGATACAAATCTCCAAGCACCGACCCGGGTGTTTGTCCTCAGTGATTCCGGCCCTGATATCAATCGTTCCAGACTCCGTGTATTTAATTGCATTACCCAAGAGGTTTACGAATATCTTTTCTAATTTTTTCTGATCGGTTATTACTTCAAGGTTGGAATCAATGTCAACTCGAACATCATTCCTGCGCTCCAGAGCCTGATTGGACAGCTGGTTCACAACCTTCGAACACACGCTGTCCACATTTACTGGAGTGGGGTGCAAGGCTATATCCGAGGACTTTAGTTTTGCGAGGTCAAGTATATCTTCAACCATGGTCAGCAAGTGCTGCCCATTATCGTGAATCGCAGCCAGTGCTTTTGATTCACGCTCAGAGGCCTGTGCTTCCATTCTTCGCTCTAGAAGATTGGAAAAACCAATGATGGAATTTAGCGGGGTCTTCAATTCATGGGACATAATGGCATAAAATTCTTCCTTAGCCTGGGTGGCCACCATCACTTGGTGTTCCGCCATTAAGGCGATAACTTTCGCCTCCAGTCCTTCAACCAATATGGCCAGGGTGTCTCGCAGGCTCCCGCGCCGTTCATCATCGTCGGTCATGTTGGTCACTAGAAGGGAAACGTGTTCGAAGCTCAGCAAAATCCTGGAGCCGGATTCAACAATGCGACCGCCGTCGCGGTTGCTAAGAATGAATTCATTATCGAGTTCTTTTTGTTCGGGAGTGTTGCTGACAAACAGATTGCCTGAGTCTGTAAGTAACAATACGCTGGAGTCAAACCCTTGCTGCTCAAGTTGTTCGATCAGGGCTTCAGCGAGTTCATCAAAATCGGCGATAGTAAAGCTTTGTCGTAGAAAGCCAACAATCAAACCTAAGTCACTGCTGTTTTGCATCACGGTATGTATCATGGATTGGCTCATTTGGAGCTCTTGTTCCAAGGCTTCTACCGTATTCTTATCGCTCATCAAATTGGTCCATCAATTCATACCCGAAAACGAAGTATAGTCAGAAATACTTACTTTGCTATTTAACGATGGGCAGTGTGGATGGCAGCATCCACATATCAGGGGCGCAGCTAGTCAGAGCGAGCTTAAACATATTCCATTATGACGATTAACTCTAAGTGTTGGCGCTACCTTTGCTGTGGATCAATGAAATTGAGTAGAGTCTATGTTTTCATCAAAAGACCTATTGTTGCACAGCGGGTATTCAAAGATGGATATTCATATTGTTGAGGACAATACGAGTCAGCGAGTTTTATATTCAAAGGTTGCGCATTTAGCCGAGCTTAGCTCGGCCTCATTTAGCTGCCCCCAAGAATACCTCAGCAGTATGAGTCGAGAGGGTTATTGCAAACCAAAGGTCATTTTGAGCGATCTTGAAATGCCTGGAATGAACGGTTATGAGTTGATGCGTGCCGTTAGGAAGGTGAACCCCGAACAGCGGTTTATTATTATATCTGGAACCCCAGCTCTGGAAGGTGCCGAGCAGAGCGCTTGTTTGTATTTTTGCAAACCGGTAGCAGTTGCAGATTTACAGTCTTCGTTTGCCGCATTACTTCAGTGTGAAAATTCCGGTCCTTTTGCAAAGTGTATCTGTGGCAAATCTTGCATCCTGGACGATCGAGCTAAATTTGGTATCCGAGGCTGGCACTGCCCTCGGATGGGTCATTAATTTTCCAGTATTCCAGAATCGGAAAATCACGGCAGTACAGAATAAATAAACCCTGACTTATTGAGTGGATAAAGAGCTGAAATCTCTTAGCCCAAATGTCTCTCGCGCCTGCGAAGGAGATTGGATCTTTGCTCCCATGCCCTCCAGAATTGTTCTCGCTCGTTCAACCAGTTGCGCATTACTTGCCTTTACGCCGCGATCTAAATAAAGATTATCTTCCAAACCAACCCGTACATTCCCGCCGAGCAAAGCTGCCTGGGCCACCATAGGCATCTCCAGAGAGCCCGTGGCAAATCCGCTCCAATTTACATCGAGGGGTAAGTTGTCCACCATAGTTTGAAAATTCCGGGTAGTACCCTGTGCGCCATAGGCGATATTCAAACAGATTTGAAACAGTGGTGTGCCCTCTAACAAACCTTCTTCCAGAAGTTGTTTGGCGAGCCAGATATGACCCAGGTCAAACACCTCCAGTTCTGGCTTGACCCCAATTTTTTTCAGGCGAGCTGCACCGAGTCTTAACATGTCGGGCGTGGAAACGTAGACATAGTTCGCATTGGAGAAGTTAAATGAGCCGCAGTCGAGGGAGCAAATTTCCGGCAGCAGTTCTTCAACGTGGGCTTGTCGTTCAACTTGCCCGACACAATCCGTGCCGTTTTGAAAATCCAGCGGCGCCTCATCGGGCCCCAAAAACAGATCGCCACCCATTCCCGTTGTCAGGTTAATCACTACGTCTGTCTCACTACTGCGCACTCTGTCCACCACTTCCCGGTAGAGATTGAGGTCTCGGCTGGCACTCCCGGTTTTGGGGTCGCGCACATGTAGGTGTACTATCGCTGCACCGGCCTTTGCGGCATCAATCGCAGACTCTGCAATCTCTTTGGGGGTAACCGGTACGTGTGGTGATTTTTTTGAAGTGTCTGCACCGCCAGTGACTGCACAGGTGATAATAATGTCTCTATTCATAGTGAGGTGTATATAGCTTTCTCAAGCTGGCCTTTTATTGGGAGAAGGGAGAAGGGAGTGCTTCAAGCCTACACGACAACGCTCGAAATGTCATTGTGGCTTCAGATATGGCCGTGATGCTAACTAATCCTTTATATTACTACTTGAGCGAGCTATCTTTCCTTTTAGAGAAAGATTCTAAGGGTTAGGAGAGGCGATAATGCTGGTTATGGAGTATGAAGGCAGTGTATAAAACTGAGTTGAGGAGTGCAGTCAGCTAAATGGAGAAGTGTAGATCGCTACTGCTTTGTTTGTTGAGTGTAATGTGTTGCGGCCTCGCAAGCGCGGCGCCCTCATCCGTGTTTGCCACGAGTTCTATCAAACCGTGGGGTTACCTCAATGACCAGGGCGATATGGATGGGCTTTTGGTTGAGTTTACCGAAGCGCTTCACAAAAATTCAGATATCAAATACGAAAATAATATTCGCCCTTATCCCCGAGTAATCCATTCCTTAAAGGCGGGGCGCATTAATTTTGCTGTACTGATCGACAGCCCCGAATTAGGTCCCAAATTGATCAAGGTCAGTCATTTGTTAATGGCAGATGTTGTACTGGTTGGAGGGAAAAACAGCGCTAGAATTGACTCTCTTGAAGCCTTGAGCGGAGAGCGCGTGGGTTACATTCGGGGGTCAAAGTATGGGGCGGCCTTTGACACTGCTTATAATTTTTCTAAATACCCGGTTAACTCAATGAACCAGGGGCTTGCCATGTTACTGGCTGGTCATTTGGATGCGCTGGCAAGCTTAGACCACACGCTTTACTTTACCATGGCCGAAATGTCAGTTGAGCCTAGTGAGCTGCGTTTTTTGATGAAATTAGGCGAGGTCTCTGCGAGTTTGTACATGTCTGCGCTCTCCCCAAGGGACAAGATCTTTCAGCGCTATGTCAATGAGATTGAACGTATGAGGAAAGACGGCGCGCTGAGTCGCATTTTCAGGCTACCTGAGATTGATTTTACCTCTAGTCAGGCTTCTCCTCCCGTTCAATGATGCGCTTACTCTCCTGATGCCCTACTTTCGCAACATGTCCGTAGTTGCGACGTTTGGGTTTGTGATAGTGATATTCACTGCACAGCCCCTGTTCGGCTGCTTTTCTTTGGCAGTTGTGCCCGCCAGAATTATCGGTTTTACCTTCGTGTGAACTCGCATTGACGCTCAAACCGAGAGAAATGATGGCAAGCAGAACAGTGATTTTCATGGAAAGCCTTTTAGTTTTTATAGGAATAGACCTGAAGCACGCAGTATGAGTGCGCTTCATGATGTTGGCAATGATTCGGGGGCTCTGGAGCGATAATGGCCTAAAAGCCCAAGCGCTTAGACTTTAAGGCAATTAAACGAAGTATATTGGCAGGGCTGTGGCCACCTGAGGTTTGATGGAAAGGTGTCTGCGGGCTATGGTGATACTAGGAACGCCCATTATTAGCCCCCTTGGGGCCCCCGGATCATCCCATGAAGACACTCATTACACTGGCGCTGTTAGTGCTGGCCAGCAGCACCGTTGCGGAGAAGAGCACAAGCTATTTCTGTGTTGAGCGTGAGGCCGGAGGGTTAAAATACAGCGCGGGCGCCTGGCTGGGAACCGGTTTCAATACATCGGACAAGTGGCATGTGAAGAAAATTAAAGATAAGACCTGGGAGGTTATCAAGTTCGGTCAGGGGGAAACGTTTTTCTCCTGTAAAATGGACGAGTTTAAACAAGACCAATTGGCCTGTTTGGGGGTATATGGCAGTTTCAGGCTGGACTTTGAATCCTTGCGTTTTGTCGCCACCAATGACTTTGGCTTTGATGTTTCTATCAAGAAGCCCGGATCCCTTAGTGTGGGAACGGGAATCTGTAGTAAAAACTAATATTTCTTCGGCTTGATGGTACCGTAAATTGACCATTATTTAGCCGTTGTTGAGCATTTTCAGTGCTCGTGCCCCTCCTTTTTGTCAAAACGTGTTTCAGGCCTGTCTTATTCGCAGCTCTGGGATATAATCACGCCCTCAAGCCCAGAATTGGCCGCCGGCCGGGGCAATAAAACAGAGGAATGCATGAGTTATCAGGTACTTGCCCGCAAATGGCGCCCTCGAACCTTCCGGGAAATGGTGGGGCAAGAGCACGTTCTACAGGCACTCATTAACGCCCTGGATCACGACCGTCTACACCATGCCTACCTGTTTACGGGCACACGCGGTGTTGGTAAAACGACGATTGCCCGTATTTTAGCCAAGTGTTTGAATTGTGAGGCGGGTGTCAGTTCGGAGCCCTGTGGTCAATGTGCCTCATGTGTTGAAATTGCCGAGGGGCGATTTGTCGATTTGATTGAGGTGGATGCGGCCTCTCGTACCAAGGTAGAAGATACGCGCGAGCTATTGGAGAACGTGCAATATGCACCTACTCGAGGCCGCTACAAGGTTTACCTGATTGACGAAGTCCACATGCTTTCCGCACACAGTTTTAATGCCTTGCTGAAAACCTTGGAAGAACCGCCGCCCCACGTAAAGTTTTTGTTGGCGACAACAGACCCCCAGAAACTGCCGGTCACAATTCTGTCTCGCTGTCTTCAGTTCAATCTTAAAAATATGAATCCAGAGCGCATTGTTGAGCATCTGCAGTTTGTGCTGGAGCAGGAGTTGGTGCCTTTTGAGGACGCTGCCCTGTGGCATTTGGGGCGAGCCGCCGACGGCAGTATGCGCGACGCCATGAGCCTGACCGACCAAGCCATCGCCTTTGGTAGCGGCAAGGTCAATGAAGGTGAGGTGCGCACCATGTTGGGCACCATTGACCAGGTGTTTGTCTACGACATTGTCAAAGGACTCGCGGCGCTGAATGGCCAGATGGTACTTGCCGCCGTTTCTCGTTTGGCTGAGCAAGCACCCGATTATGCCGGTGCACTGGCTGAACTGTTGTCAATTTTACACCGAATTGCGATAGCGCAGGCGTTGCCAGCCGCGGTAGACAATAGTTTTGGTGATCGCGAACAAGTTCTTGAATTTGCTCAACAGATTCCTACGGAAGACTTGCAACTGTTTTACCAGACGGCCTTGCTGGGCCGTCGGGACCTGCCGCTGGCGCCGGATCCTCGCGGTGGTTTTGAAATGACATTATTGAGAATGTTGGCCTTTAAACCTCAAGGTGTGCTGGACGTGCCCAGCGCTGCGCTGAAATCTCCTGGCGCAGATAGTTCAGCACAGGTGTCGCCAACCGCACCAGCGCCGGCCGCTGAACCCGCATCGGTTCCCACCCCGCTTAATGCCGAGCCTGCTCCTGCAGTTCAGGCCCCTGTCGCTTCTGCGCCAGCTGAATCTTCCGGGGACAGTGCGCCTGTAAAAAAGTCTGAAGCCCAGGCCGGGGCCGAATCTGCCGCGCCGCCTTGGGCAACTGAAGAAACTGTCCAGACAGAAGCACCCGTAGTGCCAGAGAGCACTGCCGCAAATAAAGTTGAGCCCGAGGCAGAAACACAGAACGCTCCTGCAACCCCGACTGAAACGCCTTCAGAAACGACGGCTGCGATGGCGACCGCTGAATCCAGTTTGGAGGCGATTGCGGCCGAGGTAAACGCTCAGTCCACGCCTAAACCGGTGGCGCCACCTGCAAATCCGACTCCCTCAGCGCCCGCAGAGCCCGTGGTTCGAACCCGTGTGCCCGGAAAGTTTGAGGTTCTCAAAATTGCGCTGGAAGAGGCAAATACCGACACCTGGATGCATATCTATTTGGGGCTCGGTTGCGGCGGTGTTCTGCAGAGCACGGTGTCTAACTGTATATTGAAGCAGCGCGAAGGCAATCGGTTCGAATTTGTACTCGATGAACGCAATAGTACACTTTACGATGTTTCCCATCAGGCGCGACTGGGTGGTTTACTGGAGACCTATTTTCAGCAGAGTGTAGAGGTCAGCATTGTTGCAGGGACATTTAGCGAAGAAACGCCGGCTGGAACTTTGATGCGCTTAAAAGCGGAGCGTCAGGCAGAGGCCATTGATGCCATGAAAGGCGATTCAATTGTTCAGCAAATGATTGAAAAATTTTCGGCGGTTTTGCAAGAAGAAACCGTTACCCCCATAGATTGAATTATCAGTAAGCGTAGAGAGGTACAGCCATGAAAGGCCTAGGCGATTTAATGAAACAAGCCCAGGAAATGCAAGCCAACATGCAGAAAATGCAGGCAGACCTGGCCAATTCGGAAGTCACCGGAGAGTCGGGCGCAGGTTTGGTCAAGGTCACCATGACGGGCCGACACGATGTTAAAAATGTTGAAATAGACAGCGCCGTGATGAGCGAAGAAAAAGAAATGCTCGAAGACCTGTTGGCCGCAGCCGTGAACGATGCGGTGCGTAAAATCGAGATTCAGAATCGAGATCAACTCAGCAACCTTACCGGCGGAATGCAAATGCCGGAAGGTTTCAAAATGCCTTTTTAGGAATAGTTATACGTGTTTAGTCCCCTGATCGATGATTTGATGAGCTCGCTGTGCTGTCTTCCCGGTGTTGGCCCAAAATCAGCCCAGCGCATGGCCTTGCATTTGCTGGAAAGAGACCGCGAAGGCGCGGCCAAACTGGCAACACACTTGCACGCCGCTGTGGAAGGTGTGGGGCGTTGCCGGCGCTGTCGAACGCTGACCGAAGAGGATATTTGTGCTACCTGCAATAATTCACGTCGTGAAAATGATGTCTTGTGTGTTGTTGAGACGCCCGCTGATATTCTGGCGATTGAACAGGCCGGCACCTATCAGGGGAAGTATTTTGTATTAATGGGGCATTTGTCTCCCATTGACGGTATTGGCCCAGAGGATATCGGCATTGATGCGCTGATGACGTTGCTGGAGCTTGAGACGATCACAGAAATTATTTTGGCCACCAACCCTACCGTAGAGGGGGAGGCCACTGCTCACTTTATCGGTGAAAAAGCCAAAGCGCTCGGTGTGAAGGTGTCTCGTATTGCCCACGGTGTGCCCCTGGGTGGCGAGCTGGAATACATTGATGGCGGAACATTGGCCCTGGCCTTCGCCAGTCGACGGACGCTCTAATGACCATTATCAACAGTTTTGATTTTTCTGAGAAAACGACACGATCCCTCGAGGCGATAAACCTGAGCGCGGAGCCCATCTGGATCGACGACGATGCCAGTCTGGCAGATCTGTGCACACGCTGGTCACAGCAGGCGGCCATTGCGGTCGATACCGAGTTCATGCGCAGCCACACCTTTTACCCCCATGCGGGTTTGATTCAGGTGGGTGACGGGCGTGCCTGTTATTTGATTGACCCTCTTGCTATCAAAGATTTTGCGCCTTTTGCTACCTTGATGAGCGATGAGCGCGTGACCAAAATTCTGCATTCCAGTTCTGAAGATTTAGAGGTGTTCCGTTTTTTATTGGGTGTGATTCCCTCGCCGCTGTTCGATACTCAGGTCGCGGCCGCGTTTGCAGGGTTTGGTTTCTCGATAGGTTATGCCGGATTGGTAAATGCCACCCTGTCTATTGAATTAAGCAAAGGTGAAACTCGGTCTGACTGGATGCAGCGTCCCCTCAGTCAGTCTCAGTTGCACTACGCTGCCCTTGATGTGGCTTATATGCCAGTCATTTACGGCAAGCTCGTACAAATACTCCGGGATCACGGGCGACTCACCTGGGTGCAGGATGACTGCGCCGATCTGGTTCGCCAGGCAAAGGTTGGCAGCGATGGTTCAGATCATTGGACCAAAGTGAAGTCAGCCTGGAAATTAAGCCGGCAGGAGTTGGCGATTCTGAAGCAGCTGAGCGATTGGCGTGAACAAGAAGCCAGAGACCGGGATATTCCTCGCAATCGCATTATGAAAGATGCCACCCTTTTTGAGCTCGCCCAGCGTAAACCCGAGCGAACCCATCAATTATCCCGTTTTGAAGGCATGCCTCCACGCACCCAGCGCACTGATGGTGAAACGATTCTGGAAATTATTGAAATAGCGCGTGCCAGTGACGAAAGTTTGTTCCCCACAAGCTTGCCAGCTCCACTGGTGCCCGCACAAAACGCCTACATGAAAGTCTTTAAACACAGGATGAGGGAGATCGCAGAAACCCTTGACCTACCCCCCGAAGTCTTGGTTCGTAAAAAAGAATATGAAGCCTTTGTTCGCTCTGGCATGGCGGGCAAGTGGGAATTGCCGCAGCGTTTATTGGGGTGGCGTAAACAGGTAGTGGGCGAAGCGTTGCTGTCAGAAGCAGAGAATTTATAGCGGGATAAGCCCGAGTAGAAAGGTTTGAAGTATCATGAAAGTCATTTGTGACGTTTATAAAAGTGAAGTGGAAGCGGACATGTATTTGTATGTCAGCAAGGCCGACGGACTGAGCAGAGTGCCAGAGGCTCTGTTGGATCGCTTTGGAAAACCAAAACAAGCTATTACACTGGTATTGCAGGCGGGTAGAAAGCTGGCTCGTACGACGGCGGAGAAGGTGATGTCCGAGTTGGAAGAAAAAGGTTTTTACCTGCAGATGCCCCTGCCAAAAGACAGTTATATGAGTGAGATCCATGCCAAGAATTCCAAAATGTAGATGGCTTCCATGAACACAAGCGAACGGTTCTGGGAACATAAATCCCTGTCGGAAATGAACAAAGAAGAGTGGGAAAGTCTGTGTGACGGCTGTGCTAAATGCTGCCTGCACAAACTGGAAGACGAAGACGACGGAGAGGTTTATTACACCAAAGTGGTCTGTCGCTACATGGATATGGATACCTGCCGATGTACTGAGTATGAAGATCGCAATACCTTGGTGCCTGAATGTGTTTGGCTTCAGCCTGAGGACGTGGCGGAATTTCACTGGTTGCCGCTGACCTGTGCCTATCGATTAATTGCGGAAGGACAGCCACTTCAGTGGTGGCACCCCCTGGTCTCCGGGGACCCCAATACAGTGCACGAATCCGGGATATCGGTGAAAGGCCGTGTACTGTCGGAAAATCATGTACACCCGGACGGTATGGAAGAACATATCGTTAAGTGGGTGGAATAAGCCCTGAGTGGCTTGAATAGGGAGTGAAGAACAAAAGCAATGTCTAGTTCAGATTACGTAACGGCCTGGTTACTTTATTTGCTTGCCAGTGCGGGTTTAACCTATGCCGTGGTGTTGGCTGCAAAACACTATTCACTGAAAGAGTCGGGGCGCCTGCTGGCCCTGGTGGTCGCGGTTTTTCTCCTGACCCCCTATTATGCGGGGCTGGAGCAAACATTTTTGGCCCCAGCCTGGGTCATGGTGATCATGGAAGCCATTGAAAAAGGCGAACATACCGCCTGGCGTGCGGGTATGCCGCTGCTGATCAGTCTGTTGGTGGCTGTGGTTGCGGCAACCGGGTTTGAGTTTTGGCAGCGCCGCAGGGCCGGCGGGGCTGTTGCGATGTCCGCTGAAAATGCTATAAATGACCCCGAAAGTGGCGTTCAACCGCCAGATACGCTAAGTTCGAGCGATCATTAAACGAAAAAACACAAACAAAGAACAACAAGTAAGACAATAAGACAATAAATAAAGGGCAGGGAAATGGACAACTACATTGTTATTTTGGCGGGGGTAATGATGATTGCCGGCGTATTTGGCGGTCTGATTAATTTCTACCAAATGAATCAGGATGACAATGACTTCGCGGAACTGCCTCGCTACATCGTTATCGGCATTGGTGCGGGCTTTTTAGTGCCCCTGGTGCTGCACTTGTTGAAAAGCGATTTGATTCTGGAAATTCAGGGTGACCCCTTCCGCCTGCTGATTTACACCGGCATCTGCCTGTTTGCTTCTATTGCCTCTCGAATTGTCATTACCAGTGTGTCCGATCGCCTGATGAACGAAGCGGCCTTCACCCGCTCTCAATTGGCCAATTTACAACACGAGTTGCGCCAGTTGCAGGAAGAGTTATTGCCCCTGATCGAGACAGAAACTGAGCAAGATCACGGGGGAGAGGATGCGAGTGCTGCGCTCGAAAACGAGGAAGCACTGGATGTCAGCTCAAGTAAGGTTTTGAAAGCGCTCAGCTGTGGCCGGCACATCTTCCGTTCAAAGGAGGGTTTGTGCCGAGAGGCAGAGTGTGATGAAAACACAATGCTGCAAACCTTAAACGTCCTGGTTGGGCGTAATTTGGCTGGGAAAATAAATGGTAGCAAAGGAGTGCGTTGGTATTTAACACAGCGCGGACGACTGGCAACAGACCAGATACTGTAATATTGACCAAACACTGGGAAGGGTAACAATACGCCTATGAAAATAGTGCCTGGTATCTACAGCAAGATTCAGCGACAAGCGATTTTTCTTTTCATGGTGTTGGGGCTTGGCCTGGCACCTTCAGCACTGTCTCAGCAGGCGGCGATAGATGAAGCCGCGATAGAAAATCTGCCACCGGATATTCGTCTGTTAATTGATATCTCCGGCAGCATGAAGCGCAACGACCCCAATAACCTGCGTCGACCCGCGCTGGAGCTTTTGGTACAGCTGTTGCCCGAAGACAGCAAGGCCGGCGTCTGGACCTTTGGCAAAAACATCAATATGTTGATTCCCCACCGGCCGGTCACCGACAGCTGGCGGGTGAATGCGCGGGCTCAGATCAATAAAGTAAATTCCGTTGGCCTTTACACCAATATAGGAGAGGCACTGGAAAAATCGGCCTACGATCTGGATCGTGCTAACCCCGCCTATAAAACCAGCATCATTCTGCTCACTGACGGCCTGGTCGATATCTCTAAAGACCCTGCGGTCAATGAAAAAGAATGGCAACGAATTGCCAATAAAATTCTGCCCGACTATCAAAACGCCAACTATAAGATTCACACCATTGCTCTGTCAGATAACGCAGACACAGAGTTGATGAATAAATTGGCGCTGGCAACCGATGGCATGGTGGCCGTGGCCAATACGGCCGATGAGCTGATGAAAATCTTTTTGCAGGTCTTTGATCAGGCGGCACCTGCCGAACAATTGCCGCTGGAGTCGAATCGTTTTGTTGTGGATTCCAGTGTCGAGGAATTCACGGCTCTGATTTTTCGTCAGCCAGGCAGTGCAGAAACCGTCTTGCGCAGCCCTGATAAAAGCGAATACAGCCTGGTAAAAGAAGATGCTGACGTAAACTGGTATCGCACAGATAATTACGACTTGATTACCGTTCAGCGCCCTTTAGAAGGAGAGTGGATCGTAAAAGCCGACGTTGCACCCGACAGCCGGGTAACCATTGTCAGCGATATGAATTTGCTGGTTAAACCCTTAAAAAGCAATCTGTTTGTTGAAGAGTCCCTGCCTCTATCGATGCTTCTGAGGGAAGAGGGCAAAACCATTACTCGCGGGGAATTCCTGGGTTTATTGGATATCGGAGCCACCGTCACTCGAACTGAAGACGGTGAAAGTTGGCATCAGAGTTTATCGGAAGGTTTACCACCGGGCGACGGCATTTATAACACCAGCCTGGATATGTTTCAGGAAGAGGGGCACTACGAACTTAAGTTGCTGGTTGATGGCAAAAGTTTTGTCCGGGAATTCAATCACAGTCTGGCTGTGCGAAAAGCCTTTGATGTCAGCCTGGACAAGGATTTTGTGGATGGCAGTGCCCGCTACACTGTGAGCGTGAGTGCCTTTGACCAGAGTCTCAATTTCAGTAAAACGCGTGTGGTCGCGCGGGTTAAAAACCCTCTGGGTCGCAGTACCATTCAGCCCTTTACGCGCACTCCACAAGACAACTGGCAGCTCGAGCTAATGCCTGACGTGGAAGGGGTTTATAAACTTAATATTCGTATCAGTGCGGTCGACAAACAAGGAGATCGATACGAGGATCTTCCGGATATCCTGACCTTTAGTTATCCCGATGGCGACGATCCATTTGCTGCCTCCGCTGAACCCGTCATCGAAACGCCCGAACCGGAACCCGAACAGGAACCCCTTAAAGAGGAACCTGAAGCTGAACCGGTTGAGCAAGAGCCCGAGGAAGAAGAACCTGCGGCAGAGCCTGAAGCCGAAGACAGTAGCTGGGTTCTGTACACCGGACTTGGTGTGGGCAACCTGGTCATTATTCTGCTGGCCTTCTTCGCTTACCGCACGATCATGGGCGGTAAAAAAGGCGATAGTCTAACCGACCTCGAAAAGTCGATGGACGACGCGATGGCGGACCTTGAAGAAGAGGACGCACCCGCAGCACCGGCAGCCGAGGCGGAGCTTGAACCCGCAATGGAAGAGGTCACCGAGATCATTGCGCCGGATTTAGCGCAAGAGCCTAAGCTTGAAATCGAGGAAGATGATTCGCTTGCCAACGACCTGATGAGTGAAAACCTGGATTTGTCCCAGGAGTCGGTGGTTGAAAATGAACTGGACGGCCTCGTGGATGAAGCACCCCCTGAGCCTGCTGAGGAACCCGTGCTTGAAATGCCTGACGACGATGATGACGATGATGTCGGCGCATTTTCACTGGATGATTTTGCCCCGGATAGTTTTGACGAAGATGAAGAAGAGGACAAATAAGCGGCCTCTGTGTCTCTGATGGACCTGCTATTCCAGCAACTTGACCCGCTGCAATTGCCTTTGGTCAATCGGTTTTATAAAGAGTGTCGCTACCCCGCCAAGGCCGGACGGGGAGAGAAGGTCTTCGTATTGAAGGCGGGCACCTCCATTGTGGCGGCGGTTCGCCTGAGTCCAAAAGCAGACAATACCCTTTTTCTACGCAGTATGTGTGTTGCGCCTGACAGTCGCCGCCTGGGGTACGGTGCTCGCTTATTGCAAGGGATAGAGCCTGTTTTAGCCCAGCAATCCAGTTACTGCTTTCCCTTTGAGCACCTACTGTCCTTCTATGAGCGAGCGCACTATCAGGTGCAAACCCCAGAGTCCGTCCCGTCGTTCATTCGTGACCCCTTCGAGAACTATCGCCGCCAAGGCAGGAACATCATCATTATGACTCGTGGGTCAATGCCTTAAAACAAAGTGATCTATGGCATTTGACCCGTCAGTCTCTGCATTTAAACAAGCGTATGATACACTCTTGCCCCTCGTAAAAAGCTTGTGATCCCGGAGTAAGACATGAAGTTCGAAGGTACTGAAAGATACGTTGCAACAGATGAACTGCGTATGGCCGTGAATGCGGCAGTTACCCTGCAGAGGCCCCTGTTAATCAAGGGTGAGCCCGGCACGGGAAAAACCATGCTGGCAGAGGAAGTGGCCAAAAGCATGGGCAAACGGTTGATTCAGTGGCACATCAAGTCCACAACCAAGGCACAACAGGGCCTGTATGAATATGATGCCGTATCCCGTCTGCGGGACTCTCAGTTGGGCGACGACCGTGTTCATGACATCAAGAACTACATTAAAAAAGGCAAGCTTTGGGAAGCCTTTGAATCGGATGAGCAGGTTGTATTGTTGATCGACGAAATCGACAAAGCCGACATTGAATTTCCGAATGACTTACTGGTTGAAATCGACAAAATGGAATTTTTTGTCTACGAAACCGGAGAGACAATAAAAGCGAAACACCGCCCCATTATTCTCATTACCAGCAACAACGAAAAAGAGCTGCCAGACGCCTTTTTGCGTCGTTGTTTCTTCCACTACATTAACTTCCCCGATCGTGAAACCATGATCAAAATCGTTGATGTGCATTACCCCGGTCTGAAACAGAGCCTGGTCGGTGAAGCGCTGGACATCTTTTTTGATGTGCGCAAAGTGCCGGGCCTGAAGAAGAAACCTTCAACGTCTGAATTGATCGACTGGCTCAAGCTGCTGCTGGCCGACGATATTCCTGAAGAGATTCTCCAAAATCGCGATGCCACCAAAGCTATTCCACCGCTCTATGGTGCGCTGCTTAAAAATGAGCAAGATGTTCACATGTTGGAACGCCTGGCCTTTATGGTGCGGCGCGAGGCCCGCTAGGGAGGTATGAACCATGCTGGTTAATTTCTTCTACGGCTTGCGAAATGCTTCCGTGCCCGTCACGATCAAAGAGCTGTTGGTGCTGCTTGAGGCCCTGCAGGCTCATTTGGCGTTTGGCAGTATCGACGATTTTTACGTGCTCTCCAGAACCCTGCTAATCAAAGATGAAAAACACTTTGATAAATTTGACCGGGCTTTTGGCGCCTATTTCAAAGGGCTTGAAAATGTTGAAGACATCATCGATGCCCTGATTCCCGACGACTGGATGCGTGCTGAATTTATGAAGCAGCTGACAGAGGAGGAAAAGGCGAAAATTGAATCCCTTGGCGGGCTCGACAAACTGATCGAAGAGTTTAAAAAACGATTGGAAGAGCAGCAAAAACGCCACCAGGGTGGCAACAAATGGATTGGCACCGGTGGCACGTCTCCCTTTGGCAATAGTGGCTACAACCCTGAAGGCATTCGGGTTGGGGGTGAAAGCAAGAATAAACGCGCCACTAAGGTCTGGGAAAAACGCCAATACAAAAATTTGGACGATACCGTAGAGCTGGGCACACGCAACATCAAAATGGCCCTGCGCAAACTGCGCAAGTTTGCCCGTCAGGGTGCCGAAGACGAACTGGATCTGGACGATACCATCCGTTCAACAGCGCGCAACGCCGGTTTGCTGGATATTAAAATGGTACCAGAGCGTCACAACGCGGTGAAAGTGTTGCTGTTTTTTGATGTGGGCGGATCGATGGACCCCTACGTCAAAATCTGTGAAGAGATTTTTTCGGCTTGCCGCACAGAGTTCAAGCACCTTGAGTATTTCTATTTCCATAATTTTATCTATGAAAATTTGTGGAAAGATAATTACCGCCGTACCCACGACACAACACTTCTATTGGATATTCTGCACAAATACACTGCGGACTATAAAGTGATATTTGTGGGTGATGCCTCCATGGCCCCCTACGAGATCAGTAGTCAATACGGCAGTGTTGAACACATGAATGAAGAGCCGGGTTACAAGTGGATGCAGCGCGTCACGGATACCTTTGACAAAGTTGTCTGGCTCAACCCCACGGCTGAGAAATACTGGCATTACACCCAGACCATTGAAGCCACTGAAAAACTGGTAGATGGGCACATGTACCCCTTGAGCCTGGATGGCCTGGACCGGGCGATCAAGTATTTAAGCAAATAGGCGCGATGCGGCGTAGAAGTTCGGTATAATGTCGGGCTTTTACTGCCGGAATGACACAGCCCCATGAGTGATACCACCCCATTGCCCGATAGCAAAGCCCTTCGGGCTGCCCTGGACGCACAGCTCGACCAGGTAATGTCCGGTGATGTTCACAAGTTTCGCAGGCGCCTGAATGACCTGCTAAAACTGCACAAGGCCGGCAAAGCATTTTCCAAACCCCTAAAAAAACTGGAGTCAGATCTGGCGCGGTCCGCGGCACGTGTTGAATCCCGCCGGGCGGCAGTACCCGAGATAGAGTTCCCCGAATCGCTGCCCATTGCCGACAAACACAGCGATATTGCAAAAGCCATTGATCAGCATCAGGTGGTGGTGCTTGCCGGTGAAACCGGTTCCGGTAAAACCACCCAGATCCCCAAAATCTGCCTGAGCCTGGGCCGCGGAGTGAAGGGTTTAATTGGGCATACTCAACCCCGGCGAATTGCTGCCAGAACCGTGGCGAGTCGCATTGCTGAAGAGTTAAATCGGCCCCTGGGAGACTCGGTGGGTTACCAGGTTCGCTTCACCGACCACTCCAACGACAATACCCACATCAAATTGATGACCGATGGTATTTTACTGGCTGAAATTCAGAATGATCCCTATTTAAACCGCTACGATACTCTGATTATTGACGAGGCCCACGAACGCAGTTTAAACATTGATTTCCTGCTGGGCTACCTGAAGACTTTGTTGCCCAAGCGGCCCGATCTAAAACTCATCATCACATCGGCGACCATCGACCTGGATCGTTTTTCCAAACATTTTGACAACGCCCCGATCATAGAAGTATCCGGGCGGACTTACCCCGTAGAACTACACTATCGCCCAATGGCGGAAGGTCAGGAAGATATCAATGATGCCATCGTGGATGCGGTGCTTGAAATTGATCAAATGGAGCGGGCCAACGCCGCAGTGGGCGGCGACATATTGGTATTTTTGAGTGGCGAGCGAGAGATCCGCGAGGTCGCTCAGGCACTGCGCGCAGCTAATCTGCCACATTTTGAAGTCTTGCCCCTGTATGCTCGCCTCGGTTTGGCAGAGCAGAATAAAGTGTTCCAGGCCCATAGAGGGCGCAGGGTTGTTCTGGCCACCAATGTGGCTGAAACCTCAATTACGGTACCGGGAATACGTTATGTAATTGACCCGGGCACAGCTCGAATCAGTCGCTACAGCTACCGCACCAAAGTACAGCGACTGCCCATCGAGGCCATTTCCCAGGCGAGTGCCAACCAGAGAATGGGGCGCTGTGGCCGAGTGAGTGACGGGGTGTGCATCAGGTTGTATGACGAAGAAGATTTCTTGCGTCGCCCGGAGTTCACCGATGCCGAGATTCTGCGCACTAATCTGGGCGCCGTTATTTTGCAGATGTTGCAATTGCGCATTGGCGATATTCGACGTTTTCCTTTTGTTGATGGCCCCGATAGCCGATTGATTAATGATGGCTACAAATTGCTTGAAGAGCTGCAAGCCGTTAACAAGTCCGGCCGCTTAACGAATCTGGGCAAGCAACTTTGCCGCTTACCGGTTGACCCTCGTCTGGGCCGCATCGTACTGGCTGCCAGTTCTCAGAATTGTTTGCGGGAAATACTGATTATTGTCAGTGCCATGTCGGTGCAAGACCCAAGAGAACGCCCGGCCGATAAACAACAGGCCGCCGATGTAAAACACAAACCCTTTAAAGACGAAAATTCGGACTTTTTGGCCTGGGTGAATCTCTGGGACCACGTTGAAGAGCAGCGACAGGAACTCAGCCAAAACCAGTTTAAGAAACAGTGCAAAAAAGACTTTTTATCCTGGATTCGATTGCGGGAATGGCGAGATATTCACCGCCAACTTCATTTGGCGCTTAAACCTTTGGGCCTGGTTGAAAATAATCAGGCGGCGGCCTACGAGCCAGTACATCGAGCGCTGGTTACCGGCCTGTTAGACTATCTAGGGTTTCGTGGCGACGACAAAGAATACACAGGGTCTCGCAATCGAAAATTTCACCTCTTCCCCGGTTCGTCCCAATTTAAAAAAGCACCCAAGTGGGTGCTGGTCGGGCAGCTGTTGGAAACCTCTCGTTTGTTTGGGCACAGTGTTGCCAAAATTGACCCGCTGTGGGCATTGAGTGCGGCTGAACACCTCGTTAAACGCCACCATTCCGAGCCACATTATGCGCCGCGAACCGGCCAGGTGATGGCCTGGGAAAAAATATCGTTATACGGTTTAGTGTTGGTTGAAAGGCAGCGAGTAAACTATAGCAATATTGATCCGAAGACCTGTCGTGAGGTGTTTATTCGGGCGGCATTGGTGGAAGGGGCCTATAAACCCAAGGGCAAACAGTTGCCCGCATTTTACAAACACAATCAAGAGTTGATTGAGAGCCTTCAAGCGCTTGAAGCAAAATCCAGACGCCGGGATATCATGGCTGACGAACAGGCGCTTTACACCTTTTATGACGAGCGTCTACCCGAGGCAATCACCAAGTTGGCCGACTTTGAACACTGGCGTAAGCAGAGTGAAGAGAAACAGGCGGATTTGTTGTTCATGACCCGTGAACATTTAATGCAGCACGATGCCAGTGCCATCACCGAGGCACAGTTTCCGAGTGAACTCGAGGTGTCGGGCATGGTGTTGCCACTGCATTATCATTTTGAGCCGGGCCATAAAGATGATGGCGTTAGTGTGCAGATGCCCGTTAATATTTTGCATCAGATATCAGGGGCTCGCCTGGAATGGCTGGTGCCGGGAATGCTTCGGGATAAATGCATTAGTTTGGTGAAGGGCTTACCCAAACAGTGGCGAAAGAACTTTGTGCCTGTGCCAGAATTTGTAGACAAAGCGCTTGCAGGGATGAAACCTGACAATGTTTCTCTGAGTGAATCCCTGGCACACCAACTTAAACGCCACACTGCGGTTGATGTGCATGGCAAGTGCTGGTCTCAAATTGCACTCGACGACTATTACAAAATTAATATTCAGGTTCTGGATGAAGGCGGTCGCCAAATTGATTCCGGGCGAGATCTCAATATTTTGAGAGAGCGTTATCGGGATCAAGTGCAGCAGAGCATCCAAACGGCGGGCAGCGATCTTGAGCGCAGTGGCATCACTGAGTGGAATTTTGGTGGCTTTGAGCAGACCGCGCAACTGGATCGTGGTGGCATCAGCGTGCGTGCTTTTCCCGCTCTGTTGGATGAGGGTGATAGCATCGCGCTGCGTTTGCTGGACAATGCTGCCGAGGCAAATTTTGTGAGCCGCCGGGGGCTTGCACGACTGGCTTATTTGCGATTGGCAAAAACCACAAGGTATCTGCGAAAGGAAGTATTAAAAGGCAAGGACATCGGTTTGTCTGTGGCCGGCATTGGCAATCGGGACACTGTTGCAGAAGACCTTATACTGGCGGCCATCTGCCAGCTCTGCGGTTTTGCTGAAACAATGCCTCGCACACAACAGGCATTTGAATCCTGTGTCGATGCGATTGAGGGAGAGCTCACCGGTCAAGCCCGAGAGCTCGAAAAACTGCTGCTGTCTACATTGGCAAGCCTTGTCCAGATTAAGAAACTGCTGAAAGTGAATAAAAGTGTATTCACATTGGCCTTTGCCATTGGCGATATTAATCAACAGCTGGAAGATCTGGTTTATCCCGGTTTTTTGTTCCTCACGCCTGTGCAATGGCTGCGTCAGTACCCGCGATATTTCAAAGCCATTCAAATCCGCTTGGAAAAAGCGCCGCTTCAGGTGCAGAAAGATAAAGTGCACATGGCAGAACTTGCACCGCACCGGGAAAGGCTGGAAAGCCTGCTTGAACGCGAGGGCTCACTCGCCTGGAATAATCCAGAAAGGGTGCATTACCGCTGGATACTGGAAGAGTTCAGAGTCAGCTTGTTTGCACAGAGTGTTAAAACCTTAATGCCGGTCTCTAGTAAACGTCTCAATAAGCAGTGGACACTGGCCGAAGAGGCCTGATCTCGCTACACTGAACACTAGGTTTTTGAACGTTGCCTTCAGGAAGAACATGCAAACGATTTGCTGGAATCAAACTCACCTCAACTACGAATTTCACTGTGTCAAAGCCACCGGCGGCATCCAGCTTGGATTGCATCGCCTATACCGCCAGCGCGGTAGTCATGAGAGGGGAAAAGAAGCTGTAACTGGTACCCCCGTACTAATGCTGGCGGACTTCATGGAAGACCAGAGTATTTTTTTCCCGGATATGGAGCACTCTAAGCCAGACACCCGCTTGGGGCTGGCACCGATGTTGGCGTCTGAAGGGTACGATGTTTTCATGTTGGACCTGCGTGGAAAGGGCCGCAGTTGGCCTGCCCTGAGTGGTGAGCAGAACTGGGGTTTACATCAGGCGATTATGGAAGATATTCCCAGTCACTTGACTGCCGTTGCGCGCTTGCGTCCGGGTTGCCCGCAGATCTGGATAGGCAAGGGGCTGGGCAGTGTATTGTTGACTTGTGCCTATGCAAGAATTGATGTTTTGCCTGCGCAAGTGCTGGGCATCGCGCATTTGGGGGCCGGGCGGCAATCGCTTCTGGCGAACATGGGCAAGGCAATTCGGGATCAGGTTTGGCGTCTATCACAGCAGCTATCGGGCCTGTTGTTTGGCCAAGTGAAAGGCGCTCTATTGGGGCCGGCTCAGGAAAGCCGTCAACTGGCGAAAGAGTGGCGGAACTGGCGTATGAACCCTGAGTGGCGAGACCCTTACGACGGCTTTAACTTTCGCCTGGCGCTCAAACAAAAAACACTGCCTTCCTGTCTGTATATGAACGTCAAAAGCAGTTCGGGGGCCGGTGACTTGATGGATTGTAAACACTGGTTAGAAGAATTGGGTGAGCACGATGCCATAGTCATGGCGATTAGCCGGGCCAGCGGGAATTTACACAATTACAGTGGACGAGAGTTGCTCACTCATAAAGATGCAATAGACGACCATTTGTTGAATTTGCACCACTGGCTGGTGCATATTTGCCGGGGTTCTCCCGAGTCAGAAAAAAAATTGGCCTAGGCCAGATTTTCTCGAAACTAATTATCCCCCCTTCGGTCATAGTTAGCACATCGCAGCAGGGCAGTGGGTTTGTCGGGCCGCGATGGCATTGAAGACATGGCTTTCAATGGCGCTATAAACGCGGTACTTTACATGGGCGATAATCAATCGCCACAAAAATCATAATATTGTTCTTGGAGAAAGACCTATGAGTAAGAAAATACTGAGCCCTTTAGCCGCTGCGGTTGGTGTAGCGTTTGTTGCGACCGCGGGCATGAGCACCCTGGCAAGCGCCAGTGAAAACCCCTTTGCAGCCCAGCCACTAGAGTCTGGTTACAATTTGGCCGGCGCGGAAGCTGAAGGCAAAAAAGCCGGTAAAGAAGGCAAGTGCGGCGAAGGTAAGTGCGGCGAAGGCAAAAAAGCCGGTAAAGAAGGCAAATGCGGCGAAGGTAAGTGCGGCGAAGGCAAAAAAGCCGGCAAAGAAGGTAAGTGCGGCGAAGGCAAATGTGGCGAAGGCAAAAAAGCCGCTAAAGAAGGCAAGTGTGGCGAAGGCAAGTGCGGAGGCATGGCCTAAGTCATGAGTCGACCGGTCTCCGCTGAAGGAGAGTACACTTCTTTGGCGGGGGCAGGTTTGGGTCTGCGGCGGAGTCTGTTAGATTCCCTCGCAGATCTGTCTACTGCAGACGTTAATTTCATGGAAGTTGCGCCTGAAAACTGGATTGGTGTAGGCGGGCGTTTTGGCAAAAAATTCCGCAGTTATACCGAACGTTTCCCGTTTACTTTACACGGACTATCGTTGTCCATTGGTTCGCCTTCCCCGCTCGACCTTGAATTTGTCAAAGCTGTTAAACGGTTTATGACCGAACATAATATCGCGCTTTATTCAGAGCACCTGACCTATTGCAGTGACAATGGTCACCTCTATGATTTGCTGCCCATTCCCTTTACCGAAGAAGCCGTAAAATATACTGCGGCAAGAATTCGACAAGTGCAGGATATTCTGGGTTGTCGAATTGCAATGGAAAATGCCTCTTATTACTGCGCCCCAGAGCAGGATATGTCAGAAATTGACTTTATAAACGCGGTTGTCTCTGAGGCCGACTGCAACCTTCTGCTCGACGTTAATAACATTTATGTGAACAGCATTAATCATCGTTACGATCCCGTCGCGTTCCTGCGAGCCCTGCCGGGAGAACGTACAACTTATATTCATATTGCCGGCCATTTTGACGAAGCGGAAGATCTGAGAGTGGATACTCACGGTTCAGATGTCATCCCCCCGGTTTGGCAATTACTGCAAGAGGCCTACGATTGTTTTGGTGTATTGCCCACTCTGTTGGAGCGTGATTTCAATATTCCCGCTGTCCCGGAGTTACTAGAAGAGGTGAATCAGATCAAGTCGATTCAGGCGAGTGCCCAAAAGGCAGCGTCGGGCGAAGAGGTATTGGTTCGTGAATGATCCGACACCCGTGTTTCAGGTTTCCCAGCACACCCTGGTCGCGCATTTGCGCAACCCCAACAAAAACCGAGCACCCGAAGGTATCGAAGACCGCCGGTTAAACATTTATCGCGAATTAATTTACAACAATATTGAAAACTTTATCGCCAGTGGTTTTCCTGTGCTCAAGGACGTTATGTCTGAAGCAAACTGGCATGCCATGGTGCGTGATTTTATTGAATGTCACGAAAGCCATAGCCCTTATTTTCTGGAAATTAGTCAGGAATTCCTGAAATATCTTGCATTCTCTTACCCGTCTCGACCAGCTTGAATTACAACAGGCCGTTATCCTTCTGCATCCAGTACGTCGTCTTTAGGTTTAAACCCGTCTTCTTCTTCATTGCGATGGGTCAACCCAATTTGTAACAAAATGGGGGCGGCCACAAATATGGAAGAATAAGTACCAACCACAACACCAAAGATCATGGCCGTTGCAAAGCCGCGAATAACTTCACCGCCGAAAATATACAAGGCTATCAGCGCAAGCAAAGTAGTCAGCGATGTCATAACTGTTCGCGACAAAGTCTCGTTAATGGACAGATCAAGTAGATCCTTCACATCTAACTTTTTATAACGGCGGAAATTCTCACGAATTCGATCAGACACAACAATAGTGTCATTCAGCGAATAACCCACCACCGCTAAAATAGCCGCTAGCACCGTAAGGTCAAACTCAAATCTGGCCATTGAGAAAATACCCAGAGTAATAATGACATCATGAGCAAGCGCTAAAACCGCACCCACCGAAAATTTCAATTGAAACCGCACAGCTACATAAAGCATAACCACGGCCAATGCAGCGAGCATACCGAGACCGCCGTCCTCACGTAGTTCCTCACCAATTTGCGGGCCTACAAAGTCAACACGGCGCAGATCAATCTCTTGACCATCGGTTTTCAGAACCTCAACCATTTGTTCAGCAAGCTTTTGATCGGGCTCGCCCTGCAAACGGATCAAGACATCGGTTTCTGAACCAAAATGCACGACGACAGGGTTTTTAAAGCCGGCATTTTCCAACTTTTGACGAAGCGCACTGACATCTGCAGGGCTGTCATAACCAACC
>ENA-OSET01001257-OSET01001257.1-sediment-metagenome-genome-assembly--contig:-NODE-1257-length-26539-cov-32.705238_pt1 | contig 26539 bp, 22 predicted proteins | sample MGYA00237882_ERZ534229 | MGnify/ENA primary metagenome ERZ534229 (study PRJEB26408, sample SAMN06266212) | sediment metagenome | isolation source: Hudson Canyon methane seep mesocosm | place... | reverse complement strand
CTATAGTTGCTACCAAGTGGTGAAAAGTGGTGAGAAAGGGTTTTTTTTGTTTATTTGGGGTTTTTTGTGTTTCGTGGGGTCAGTTCAATCAATTTAGACGCTAAAGGGCGACTTGCAATTCCTACTCGTTATCGAGCGGAGTTACAGGAAAGTTGCGAGTGTCAAATGGTTGTTACGGTTGCTGTCGATGATCGATGTGTGGGTGAGAAGGGTTGCTTATGGCTATACCCGGTACCTGAGTGGGAAAAACTAGAGTTGACGATTAGTAAGCTACCTACCTTGAATAAAATGGCTGGAAAGTTAAAACGATTTTTAATTGGTAATGCATCAGAGTGTGAAATGGATGGGCAAGGACGGTTGTTATTGCCTGAAAAATTAAGGAGGTTTGCGGGTGTGGAAAAACGAATTGTTTTAGTTGGTCAATTAAATAAGTTTGAGATCTGGAATGAGTCTGCTTGGGAAGATAAAGAAAACGAATGGATGAGTGGTGATGACTCGGAAGGTTTGGAAGAGCTGGGCTCTTTGTCTTTTTGATGACACATTTATCTGTTTTATATGAAGAGTCTCTACAAGGATTGGCTATTCATCCCAATGGGATTTATGTTGATTGTACCTTTGGGCGCGGAGGCCATAGTCGGGGAATATTGGACCAGCTAGGCGCTGATGGCCGGTTGTTGGCATTTGATAGGGATTTGGCAGCCGTTAACTCTGACTGTGCGAATGAAATGCGTAACGATACTCGGTTTTCATTGCATCATGGTTGTTTTTCTGAATTAGCTGAGGTGGTTAAGGAAACGGGTTGGCATGGCAAGGTTGATGGTGTGCTTATGGATTTAGGTGTCTCATCACCTCAACTTGATGAGTCGGAAAGAGGCTTTAGTTTTATGCGAGACGGCCCCTTGGATATGAGAATGGATGATAGTTCAGGGATATCTGCCGCTGAGTGGTTAGCTAAAGTTGATGAGCAGTTTTTGGTAAAGGTATTATTTGAATATGGCGAAGAGCGATTTGCACGGAGAATTGCTAAAGCCGTTGTGGAAGCTCGACAGGTAAGTTCTTTAACAACGACGCTTGAATTGGCTAAATTGATTGAAACGGCTGTCCCAAAACGTGAAAAGCATAAGCATCCTGCTACAAGAAGTTTTCAGGCAATACGTATTGAAATAAATAACGAGCTGGATGAAATTAAACAAGGATTGCAGCAAGCGATTGATTGTTTAAAACCGAGCGGAAGGTTAGTGGTTATTTCTTTTCACTCTCTAGAAGATCGAATTGTTAAACGATTTATAAGGAATGAATCAGGACGTAAAAACAATCCAGGACGATTGCCAGTTAGAGAGCAAGATATTGAGCAAGGGGTGTTGAAAAAAATGGGTAAAGCCATAAAAGCAGGAAAGCTGGAAGTGCAACAAAACCCAAGAGCGCGAAGTGCTGTGATGCGAATCGCTGAAAGGGTTTAGTTGTTTGATTTTGGCTAAGGATTTATTAATGCCAGTGTTGGTGATTGCTCTATTGGTTTCTGCATTAGCCGTTATTTTTAGTAAATATCAGTCAAGAGTATTATTCATAGACATTCAAATGCAGAAAAAAATGCTGGATGACTATGAAGTTGAGTGGGGTCGGTTGGAATTAGAGATGACCACTCTGACAGAGGAAAATAGAGTTGAGCGAGTGGCGGAAAAGCAATTGAAGTTAAGGATGCCTGAGAGTGAAAAAATTATTTATCTCAAGCCTTGATCGTGAGAATTTCTAGAGTAGGTGGAACTCAAGCGGTTAAATCCGCGAGTTTGAGATTGAGACGGCGATTGCTATTGGGTTTGATTTTATTGGGTATGGCTATTTTGGTGGCCAGGGCGGTTTTTTTACAGATCTTTGATACGCAGTTTTTAAAGCAACAGGGAGATAGACGGCATGTGGGTGTTGTTAGCGTATCAGCCTATCGCGGGAAAATATTAGATAGAAATAATGTACCGCTGGCTATTAGTACGCCTGTTGAATCAGTTTGGGTTAATCCGCTGTACTTTAAGGAATCGGAGCAAGATAGCTTTAGGAAAGTTGCCAAGTTGCTTAAGGTACCTGCAAACAAAGTAAGGTCATTATTAGAGAAAGGCACCAATAGGCGGTTTGCTTATTTGAAGCGACGAATAAACCCGCAATTGGCCGCCAAAATAAAGGCTTTTGGTGTTTCCGGGGTTTATTTTGAAAGGGAATTTAAGCGCTATTACCCTGCAGGAGCGGTATCTGCCCATGTAGTGGGGTTTACAGATATTGATGATGTCGGTCAAGAAGGAATTGAGCGTGGGTATGAGCAGAATTTAAAAGGTATTCCAGGAACAAAACGAGTGATTCGAGATGGTCGTCGGCGAGTCATTAAAGATATAGAAAATATTAAGGCTCCAATTGATGGACAAGACCTTGTTTTAAGTATAGATCAGAGAATTCAATACTTGGCATTTAAAGCATTGCAAGAAGGCGCTATAAAAGATAAAGCCTTTGCAGCCACATTAGTGGTTTTAGATGCAAAAAACGGTGAGATTTTAGCGGCAGTGAATCAGCCTGCATTTAATCCTAATACCAGAAAAGGATTGAAAGGAAACTTTTACCGAAATAGAGCAATGCTTGATGTTTTTGAGCCGGGCTCGACCGTTAAACCTTTTGTTGTTGCCGCGGCATTAGATGGTGGTTATGTCGATGAAGATATTGAAATTGAGACGCATGGGTACTTTAGAGTTGGGCGTAATTTAGTTAAGGATGTCCATAATTACGGTACGCTGGATTTAATGCATGTATTGAAAAAGTCCAGTAATGTGGCGGTGAGTAAAATTGCTTTGATGATGCCTAAGGAATATTTTTGGGGTGTCTACAATCAATTAGGTTTTGGTAGCTCAGCTAATGCAGGGTTCCCTGGTGAAGCAAATGGTTCGTTGCTGGACTTTCAACGATGGCATGATTTTGAGCAGGCGACATTGTCTTTTGGTTATGGCGTATCAACCTCTGTTTTGCAATTAGCGAGAGCCTACACCGCTTTGGCTGATGATGGAATTTTACATTCGGTTAGCTTGTTAAAAAGAGAAGAAGATTTTGATACTAAGCGTGTGTTTTCAGCAAGGACTGCTAAAAATGTGAGAGAAATGCTTGAGCATGTGATTAAAAAAGATGGAACGGCTTATCAGGCAAGAGTTAATGGTTATAGAGTGGCAGGCAAGACAGGGACAGTAAAAAAAGCTATTGCTGGCGGTTATGCTAAAAAACGTTTTTTAGCCGTGTTTGTTGGATTAGCTCCTGTGAGCAATCCTCGGTTTGTGGTTGCAGTGATGGTTGATGAGCCTAGTGCAGGCAAATATTACGGTGGATTAGTGGCCGCACCTATTTTTGCGAAGGTGATGGAAGGTGCTTTAAGAGTTTATGGGGTGGAACCTGATAACCAGGAGTCGATGCCTTTGTTGTTAACGGGAAGTAATAAATGAAAGTGGTAGAGCTACTTGATGGTTTGGTAGTTGAACCTTTATCGTTTGATATAGAACTGAAAGGCCTGGCGCTTGATAGTCGACAGCTAAAAAGTGGTTTTGCATTTATTGCTATAGCAGGTGCAACACAGCATGGCTTAGAGCACATGCAACAAGCGGAGAGCAAGGGGGCGGTAGTGATTGTTTATGACCCCTTGGAAAGTGCAGGCTATGAAATGGGACAAGTAGGGATTGAGTCAGTTGCTGTCACTGATTTATCTCAAAAACTGGGTATTATTGCGCACCGGTTTTATCAGGCACCCTCAGAACAAATGGATGTGATTGGTGTTACAGGAACGAATGGTAAAACGACTTGCAGTCAATTTTTACTACAAATGCTACCTCAATGTGGCGTGATAGGTACATTGGGCTGGGGTGGGAAAGACGGTTTAAATGAAACGGTTAATACTACGCCAGATGCGGTGGTGATACAGCAGATTTTAGCTGAGTTTGTACGTGAAGGAAAAACAACAGCGGTGATGGAAGTTTCATCACATGGCCTAGAGCAGGGGCGGGTCAATGCTATTCGATTTAAGGGAGCGATTTTTACCAACTTGAGTCGAGATCATTTAGATTACCACGGCTCAATGGCTGATTATTTACAAGCTAAGTTGAGTTTGTTTAATCGGGCTGAATTGCAGTTTGCAGTTGTGAATGCTGATGATGAAAACAGTGGACGTTTTTTAGCGGTTACTCAAAAGTATGTTAAGCAGTGGGCTTTTAGTGCAACAGGCAAACAGCTGGAACAGACTGAGAATTTGACTGCAGAGAATGTGGAAATTAGCTTGAATGGCATTGCATTTACAGCATGTTGGAATAAAGAACGTGTATTTGTAAAAAGTAGCATTGTTGGACGGTTTAATTTAGAAAATATATTGGCGGTGATGACAGGGTTGCTGGCTTTAGGCTATTCATTGCAGCATGTTGCACAAGGTGTTGCGGAGTTAAAACCCGTGAAAGGGCGAATGGAAAGTTTAGGAGGCGATGGAAAACCTTTTGTATTTGTTGATTATGCGCATACGCCTGATGCCTTAGAAAAAGTGTTACAGGAATTAAAACAATATAGTCGGCTTAAGCTGATTTTTGGTTGTGGTGGTGATAGGGATAAAGGCAAGCGGAAAGAGATGGCTGAAATTGCTGAGTTACTGGCTGATGAGGTTGTTATCACCAATGATAACCCGCGTAATGAGAGCCCTGAACAGATTATTAATGACATTGTGCTTGGCTTTAAGAATAAAGACGTTGAAGTGATACCAGATAGACGGCAGGCAATAAGCACAGTGATAAGTAAAGCGGATAAAGGTGATTGCATTGTTGTGGCGGGAAAAGGTCATGAAAGCTATCAAGAAATAAAAGGAGTTAAGCATTCTTTTAGTGACCAGGGAGTTGTGAGACAAGCTTTGTTGGAATGGGCTGAATAAGTATGCAAATGGCATTGGCAGAAATTGCTACACAGCTAGATGGTCGGTTAATAGGTGAAGACTGCGTTATTTCAGCAGTCAGTATTAATACGAGAACCTTAGAACCAGGTGATTTATTTATTGCCATTAAAGGGCAAAACTTTGATGGACATGCTTTTGTTGAGAGTGCTGAGCTAGCGGGAGCAAGCGCGGTAATCGTGGAGCAAAAGGGGGCGGTGACAATCCCCCAGATTATAGTTAACGATGCACATTTAGCTTTGGCTAAGCTATCAGCGGTCTGGAAACAAAAAGCAGATGTAAAAACTGTTGCGATAACGGGAAGTAATGGCAAAACAACAGTTAAGGAAATGATTGCGGCAATTTTGTCGTGTAATGCCGAGGTGCTGTCAACCAAAGGCAATTTAAATAATGATATTGGTGTCCCGCTTACCTTGTTATCACTTAAGCAGCAACATCAATATGCAGTAGTGGAAATGGGTGCCAATCATGCGGGAGAGATTGAATATAGTAGTCAATTTGCAAAGCCCGATGTGGCAGTTATTACCAATATTGGTGCTGCACATATAGAGGGTTTTGGAGGTTTAGACGCTACGGCCAAAGCCAAAGCAGAAATATTCCAAAGCTTAACGGCTGAAGGTGTTGCCGTCCTTAATAAGGATGATGCGTTTTATAGTTATTGGCTGGAGCTGCTTGCAGGCAAAAAGATCGTTAGTTTTGGTTTGGATGAAACGGCGGATATTAGAGCAGAAGAAATAGTCTCGAAGGTTGAGAATAAAACATTCTCAACTTATTTTAAGCTGGTATCCGGTAAGGACAATATAGGAATAGAGCTAAAGCTTGCAGGTTTACATAATGTAAACAATGCGTTAGCTGCAGCGGCAAGTTGTATGAGTTTGGGAGTTGGATTGCAACAGGTCAAACAAGGGCTGGAAACATTGTTACCAGTTACAGGCAGGCTACAGCCTTTAGTGGGCGAGCTAGGAAATCTTATAGTTGATGATACTTATAACGCTAACCCTAGTTCATTAAAAGTGGCTTTAGATGTTTTAACGCAATGTGAAGGTGAGCCATGGGTTGTTATGGGCGCGTTGGGAGAAATGGGACCTGATAGCGTGAAGATACATGAAGAAATGGGACTGTTAATGAAATCGATGAATGTTGTACGCTTGCTAACTATAGGCTCCGATGCAGAATCTACCTCCAAGCAGTTTGGCAGAGGAGCCACTTTTTTTAGGTCACAACAACAATTGGTAGATGCATTGAAAAAACAGTTAACAGGCCGTGAGGTTGTATTAGTTAAAGGTTCAAGAGGACAGAAGATGGAAAATATAGTTTCAGAATTAGTTGCAGATTACAGGAAATAAAGGATACCCATGTTACTTTATTTAACAGATTATTTAATGAATTTTGATGGTAGCTTTAGGGTATTTCAATACCTGACATTAAGAGCTATTTTAGGCGCTTTAACTGCATTGATTATTTCATTTATTGTCGGGCCAGTGATGATTAGACGGTTGACTAGAGAGAAGATTGGTCAGTCTATCCGTCAAGAAGGGCCAGAGAGTCACTATGAAAAGGCAGGTACGCCCACAATGGGGGGAGCGCTGATATTAGTGGCTATTGCAATTAGTACGTTACTTTGGGCAGATTTAGAAAATAGATATGTATGGGTGGTGTTACTCGTTACCTTAGGACATGGTGTAGTCGGTTTTGTCGATGATTATAGAAAGGTCATGCAGGGAAATAGTGATGGTTTATCCGCAAAGGCTAAATTATTTTGGCAGTCAGTCATTGCATTAAGTGCGGGAATATTTTTGTTCGTCACTGCAGAAGTGGCCGCAGAGACACAGTTTATTGTGCCGTTTTTTAAAAGTGTCATGATTGATATGGGCTGGATGTATGTGGTCGTAACCTATTTGGTCATTGTTGGTTCAAGTAATGCGGTTAATTTGACGGATGGATTGGATGGGCTGGCAATTATGCCAACAGTGATGGTGGCCGCTGCATTAGGAATATTTGCTTATTTATCTGGGCATATGAGTTTTGCAGACTATTTATCTATACCGTATTTGCCTGATGCAGGTGAGTTAATTGTATTTTGTGCTGCTTTAGTGGGTGCGGGACTCGGTTTTTTATGGTTCAACGCTTATCCGGCAATGGTATTTATGGGCGATGTCGGTGCATTAGCGTTAGGTGCAGCATTGGGGATTCTGGCTATATTGGTACGTCAGGAAATTGTTTTAATGATTATGGGGGGCGTGTTTGTCGTTGAAACAGTTTCGGTAATTATTCAGGTGGCATCCTATAAGTTAAGAGGCAAAAGAGTATTTTTGATGGCACCTATACATCATCACTATGAATTAAAAGGCTGGCCCGAGCCACGGATTATCGTACGTTTTTGGATTATTACGGTTATTTTAGTATTAATCGGCCTAGCAACATTGAAACTAAGATAATGAAGAAAAAAGAATCCATTTCAGAAAGTTTAGATCAACAGTTGTCTTTGAATAAAGATTCAAAGGTGCTGATCGTTGGATTGGGTGAAACAGGGTTTTCAGTTGCAAAGTTTTTGCATCAACATGCCATTGTATTTGCAGTGGTTGATAGCAGGGCTAAGCCCCCCTTTAAAGATACTTTATTGCAAGAGTACCCGGATACACCGATTTTTACGGGGGGATTTGATGAGGCTGCTTTTAATGTAGCAACACATTTAATTGTAAGTCCTGGTGTTTCATTGCAGGAAACGTCAATAAACAAAGGGCTCATTGGTGGCGCTAAACTGCTGAGTGATATTGATTTGTTTGCATGTGCGACAGATAAACAAGTGGTTGCCATTACCGGTTCCAATGGAAAAAGTACGGCAACAACAATGCTGGGAGATATGGCAAATGAAGCCGGTGTCAAAACAGCAATAGGCGGTAATCTTGGTGTCCCTGCATTAGATTTGTTGGACGAAGCCATTGAATTGTATGTATTAGAGTTATCAAGTTTTCAGTTAGAACGAACGTCGAAACTTAATGCAACCGTAGCAACCGTATTAAATATCTCAGAAGACCATTTAGATAGGCACTTGGATCTTAAAACTTATGCACAAGAAAAACAGCGGGTTTTTGCTGGTGATGGTGTGATGGTGTTGAACGAAGATGATGGCATCGTTAACGCGATGGCGGATGAAAGCCGGAAAATTGAAACATTTTCAATTCAGTCTAAAAACGGTTTTCATTTGAGTGAGTATCAGGGTGAAAATTGGTTAATGGATGAAAGTAAACCTCTAATGCGTCAATCTGATTTGCATGTTGAGGGTCTGCATAATGTGGCTAATGCTTTGGCTGCTTTAGCAATAGGACAGGTACTGGGTTTGCAAATAGCAGCAATGTGTAAATCATTGCATCACTTTAAAGGCCTGAGCCACAGGATGCAAAAAATAGCTAACATAAAGGGTGTTAACTGGGTTAATGACTCAAAGGCAACCAATGTTGGGGCATGTGTGGCTGCTTTAAATGGCTATCAACATAAAGTGATTTTAATTGCAGGTGGTGATGCGAAAGGTGCAAATATGCAGGAATTAATTCCTGCAATAAAACAAAAAACAAAATGTGTTGTTTTGATGGGTAAGGATGCCGCGATGATTGAAGAGGCAATGAATGGATGTGTCCCTTCTTTTATAGTTAATACAGTTAAAGAGGCGGTAGAAATGGCTGCAAGTTTGGCAGGCAAAGGTGAAAGTGTATTGCTGAGTCCTGCCTGTGCAAGCATCGACCAGTATAAAAACTATCAGGAAAGAGGTGACAAGTTTGCCGCTGCAGTAATGGAATTAGCTGCATGACAAATAAACTGAAAATAAATAGTTTTCATGTGGATTACTTTTTATTGTTTATTTGTAGCAGTTTAATCGTTATTGGATATGTCATGGTGGTGTCTGCATCCTTACATTTAGGGGAAAAGGTATTAGATAACGTTATGCATTATCCACTTAGACAGCTATTACACATTGCGGTAGGTATTGTTTCTGCGGCATGTATTGTAAATATACCCTTAGCATGGTGGGAAAAATTAGGGCCGTGGATGTTTATAGCGGGCTTGGCCTTATTGGTGATTGTTTTAATCCCAGGGGTTGGGGTTAAGGTTAATGGTAGTGTTCGCTGGGTTTCTTTAGGGGGCTTGAGAATACAAATATCAGAGATAGTGAAATTTATTTCGGTTATCTATATGGCAGGATATGTTACCAGGCACCAAGAAGATATTCAGAATTCAACATATGGACTGGTAAAGCCATTAATGTTGTTTTCGGTAGCTTGTTTTTTATTGTTATTAGAGCCTGATTTTGGATCAGCCGTTGTGATTTTATCAATAGCCATGGGGATTATGTATTTAAGCGGTGCAAGATTATGGCAGTTTTTAATATTGATAGCAGTGGTCTCTGTATTGGGAATGTTATTGGTTTATTTTTCCCCATATCGATGGGCTAGAGTCACTGGATTTATAAATCCTTGGGCAGATGCGCAAAATACCGGTTTCCAACTGGTGCAAGCATTAATTTCCTTTGGGCGAGGTGAAATATTTGGCGTGGGATTAGGCAGCGGGATTCAGAAATTATTTTATCTGCCTGAAGCACATACCGATTTTCTATTTTCAGTGTTAGCTGAAGAGCTAGGTTTAGTGGGTGTTTTAGTTGTTATTTCACTATTTACACTATTGATCTGGCAAGCATTTGTCATTGCATTAAAGGCAGAGCAAGCAGAGCAAAAATTTGCAGCATTTGTTGCTTATGGATTAGGTATTTGGTTTGGTTTTCAAGCGCTTGTCAATATGGGGGTCAATATGGGGGTATTGCCTACCAAAGGATTAACCTTGCCTCTGATGAGTTATGGCGGCGGTAGTATGATTATTATGTGTTCAGCAATGGCTTTGTTATTTCGGGTACACAGTGAAACTGTAGAAAAAATGAAAGGAACACCAAAAGGACGGGCCAAATGGCACAGCGCATAATTATTATGGCCGGAGGTACAGGAGGCCATGTCTTTCCAGCATTGGCAGTTGCGCAATATTTAGCAGCCAAACAATGGGAGGTTAGCTGGATAGGAACTAAGCGTGGCATGGAAAGTCGGGTTATTCCTGAGCAGGGGATAGCGATTGATTGGCTGGCAGTTGAAGGGTTAAGAGGAAAAGGCCTAGGTGCAAAAATAAATAATTTGTCTTTGTTAATAAAGTCTTTATGGCAAGCATTTAAAATCATGCGAAAGCGCAAGCCTGATGTCGTGTTAGGTTTTGGTGGTTATGTTGCTGGTCCGGGTGGTTTGGTCGCAAGTTTTATGGGAATTCCTCTGGTTATTCATGAGCAAAATAGAGTGCCAGGAACAACAAATCGATTGCTGATGCATAAAGCAAATAAAGTATTGGAGGCTTTTCCTCATAGCTTTGCACAAAATATAGGGGCAATTTTTACAGGCAACCCGTTAAGAACGCATTTTTTAGACTTTCCAGACAAAGAAGTTTGGACAGAAGAGTCAGAAAGAGAGTTGCGTATATTGGTCGTGGGAGGGAGTCAAGGGGCAAAGGTTCTTAATGATGTGGTGCCGGTTGCAGTCGCACAAATAGACAATATAGAAGTAAAGCATCAGACAGGATCTGCATCATTAGAATTGGTGACTAAAAAATATGCTGAACAATCCGTCAATGCAGAGACAGTTGAGTTTATTACTGATATCGCATCGGCTTATCAATGGGCAGATTTTGTGATTTGTAGAGCAGGCGCAATGACAGTAAGTGAAGTAGCGGCAGCAGGATTGCCGGCAATTTTTATTCCTCTGCCACATGCAATTGATGATCATCAAACAGCCAATGCGAAGTACCTGGTTAATTCAGGTGCAGGAATACTTATTGCGCAAGGTGACTTTAATGAGGTTGCATTGGTGATGGCGATTAGGGAAGTAAAGGACTCACTACAACAAATGAGTAAGATGGCAAAAAAAATGGCAAAACTGGATGCAACAGCGGTTGTTGCAGGCATTTGTGAAGCTGAGGGAAGAAAATGAATAGACAGCTAGTTGAAAATGTAAATCAGGGCTTAGGAAATATAGACAAAATTCATTTTGTAGGTATCGGTGGCACTGGCATGAGTGGTATTGCAGAGGTGTTGTCAAATTTAGGCTATCAGGTTTCAGGCTCAGATATTAAAGAAAGTGCTGTCACTAAGCGATTACAAGAGCAAGGCGTCACAGTCTATATTGGGCATAGTAAACAAAATGTTGAAAATGTAGATGTGGTAGTAACCTCTACAGCCGTTGATAAAAAAAATAAGGAAGTTAAAGCGGCATACCAAAATAGAATCCCTGTTATTCCCCGTGCAGAGATGCTTGCCGAATTAATGCGATTTAGAAAAGGTATTGCTGTCGCAGGAACACATGGGAAAACAACGACGACCAGTTTAACGGCTAGCATATTGGCTGAGGCGGGACTGGACCCCACTTTTGTGATTGGTGGACGACTTAATAGTGCAGGCGCTAATGCAAAATTAGGCTTGGGGCAGTACTTGGTTGCTGAAGCCGATGAAAGTGACGCTTCTTTTTTGCACTTGCAGCCGATGATATCGGTGGTGACTAATATTGATCAAGACCATATGGAAACATATGGCGGAAGTTTTCAGCGCTTAAAAGAGACGTTTTTAGAATTTTTACATCATTTACCTTTTTATGGTCTGGCTGTGATGTGTTTGGATGATGAAGGGGTTCAATCTATTTTGCCTGAAATCGCTAAACCAGTACGGACTTATGGCGTTCATGATGATGCAGATGTTCAAGCCGTTAATGTTCAGCAGCAAGGGATGCAAACACATTTTACAGTGAAGCGTTGGGGTAACAATAAGTCGCTGGATGTGACTTTAAATATGCCTGGTTGGCATAACATGCTAAATGCCTTGGCATCTGTCACTATTGCGACACATATAGGCATAGAAGATGCTGCAATCGTAAAAAGTCTGGAAAGCTTTAAAGGGATAGGAAGACGATTTCAAATCAATGGTGATATTAAACTAAATGATGGGGTTATTACACTAGTTGACGACTATGGACATCACCCAAGAGAAGTAGCAGCGACTTTTGAAGCAATGCGACAAGCATGGCCAGAAAGACGAAAAGTGGTGATATTTCAGCCACACCGGTTTACTCGAACTAGAGATTTATTTGAAGACTTTGTAGAGGTCCTTTCTTCAGTCGATGTGCTTATATTATTAGATATATACACAGCAGGGGAAGACGAAATTACTGGCGCCAATGGACCTGCTCTTTGCAGGGCGATACGGATTAGAGGTCAGGTTGATCCTGTGTTTGTTAAAGATAGATCAGAATTAGCTAAAATATTGTCAGGTATTGTACTTGAAGACGATGTTGTATTAACAATGGGCGCAGGTAATGTGGGACAAATTGCCGCTGAATTGCCTGAAAAACTATCTATGGCGTTATTAAAATAATGGGTACTTTATTAGCCAATGAACCAATGTCGAAGTACACCAGCTGGCGAGTGGGTGGGCCGGCAGAAAAAATGTTTTTACCGGAAGGCAAAGACGATTTAATTGCTTATTTATCAGCGTTACCCAAACAGGAACCCATTTACTGGTTAGGTTTAGGGAGTAATTTATTGGTTCGTGATGGCGGTATAAAAGGCACGGTGATTAATACTCGGGGCCGATTGAAGGTAATGCAATTGATCGATTCTGAAAAAGTATATGTAGAAGCGGGTGTTCCTTGCGCTCATGTTGCACGGTTTTGTACGGAATTAGGATTAGCAGGGGCAGAATTTTTAGCAGGGATACCTGGGACTATGGGTGGGGCATTAAAAATGAATGCCGGGGCTTTTGGTTCGGAGACATGGCATATTGTTGAAAATGTAGAAATGGTAAACAGTAAAGGTGATGTGTTTAAACGTAAAGCAGAGCAGTTTGAAGTGGAATACCGCTCAGTAAAAGGCTTTAGTGGAGAATGGTTTTTAGCGGTTGAGTTGAAGTTGAAACAGGGCGTATCAGAAGCTAGTCAGCAAAAAATCAAAGTGCTATTGGAAAAAAGAGCGTTAACACAACCCACTAATAAACCCACTTGTGGATCAGTGTTTAAGAACCCTCCCGGTGACTATGCAGCAAGATTAATAGAGGCTTGTGGTTTAAAAGGTTATGTTCAAGGTGGTGCATGTGTATCTGAAAAACATGCAAATTTCATTGAAAATACAGGTAATGCAACAGCAGAAGATATAGAAAGTTTGATTGCCTATATTCAACAGCAAGTGAAACAAAAACATGACGTGAGTTTGAATACTGAGGTGTGTCGGATAGGAGAGGTATTGTGACGCCACGGCAGGTTAATGATGCCAAAGACTTTGGTCGAGTAGCTGTGTTAATGGGTGGTTCCTCAGCAGAAAAAGCAATTTCACTGAAGAGTGGTGAGGCAGTATTTAATGCGTTACAAAGTCAGGACATCAATGTTGTTGCTATTGATGTAGAAGATAATCCAATTGATGCCTTATCTGATCTGAAGATAGATAGGGTTTTTAATATTATCCATGGACGAGGTGGTGAAGATGGAGTATTACAAGCCGTTTTAGAGTTGATTAAAATACCTTATACGGGGTCTGAGGTATTGGCTTCAGCATTAGCAATGGATAAGTTGCGCACAAAATTATGTTGGCGAGGGGCGAATCTACCAACGCCTGATTGGTTTGTTTTAAAAAATGATGCTGATGTAGCGCCTTGCATAGAAAAAATTGGTTTTCCTATGATTGTAAAGCCAGCGCTGGAAGGCTCAAGTATAGGAATGAGTAAAGCGAATACTAAGGATGAGTTAAAGCAGGCGGTTTTACTGGCTTCGAAATATCAAAGTGAAGTTTATGCAGAAGCTTGGGTGCAGGGAAAGGAATATACCGTTGCAATGCTGGATGGTGAAATGTTACCTGTTATTCGTTTGGAAACGCCTAATGAGTTTTATGATTTTGAAGCAAAGTACCGTTCAGATAACACGCTGTATCACTGCCCCTGTGGATTATCTCAGAATGAAGAAGATGATTTGATGAATTTAGCTAAGAAGGCTTGTGATGTTATCGGTGTGAAAGGTTGGGGTCGGGTGGATGTTTTTATTGATGATACGGGTAACGCTCAGTTGATCGAAGTGAATACAGTGCCAGGAATGACCGATCATAGCTTGGTGCCTATGGCAGCCAAAGCAAAGGGAATGACATTTGAAGCATTGGTTTGGCGTATTTTAGAAACAAGTTTTGTTAAATAAGCCTTCGAATGAGCAAAATTGTTGGCCAAATTTTATTGAGTACGGCTGTTTTAATAACTACTGTTTGGTTAATTTGGCAGGAAGTTGAGGCGCAAGGGGCTGATTGGTTACCTATAAAACATGTGCGAATTGAAGGTGCTTTTCAGTACATAGCAAAAGATAAGGTGCAAGGGGTTTTAAAGGGGCAATTAAGTAACGGTTTTTATAATGCAAATATTCAGCAAATACGCGCATCGGTTAACCAATTGCCATGGGTGGAAAATGTAAGAGTTAAGCGCATTTGGCCGGATGCAATAGATATAAAAATTATAGAGCAGCAGCCAGTTGTTAGGTGGGGAAATAAAGGGCTGTTGAATGAAAAGGGTGAACTGTTTTTTCCAGATAATGTCGCTGTCTTTAACGTATTGCCCTTATTGTCAGGGCCAAGTGGGAAAGAAAAGCAATTGTTAGAAATAATGAAAGGGCTAATGGTTTCTTTACAAGACAAGGAGCTGGTCTTGGCAGAGTTTCATGTCAATAAGCGAAGAGCGTGGAAGATAAAGTTACAGAGTGAAATGGAATTGATTTTGGGACGGAATGAGCCGTTGAAAAAATTTCAATTATTTTTAAAAACATTTACTTTGATAGGAAAAGAGCAAGAAACAAAAGTGGCAGTTGTTGATTTGAGGTACCCCAATGGCTTTGCGTTAACGTGGAAGCCGGATGAAAAAGCAATAGACTGGAAAAAAATAGTTGAAAAGAACAAAACATAAAGTGAATTAGATATGGCGAAGAAAACAGAGCGGAATATCATCGTAGGTTTGGATATAGGGACTTCAAAAGTGGCTGCTATTGTTGCAGAACATACCGGAGATGATGAAATTGAGATTATCGGTATAGGCGTGTCTCCCTCTCGAGGCTTGAAGAAAGGTGTCGTCGTAAACTTGGAATCGACAGTGCACTCTATTCAGCGGGCCGTTGAGGAGGCTGAATTAATGGCTGGCTGCCAAGTTCAATCAGTTTTTGCCGGAATTGCAGGAAGTCACATCAAGAGCCTTAACTCACATGGAATTGTGGCTATTAAGGAAAAAGAAGTTACTCAATATGACATAGATAGAGTGATTGATTCGGCAAGAGCTGTTGCTATTCCAGCCGATCAAAAAATATTACATATCTTGCCGCAGGAGTTTGTGATTGATCAGCAGGATGGGATTAAAGAGCCTATTGGTATGTCAGGTATTCGCCTGGAAGCAAAGGTTCATATGGTGACTGGTAGCGTGAGTGCAGCCCAAAATATCATTAAATGTATTAGGCGTTGTGGTTTAGAGGTTGAGGATATTGTATTAGAACAGTTGGCTTCTTGTACTTCAGTGTTAACTGAAGATGAAAAAGAACTGGGTGTTTGTTTGATTGATATCGGTGGCGGAACAACGGATATTGCTATTTTCTCAGATGGTGCTATCAAGCATACCGCTGTTATTCCTATCGCAGGTGATCAAGTCACTAACGATATCGCGGTTGCATTAAGAACGCCGACAAAAAGTGCTGAAGAGATAAAGCGCGGATATGCATGTGCTTTGACGCAACTGGCGGATGCGGATGATGACATTAATGTGCCAAGTATTGGAGATAGAGAGCCGAGAAAGATTTCAGCACAGAATTTGGCTGAAATTGTTGAGCCGCGATACGAAGAGTTAATGTTGTTGGTACAGGCAGAGCTCAGACGCAGTGGTTATGAAGAATTAATTGCTGCAGGTGTTGTGTTAACGGGCGGTAGTTCAAAAGTAAAGGGTTTGGTTGATCTTGCAGAAGAGATTTTTCATATGCCTGTACGGATGGGAGTTCCGCAGCATGTGTCTGGTTTAACTGATGTAGTGCAAAACCCTGTTTATTCAACAGGTGTAGGGTTGTTATTGTATGGTAGAGAGCATCATGGAAGAACTGCAAGTTTGAATGGTGATGGGCAGGGTTTGCTGCTCACAATGAAAAAATGGTTTCAAGGTAATTTTTAAATAAGTTTGGGTGTGGAAGAGGACGTGAATATGAAATATGAATTAATGGATATGTGCAGTGATGATGCGGTAATTAAAGTTATCGGTGTTGGTGGTGGGGGCGGTAATGCCGTAGATCACATGATTGAAGGTCATATAGATGGTGTGCAATTTATTTGTGCCAATACGGATGCGCAAGCTTTACGACGATTGAATGTCGAAACTAAAGTTCAGTTAGGTGTTGAGTTAACAAAAGGGTTGGGAGCAGGAACCAAACCGGAAGTAGGCAAACAGGCTGCGGAAGAAAATAAAGAACATATTAAAGAAGTGCTGGAAGGTGCTGATATGATCTTTTTGACTGCAGGTATGGGTGGGGGTACTGGAACAGGTGCAATATCAGTGATTGCAGAGATTGCACGAGGTCTTGGTATTCTTACTGTTGCAGTGGTTACAAAACCTTTCGATTTTGAAGGTAAGAAGAAGAAGGCGGTTGCTGAAGCAGGTATTGCAGAATTAGAAAAGCATGTTGACTCGCTTATTATTATCCCTAATCAGAAACTGTTACCGGTATTGGGAAGTAATCTGTCACTGGTTAATGCATTTAAAGCGGCTAATGATGTGTTGCTAGATGCAGTGCAAGGCATTACAGAGCTTATTACTCATCCTGGGCTGATTAATGTTGATTTTGCAGATGTTAAAACAGTGATGTCTAATATGGGAACTGCTATTATGGGGTCGGGTTCTGCAGCGGGTGATAACCGAGCTAGAGAAGCGGCTGAAAAAGCAATTGCCTGTCCATTGCTAGAAGATATTAATTTGCAAGGTGCTAATGGTATTCTTGTTAATATCACGGCTACTGATATGGATTTAACCGAATTTGATGAAATTGGTAGCATTATGCATTCATTTGCATCTGAAGATGCTGATATGAAAATTGGTACTGCTATCAATCCAGATATGGGTGATGAGATCAGGGTGACAGTTGTTGCTACAGGGATGGGTGCTAAGGCAGTCGTTAATACCCCTGTTAAGTTAGTGCAAAAAGCGGCAGCGGGTGATATTGATTATGGTGTATTAGATAAGCCAACCGTATTGCGTCAGACCAAGCAAGAAACAAGAGAAACCCGTTTTGGTGCGCAGCCTAAAAATGATATGGATCTGGATTATTTGGATGTGCCTGCTTTTTTGAGACGTCAGGCTGATTAAGTAAGTATGTTAGAATGCCTATCGGTTTTTTAAAGAAGATTATATGATCAAGCAAAGAACATTAAAAAATACTATTAGAGCAACGGGTGTAGGTCTTCATAGTGGTGATAAAGTTTATTTGACTTTACACCCAGCGGAAGTGAACTCTGGAATAAGTTTTCGACGTGTCGATTTAGAAGAGCCTGTTACCATTAATGCGACACCAGGAAATGTGGGTGAAACCATGCTTTCGACGACTTTAGTGAAAGATGGTGTTAAAGTTGCGACTATTGAGCACTTGTTATCAGCCTTGGCAGGACTGGGAATCGATAATGCTATTATTGATGTCAGTGCGGCTGAAGTACCTATTATGGATGGTAGTGCCGGCCCGTTTGTGTTTTTATTACAGTCTGCAGGGGTGATGGAACAAGATGCGCCTAAGCAGTATATCCGCATTAAGAAACCTATTCGTGTTGAAAGTGATGATAAGTGGGCGGCATTTGAACCCTTTGAAGGGTTTAAAGTCACATTTACCATCGACTTTGATCATCCGGCGTTTCCTGACCATCTAAAAACATCCGTGATGGATTTTTCATCGACAACCTTTGTTAAAGAAGTGAGTCGGGCCCGAACATTTGGGTTTATGAAGGATATAGAGTTTCTTAGGGAAAATAATTTGGCGCTGGGTGGAAGTCTTGATAATGCCATTGTTGTTGATGAAGACAGGGTGTTAAATGAAGATGGTTTACGCTACGCTGATGAATTTGTGAAGCATAAAATATTAGATGCGATTGGTGATTTGTACTTGCTGGGGCATAGCTTGATTGGCGAGTTTAAAGGCTTTAAATCGGGACACGCTCTAAATAATAAATTGTTACTTGCATTGATAGAAAATACAGATGCGTGGGAAAAGGTGACTTTTGAAAATGAAGAAGAGGCACCTATTACATTTATGCGTAATATTCCTTCAGCGGAGGAGACCTAAAGCGCTATTAGATGGTAACACTCCGGTAATGCAAGGTTACTGGAGTATTGTGTTAGTCAGAGCGATTAGTTCTGATTCTACACGTCGTAGATCAACTGGCTTAATGGATAAGCTGTGTTTATGTATACAAGGTATCATTGGCGATAGCCTTGTTTTTAAGTAGTCATGTATTTAAATATAGCCCTACCTCTCAGTAAACAAGGCTTTGCAGTTCTTTTTAATAAAAAATGATTTTATGAATTAGGTGCTCGAAAGTCCCTTTCGCCTTTAACCTTTCGCCTTTAATCTGCTCTTAGTATATAATCATTCGATTTTTATTTAATTTTTTACACATTCTCACCGGAAAAAAACATGCTGGGTAAGCTGGTTAAAGTATTTGTTGGAAGTCGTAACGACAGGATAGTTAAGAAGAAGCAGTCATTAGTTAAAAAGGTTAATACCTTGGCAACTGAATATGAAAAGCTATCGGATGATGCCTTACAGGCAAAAACACAGGAATTTCGAGATCGCCTTGAGCAAGGTACAGCGCTTGACGATTTAATTCCAGAGGCATTTGCAACTGTCAGAGAGGCATCAGTACGCGTTTTTGGTATGCGTCATTTTGATGTGCAATTGATTGGTGGCATGATTCTCAATGATGGCAAAATCGCTGAAATGAAAACAGGGGAAGGTAAGACGTTGATGGCAACATTGGCTGCTTATCTGAATGCACTTCCTGGAAAAGGCGTACATGTTGTAACTGTTAACGATTATCTTGCTTCACGTGATGCGGCGTGGATGGGTAAAGTGTATTCCTTTTTAGGTTTAAGCACTGGCGTTATTGTTAATGATTTAGGTCATGCAGAGCGTAAAGTTGCTTATGCTGCGGATATTACTTATGGCACCAATAATGAATTTGGTTTTGATTATTTGCGCGATAACATGGCCTTTAGCATGGAGCAAAAAGTCCAGCGCGAACTAAACTTCGCCATTGTTGATGAAGTAGATTCCATCCTGATTGATGAGGCGAGAACACCTTTAATTATTTCTGGGCCGACGGAAGAAGGCACGGAAATCTATCAAAAAACCAATGCAATTGTTCCTTTTTTGACGGCTCAAGAAATTGTTCAAGATAAAGACGAACAGGAAGAAATGCCGGGTGATTATTTGGTTGATGAAAAAAGCAAGCAAATTCATTTGACTGAGGCGGGGCATGAGCGAATTGAGCAGCTTATGGTTGAGCACGGCATGATGGAAGAAGGTGCTACGCTCTATGATGCAGCAAATATACGCTTAATGCACTACTTAAGTGCGTCCTTGCGTGCACATGTTCTATTCCAGAAAGATGTTGATTATGTAGTTAGAAATAATGAAGTCACTATTGTTGATGAATTTACTGGCCGAATGATGTCCGGTAGGCGTTGGTCTGAAGGCTTGCACCAAGCGGTAGAAGCCAAAGAAGGCGTGACTGTTCAAAATGAAAATCAGACTTTAGCCTCAATTACATTTCAGAATTATTTCCGTTTGTATGAAAAACTTTCGGGTATGACGGGAACAGCCGATACTGAATCGTTTGAATTAAATAAAATTTATGGTTTGGAAGTGGTTGTTATTCCAACGCATAGAGAAATGATTCGTGATGATAAAGGTGATCTGGTTTATTTGACAAAGCTTGAGAAATATCAAGCGGTTGTTACTGATATTGAAGACTGTGTTAAGCGACAACAGCCGGTTTTAGTGGGTACAACCTCTATTGAAAATTCGGAAATTATTGCTCAGATTTTAACTAAGCAGGGCATAAAACATGAAGTTTTAAATGCTAAACAACATGAGCGTGAAGCGCATATTGTTGAAAATGCAGGCATGCCTGGAGCAGTAACTATTGCTACAAATATGGCGGGTCGAGGTACCGATATCGTTCTTGGGGGAAACCTTGATGCTGAAATTAAGGCGCTGGGTGAAGACGCAACGGATGCTGACAATGAAAAGCTACGTGGTGCCTGGCTAGATCGTCATCAAAAAGTATTGGATAGCGGTGGTCTGCATGTGATTGGTTCTGAAAGGCATGAGTCACGTCGAATAGATAATCAGCTAAGAGGGCGCTCAGGCAGACAAGGCGATCCAGGGTCTACGCGGTTTTATTTGTCATTGGAAGATGATTTGATGCGTATTTTTGCTTCAGAGCGAGTGGCACGATTAATGCAGTCGTTGGGTATGGAAGATGGAGAGGCAATTGAGCATCCCTGGGTAACCCGAGCCATTGAAAATGCGCAGACTAAAGTGGAAGGAAGAAACTTTGATGTGCGTAAAGAAATATTGGCATACGACGATGTGGCAAATGATCAACGTAAAGTGGTTTATGAGCATCGAAATGAGCTGATGGCCGCTGAAGCAATTACTGACATGATTAGCGATATTCGAGCGGATGTGCTGAATGATGTGATAACTAAATATATTCCTGCAAAAACAATGGAAGAGCAGTGGGATATAGACGGGCTGGAAGATCATTTAAAGGAAGAGTATTTGTTGGGCTTGTCGCTAAAAGAAAAGCTGGATAATGATGCCTCTTTTCAAGAATCTGATTTACGTCAGTTTGTTGTTGATGGGCTGGAAAAGGCAAATAAAGACAAAGAAGACCTTTCAACGCCTGAGGTTATGCGACACTTTGAAAAATCAATTATGTTGCAAGTGCTGGACAATAGTTGGAAGGAACATCTGGCCGCTATGGATTCATTGCGTCAGGGTATCCATTTTAGAGGTTACGCTCAAAAAGATCCTAAACAAGAATACAAACGTGAAGCATTTGATATGTTCACTAATTTGCTAGACCACATTAAATATGAAGTAGTAGGTATCTTGGCAAAAGTACAAGTGGCACAAGAAGAAGATGTCGATGCCATTGATGAACAAAGACAAGCTCCGCAAGAAATGCATTATGAGCATGCGGAAGCAAGCCCGATAGAAGATGCCCCTGCACAAAGGGAAATCGTTTTTGAAGAACCTGCAGAGCAAGAGCAGCCTTTTGTTAGAGATGGTAAGAAGGTTGGTCGTAATGATCCTTGTCCATGTGGTTCAAAGAAAAAATATAAGCAGTGTCACGGTAAGTTGAAATAGAAGAGCAGATGAAAAAAGAGCTGTTTTTAGTTTCCATGATATGTGTGGGAACAAGAAAAGAATTTTAAAGTAAATAAACGGTAAAAAATATGCCCCAAAGAAGTTTTGAAAAAAGCAAACCTAAATCAGATATAACCACACTTCCCGATTTGGGAATGGATAAACAGGATTTTATTGCGGATTTTAAAAGGTATTACAGCCATCGCTTAGGTAGAGATGCGAATTGTCGTTCTCCACATTATGCATATGAAGCTTTATCATTGGCAGTGAGTGATCGATTAATTGAGCGCTGGAAGCAGACTTACAATACCTATAGAGAAGAGGATTGTAAAAAAGCCTACTATATTTCAATGGAATTTTTGATGGGTAGAGCATTAAGTAATGCGATGCTGAATTTGGGAATAACTAACACCGTAGAAAAAGCCTTATATGATATGGGGCTGGATATGGAAGAGTTGATAGACAGCGAGCCTGATGCGGGATTAGGTAATGGTGGTTTAGGTCGATTAGCCGCTTGTTTTATTGATAGTTGTGCAACATTACAATTACCAGTAACGGGTTATGGATTGCGCTATGAATACGGCATGTTTACTCAAGCTATTAAAAATGGCGAGCAGATTGAAAAGCCAGATCACTGGTTACGCAATGGCAATGTTTGGGAGATTGAACGTCCTGAATATACAGTACGCATCAAGTTTGGCGGACATACCGAAAGACATATTGATGAACATGGCGAAGAAAGAGTTAGCTGGATCAATACCAGTGATATCTTAGCGGTTCCTTACGATACGCCAATTCCTGGTTACCAAAACGGTACCGTTAATACTTTACGTTTATGGAAGTCTGAAGCAACAGAAGAATTTAATCTGCAAGAATTTAATGCGGGTGCGTATGCTGAGTCTGTGGCACAAAAAAATACCGCAGAAAATATTACTATGGTGTTGTACCCGAATGATGCCAACGAAAATGGTAAGACATTAAGGCTACAGCAACAGTATTTATTGGCATCAGCTAGTTTGCAAGATGTGGTTGCTAACTGGGTTGGTCGTCACGGTTCTGATTTTACACATTTTGCAGAAAAGAACTGTTTTCAGTTGAATGATACCCATCCAAGTATTTCAGTTGCTGAACTAATGCGTTTGTTAATGGATGAGCATGGTCTAGGTTGGGATGAAGCATGGGAAATTACTCGTAATACCATGGCTTATACAAACCATACTTTATTGCCAGAAGCATTAGAAAAATGGTCGGTAGGTTTAATGCAGTATCTATTACCTCGAGTAATGGAAATTATTTTTGAAATTAACGCACGGTTTATGGCTGAAGTGGCAGACCACTGGCCAGGCCAAACAGAATACCAGAGCAGAATGTCTATCATCGAAGAAGGTGGTGATAAACAAGTGCGTATGGCTTATTTGGCTATTGTCGGTAGTTTTTCTGTAAATGGTGTAGCGGCATTGCATTCGCAATTATTGGTAGATGGGTTGTTTAATGACTTTTACCAGTTATGGCCTAACAAGTTCAACAATAAAACCAATGGTGTAACGCCAAGACGTTGGTTGGCAGCTTGTAATCCAGATTTGGCAGCATTAATTACTAAAACAATTGGTGATGATTGGGTAACTGATTTATCTCAGTTAGAAAAACTAAAGCCACATGCAGAAAAAGCAGCATTTAGAAAAAAATGGTTTGCCTTGCAACAATCGAGCAAACAACAGCTAATTGACTATAAAACAGAAGAGCTGGGAGCTAACCTGGGTCTTAGTGTTGATGCTTTATTCGATGTGCAGGTTAAGCGGATACACGAATACAAACGTCAGATTTTAAATGTATTGCATGTAATACACTTATATAACCAAATTAAAAAAGGCAATACCAAAGATTGGGTATCTCGTTGCGTATTAATTGGTGGTAAGGCTGCACCTGGTTATGATATGGCCAAAAAAACCATTAAGTTAATTAATAATGTCGCGAATGTTATTAATAATGATCCTGATGTGGGTGATAAGCTTAAACTGGTTTTCTTACCTAACTACCGTGTTTCAGCAATGGAAAAAATCTGTACTGGTGCTGATTTGTCAGAGCAAATTTCAACTGCAGGTAAAGAAGCATCAGGAACCGGTAATATGAAGTTCATGATGAATGGTGCGATAACTATTGGTACTTTAGATGGTGCTAATGTTGAGATTCGTGAAGAAGTAGGTGAAGAAAACTTTTTCTTATTCGGTTTAACTGAAGACGAAGTTCAGGAATTAAAACCGCACTATAACCCTTGTGCAATGATTGAAGATGATGAAGACCTAAAAGCAGTAATGAACCTGCTGGAGTGTGGACATTTTAATCAGTTTGAGCAAGGTATCTTTGATGATATTATTGGCGCGTTAAAAGATTCAAATGACCCTTGGATGACTATTGCAGATTTCCGTAGCTTTATTGATGCACAAGCGCGAGTGAGTGAAGCATATAGAGATAAAGATCATTGGAGTCGTATGAGTATTCTGAATACGGCAGCTAGTGGTAAATTCTCTACAGATAGAACTATAACTGATTATGCTAATGATATTTGGCATTTAAAAGCAGTGGACCCAACGAAATAGGCAGTACATAGACTGGGTTTTGCTCTTCGCTCTACCCAGTCTACATGCTCACTGCGGCCTGTAGTAAAGAAACCTCCCGTATTAATGGTGGAGTGAAAAAACAAGTTTTTTCATGGTAGCTAAATTAAAGCAATGATTTATGGAAATAGATTGGCTTTTGTTTGTACAGTCTTTTAGTCGAGAATGTTTCGTGAAAAAACCTGTTTTTTCACTCCAATAAGTTAACTTCCTCATGCGTTTTCAATGTTCAATATAGTTCTTTTCGAGCCAAAAATACCGCAAAACACAGGTAACATCATGCGACTTGTCGCAAATAATGGTTGTCATTTGCATTTGATTGAGCCTTTGGCATTTAATTTGGAAGAAAAAAGTTTGAGGCGGTCTGGACTTGATTATCAAGACTTGGCAAATGTAACAGTACATAAAAACTATACTGATTTTTTGAAAACCATGCCTAATCAGCAGGTATGGGCTATTACAACAAAAGGGACTCAGCGATATGATCAAGTTGCGTATAAGCAGGGGGATATCTTATTATTTGGCTCTGAAACAGCAGGGCTTTCAGCGGATGTCCAGCAAAGTATTCCAATCGAAAATCAGTTGCGAATCCCTATGCAACCGAATAATCGCAGTATGAACCTTTCTAATACGGTTGCACTGGTAAGTTATGAGGCATGGCGGCAGCATGATTTTTTAGGAGGGAAATAAAGCATGATGAGTTGTTCGTGACTCCTTAGCCAATAAAGATTGGAGCATCAGTGCTTTGTGTCATGAGGCGGACTTTAACGATCCACTCTGCCTATAAAGCAACGCTGTGCTTGCTTATCATATAGTCAATTCCAGGTTGTAAAACCTCTCGCCATAACTGCTCGGTTTCTGTATCAAAATTAGAATTAATAGACTTAGCTGCCGCAATTAAACTATCTAGCCATAGGGCATATAAGTGTGGCTTTATATTAAGATTATTTTTATTGTGCTTATGTGCGATATCAGTAAGAAGGCTAGGGTCGTTATCGTAGGTTTTGGTCATGTATGCTATTGAGGTAATTAGCATAACTTTCTGAGTTTCTATATCTGTATCAGTAAAGATCAGCTTTACTTCGTCAGAACTTAGCAGAAATATTTTGTAAAAATTATCTAAAAAATAAGGGTCGTTAACACACTGTTTAAAGCTGCTATCAAACTGGGCGGCAAGATCAGAGGGGCTCATAGAATTGTTTTTCAAAAGTAAGCGATAAAAGCAGCTTATATTTTACGTTAATCTTCTGTAAGTCGCTTCCTTTTAACGCTAAATAATAGCGATAGTAAAGGGATTGCAGGCGGTTTATTTACAGATGTCACATAACTGTCACATTATATTCATCTGGCTGTCATATTTGTGAAGGATAATGCTGACATGTTAATTAAAACGATGAGTAAAAGTATGAAAATTAAATCATTGGTTGCGGCATTGGGTTTTGCTTCAGCTTCTTTGGTCAGTGGGGCTGCTGTTGCTGTACAAGCTGTCGATGCGGGAATTCCTGAGTATCAAAAAACAAGTGGTGTTTCTGGTAACTTATCTAGCGTAGGTTCTGATACATTAGCAAACTTAATGACACTTTGGGCAGAAGAGTTCAAAAGAACTTACCCGAATGTTAATATTCAAATCCAAGCTGCTGGTTCTTCAACTGCGCCACCTGCTTTAACTGAAGCAACATCAAATCTAGGTCCTATGAGTCGTAAGATGAAGGATAAAGAACGTGATGCTTTTGAAAAGAAATATGGTTACAAGCCTACAGCTATTCCTGTAGCGATTGATGCTTTGGCTGTTTATGTTAATAAAGAAAACCCAATTCAAGGTTTAACAATTCCACAAGTTGATGCGATTATGTCTTCGACACGTAAATGTGGTCATGAATCTGATATGTCTACTTGGGGTGATGCAGGTTTGACAGGTGCTTGGGCTGGTAAGTCCATCCAATTATACGGACGTAATTCAGTATCTGGTACTTATGGTTACTTCAAAAAGAAAGCATTGTGTAAAGGGGATTACAAAAGCAATGTAAATGAGCAGCCTGGTTCTGCGTCTGTTGTTCAGTCGGTAACAAGCTCTCTAAATGGTATTGGTTATTCAGGTATTGGTTATAAAACATCAGGTGTTAAAGCGGTGCCTTTAACAAAAAAGCCAGGTCAGCCTTTTATTGAAGCGACACCAGAAAACGCGGTGGCGGGTAAATATCCATTAGCGCGATTCTTATACGTTTATGTTAATAAACAACCTAACAAGCCCTTGGCACCTTTAGAGCAAGAATTTGTAAAAATGGTATTGTCTCAAGTCGGTCAAAAAGTTGTAATCAAAGATGGTTATATCCCATTGCCTGAAAAAGTGGTTGCTAAAGCTTTAGAGTCAATTAAATAAGCTAAGGAACGAGGATTTAATAATACCCGAAAGTATGGCGCAGGATTTTGGCTTCACAGGCGTGTTAGGAAAACAAGCGCATAGCAGGCTACGCAACTGTTTTTCTAGCATGTCT
>ENA-OSET01001252-OSET01001252.1-sediment-metagenome-genome-assembly--contig:-NODE-1252-length-26564-cov-32.023747_pt1 | contig 26564 bp, 22 predicted proteins | sample MGYA00237882_ERZ534229 | MGnify/ENA primary metagenome ERZ534229 (study PRJEB26408, sample SAMN06266212) | sediment metagenome | isolation source: Hudson Canyon methane seep mesocosm | place... | reverse complement strand
CTTGTTTTCTGAACGCCTCGTGCTGTTTGTGTGCGCATGTTTGGCGCTTGACTTGTCTGAACGCGGGCCGTCCTTATGCTCTGATTTAGAGCTCTCTGGTTTGGAATGCTCTGACTTTGAACGTGCAGAGCGGTTTTGTTTTCGCTCTTCGGCTTGTTTTTCCCAAAATTTACCCGAGGCTTTACTTGTTTTTTTACCCGCCGAATTGGCCGCTGTATTTGTTTTCGGCTTTTTAGCTTTTTTCGGTTTTACGGGTTTAAAGTTGGTCGGCGAATCGGCCAGTTTTTCTCTCGGCGTAAAGCCTGATATACCACGACGCGGAATCACTTGTTGAATTAAGCGTTCAATACCAAAAAGCTCTTTCTGTTCGGCGGCACAAACTAAGGAAACGGCCTGGCCAGTCGACCCTGCTCTACCCGTTCGACCAATGCGGTGAACGTAATCCTCAGCGACATGAGGTAAATCAAAATTCACGACCTGTGGAAGCTGATCAATATCAATGCCACGAGCAGCGATATCGGTGGCAACCAATACTTGAATATCGCCTGTTTTAAATTCTGCCAACGCGCGCGTTCGGGCACCCTGGCTTTTATTACCATGAATGGGCGCCGCTTTAATGTCTGCTTTGTTCAACTGAAAAGCGAGCTTATTAGCCCCGTGTTTTGTTCGGCAGAAGACTAATACCTGATACCAATTCTTCTCTTTTATGAGCTCAATCAGCAGGGCCGCCTTCTTCGCTTTATCAACGGGAATAACTTGCTGTTCAACCGTCGTCGCCGCGCTATTTTTGGGCGATACAGATATTTCAATCGGGTCATTGATCAAGCCCTTTGCAAGCTGGCGAATATCATTTGAAAACGTTGCCGAAAACAACAAGTTCTGTCGGCGCTTAGGTAATAAGGCAATCACCTTTCTAATGTCATTAATGAACCCCATATCAAGCATACGGTCGGCTTCATCTAACAAGAACACTTCTAAATTATCGAATTTCACTGCATTCTTAGTGTGCAAATCTAACAGCCGCCCAGGTGTCGCAACGAGCACATCCAGCCCTTTTCTGAGTTTCATCATTTGTGGGTTTATTTTGACCCCCCCAAACACAACGGCTGATCGCAAGGGTAAATTTGCACCGTACTTTATAACGCTGTCGCTCACTTGTGCGGCCAGCTCTCGAGTCGGTGTCAAAATAAGTGCACGCACCTGATTCGTTTTTGGTCGAGGACCGTCAGCGAGCATCTCTAACAAGGGCAACGTAAAGCCCGCGGTTTTGCCGGTACCCGTTTGCGCGGCGGCCATGACATCACGCCCTTGCAAAATGGCAGGAATCGCCTGAGCTTGTACTGGGGATGGTTGATCATAACCTTGTTTTGCAACGGCTTCTAAAATCGGTGCTGATAAACCTAAACTATCAAAACTCATAATACATTCTCAAAAATATGCTGCGATGGACACCAGCGCCGAGTATATAATGCATGCCCAGTCCGCGATGTAAATAAACCGTCGAGTCCACCCAGTATGTCCTTAATCGTATCAACCAATGTAATCATTCCAGATGACGAAGTTCAGTTGTCGGCTATTCGTGCACAAGGTGCAGGTGGCCAAAACGTTAATAAGGTAAGTTCCGCCATTCATTTACGCTTTGATATCCCAAGTTCATCACTACCTGACTTTTACAAAGATAGGCTTATAAATTCAAAGGACAGCAGAATTAGTAAGGAAGGTGTACTCATCATAAAGGCGCAAAAATTTCGGACTCAAGAGAAAAATCGCGAGGATGCGCTCAACAGGCTGCGCAGTTTAATACAAGCGGTCGGCGTAATCCAGAAAACACGCCGCCCAACCAAACCGAGTAGAAACTCACAAAAAAAACGCATGGATAAAAAGACGCAACGCAGCCAAATCAAAGCGAACAGAGGCAAGGTGCAATGCTAGGCTAAGCGCGGGCAATGCAGCCGCCTACCGCAAGCCAAATCTTTCCCGATTCGTCTGTTTGCTGCGTTCGCCTTTTTTAAGCATTACGTAAACCGCGCCGGTGCCGCCGTGTTGTTTTTGGGCGGAGTGAAACGCTAACACCTCTTCAATTTGCGGTAACCAGACCGCTAGATGACTTTTGATGGTCGCTACTTTGTCTGGGTTTCGATCGCCTTTACCATGAAGAATAATCACGGTACGTAATTCGTACTTGCGGCATTGGCGCAAAAACTGAAAAACTTCTCGGCGCGACTCATCAACTGTCATGCGATGCAGGTCTAATCGCGCCTCGATATCGTAACGTCCCAAACGCAAATTTTTATATACGCCATGCTGTAACCCGGGACGCTGAAATTCCAGTACATCATTAGACTTGAGTTCTTGCACATTATCAGACGCTAAAGGATCGAGCTTGGCTTTCTGACTGACCGCAGACGCGCGACGGACAGCCTTACCCGGCGTATCCTCATCAACCTTATGCAAGCGCGCACGGTTTTGACGGAGCGGTTTTACGCCTTCCATCTCACCGGTAAATAAATCATCCTCGCTCATTGTTCTTCCTCGCCAAACCCAGGTCTATTATGCCTATTAACGCGACTAGACTGAAGCCTCTGACTCAACCTCAAACACATCGGATAACTGCTCCCAAGGCGGCACTGGCTGAGTGCGTTCAAGCAAGAATTCTGTAAAGGCAACGACCTTTGAAGGCGGCTCACGACGACTAGGGTAAACCAGATAAAATGTTCGCTCCATGAACGGCGTGCCAGGCAATAACAGCTCAAGCTTCCCTGCCCTGACATCGTCTGCAATTAATATTTGAGGTATTGCGCTAATACCAAAGCCGTCTAACGTGGCCTTGCGAATCAGTTCCATATCATTTGCCATTAGACGATGCTTCATATCCGCACATTCTTCTTGGCCATTTTTCCCACGAAACACCCATGGTGCATCTGGATGTTCAATACAGGTAAACCGCTTTAAATCATCTAAGCTTTTTGGCTTCCCGTTCTTCTTTATAAATTCCGGTGAGGCACACAACGACAATCGAGCTGTCCCCAAATTACGTGTCACCAAACTCGAATCAGTCAATGGGCCAACACGAAATGAGATATCTAATTCCGCCTCTAACATATCAAGTGATTTGTTATCAGAAATGATTTCAATATCGATCTTTGGATGCGCTTGTAAAAAGTCTTTAATAGTAGAAACAAAAAATGGGGTACCGAATGACAAAGGGGTACCAATGCGCAAACGCCCACTCGGTTCGGCTTGCATATTATTGACGACCCGATCGGCCTCTTCTGCCTGCTCGAGCATCTTTACACAGTTTTGATAGTACAGCTTACCCGTTTCAGTAGGCTTCAAATTTCGAGTCGTGCGATTTATTAAACGCACGCCGACCCGTTTTTCAAGTTGTGAGACCTTACGACTCACGGTCGATTTCGGCAACTTCAATTTATCAGCAGCTTTCGTAAAACTACCCGATCCAACTACCACAGCAAAAATAGCCATTTCGTTTAAATCTTGCATCTAGCCCCCCAGAATTAGTTGCATTAAAGGCTCGGCGGCAACCGTCTTATTTTGTTGCCTTGTTTAATCGAATTCATTTATGCCATATTTGGAACATTACTTTCAATATAAAACCATTAATAAGCTCTAAGAAACAAACGTAGAATAGAACCAATTATCAGTTGAAACCCGAATGCTCAACCTATCGGGGGCATTAATCAATAGGACGCAATAGCATGATGAATGCAGACAAGTTTGCTGCCGGTGTAATTCGTTTGCGCTGGTTAATTTTAATCAGCACATTGGTTATTGTGGCACTCATCGCCAGCGGTGCGACCTCAATCGGGTTTAGTTCCAATTACCGCGTGTTCTTTTCTCACGATAATGAACAGCTCGTGGCCTTCGAGACGATTCAAAATACGTATTCCAAATCGGATAACATTTTGATGGTCATCGAGCCTGATGATGGCAATATTTTCTCAAGAGAAACCCTTGCTGCGGTAAAAGATCTTACCGAACAAAGTTGGCAAGTGCCCTACTCAACGCGTATCGACTCCATTACTAACTACCAGCATACTGAGGCAGAAGCAGACGATCTACTCGTCAATGATTTGGTTGAGTTTCCAGACGAGGCAGACCTAGATAAAGTGATTCGTGTTGCGTTAAATGAGCCACTTTTGCTGCGTCGTTTAGTGTCGCCTGAAGGGCATGTCACGGCGGTAAATATCACTGTTCAGCTACCTCAGGTGAGCGAAAGTGAAACGCCAGAAGTGGTTGCATATACGCGAAACATGGCTAAAGAATTCGAGGCGAAGTACCCTAACCTACAAGTCTATATGACCGGCAGCGTGATGCTTGGCAACGCTTTTTCTGAAGCGGCGCAAAAAGACATGACCAACCTCATGCCCATTATGATGCTCGTTATCGTTGTTACGCTGTATCTGCTGTTACGCTCGTTTACTGCAACGCTCGCGACCGTATTTGTCATTCTTTTCTCCGTCATTACCGCGGTCGGCTTGTTCGGTTGGCTAGGCTGGACACTTACAGGCCCTACCACCAGTGCTCCCACGATTATTACAACGATGGCCGTGGCGGACTGTGTCCATATCCTCGTCTCTTTTCTATTTAACCTTCGCAATGGCATGCCAAAAGCCGCTGCAATGCAAGAGAGTGTTCGCATTAACCTTAGCCCAGTTTTTATTACCAGCGTCACCACCGTGCTTGGTTTTATGACTATGAATTTTAGCGAAGTTCCGCCATTCCGAGATTTAGGTAATACCGTTGCCATGGGCGTAGTCGCCGCTTTCTTTTTATCTATTTTCTTCTTGCCCGCCTTAATGATGGTGCTACCCATCAGCGCCAAGAAACACGCCAAAAACAAAAGCCAGGCAATGCAAACACTCGCCACGTTTGTGATTGGCCATCGTAAAGGTGTATTGCTGGGCACGGGCTTACTTGCTGTCGCTTTATTTGCAGCGATTCCACTAAACCAGATTAATGATGAATTCATCGGCTACTTCAAAAAATCAGTAGAGTTTAGAAAAGACACAGACTTTGTTGGCGACAATCTCACCGGCATTTACACCATTGAGTATTCTCTCGAACAAGGTGAATCGGATGGCATCAGTGACCCAGCGTTTTTGAAACAGCTAGAGGCCTTTACAGATTGGTTAAAAACAAAAGACGTCGTGACAAATGTAGAAACCATCACGGAGATCTTTAAACGTCTCAATAAGAACATGCATGAAGACGATGAAACATACTTCAAATTGCCAGAGGACAAAGAACTGGCGGCACAATATTTATTACTTTATGAAATGTCACTACCCTTCGGTCTCGACCTTAATAACCAGCTAAATGTTGATAAGTCGTCCGTGCGTATTCGGGTCGGTTTAAAAAATATCAGCAGCATAGACACGCTTGCCTTCGAGGAGGAAATCGCGACTTGGCTCAAAACGAATACTGACATCGACACATTCTATGCGGCGAGTCCAAATGTCATGTTCTCGCATATAGGTAAACGGAACGTAGACAGCATGGTCAGCGGCGTTGCGTATGCTTTAGCTATCATCGTCATTATTATGATGATTATGCTACGCTCAGTGAAGCTCGGCTTGGTCAGTCTCATACCCAACATTATCCCGATTGGTGCGACCTTCGGCATTTGGGGCATTTTAAGCGGTAATGTGGGCATTTCAATTGGTACCGGCGTTGGTATGATTCTCGGTATCGTCATCGACTTTACGGTGCACTTTTTATCGAAGTACCGACGCGCGCGTAAGGAAAAAAATTACACGCCCGAACAAGCCGTAGAATATGCCTTTTCAATGGTTGGCACGGCACTGTGGGTGACGACCTTTGTTCTGGTCGCAGGCTTTACGGTTCTCGCCCTCTCAGAATTTAATATGAATGCTTATATGGGCATCTTCACCGCCTGCTCGATCACCTTGGCGCTTATCTTCGACTTCTTTGCGTTACCCGCAATTTTGTTGACGATTGATAAAGACAAGCCGACAAACCACGCATCGGGAACCAGCACAAACTTGAGCGCTTCATCAAATGCACTACCCAATAACGGAAACAACCCTACCGTCGCTTGATGCTGGACAATAAGGCGCGATGGGGCGAATTAAGCTGAAGAAGGTTTGCTTAGTGCGTCGATGCGCGATGTAAGCAAGCGATTGGGTAGGTGCGCGGGTTATTCCGGCGTGGTGCACTCACCGCGCGATCGATCTAAACGGCAGCGAATCTTCCACAATAACTTCAACGCCGTTGCGTGATTAACCTTATCCTTTTTCAAACTCATGCGGACCCGTTTACTAAAATGATCAATATCATCTTTGGTAAACTGGCTTACGTTGATCCAGTATTTGGCAGGTATTTCTGCCTCCGCATCTTTTACGAGCTTATCAATCGCATTCAAACGCGATAAAATATATTTACGCATTTTGAAACCAAAATCGTCGGGAAACGCGTCGCGCTTGGCCACCGTTTGCAGCATGCCGTAATACAAGCGGTAATCGATGATGCCGCCACGTTGACCTAAACCGTAGTAGAGCTCAAAGGTGTTGTAGGCTAAGGCGGGCATTAACAGAATATCGATATTACCGTTATTAAACTGTGGTCCAAACGTAGAGAGTGTTGTCGGCACCGGGGTTGCGCCTGCTAAATTTGCGAACTTCATCGCTTGTGGGTCATCATTTAATACGGAAATTCGGCGCCCAGCAAAGTCATCGATACTGTTGATTGAACGATCCCTGACAAACGCATACATAGACCCTACCGGGAAAGTTGCCACCACCTCATAAGCGCCCTGTGTCATAAGTTTGCCCGCGCGCGGTCTTGCCAACGTAGACAATACAAGCTCCAAACCCTTACGCGAGCTAATTGCACCAATGGCATCCATGGTGCCGCCAAACTTTACAAATTGACGGGATAAAATCGCACTCAACAAGACAGCCTCACAATTACCCGCCTTAAATTCGTTCGCCGCAATTTTTTCATCGGTGTAAGCGATAAACCGAATATTTAAACCCCAGCCGAGCGCTTTAGGAATAAGATCGGAATAAAATGACATCACTGGGCCATTGCGCCCAACCGGGTCCCAAACACAAAACACTTTACGTTCGAGCGCGACGGTGCTTGCGCTTAGCAGTGAGAGAAGTGCCATTAACGCTAGGGTAAGACATAGAGCTTTGCAGCTCTGGTGCTTGGCGAAATTCAAAGCGACAATCCTTGCTTAGATTCTAATAAGCATCCTTTAGGGTAAACTTATTGTTATTATATCGTTTCGCTTAACGCGATCGCTCCGAGTCTCGCAATTGCAGTTAGGCAATACAACCTAGTTCTTCTCAAAAACTGAAAGGCACATCACAAGGCATTGCAATAGTTCTCATTAAATTGGGCCACAGGCACTGTGTAAACTAAATGAAAGACCTGAAAACCAAAACTAATACCACCCGTTTGATTACTATCCTGGGCCCGACTGCCAGCGGTAAAACGGCATTAGGCGTTACGCTCGCAAAGATACTCGATGGTGAGATCATATCGGCCGACTCACGCCAAGTGTATCAAGGGATGACTATCGGCACGGGTAAAGATCTAGACGAATATGGCGCAACGCCTTATCACTTAATCGATATCGTAAAAGCAGGCTATGAATATAACTTATTCGAGTTCGCTGATGATTTTTCAAAAGCACTTACCACTATTCAACACCGAGAGAAACAAGCCCTTTTAGTAGGCGGAACAGGCTTGTACTTGGACGCGGTGCTCAATGCCTACACGTTGTATCGAGCAGACTTCAAGTCAAAGCGGGCTGACGCATTGCAATCGCTCAGCATGTTGCAATTGCGTAATTGCTTATTAGCGCTCAAACCCGATCAACACAACTCGACTGACCTTGAGGCGAAAGAACGAATAATTCGCGCCATCCTCATAGAAGAAACTAACCAAGCACAACTTAACCAAATCCATTGGCCAACCGTTAACCACTGCGTGATTGGCTTGCAATATCCGCGCGAAATCACGAGACAACGCATCACGCAACGCCTAAAACATCGCTTAAAAGCGGGCATGATTGAGGAAGTAGATACACTTCTCAATCAGGGAGTTTCGCCACAACAATTGCAGCTGTATGGCCTAGAGTATCGATTTCTTACCCAACACATACAAGGGCAGCTCAGCTACAACGACATGTATCAAAAATTGAATAGTGCAATCCATCAATTTGCTAAGCAACAAGAAAAATGGTTTCGCAACATCGAAAAGAAAGGCGTCAAGATTCACTGGCTCGATGTTGAACGAGATATAAAAGAACAAGCTCTATCTATTATCGAGCATACCAACTAAATCAGCGCACCAATATGGTGACACAAAAACCACTCAGGCATTTCCAAGTGCACCAATAACGGGCTACCTGCGAATCATATGCTAATAAAATACCCATCGAATGACACAATAAAATAGTAATAGTTATATATATCATAAACTTAAGATGCACCACTTTGATCTGGCATAACCTATGCTAACACTACAGCGATAACCGTCTGTTCACGTGAGTAACAGACACCTCAAGCTGTTTATATAGGGTAGTATGCATGAGCGCACAAAAGATCGTTGTCGTGGGAAACGGCATGGTTGGTCACCATTATGTTGATCAACTTATCCAATCTGATATTAAAGCTGACATTACAGTTTTAGGAAGCGAAACGCGTCCAGCCTACGATCGTGTCCACCTATCTGAGGTGTTTGCAGGAAAAGATCCCAGCGAACTTGCGATGACAACGCGCGAGTTCTACCAAGAAAATCAAGTAGAGGCGCACTTTGGCGATGCAGTCGTGGATATTGACCGCGCCAACAAAAAAGCGATCACGCAAAGTGGGCGGCAATTTTCTTATGACAAGCTTGTACTAGCAACAGGCTCGTACCCTTTCGTTCCGCCTATCAAAGGGTCTGAATCACCAGAATGCTTAACCTATCGAACTATCGACGATCTGGGCGAAATTAAAGCCAATGCTCAAGACTCAAAAATAGGGGTTGTGGTCGGTGGTGGATTACTAGGGCTTGAGTGCGCCAATGCACTAAAAAACCTTGGCTTAGAGACGCATGTTGTTGAATTTGCGCCCGGATTAATGGGGGTTCAACTTGACGATAGCGGCAGCAAAATGCTGCGCCGAAAAATTGAAGCGCTCGATGTTAAAGTACATACCCAAAAGGCAACCTCATTAATTGATGATCAGGGTGACGAGACAAAGTTACGCATGCATTTTGCTGACGATACGCATCTTGATACCGACATGATTGTGTTTTCTGCAGGCATTCGGCCCTATGACCAGTTAGCAAAAAAAACCGGTTTAGAGGTCGGTGAGCGCGGCGGTATCGTTATTGACTACCATTGCCGGACATCAGACAGTGATATTTTTGCGATCGGTGAATGCGCACTTTACGGCAATATGATTTACGGCCTCGTCGCACCCGGTTATCGCATGGCAGAGGTGGCCGTCAAACAATTAGGTAACGAAGAAGAAAAACCCTCCTTCAAAGGCGCCGACATGAGCACGAAGCTCAAATTGCTCGGCGTTGATGTGGGTTCAATTGGCGACGCGCATGGCAAAACGTCTGGTGCAATTTCTTATATATTTGCAGACGAAAAAGAAGAAATCTATAAACGTATCATCACCTCGGCTGACAGCAAAAAGCTACTTGGTGCGGTGCTCGTGGGTGATTGCGCGGAATACGATACCTTATTGCAATATTTCTTGAATGAAATCGACTTACCAGACAACCCAGAAAGTATGATCTTGCCTAATGTCGAGGGCGGTGCACCGGCACTGGGTGCTTCAGCACTGCCGATGTCAGCCACTATTTGCTCTTGTCATAATGTGAGTAAAGGCGATATTTTTTCTTGTATTGACGGAGGCTGTTGCAGTGTTGCTGATGTTAAAGATGCAACCAAAGCCGCAACAGGTTGTGGCGGCTGCGCAGCGTTGTTAAAAAATGTTGTCGATAGCGAAATGGAAGCACGCGGCATTAGTGTTGATAAAAGTATTTGTGAACATTTCCCCTACACACGCGAAGAAATTTACCACTTGGTTCGTGTTGGCGAAATAAAATCTTTTGATGAACTCATTGAGAAGCATGGCCATGGACATGGCTGTGATATCTGTAAGCCTGCTGTGGCCAATATCCTCGCCTCTACTTGGAATGATTACGTACTTCAAAACAACCATGTTGGCTTGCAAGATACGAACGATACTTTTTTAGCAAATATGCAAAAAGACGGCACGTACTCGGTCGTACCACGCATAGCCGGTGGCGAAATTAAACCAACGCAACTGATTGCCATTGGCCAGGTAGCAGAGAAGTACAACCTGTATACAAAAATTACCGGCGGCCAACGCATCGACTTATTTGGTGCGCGCCTTAACGAGCTGCCTGATATATGGAAAGAGCTAATTGACGCCGGCTTGGAAACGGGTCATGCCTACGGAAAATCGGTACGTACGGTTAAATCCTGTGTTGGATCAACGTGGTGTCGCTACGGAGTGCAAGACAGCATGGGGCAAGCGATTGATCTCGAAAATCGCTATAAAGGGCTTCGCTCTCCACATAAGCTAAAATTCGCCGTATCAGGCTGCACAAGAGAGTGCGCCGAAGCGCAAAGTAAGGATATCGGTATTATTGCAACCGAGGGCGGTTGGAACCTCTATGTATGCGGCAACGGTGGCATGAAACCCCGCCATGCAGACTTGTTTGCCACAGATCTTGATGATGAAACGCTCGTAAAATATATCGACCGTATTTTAATGTTTTACATTAAAACCGCAGACCGCCTGCAACGCACCTCGGTTTGGATGGAAAACTTAGAGGGTGGCCTAGACTACCTTAAAGAAGTCGTGATCGACGATAGTCTCGGGATTGCCAATACGCTGGAGCAACAAATGGCACATATCGTATCGACCTATCAATGCGAATGGAAAACCACTATCAATGATGATGAAAAGCTAAAGCGCTTCCGTCAATTCGTGAATTCCAAAACTGAAGACAGCAATGTTGTATTTGTGGAAGAGCGCGGCCAGATGCGTCCTGCAAGCGACGATGAAAAAACTAAATTGATCGCAAAAAGCGCTTAGTTAAAAGGGGAAAAATTATGAGCTCTGAACAGATTGTTTGCGACAAAAGTGACTTAATTGAAAACTCGGGCGTCTGCGCGTTAGTTGATGGGGAACAAGTCGCTATTTTTTACTTACCCACCACCAAACAGCAGGTTTTTGCTATTGCCAACTGGGATCCATGCGGTAAGGCAAATGTCCTATCGCGTGGTCTGGTGGGTGATATAAAGGGCGAAATTGTGGTTGCGTCGCCGCTTCACAAGCAACATTTCAACTTACAAACGGGTGCCTGCCTAGAGGCAGATGTATCTGTTAAAGCGTATCGGGCAAGCATCGTTGACGAAAAAGTCATCATAGCCTGAGCTCTCAAGCTAAAACACTTCCCATTTACTATTCTCTTTTCCCTTGTATGTCGCAAGGCTTCACCCGCTCTTTGAGCGGGTTTTTTTATGCTTATCTGATTTACAGGACTTAAATTAAACCAATTTTGGAAGATAAAACTCAAAACGAACGCCTGCTTCATCAGACGTCAGCTCTACTGAGCCCTGCAACAAGCCTGTCGTGAGTGTATGTAAAATATATAACCCCAAACCACTGCCGCCGTGCCCCATCTTCGTTGTGTAAAACGGATCAAACACTTGGCTTAAGTGCGCCTCGGCAATGCCATGGCCGTTGTCGGTATAGATAATCACCACGTGATCCTCCGCATCATAGGCATCAATATGCATTTCGCCTTCATCGCGCTGATCGAAACCGTGTTTTAACGAGTTAGTCACAAGGTTTGTGATAATTTGTTCAATTGCACCGGGATAACTTATTAAATTGATATCGCTGGGTATATCCATCGTCAGCGTATAGGGCTTGCGCTTAATAAGTGAATATAAAGCTGCCGATGTTTGTTTGATAACCGCCTCTAAGTTGAATTTGCGTTTACGGCTGCTAGCTTGATCAACAGACACTTCTTTAAACGATCTAATAAGGTCTGACGCGCGAACAATATTATGCTCCATTAGATTAAGCACGACTTCGGTATCATCAATGTAGTTAGTAAAAGCAGTCTTCGTTAAGGTGTTTTCCTGTGCATTAATGCGCAATTCTTTTAGCTTTTCTACAAGGTCTGTCGTAGCGGTAAGATTAACACCGATTGGGGTATTCAACTCGTGCGCGACACCCGCAACCAGTCGACCCAACGATGCAAGCTTTTCGTTCTGCACAAGGTGAGACATAGCCTGATTCAACTCTGCATTTTTGGCACTGAGTGCCTTAGTTCGCACACTGACTCTGCGCTCTAAACCCTCGTTGACATCCTTAAGCTCTGTTTGCGTCATTTGCAATTCAAGTCGCTCAGCTTCTAATTCAATTAAGTTTTTTTCCATCCGGTCTGCCATATTGTTGAGTACCTCTGATAGATGCTCAAACTCTTTCAAACCTCGGTAAGTAGATCGCTGTTGAAGATCATCACTCTGGAAACTATCGACCACCGAAACCAGTTGCCGTATCGGTCTCGACACCAACCAACTCAGTAAAACACTTGCAAACACAGCGAGACTAATCAGTATCGCAACCACAAGATAAAAATCTCGTTTTGCCGCTTCTTGCGGTGCCATAAAATGCGCGTACGACTCCTCAACCCGAACAATCAAGGGTAGGCTTTTCAGTGTGTGCAAACTTATTAACTCAGCGGCACCAGGGGTACCTTGCTCGAAGACCTTTGGCGACGAAAGCACCGCTTTACCTGCCGGCGTTTTTACCAATCGTACCCGATACGCGTCCTCTAAACCCTGCAGGCTTTTACCCATTAAGCTCTCGAGCTTTGAGAGGGCAACCTGTAGACGCAAGAAACCAACAACCGCTGCGTTTGTATCTTTTATGGGACTTGCAATAACGATTCCCTCATAATCGCCAGCGCCTAACTGCAAGGTAATAGTCGATTGGCGCTGCCGAGAATAGTCAACGAAAGAAGCGGTACCTTCCTCAAAACGACCGATCAAACGAGTATTTGTATCGTGCCGATTGCGTCCAGCTAAGCTGATTAAACCGGCCGAGCTTACAAAGGCCTCATCTTTAGCTACGACCATACGCAGCAGCTCGTTCACCTGCGATGCTGCGCTATCTGTTTCTGAAAATGATTCGTGAAGCTGCGGAATATATGAATCGGCGATCACAGCTTTTTGCATATTCAGCAAATAACGATCCATCGCATTTGCGATCGTTTTTGCCTGGCTATCTCGATAAATCACACGCGAATTCACCAGCTCAGAAATAGAGCCTTCGTAACTCAGATATGCGGGCACAATTAACGCGGGCAACAGCACGCCAATCAAAACCAAATTCAATAATAATCTAAAACTCATGATAGGGTCTGCGAGACAATGAAATACTCAGCCGTCGATGGCGCTGACAGTATGATATTTTGAATAAATTTCGTCCGATTATGGCCCAAATCCTTTGGCGAACAACTCTCAACATCTAATCCCTTTGCTGTCATGTCGTCTTCTTTGGCGGCATTATTTTTGACGCCGTCGCTTTCCGAGCGCCGCCGTAAAACGTCTAAGTGATACAAGGCTTAAACTACACACCATTGCTTACTTGTTTCAGCCTTCAATTTACTCGAATCAACTAAAAACCTGTTTTTTTGAAGTATAGACAACATTTAAGCCCACAACGTAAAACTTATGACCAATCATTGAACATTCTTTTCACCGCGAACATAGGCCGTTATTTTGCAACTCTGCATCTCATTCAAATAGCCAAAATGTTTCTGCACACAGTTAAAAAACTAGGCATAATGCCGTGATCGAACATACTTAGGTTCCAATCAATTTACAGCCACGGCAGAGCCCCACATGACCCAAACTCAACTCGGCGATTCAATTAATATCGCCAACGCAAACATTAAAAATCGTCTTTTTAAATCTGCTATGAGTGAACAGCTTGGGGACAAGTTGCATAACCCAACATCAGGGCTTGCAAACTTATATGAGACTTGGTCGGCAGGCGAATGTGGCTTACTGGTGACTGGCAATGTAATGATCTCACGTACAGCACTAGGTGAACCTAAAAATGTAGTACTAGATGAGAAGAGTGACCTAAATTCATTCAAAGCTTGGGCTGCGAGCTCAAAAAAACATGGCTCAAGCGTGTGGATGCAACTCAACCATCCGGGCAAACAAATTCCGAAGTTTTTATCTAAAGAGCCTGTGGCACCCTCTGCTATTGCGCTCGGTTCAGGCCTTGAGGCCAGTTTTGCAAAGCCTCGCGCGCTCGAGGAACATGAAATTGAAAGTATTATCCAAGCCTTTGCGCACAGCGCGCGATTGGCCAAGGAAACAGGGTTTGATGGTGTACAAATTCACGGCGCACACGGCTACCTGGTCAGCCAATTCTTATCGCCCCGCCATAATCAGCGTGACGATAAATGGGGCGGCAGTTTAGAAAACCGGATGCGTTTCGTCACCGAGGTTTACCATGCAATTCGCAGAGAAGTGGGCGAAGACTACCCTATTGGCATAAAACTCAATTCTGCCGACTATTCGAAAGGCGGCTTCAGTCATGAAGAGGCCATGCAGGTTGTTCAACAGCTCAGTGTATTGGGTCTAGACCTTATCGAGATATCCGGTGGCACTTACGAAAGCCCGAGCATGGTCGGCTATAAAGTAAGTGACTCAACCAAACAGCGTGAAGCTTATTTTCTAGAATTTGCGGAAAGTATTCGCGACAAGATTGATACCACCTTAGTGGTTACTGGCGGCTTTCGGTCAGCCAGCGCGATGCAAGATGCACTGGCTAATAACTCATGTGACATGATCGGTATTGCCCGACCACTTGCCGTCGATGCAAATGCGCCATCAAAATTGATTAACAACCCAGACTACAAAATCAATATGCCACGCCCAACCACTGGCATTAAAGCGGTCGATAAAATGGTCATGCTCGATATATCTTGGTTTGAGTATCAACTCGAGCGGATGGCAAAAGGGAAAGCACCAAAGCCGAACTTAAGCGCGTGGTCGACGGTTGCCCAAACGCTCGGTCGCTTAGGCTCCGCAGCTTTTAAGCAGCGACGTGCTTAATCCGTGGGTTTAGCCTTATAAGTTGCCACTAACGCAAGCTTGTCCTTACGGGCAAGCTTCTTTAGTGCGTATTCACGTTTACTCGCCGCACGCCGATCAATATGTGGCTCAATATAAACCAAAGCTTTTGCTTGGCGACCGCGAAAATATTTTGCGCCACCCGCTTGCTCTCCTTGATGTTGCAAAAAGCGTCTCTCAGGATCGGTCGTTATGCCCGTGTATAAAGCACCACATTCCGTTTCAACCATGTAGACAAACCAATCCAAGTCATTCCCTCACTGAACTTCATTATTGTTAGTTGCCTGTAGACATGGCACAAACTGTTAAACCCCCAATTTACGCGACGAGTCACGCCACAGAATGGTGCCACACAATGACAGATAAAGCGCTTGAGTGACGCTCGCTGCCCCCCTATACTTCACTCGTAACCCATTAGAGTCCAGTCTATGTCTGAAAATGCCCCTGCGTCGAGTGTTCAAGACGCCGAGTTCAAAGTAAAATTTAACCGTCTATTTTGGCACAGCCGCCGCGGCATGTTGGAACTAGACGCCCTCTTAGTTCCCTTCCTAAAGGAAGTTTTTTGTGAACTTTCAGAAGACGACCAGGCAAAATACGAGCGTCTTCTTTCATGCGAAGACCCCGAACTATTTGAATGGTTTATGCAGAAAAGCACGCCCGAAGATGCTGAGCATGCCTACATGGTTAAAATGATTCTGGACCGTGTTCAACCAAGTTAGTATTCAGTTAAAACCCAGCTATTGGGCTGGGTTAGTTTTTATTCTACCCGCTCTAGCGCTTAGCATTGCAATTTTATATACCGCGCCATTGCATGCCCTAGCGTGGTTGACGTGCATTATACTTATTGTGTGCACCGGTCTTGTCATTCAACGCTACGGCTTGCTCAATTCTAAACATAGCATCGTGTCTATTGCGCTGCATTCCACTCACTTTCAATTACGCACGGCACGCCAAAAAACGATCGCGGCACAACTCTATGCCGTGAGTTATTGCTCGCCCTATTTATTGTTAATACATTTTAAAGACGACACTTCTTACAAACCTAAAATACGCCATGTATTAATTATGCCCTTTAATCATGCCAGCAAGCAGAGCTTTCGTCGCTTACGTGTCATGATAAACTATGCACATCCAAGCTGTGCTAATTACTCAACAGGATAATGCTTCCTCATGCCAAGCCAATTTAGTTCCTGCCTGCTCCCCTATAAAGTGGTATCCATTACAGGCCCGGATAGTGAAAAGTTTTTACAGGGCCAAATGTCCTGTGATATCAGCAAGCTCGAAGATCAACAAGCGACATTTGGTACACTCAACACCCCTAAAGGCCGCATTTATCTAATCTTTTTGATCGTCCGCATCGAGGATCACTTTTTACTGCGTGCACATGAGGCCACTATTGATGCTGCATTGGCGGTGCTTAGCAAGTACAAAGTATTTTTTAAATGTGAGATCACAGCAACCAACTTAACCGTGAGTAGCGCACAAACCAAGCCACCGAATTTTGATCACGCACCCGCTGGTTACGAAAATATCGTGGCCTGTAAGCCGAATTCAGATCAGGCAAACACAGACTATTTATGGCGCTGCCCAGGTGAACTGGAGCGCTATGAGCATTGGAGCACTAACGCCACAAGTGAAAAAAATGAAGCAGCCGCCGAGGCTTGGCATGCTGAAGATTGCAAAGCGGGTATTGCAGAAATTTATCCTGAAACCAGTGAAAAGTTCGTTCTGCAGCAACTCAATCTACAAAAATTGGGGGCCGTGAGCTTTCAAAAAGGCTGCTATACCGGCCAAGAAATTATCGCGCGGATGAAGTTTCTGGGTAAGTTAAAGAAACAAAGCTATTTAATTGAAGCAGAGTGCCTTGAGGCATTGCCTTGTAACGCGGCCATTATAACGGCAGATGGTAAGAAGTGCGGCGAACTGGTGCGCATGCATGCTGTGACCACTCGCGCAATGAGCGTTGGCCTGGGAATTGTAGATATCGCCAAGGCAGAGTCTCAAGAGGCGATGTTTATTCAAGGGGATGTCTTGGTACCTTGCAAGATATCCACCATTAATTATCCAGAGTAGATACGTAATTTGGCCTCGATTTATAATGCAGTTAAAGCCGATTCTGCTATACCTATTTAAATAATAAATTAAATGTCGCGGTTCAAGACGGCACAGTTTAATCTCTACTGGGGTATGCATGTCAGAGTTGGCTCAAAAAATAATTCAAAAAATCAATGAAGCAATTGATAACGATACACTGGTGCTGCCGACTCTACCGGAGGTCGCGTTGAATGTGCGCGAAATAGTTGAGCAAGAAGATTCTGGCTTCGCAGATTTAATCGCTGTTATCGAGAAAGACACGGCCCTTTCCGCACGCATTCTCAAAGTATGCAATAGCCCATTATTCCGAGGCGTAAACGAAATCACCAGTTTGAACGTTGGTTTAAGCCGATTGGGTATGCAATACACCAGCTCTTTAGCGATGGGTTTAGCGATGCAGCAGATGTTTCAAGCGACCTCTGAGATGATCGACAAGCGCATGCGTTTGGTCTGGGAAAAAAGTACTGAAATTGCTGGCATGTGCAGTGTTTTAGCACGGCAGCATCCGCACCTTGCCCCCGGCCAAGCAACATTAGCTGGGCTCATACATGCCATTGGCGCGCTCCCTGTTTTAAAATTTGTTGAAGATCATGATATTCAAATAAATAGTGTCATGCTCGACAATCTGCTCGATGAATTACAGCCCTTGGTAGGTGACAAGATTCTGCAAAAATGGGCGTTTCCTGCAGAGCTGGCAGCGGTACCTAAGAGCTGCGTTGATTTCCTTCGCACCCCTGAACAAGTCGATTATGCCGATCTCGTCATGGTGGCCTTATTGCAAAGTTACGCCGGCACCGACCATCACTACACAGAAATGGATTATGCCTTAATACCCGCGTTTGAGCGTGTTGGGGTTAACCCAGATCCTGAACATGAAGATGAAGATCTGAGCGCACAGATGGAGGCGGCGATGATGATGCTCGCCGTCTAAGCGTCACGCTGTACGAGAAAACCTAGAACTAAAACAACCTAGAGCTGTGTTACCGATGCCCAATTAATGGGTAGCTGGTTTGTGTCGCTTAAATACGTGTTGCATTGAGAGAAGTGCCCGCATCCTAAAAAGCCTCGATGCGCAGACAATGGTGATGGATGCACCGACTTAAGCACTAAATGACGATCCGTATCTAAAAATTTACCTTTCTTATGCGCATAACTGCCCCAAAGCATAAACACTAAGCGCTCGCGTTTTTCGTTCAACACCTTAATCACGGCATCCGTAAACGTCTCCCAGCCCTTACCTTGATGCGCCCCCGCGTTACTCTGCTCAACCGTCAGCACGGCATTCAAAAGCAACACCCCTTGGTCTGCCCATGAAGTCAAACAGCCATGATTTGGTGGCTGCAAACCGGTGTCTTGCTGCAATTCTTTATAAATATTTCTCAAGGATGGTGGAATTTTTACCCCAGGCAAAACAGAAAAGCTAAAGCCATGCGCTTGGCCGGGGCCATGGTAGGGGTCTTGCCCAATGATGACCACTTTGACCTGTTCGAATGGCGTCCTATTTAGCGAGTTAAAAATATCACCGCCGGCAGGAAAAATAGTCTTACCCGCCTGTTTTTCTGCTTGCAGAAATGCTTTCAGTTCCGCCATGTAGGGCATCGCGAACTGCTCACCCACTTGCTGCTGCCAAGCATCGATCAAAGTGCCTTTTTTCTGGGCAGCAGCCTCCGTCATCTTAGTGCCCTAAGCCTGCGGCTTCATATGCGGAAACAAAATAACGTCACGAATACTTGGCGAATCGGTAAACAGCATCACTAAACGATCAATACCAATGCCCTCGCCCGCAGTGGGCGGCAAACCATACTCAAGCGCGGTGATGTAATCTGCATCGAAATGCATGGCTTCGTCATCCCCTGCATCTTTCTCTGCTACTTGTTTGAGGAAACGCTCTTTTTGATCTTGTGCATCATTTAACTCTGAGAAGCCGTTTGCCAATTCACGTCCACCGACAAAGAATTCAAAACGATCGGTAACGAAGGGGTTATCGTCATTTCGTCTTGCCAATGGTGACACTTCCCACGGATACGCCGTAATAAACGTCGGTTGATCTAACTGCTCTTCCGCAGTGGCCTCGAAGATTTCACAAAGGTATTTACCTGCGCCCCATGTTGACTGCTGTGGTGAATCGGGCACGCCCACCTGCTTCGCATAGGCTTTCAGCGTCTCTAAATTATTTTCAGCATCCTCGAACACGGCCGCATCAAAGCTTGGGTTGTACTTCATGACCGCTTCTACCATGCTCATGCGAATAAAAGGTTGCGAAAAATCATAGATTGTTTCGGAAATCACCTCACCGTCGGCATTTTTCTTAGTCGACTTTATATCGGTCGTTCCTAAGACCTCAAGGGCCACCGTGCGCAGCATATCTTCGGTCAGGTTCATCAAATCATGAAAATCAGCGTAAGCTTGATAAAATTCAATCATCGTGAATTCTGGGTTATGACGCGTCGACAAGCCCTCGTTACGGAAATTACGATTTATTTCAAATACGCGCTCATAACCGCCTACCACAAGGCGCTTCAAGTAGAGCTCCGGCGCGATGCGCAAAAACATATCGATACCCAACGCGTTGTGGTGCGTCTCAAATGGCTTTGCCGTTGCACCACCAGGAATGACCTGCAACATGGGCGTTTCAACTTCCATAAAGTCTTTTTGCGCGAGGTAGTTGCGGATACTATTTACAATCTTTGAACGCAAGACGAAGGTTTTACGTGTGTCTTGATTTGCGATTAGATCAACATACCGCTGACGGTATCTGATTTCTTGATCAGCCAAGCCATGGAATTTATCCGGCAATGGCCGCAAAGACTTCGTCAGAATACGCAGATCTGCAATATCATTTACCTCGACGTAAAGATCGCCCTTACCTGACTTTTGCAGGAGGCCGCTCGCTCCGATAATGTCGCCCATGTCGAGGTGGATCCAATCTTTCGATTCTTTCTGCAGTTTCTTACCCAAATAAACTTGAATGCTACCGCTACTGTCTTGCACGCCAACAAATGGTCCACCACGACGCACCACTCGGCCCGCGACACTCACCGGCATCGCCAACTCAGCGAGTGTTGCCTTGTCTTTTTCACCGTGTGCAGTTTGCAGATCGCTCGCTTTATGTTCACGACGAAAATCATTTGGATGGCCGTTAGATTTGTCCCCTTCACGTAAAGCGTCCAGTTTCGCCTTACGCTCCGCAATCAATTTATTCTCATCTTCTTGCGGGGTAGTGGTGCCAGTTTGCTTAGCGTCATTCGCCATAGTGTCTTCCAGTCATTAGGCCTGATTCTCAGGCAATTAAATCAAAAAACTTATAAACCTTGTTTTAAACTCGCTTCGATAAATTGGTCCAGATCACCATCTAAAACCGCATTGCAATTGCTGGTTTCAACATTCGTACGAAGATCTTTAATACGAGATGAATCAAGCACATAAGAGCGAATCTGACTACCCCAACCAATATCAGACTTACTGTCTTCCATGGCTTGCGCTGCTTCACTGCGCTTCATCATCTCTAGCTCATAGAGTTTGGCACGAAGCTGCTGCATGGCTTTATCTTTGTTTTGGTGCTGCGAACGCTGATTCTGGCATTGCACAACAATACCAGTCGGTTCATGGGTAATACGAATAGCGGAATCAGTGGTGTTAACGTGTTGACCACCCGCCCCACTAGAGCGGTAAGTATCAATTCTTAAATCGGCGGGGTTGATTTCAATATCGACATTGTCGTCAATCTCGGGCGATACGAAGATTGATGCAAAAGAGGTATGACGACGGCTACCCGAATCAAAGGGCGACTTACGCACTAACCGATGCACCCCTGTCTCCGTGCGCAACCAGCCGAAGGCGTACTCACCCGTAAATTGAATGGTCGCACTTTTAATACCCGCGACATCGCCGTCTGACACTTCAACCAGCTCGGTCTTAAAACCCTTTTTCTCACCCCAGCGCAGAAACATGCGCATCAGCATAGAGGCCCAGTCTTGTGCTTCGGTGCCGCCAGAGCCAGATTGGATATCCAGATACGCATTATTTGGATCCATTTCACCGGAAAACATACGCCGAAACTCAAGTGTTTCAAGGCTATTGCTGAGGGCAGCGAGTTCATTTTCTACTTCGCCAACTGTCTCTGCATCTTGCTCTTCAACCGCAATATCGAGTAATTCTTTCGCATCACTCAGCCCAGCATCAAGTGACTCAATCGTCTCAACCACGACCTCTAGGCTAGCACGCTCGCGTCCTAGCGCTTGCGCATTGTCAGGATCATCCCATACCGCCGGCGCTTCTAGTTCTCTTGACACCTCAACAAGGCGCTCTTTCTTTGTATCGAAGTCAAAGATACCCCCTAAGCGTATCCACACGCGCTTGCATTTCTTTTATCTGCTGAACAATGGGGTTAACTTCTAACATCTAAAACATCTACCTATTTTAAAAAATGCACACGGCGCAGGCCAGCGCAATATTGCGACCACAAGAACCTGCGAACGGCGCGTATTCTATACGATTTAAGCAGGTTGCGCCAAATGACAAGCGGGAAAATGCAGCAATAAAATGGTGCGACTCAAGCTATTTTTTTGAAGTTGGCCCTAGTGCTTTTCAAACCACGTCTTCATTTCTTGTGCGGTGCTTAACCAATTCTTCTCAAACAGAATTTCATGCAAGGCATTGTCGACCAAGCAGAGGTGTTTATCCTCGATAGATAAGCCCTTAAATAACTGTTCACCCACCCAAGGCGCGACCAAACTATCACCTGCACCGTGCCAGATACCGACCGGAGTTTGCACGCTGCCCACGTGATCTTTGATATGTTGGATAACGCGTAAATAGTCGGTAAACCAGCGCAAGGAAATTTTACCATGCACCAAGGGGTCTCTTTCATAAGCCGCAACAATATCGGGGTCGCCACACACAATGCTCGGATCAGCCTCACCGCTTAAACTTAAGCGCGGAAACAAGCCCGCCAAGGCGGTGGCGATCCAACGCTTCAGTTTAGGCACTTCATAGGAGAGATCTGTCGCGGGGCCGCTCAAAACGGCCGCACGAAAAGTATTCGGGTATTGCAGCATATGTAAAATAGAAACGGTGGCGCCCATAGAATGGCCCAGCAGGTACTGATTATGATGCTTGAGCGTTTTACGCAGCGTCTCTAAATCGCGTGCATAATCTTCCCATTGATCAACATGGCCCCGCTTGCCATCTGATTTACCGTGCCCACGATGATCGAGCGCATGCACTTCGTAGCCTTGCTCGGTTAACCACTTAGCAACATTCTGATATCGGCCAGCATGTTCACTCCAGCCATGCGATAACACAACAGCACTGTGTGCGTTATCAGGCACCCAACGGTAAACATGGAGGCGGGTGCTATCTTCTGCAAAAATATCTTCTTCTGAGTTATACATTTACGACTCGCTATTTTTTTTGTTTTAGCTACGTATTAATCAAAGCGAGCGCCACAAGCTCGCTGCAACAAGGCTCATGATCGCCCCGATTATGAAATCAAGTACGCGCCAAGCATGTGCGTTGTTTAACATAGGCGCAAGTAAACGAGCGCCATAGCTTAATGAATAAAACCAAGTCAGGGAAGCGAAAGCCGCGCCCGCAATAAAAGCAAGCTTATATTGGTTTTCATAAACCCCACCAATGGCACCCAACAAAACAACGGTATCAAGATATACATGTGGATTCAGTAAAGACAACGCCAACGTCACCATGACGGCTTTACTCGCTGAACCAATACGGCGTGCATCATTGGCTATAGTGTCCAATTGAAACGCACGCCAAAAGGCGCGCAGCGCGTAACCGGTCAAAAATAATGCGCCAAACAAGGTAATCCAGAATAACCAGTCGGGCCGTGCTTGGATCAACGCCCCCATTCCCAATACACCCAGTGTAATTAAGGTGGTATCCACGGCGGTGCAGGTAAAGGCAATCACCCCCGGATAGCGACGTTGCACACCTTGGCTTAACACGAAGGCATTTTGCGCCCCAATCGCAACAATCAAACTGCCCCCAGTAAAAAAACCTTTTAGCAGCACCCAGATAAAACCGTCCAAACTAATTGACCACCTTAAACATACGATTAATATAAAGCCCGATATTCATGCGCATATAATGCCACAATGCACTCTATAATTTGGCGGTGCGCAAGACGAATAAGGAGACGCGAAAAGTGGCAAAAATTCAAATGATTGTTGGCAGTGTCATGGGCACAGCCGAACGCGTGGCGAACTATCTATGCGAGCAGTATTCTGCACACCATAGCCTGAACGTAAATATGCACGCGAACGCCGCTGACTTGCTTCGCGACGAAAGCGAATTTTTGCTCTTTTGCACCTCAAACACGGGCCATGGCGATTTACCCGACAATATCTTACCGCTGTTTCAACAGTTGACGGACAACTCCCCTGATATTGCGGGCCGTCACTATGCGCTGATCAACATTGGCGATAGCAGTTACCCGACATTTGGGGAAGCTGGCTTATTGTTAAAAAAAGCGCTAGATGACGCTGACGCGCTAGAGCTAATGCCCTCACTGCTTATCGATACAAGTATTGAGCGTTACCCGCAAAAGACCGCCCGCGACTGGTTTCAAAATCAACTCAACACCGCCCTTTCAAAAACCAGCGTCTAAATATAAATTTTTCCGCGCAGATAGAGCTGTGCCTGCCCGCTAATCACTACCTCATTTTCGCGCAACTCACAGTTTAAATGGCCAACACGTGCTGAAACCTGCCTTGCTTTCAGTGTTTGTTTACCCAATTTAGCCGCCCACATTGGCACTAAACCACAGTGAATTGAGCCTGTCACGGGGTCTTCAGGAATACCAAAAGCCGGCGCAAAATAACGCGAAACAAAGTCAACTGGACGTGTATGCCCCGCATCGCCTTTGGCAGTCACCACAACACCTTGCTTGGCAAAAAGTGCCTGAAGTTTTTCAAAGTTTGGGGTCAAACTAGCGAGTAAGGCTTCCGATTCAACTAAGGCATACAGATTTGGGTCTTCATCAGTTTTATATACCGCACTTACTGCACAACCCAGTGCAGACTCTAGCCCACTCGGTTTTTCGCATTCTAACGGATCAAAACGTGGGAAGCGCATTTGCAGCGCGTCTGGTGTTCGCGTGACATGCAGCTCACCCAGCTCGCATTGAAAACGAAGCGCATTCGCTTGCGTATCAAAAAATTTAAACAGCACATAACTGCTCGCAAGCGTTGCATGGCCGCATAAGGGTACTTCGACCGTCGGGGTAAACCAGCGTATTTCATATGCCTCTCCCTCTCGGACAATGAAGGCCGTTTCGGATACGTTGTTTTCAGCCGCGATATTTTGCAGCACGGACGTGTCGAGCCAGTTATCGAGTGGGACCACCGCCGCGGGGTTGCCACAAAATACTGAATCGGTGAAGGCATCTATCTGAAAAATATCGAGTTCCATGATGGCGTATGCTCCTGAGCACTCTGCGAATTTTCAGAGTTTAGCAAAGCCCGCATCCAAGATAAGTAGACAGATACACCCCTGTTTAACCCGTACAGTTGCAGCTCAATTGTTACTTATGAGAAAACACGCGCTCCGTCACATAATCACTACATAATCGGTAGAACAGCCGCTTAGATCAAGAAGTGCTATCGAATCGGGCATGACAGCCCCATCGTGTGCACGTAAGATGTAAGTCACGGAAATGCATCTGGCAAAACGTCACCAAAATGAGCTGCTCATGATAAAAGCAATACTATGGTCTTTACTGCCCTCGAAACTTTTTAAGGAAACGCTATATCGGCAAGGCTCCGCTGCGCTTATTCTTCTGTGCAGTAGTTTTTTATTTAGCATGTCTACATGGGCTAACACGGGTCTTGGGGGCATTCAAAAGAAAGACCTTGTTCCAATCTTAATGTGCGTATGGGACCCGATTGGGAAAGCAGGCCCCGCCGCGCAAATTATGGCAGAAGCAAAAATTTATGCGGCGAATTGGGGGGTAGACTTAAGTTACGTAGTGTACAGCGACGAGCGCATCGCCATTGACGAATTTAAACTGGGGCGCTGCGATGCCGTGAACATGCTCGGCTTTCGAGCACGTGAATTTAACAGCTTAACGGGAAGCCTAGGTGCGATTGGTGCGATCCCGAGCTACGAAGCCATGGGCATTGTCATCAAATCTTTGAGCTCAAAAAAAGCGGCTAAGCTAATGCGCATCGGCGATTATGAAGTGATCGCGATGGGGCCGGCAGGGGCGATTTTTATGTTTACGCGAGACCGCTCTATTTTATTACCCGGCGATTTTGCGGGTAAACGTATGGCCGTGTTAGATGATATTCCTGAATCCGCCTACTTATCGAAAAAACACGGTATTACGCCGGTGGCCTCCTCAATATTTAACTCAATCTTAAAATTTAATAACGGCAGCGTCGACCTTACCGCAGCGCCAGCGATCGTTTACGAGCCGTTTGAAATGCATAAAGGCATTGAGCCAGGCGGCGGTATCTACGCCGAGCCGTTTGTGTTTATTACCATGCAAGTAATTGCCCGATGGGAAAAATTCCCGGCAGATTTCGCGCAGAAAGCGCGCAGCAAGGCCGTGCAAGAATATTCTAAATGGGTGAAATTTCTGACCGACCCGGAAGCAACCATCCCAGAAGAATACTGGATTGATATCCCCGACCATCTCTACGATTACTGGGTAGAAGATTTCAGGCAGAGCCGCATTGAATTGGGCGAAATGGGCATTTATGACCAACGCACATTGAAGTTAATGCGTAAAGTGCGATGTAAGCTCGAGCCTGAAAGCGCCGAATGCTCGGCTTCTCGCAAAGAATAAACACGCCACTATAACGAGCGTAGTAACCAATGATCGCAAGCATTATGGCCGCTGCTACCGAGCGGCTCCTCTAATGCCTTAAAACCCACTTTCTGATAGAGGCTTAAAGCCTCCACCATTGAGGAAGTAGATTCCAAATAACAGTGTGCGTAACGCCTTGCTATGGCTGCATCACACAACCGGAGGATCAACTTTTGCCCGTAGCCTCTGCCGCGCGCCTGCGGTAACAAATACATCTTTTGTAACTCACAAGTATGCGATAGATGGCAATTGAAGGGGCCGATACCGCCGCCACCCATTAATTGGCCATTATGTTCGAGCACGAGATAACAGCGGTCATGGCCCTGATACGCGTTCGTCATTGTATCGAGCTCAGGATCTTGCCAAGCAAACCCTGGTTTATTCGCCCCATATTCAATGAGCACTTGTCGAATAATCTCTCCTATCTTGAGATCGTCTGCTACCCTTATCTCGCGAATA
>ENA-OSET01001251-OSET01001251.1-sediment-metagenome-genome-assembly--contig:-NODE-1251-length-26569-cov-45.197456_pt1 | contig 26569 bp, 36 predicted proteins | sample MGYA00237882_ERZ534229 | MGnify/ENA primary metagenome ERZ534229 (study PRJEB26408, sample SAMN06266212) | sediment metagenome | isolation source: Hudson Canyon methane seep mesocosm | place... | reverse complement strand
CGGACGATTCAGCGCCGAGTCCTCGACCCGCTCGCCATGCGAGTCCTCGAGGGCGGCTTCCGCGAGGGCGACCTCGTCGGGTGCTACAGCGGCCGCCACATCGACGCCGCCGGCCGCGCCGAGAAGGGCGAGACTGCCCCTGGGATGGAGACGTATCTGTTTCAGTACAACAGCACTCATTGGATGGACCCGACCAGCTCCACTGGCGACGTCGCGGACACCAGCCCGGAGACGTGCCCAGGGTGCTGCCCGGAATGGGACGGCACAGGCGACAGGATACTCGACGCCAATGCGCCGTGCGCCCCTTACGCGTTCGAAGCAGCTCTGATGAACGAGCCCGGCCGAGCGCCGGCTGGCCCCGGCGCGGCGGTGGGCGCCTTAGCAACGCCGAATGCCTTCTATGTGCTCGACGGCGGCTGGGCCGGCCGCTGCCGCGACCGCTACGGCCACCGCGGGATCCCCCTCGTCGCGACGCACGCCATCCACCCCGGGGAGGAGGTCACCTTCTGCTACGGCGGCGGCTAACTCTGCAACTGCGGCGGCATCTTCCGCAACTACAGCCACCAACCAAGCCTCTACGGCTACAACTAAGGCCAGTGAAGCCTCAACCTCTGCCAGTAACGCTTCGACTTCTGAAACCAATGCGGCCAGCTCTGCTTCAACCGCTTCGACAAAAGCCTCACAAGCCAGCACTTCAGAGACTAACGCAGCTTCATCCGAGACTAACGCAGCAAGCTCTGCCAGTTCCGCATCAAGCTCTGCCTCAACGGCCACGACTCAAGCCTCAACAGCCACTACCAAAGCCAGCGAAGCCAGCACAAGCGCAACTAACTCTGCCTCAAGTGCTACAGCCTCGGCTTCAAGTGCCTCTACAGCAAGCACACAGGCCAGCACAGCAACCACACAAGCGAGTAATGCGGCTAGTTCTGCAAGTTCTGCCAGTGGTTCAGCAAGTACAGCGACTACTCAGGCCAGCACAGCTACGACTCAGGCGAGTACAGCAACCACAAAGGCAAGTGAAGCCTCTGTAAGTGCCGCCGCCGCATTAGTCAGTAAGTTAGCAGCAGCCAGTTCAGCGAATGACATTAATGTCGCAGCCATAGACGCCTCAATCTCCGACACAGCCGTTGACGTATTCATCTACGACACAAGCAAAGACAGTGACGGTGGTCAGTGGCGTAAGCGCACACAAGGCACTAGCTGGTACAACGAGACATTGAACACTAGCACTCGTGGTAGTCGTAAAGAGTTCCCAAGCGTGGCTGTGATTGTCGCAGAGTCTAATCAGGTTACTATCTACGATGGTGATGACCCTGATATGCCGATGTGGGCTTCTTGGTCTAGGTACAATGCCCCATCGCAGTCTCTTACGTGGTGGCGTGATGCGCGTTCAGCAACAAGCGTAAGTGCTTTAAATGGTATTGTTACTTTTGGTCAAGAAGTTAATGGTGACTCCGCGTCAGGGCTTAATTTCATAGCCTTTACTAGAGACATTGTTGGCCGCCATTCAAATCATGCGTCCTACGGCGGAGTAGGTATGGATGCCTCATCAGGGGTTAAAGAAGAAAACCTTACAGTTGGGTCGTTAGGTTCTATAGTCAACGCTACAGTCAACGATGTAGCAATGACCGTCCTACCCAATGCCCCCATAGACTCAACCACAAATCTGCCCATCCCGACGATTGCAATTGCTTCTGACGGTGGCGTGTCTGTGATTAAGGATGATGGGAGTGTGGTTGATATTACCTACACTAACTACGAGCAAATACATCATATTTCTTTTCGAGATGATGGGGCATTAGTCTATTCTTCAGATGTATCACCTAATGGGAGATTTATCCACGTTGATTATGAAATTCCTAATTCTGATGTATCAAAAGGCGCGGGGTACTTAGGTGTTAATAACGACGAATATTATTATAATAACACTAATAACTATAGTGGGCGATCTTTATATCTACTAGAGAATGGGTATGTCAGAGGCATAGCAGGTGGGGCTATTGGTGGTACTAAGGGTCTTAACCGTATCTCTCCAAGCCGTATTGACGATACTAAAGGCTCAGTCGCATACATCACCTCAGACTACTCAACAGGCCATATGGTAGGCGACATTAAGCTAGCCGCTCTCAGCGACACGGATGATACTGATGTGGTTGGGTCTACTAATTTAATTACTGCGCAGGGTATGGACGGTACGATTACTGGACACCAAGGCAGTGTCACCCTTAGTGCGGATAAGACCTATAAATTAACTATTACGACAGTAGGCTCTGTACATTTAAATTGGCGGCAAGATAACGCCAGCTCGACCATAGCTAAAAGCTCCCCGTTGGGTGGTTATGCACTACCGACAGGTACATCCACCACTTATATTACAGGGCTAGCCTCTTTTTCTATTAATAGCTGGAATACGGGAACGATTAGTTCATACGCTATCACTGAGGTAACGTCAGACAGGTCGGTTAACAGTAAGCCACTAAATGTTCACGGCACGATTACCAAAGCCCCTGTGGCTACTGGTGCTGATTTGGTGGCGTACAGTGGGTTCTCTAGCAGTAACTATTTGGAGCAGCCTTATAATTCTGATCTGGACTTTGGTGCTGGTGACTTTAGTGTCATGGGGTGGGTTAAGGCTAGTGATACTGGTTCTAGCAACGTGACTATCATGAGGCGTGAGGGCCAGACGGGTCTTGGTGCTTGGCGCTTTAGGTCAAGAGGAGGTAAAGCTTCACTTTGGATTTCTGATGATGGTGTTACTAGCATAGAAGAAGCCATTGGCACTTCTGATGTAGATAACGGAGTTTGGCATTTTCTTGTTGGTGTAAAATCAGGCACATCCAACTTAAAAATGTATGTGGATGGTGCTTTAGAGACAACAGCGAGTTTGAGTACAGCTACAGGCTCGCTAAATTCTTCTGATGCAGCATTATATATCGGCAATAACGCTACCTTTAATTCTTCAGAGCCGTGGCCCGACTCTCTAGCCCTGCTCCGAATCTCAGCCACAGCCCCAAGCGCCGAACAGATCGCCAAGATCTACGAGGACGAAAAGGTGCTATTCACTGAGAACGCCAAGGCAACCTTGTACGGCACAAGTGACGCAGTGACCGCATTGGCTCACGACTCAGACACCAACTTACTCCATGTAGGCACAAGCTCTGGTCGCTCAGTGTTTAGTGGGCTACGTCGAGTGGACAATACAACAACCGCAGTTGGAGCAGCTATTTCAGCTTCTAACGGCCTAGTGGTCGAGGATTAATCATATGACTGTAAAAATTACAAAAGCGGCTCTAAACCTACGCGAAGAATTAGCCGATCTTCGCAAGCCTTCGGGTATCGCAGGGGAGGCTCTACTTAGGGCTGACTCTGTTCAGGAGGTTCGTGACCAGATTGGTGCGGGCCGTAAGAACCTCATTATTAATGGTGGGTTTGATGTATGGCAGAGGGGTACTAGTACTAGTTTAGTTGGCGGTCCTTCATATATAGGTGCTGACCGCTGGAAGTTATATATCAATACATCCTCAACAGTTTATATGGACAGAAAGGATTTTACTGCGGGACAAACAGAAGTGACAGGCAATCCTAAACATTACCTAAAGTTTGATTGGCTAGGCACAGGCTCCTCTAGGGTTAAAATTATGGAGCAGCTAATAGAGGATGTTCATACTACACAAGGTAAGCCTGTCACACTAACCTTTTGGGCTAGGACACAGATGGCAGATGACCCAACTATCAGCTTCACTCAGAAGTTTGGTACAGGCGGCTCTGCTGCGGCAACAGCCCACAGCGAAGTAGTAAATTGCACCACCTCTTGGCAGAAGTTTACCATCACTACCACGTTACCATCTATTTCAGGCAAGACGGTAGGTATAGGATCTTCATTACAAATTAGTTTCGCCTTCTCAGGCACCCTTAATTCGTACTTAGAGATAGCCCAAGTCCAACTAGAACTTGGCTCAGTCGCCACAGACTTTGAACACCGCAGCTATGGTGAAGAGCTGGCTTTGTGTCAGCGGTATTATTACGCAGTCGCCTTTTTAAACACAGGTGTGTATAACACTGATACTTCAGTATTTTGTACAGTGAACGCTCCTTCCACATTCCGCGTTACCCCTTCTGTGTCAATGAAGTCAGGGACGTACACAAATATAAACATTGAGAAGAATGATACGTACGACATCAATAGCGTATCCCTCGGGCATGGCTCTACGCAAGAGTATTACAAGTACAACCCACTGGTTGTGTTAGGTATGCCAGCAAGATCAGGGTATGCAGGGCAGGCAGGAATGGTCAGTTGTGACCGTAATGATGACGCCTTTGTTTTTGACGCGGAGCTATAACATGGAAAACCTAAATCAAACAGCATGGATTACCTCCTGCAAAACACAAGAATCTGGATACCTAGTCAACGGCACTATGTCAGTACCCAATGACCCAGCTAACCGACACTACCAAGAGCTATTAGATTGGATTAACGATGGCAACCTGCCCGAAGGCCCAGACATTATCGAACCTGATTATGTCGCTCTACGCACAGGCACAGACGGTTATGCTTCCACAGGTGAACAGTTAGGCATGATTGCAGATGGTACTCAAGCCGCACACGTAGCCGAAGTCAAAGCGAAGTTCCCTAAGACCATCACTGGTGGCACAACCATTGGTGATGTCCCACAGGAGCTACTAGACGCAGCCGCTACCAAGCTATTCACCGCACAACTTGCGGCATATAAGCAGGCTATTCACCGCTTAGAGCAATACATCGTAGCTGATGGCCGTGAAGAAGTAACCGAGATGCAGCCTACAGGTGAGCAAGTGTTCAATGAGGACACAATGGAGATGGATGACGTAATGCACGAAGTTGTTGTGCAGTCTTACATTGAGCCATTAGAGCCTACAGTTGAAGTGACTACTTACAGTGACGACATTGACGCAGAGCCTACGGTTGAAACAGTGACTAATCCGCTGATTGTTACGGACGAAGCTGAACGAGCCGCAGCACAGGCTGTGATTGACATAACCCCTAGTGAAATCAAGGATGACTGATGGAACAACTCAAAGAGTCTGTGACAAAACTAACGTGGCGTGTAGATGGGCATGAGTCTGAAATTCAGACGCTTAAAGACACCTCGACTGAGTTAAAGACGACCCTTGATGCAATCACCCGAAACCTCCAGCAGATTAAGTACATTGCTGTGGGCGGCGGTCTGGTTGTTTTTGCTGATCAAGTGGGGCTAACCGCCATGCTTAAGTTCCTATAAACCTATAATTAAAGGTAACACAACCCCCTTATGATTATTAACCCACTAGCTAGTTTAGCTTCTGGGGTCATGGGAGGCCTTGATGACCTCTTCACATCTGATGAAGAAAAAGCCAAGGCCGAGTTACTCCTTCAGAAAACACTCCAAGAGCCTCATATCCTCCAGGCTATGACCAACCTAGAAGAAGCTAAGCACAAGTCAGTGTTTGTTGCAGGTTGGCGACCCGCCATAGGATGGATAGCAGCTCTTGGGTTGTTCTACCAGTTCCTCATATTGCCCTTTGCAGGGCTTATCAACGCCTACTACGTAATGCCTGTACCTCTCCCAGTGATTGAAGCAGGGGAGCTAATGACACTTGTCCTAGCCTTATTAGGTCTAGGTGGTATGAGAACCTATGAGAAATCTAAAGGATTAACACGATGACCGCCCAGCGCGACTACAAAAAAGAATACAAAGATTATCATTCTTCCTCTGAACAAAAGAAAAATAGAGCCAGCCGTAACAAGGCTAGGCGTCTAATGATCAAAAAGGGGAAGGCTAAAAAGGGTGATGGTAAGGATGTGGATCACAAAGACCGCAACCCCCAGAACAATTCCCTTAATAACCTAAGTATCAAGTCCAAGAGTAAAAACAGGGCTTGGAGGAAAGGTAAACATGGATATTGAAAAACTATTAGCAGACCTACACATGGCAGTAGGCTCAGAACTATTAGAACGTATACAGGACGGGGAAGCTAAACCAGCAGACATTGCGAATGCCATTAAGTTTCTCAAGGACAACGATATACAAGCCTTAGCAGTAGACGACAATCCCCTTAAGGGTCTTATGGATTCCTTACCGTTTGACCAGGAAGGGATCATGGACGCTGTTAATGATAATAGCAATAAGACCCACTAATAAACATTATGGAACAACTAAAGGACTTCAGGAACTTCCTGTACATCACCTGGCAGCATCTTAACCTCCCTGAACCCACTAAAGTACAGTATGACATTGCTGACTTCATCCAACACTCCCCCAAACGAGCTATTATTCAAGCCTTCCGAGGAGTAGGGAAGTCCTATATCACCAGTGCTTATGTGGTCTGGAGATTGATGCTTAGTCCAGAACTAAAAATCATGGTGGTATCAGCCTCTAAGGACAGAGCTGATGCCTTCTCTATGTTCACCCAAAGAATCATCATGGAGATGCCCCTATTAGCCCACCTAGTCCCTAATAAAGATGAGCTATGGTCTCGCATTGCCTTTAACGTAAGAGCCTGTGGTGCGTCCCATAGCCCCTCTGTGAAGTCTGTAGGTATCACAGGGCAACTAACAGGTTCACGCGCTGACCTGATCATTGCAGATGACGTAGAAGTACCTAATAATTCCCAGACACAATCAATGAGGGAAAAACTAGCTACTCTAGTAACTGAATTTGATGCGGTACTCAAACCCCTAGAGACCTCCAAGATCCTTTACCTAGGGACACCACAGACAGAAGAGTCTCTTTATGACCTTCTCCAGGATAGGGGTTACATTACCCGTATCTGGCCCTCAAGGTATCCAAAGGAAGATCAGGTCAACCGCTATGGCGACCGCCTAGCTCCTATACTCCTACAAGAGTTAGAACAGGATCAGGAACTCACTTGGAAACCCACAGACCCTAAACGTTTTGATGAGGATGATCTACTAGAGCGTGAGTTGTCCTATGGACGCTCAGGATATGCCCTACAATTCCAGTTGGATACCTCCCTTTCTGACATGGATAAACACCCTCTTAAGCTCTCTGATCTGATTATCATGGATGTTGATCTTGAGAAGGCACCTGAGAAGCCTATACATGGCTCTCTAAGCCATCTTGAGGTAAAAGATATACCTAACCTAGGGATGCGTGGAGATCGCTTCTACGAGCCTCTTAGGGTGCTTGGTGATTGGGTTAATTATAATGGCTCTGTACTTGCCATTGACCCCTCAGGTCGAGGTAGTGACGAGACAGCCTATGCAGTCGTTAAGATGCTCAATGGCTACTTGTACTGCCCAGATGCTGGAGGGATAACAGGAGGTTACGGACAAGCAGCTCTCCAGGCTCTTGTGGATATCGCTAAGAGTCATCAGGTGAACTACTGCCTGATAGAAAGTAACTTTGGTGATGGTATGTTCTCGGAACTCATTAAACCTTTCTTCTCCAAAACCTACCCTGTGACGCTTGAGGAAGTCCGACACTCCAAACAAAAGGAGTTAAGGATCATTGATACCCTTGAGCCAGTAATGAATCAACATAGATTGATTATGGATAAGAAGGTGGTGGAACAAGACTATAAGACCATCCAACAGTATCCTCAAGACTCCATGCAACGCTATAGCCTGTTCTATCAGATGACTAGACTCACTAGGGATAGAGGAGCATTAGCCCATGATGACCGCTTGGATGCCCTAAGTATGGCTGTAGCCTACTGGGTAGAACAAATGGCTATTGATGCTGATGATCTGATCCAAGAACGACAGTCAGAACTGATGGGTAAGGAGCTAGAGAAGTTCCTTGGGCACCTCAATACGAGTGATCTTAAGGGGGAGTCTGGAACCCTTATGTGGTAAGGACTTCAAAGAACGTACCCATAAGATATAAAGACCCCCCCCCCCGTTTCACTACTATACTATAGTATATCTTTAAGACTCCTTAGGTTATTCTTTAGGAGTCTTAAGGAGTCACTAGACTTACCTCTTACCAGATCCCATTAAAGTAAGAAGGGGTATACTCTTAAGGTTGTCTCTAGGAGTCTCTAGGAGTCTTAAGGAGTCACTAGACTTACCTCCTACCAGATCCTATTAAAAGAAAGAAGGGAAGGGGGTAAAGTATTTAGAATAAAAAATATGAGACCCTCCCTCCAACTTGGGATGAGTCAGATTCCCCCCCTTGGGTGGCTTGGGATGTGTTCAGGATTATGATGGTTAGCCTGAAGAATCCCCAAAAAGGCACAAGAATCACCACAAGCCCTCACTAACTGGCTGATTTATAAGGGTATATGTTGGATAAAGCATCCAATGCTTAGGTATTCTTATTGATTCTACTAGATTCTATTACATATAAGTACTGCTTTTATCATTTATAATAGTTCTACTCTTTCTGTGTTTCTCATGGCTATTGTTTTCGTTTTATCCTTCTATTGTTTTCGTTAAGACTACCTTATACCTACCTAATGCCTACCAGGGCTTAAACCCTTTCTTTAATTTATTTTCATTTACTACTTGCGTTGTTAAAACGTTATCGTTATGATGGCTTTAAGTTAAACAAAAGAGAGGTGATTATTATGACTTATTATGAATCAGCACAGGGTGTAGTTATTAACCAGCTACGGGCTTTTAAAGAGGTTAAGGATCATGGGGCTAGTGTTTCCGAATTTATAACTGAGTATGGTAATAAAGATTTTTATAATGCTCAGGCCGTTCTTAATTGGCTTGGCTATTGATAACTATAACGTTAACTTTGGAGTAACACATTATGAACATTAAAACTGTATTGAACTATACCCGCCAGAACACAGGCAAGCACTTCCTGGATAGTGGTGGGGCGTATGGGCGTGTATATGATACAACCGCCGAGCTAAATAACATTTGTTACTATGATAGCTGTGGTACACCTTGTATCAGTCTTACACGCTGGCTGGCTGACTATGCTGAGATACACCACTTACACCAGGCCTTTTATAAGTGGGCAAGGGGTAATGATTTACCATGGTTTGAAGCTGGTCAAGAATACATGACTAACAAGGGTTATCAGTTAGCCGCAAGGGATAATACCTATAATAACGAAACGGATTTTGATCAGTGCTTTGTATATGAGGTTTGGGTGCCTGAGTACAATAGTGTAGATGATTGGCTATATGCTGATGATGCTGTGATTTTTATCTATGCCCACACAGGTTGCGATGTTAGGGGCGGTTATGCCAGCCCAATTATATGCACATTTGATTGTATGGATTACGTTATGCCTATTGATTGGCAGTGTAACCTATATAGTGATGACCTGAGCGAGTCACAGAATGAGCAATTAAGTGTAGGTTATTCTAGTTACCCCTTAGGTCAATTGGAAGAGCTTGGCTTTGAGTATAAGAAAAACCAGGCCTCAAGTGATATGGCTTTATTTGTTAACCAGGAATCGGGGCAAGAAATAAGTGTCAGCCTTGGCTATTATCAATAACTGTAACGTTAACTTAACAGTGGAGTAACACATTATGAACAACCAACAGATAACCAACCTAATAGCATGGTATGGGGAAGGCCGCGACTTTGCCGGCGAAGCCTTAGAAGCCTTCTACATCGAATGGTTTAACAACTACCTAACAACAGAAAAATACGCGGAGCATTTAGGCAACGCATACATTGAGGGCGTTAGCCTAGAGTTAGTAGAAAAGGCCATTAGTTTAGGCCGTACCTTTAACCACCAAATGAGGGGGCTAGAACAATGGAACCTATAGAATTATTTGGAATTACCTGGCTGCCACACACCTGGCCCCTGCTAATCATGGTTAGCCTGGTAGCAATAGGTGTAGTGGGTGGGGCGGTTGTTGAGTTGGTTCAGGATCGCAAGAATAAGTAAGTAATTATGATCAATGCTGGTTTAACCACTGGCATTGATGATAGTTGCTAGGACATGTTGGGATGTGTTGGGATGTGTTGGGATAGGAGAAATAGAGGATGAAAAGTTCAATCGTTATTATTAAAGAACCCTTACGCGGTATTTTAAACCTGTCTGGTAAGACTGAAGATGTTTACAGGAAAGGTAAGGGTAGTTATTGCTTTGAGTTTGATTCGTCTAATTACAGGTGGATGCTTGACGATGAAGACGCGCTTCATTTTTGGGAAACTGATGGGACACCTATAGATACTGAAGACCTTATCTATACGACTCTGTGTGACCTTTGGGGAAACGCACTTAACCCATGTATTATTACTTACGTGTAGACGTTTGGAGTTTGGCACGACGGCTTTAACAATACTGTACGGCCTAGAAGCTCTACGTGTACGTGTTGTATGTTAATTATGATAGTTGCCAGGACATGTTGGGATGTGCTGGCATAGGTAAGACTTATAATAACTTAAAGGAGTACAAGAAAATGAATCATTACACAGTAAATTACGACCCTTTCAGTAACTTAAACGTTATGGATGTTATGTCGAGATACGATGTAGCTCAACTTTTCTTTGAAATACGTGAAAACTAGGAATAATTCCTAGAACCTTTCTGTTATTACTACTAATGAAGGTATAACAAAAGGAAGAGGGGGAGGTCACAAGATGACGACAACATTAAAGCACCTAAGCATCACCGAGGCAGGTTTGCGGATTAGGACAGCACCATGGCATAGGCTCAAGGCCTGGTTTTTCCTGCTGGTCACTACTGAAACCGTGTGGTTGCCTAGGATTATTGAGCATGTCACGCCATTTGTTGCGAGGCTTAGATTTGGATCAATCGGGGAGGTGATCCCTGTTGCTGCACCACCAGCTTATTATTATCTAATTTTACAAAAAGGATGTAACAACAGTAGTACACACAAAACAGCCATCATGGAGCAGTATAACAATGATGTTATTTTTCAAACAGTTTGATTTTTTTATAGATAAGCGCGATAATCACGACATATATGTAATGTACGATAGCGATATAAGAACTCTTTTGATCCGTATCGGAAAGAGAGAGGTCTGGATAAGTCGCAGAGTATCATCGGGAGGGTATTGTGAACGTAACAACAAAGGGGCAGATCAAGATCCCAAGTGTGAACCAGGAGAAACTGGAGAAACTGCTAGGGTTGATCAGTGAAGTCCAAACGCTCAACAGTGAGATACAACTTCAGACGCTCAAGACATTGCTCTTGACTGCGAAGATGAATCTCAACAGTGAGCAGGATGAGCAGGACTTTAATGGTCGTAAGCTGCCTACAATAAAGAATCTAGCCACCAGTATCAACACTCATTCAGGTGCTGCAACTGGCCGTAACGTCATGTATTTTACTGAAGATGGTAGCATTCGTGGCAAAGCTCTCCTGGTGACAGGCGAGAGGCGAGATAGAAAGATTGAGAAGATAGTCCATGTCACTGATGAGGGTGATGCCTTTATCAACCGACTCCTGGACTTTATTAAGTAAGTAACCTTAAAAGAGGAGGGCATAGTTATGCCAGTATCAAAGAGAGGAAACGGGTATCAAGCAGTTGTTAATAACAAATACGAACGTTATCGTAGACAGTTTAATAACGAACATGATGCCGAGATGTGGTGCCTAGAGCTACGTAAAGCGTTGCGTAATGGAGACCCTGTAGGTCATCTCATAGAAGATCAGAACGCCTCACCAGCAGCCTCCAGAGCAGCCAAAAGCTACCGCCTGGATAAGGTGCTTGACAACACCTACAAGATGTATTGGGCTGACAAGGCATCAGCTAAGGATGCTCGTAGAAAGATCAGTGAACTTTTAAATTTCTATGGTCATAACGCAAACGTTAGGGATGTTACCACACTAAGCATGGATGATTTTGTAATACAGTGTAAGAGTATGGGTAACAGTGGCGCTACTTGTAATCGTAAGCTAGCTGTCTTGTCAAAAGCTCTTAAGTACGCTGTTGAGCGTGACATCTTGCCCAAGAAGCCTGTGATACCTTTTGAAACGGAATCGAAAGGGCTGACCGTTTATGTTGAACCACCTCAGGAGAGGAAGTTCATTGAGACATTAACGCATTGGGGTGATCGCTTTATGTTGGATGCCTACATTATTCTGGTGGACACTGGACTACGCAAGAGTGAGTTCCTGAAGATTCGCAAGAAGCATGTTAAGGAAGGTATGCTTGAAATAGGCTACGACTACAAAACTAAGAATGGAGAGCCTCGCACCATAGCCCTCACTGAACGCGCATTGAAGATCCTCAAGCGTAGGGGTGAGAAGCTCAAGGGCAGTGACTACTTGTTTGATGTGAGTGTCAACACATTGGACAGGCGCTGGCAACGTATACGAGGTGCGCTATCTTTTGGTGACATTAAGATACACACCTTACGTCATACTACTGCGTCCCGTTTAGCTCAAAAAGGGGCATCAATGCAGACGATTATGTCGTGGATGGGCCACAAGGACATCAAGACGACAATGCGCTACCAGCACTTGTGTCCTGACAATATGATAGGTGCTAAAAAAATACTAGATAAAATGATATTATCTATTGCAGAGCCTGAGGAAGTTGCGTAATATTCGCTCCGTCCTAAGGGCAACGCGACTGTGGTGAAATTGGTATACACGCCGGATTTAGGTTCCGGTGCCGCAAGGCGTGAGAGTTCGAGTCTCTCCAGTCGCACCATCTTTTTAACAGTATTAAAGATGTTTTATCCAGCCCCCACTTGTGGTGTGGCGAATGGTGGCGAATGAGTCACCACATGGGTAGGGGAACCCCAAGAGATCCTAATGAAATCAATAGGTTATCATTAGAATCACTGGATTTAGGTTCCCCCTCCCTTCTATAACGTTATCATTTACGTATACACTGTAAGGCCTGTAGCCAATAGTGTTGTAGTGGATTACATCCATAACCCTAACGTTATAATTTACGTTATTTGCCACAAGATCTGCATTTTGTGGCGAATCTTGTGGCGAATAAAGAACGTACCCAATAGCCCCACCCTGGGTTCACATTAGTATTCTTTAGTATGAGAGGAAGGGAAGAATGAATCTATTTGATGAGCAGTTAGAGCTTGAGAGAGAAATGGTTGACAGTGGTGTCAGCCGATACTGGAGGGATGTGAATAAGCTGAAAGAGAAGAACAATGAGGGGTCAACAGCATACGGTCTACTACTGATGAAGAATACAGTAGACAAGGTGGCTGATCATCTGAACAAAGAGTTGTTGAAGGTCATGGGTGGCAAGGCTAGGTCAAAGGCCTCTGCGTACATGTATCTGTCCTGCCTTGACATTCATGTCTGCTCATACATTGGTTTACGTATCGTAGTGAACTCACTGAGCAACCAGAAGGCGTCACTAACAAGGACTTGCAAAGACATAGGCGAGGCCATTCACGATCAGTATGTCATTGATGCTTTTGAGAAGAAGAATAAGATGTGGTACAAGTCAACGAAATCTCACGCAATAAGACGTACATGTGATCGACAACATCAGAAGATGGCACTGGTCACAGCAGCGGGTAAGGCTGGTACAGAATACGATCAGTGGGGGAAGCAAGCTCATTACCACATTGGCTCTAAGGTGGTGGATGCAATTATACAATCAACAGGCATAGTGAAGCTGGTGACTATTCGCATGAAGAATGGCCCTAAGACTAAGCATGTCCTTAGAGCTGCACCAGAGACCCTAGAGTGGGTCAACAAGGTCAATGAGAATGGAGAAGCTCTTGCACCTGAAGCCTTACCCTTCATCGTACCACCTAAACCCTGGCTGTCAGTCAACAGGGGAGTAGCCCACTCCCAGCACTTTGTTCAGAAGTTCAAGCTCATCAAGACTCGCAACAACAACTTGATTGAAGAACTATCTGGTGATCCGAGCCTCAAACCCACCATTGATGCCGTAAATACCCTAATGGCAACACCCTTTAAGATCAATCAAAGAATCATTGAGATTCAAAAGGCTTGCTGGGAGAGTGGACAGAAGTGGCAGGACATCCCACCTAAGGGAGACTATCCTCTACCACCGTCACCTTTCCCTAACAGACCAACACGAGAACTCAATGAGGATGAGTTAGTAGTCCTAAGAAAATTCAAGCACCAGCGCGTAGAGATCTACACCAAGAATGCTCAACTGGCATCCAAGCGTTTTGCTTTTGTGAAGTCCCTGAAGACAGCTACCCGTTTCTCAAAGTATGAGCGTATCTACTTCCCTTGGCAGCTTGACTTCAGAGGTAGAGCATACCCTTGGGTTACATACCTCTCTCCTCAGGGCAGTAAGAACATCAAGGCCATGCTCCTGTTTGCCAATGGTAAGCCCTTGGGTGACACAGGCGTTAGGTGGTTAGCTATTCACGGATCTAACTGTTGGGGCGAAGACAAGGTTAGCTTTGATGATCGGGTAAAGTACATTGACAATATGGAGGAAGAGATCAAGGCCTATGCCAGTGACCCCCTGGAACACAAGGGTTGGCAACAAGCAGATGATCCTTGGAACTTCTTAGCGTTCTGCTTTGAGTGGGCTGAGTATCTTGAGCAAGGCCCAAGTTTCGTGAGTCATATATCTGTGGCACTTGACGGATCGAACAATGGTCTTCAACATTTCTCTGCAATCATGCGAGATCCAGAGGGAAGTAGGGCAACAAACATCATTCCCCAAGAGATACCTGAGGACATCTATAAGGATGTTGCTAGGATCGTTCAGAACAAGCTACAAGAAGAGGAAACGGCTCACCCCTATGCACAGCATTGGTTAGACTTCGGTGTCACTAGGAGCCTCACAAAGCGTCCTACAATGGTGCTTGTCTATGGCGCTACTTTGTTCTCATGTAGAGACTATGTTCAGGAGTATGTGGATGAGCAGGTAGAGGCGGGAGTCTACAATCCCTTCAGGGATGAAGTCTTCAAAGCAGCTATCATGTATCTGGCTAAGTTGGTCTGGTCATCTATTGGTGACTGTGTGACCAAGGCTAAGGAGTGTATGTCCTGGATACAATCTGTTGCAAGGTTGGTGGCTAAGGAAAACTTGCCGATGATTTGGACTACACCAAGCGGCTTCAAGGTATTTCAACAGTACCCTAATTATAAAGTGATGAGGATTCAGACCCACATTGACGGGTCTTTATTACGTCCTAGGGACAAGATACCGAACTACAATAAGATTGACAAACACCGCAACGCCAATGGTGCCAGCCCTAATTTTGTGCATTCCATGGACTCATCTGCAATGATGCTCTGCATATTACAAGCAAGAGAAGAGGGTTTAACAGCAAGAGAAGAGGGTATCACTGACTACTGGATGATACACGACAGCTTTGGCACTCATGCGTGTAATGCAGGGAAGCTCCAGGTGGCAATAAAGACCAGCTTCTACAAAATGTACAATGAGAATGATGTGCTGGAACAGTTCCGTAATGCAGCGCTTGAGGTAGTTGATGAAGTCCCCTTACCACCAGCGCGTGGTGACCTGGATCTTTCAACTGTTTTAAAGTCTGATTACTTTTTCGCTTAACCTTATAACTGTAACGTTACAAATTAAAGAACGTACCCATAAGCCAAAAGAACCATTTTACAGGGGAGTACGAATAATGCTTGAACGAGCAATATCAATTCTACGAGAGGGAAATCCTCTACCTTGCGACTTGATCGCTGACTTACTGAATGAAGGTTATGACGTATCAGTGATTGAACGCAAGTATTCAATTTAATTAAAACCATTACACAAAAGGGTATTCAACCAAATGGCAACACTACAGAAAATCACAACACCCGCTGGCTCTGCGAACTGGGCTAAGTTGATCACACCTGACACCAAATTCAATGCAGATGGTGAGTATAAGGTGAATCTTCTTATCCGTGAAGACGCAGCAGAGGCTCTAACAACACAGTTAGACAAGCTGGTGGACATGGCATTTGCAAAAGAAGTCAAGCGTAATCCTAAACTCAAAACCAAGTTGACCAAACGCCCGCCTTATCAGGAAGTGTTGGATGACGAGGGTAATGAGACCGGAGACCTTGAGTTCAAATTTAAGTTAAAGGCTGTGGTGAACTGCAAGGATGGCAGCTCATTCACTCAAAAACCTGTGCTTTATGACGCAAAAGGTAAACCACTTATGGATGACATCAGTGTTGGGAATGGCTCAAAGATCAAAGTGGCCTTTGAACCCATCCCTTACATGATGGCATCTACCAAACAAGTATCACTGAGTCTACGCATGAAAGCGGTGCAGATCATTGACCTACAGGAGTATAAGGCTGGGGGTAATGCAGATTCATTCGGCTTCAGTGAAGAGGAAGGATATGAAGCAACAGCAACGAAAACGGACGAAAGTAACAGCACCGAAAAGGAAGACTTTGACGACATCGACTTCTGATACCAACAAGTACCGATCCAAACTGGAAGAACGAGTAGCCAGTGACTTACATAAGCGGGGCGTTGAGTTCCGCTATGAAGATGAACGGATTGAGTACAAGGTTGTTCGTAACTATAAGCCGGACTTCCAGCTTCCCAACGGTATTTACGTTGAAGCGAAGGGATACTTCAAATCAGAAGATCAGAGAAAAATGAGAAATCTGAAAGCACAGCATCCAGACAAGGATTTTAGGATGTTGTTTCAGAACGCCAAGGGCAAAGTCCAGGGATCTAAGATGACCAACATTGCGTGGTGTCAGAAGTACGATTACCCATGGTGTGAAGCCCTTGTTCCTGAGGAGTGGATCAATGAAAACACGTAACAAAACGGACTTCATCGTGATTCATTGTGCCGCTACTAAACCCAGCATGGACATAGGTCGAAAGGAGATTGACCAGTGGCATAGGCGTAGGGGGTGGCTAGGGATTGGCTACCACTACGTCATCAGGCGTGATGGAACCATTGAAGTAGGGCGTAACTGGGATGCTGTAGGGGCGCATGTTCGCTCCTTCAATAACAACTCAGTAGGTATCTGTCTGGTGGGTGGATTGGATGAAGAAGGTGAGGTTGATGTGAATTACACGCAGCCTCAGTTCGACACCCTTGATGCCCTGACCACCACATTGACACGGATGTTTCCTAATGCCTCTGTGGTTGGTCATACAGATCTCGACAGTCATAAAACATGTCCAAACTTTGAGGTATCAGAATGGTGGAATCAAGTGAAGGATGGGTAGCAACACGCTTACCCTGTCCAAAGTGCGATAGTTCAGATGCGTACAGTATCAATGATCGTGATTGGGGTCACTGCTTTTCTTGTGGTGCCAATGTACCACCGGAAGATGGTGAGGACACTGAACCATTCATGGATGAAATAACCAGCCCAGGCCTTATTCATAAAGGGAATGCACAAGCCTTAGCAAAGCGTAAGCTGTCCGAACAGACTTGCAAGAAGTGGGACTACACAGTCTCAAAGCACAAGGGCGTGACTTGTCAAGTTGCCAACTACAAGGATGCTAGTGGCACGACTGTCGCTCAGAAGATCCGCTATCCTGATAAAACCTTTACCTTTCTTGGGGACACTAAAGCAGCCGGACTTTATGGTGAGTGGCTCTGGCGAGATAAGGGTAAACAGGTAGTTATCTGCGAGGGTGAGTTGGACGCGTTAAGCATAAGCCAGGGTTGCTTCAACAACAAATGGCCCGTTGTGTCCGTACCCAATGGAGCTAATGCAACCAAGGCTATCAAGAAATCTCTTGAGTGGCTTCTTGGCTTTGAGACCGTCATCTTCTGCTTCGACAACGACCAGCCAGGTATGGAAGGAGCCAAAGCCTGTGCAGCACTACTACCACCCCGCAGGGCCAAGATCGCTAGGCTTCCACTTAAGGACGCTAACGAGATGCTTCAAGCAGGGCGAGTAGCTGAACTCACAGATGCCATATGGGGAGCAAAGGAATACGCACCGGATGGGATTGTAAATGGTTCTGCTATTTGGGAACGGTTGATCAATAGACCATCTGTAACCAGTTACGCCTATCCAGATTTTATGGAAAAAATGAATCAGAAAACCTTTGGCATTCGCATGGGTGAGCTGGACACTTTCACATCAGGCTCTGGAATGGGCAAGACAACTATCATCAAGCAGTTGCAGCACCACTTCCATGAAACGACAGGCTTTAACCAAGCCCTAATCCATCTTGAAGAAACTCTTGAGGACACCGCTGAAGGTCTCATGGGTATCCATATGGGTAAGCGGTTAAACCTTCCGAACATCCGTGAGACAGTCACTGAGGCTGAGCTAGCTGTAGCCTATGCAGAGACCTTTGGAGCAACAGACCCCGAAGGGAACTTTAGGCTTAATCTCTATGATGCTTTCGGCAGTCTTGAGGAGGGTGACTTGTACAACAAGATCCGATACTTCGCCCATGGTCTGGATTGCAAGATCATCTGGATTGATCATTTAAACATCCTGGTATCAGGTTTAGGAGGAGAAGGTGATGAGCGAAGAATTATTGATAGCATTATGCACAATCTTAAATCTCTTACTGTTGAGCTTGGGATTTACATTGGCCTTATCGTACACCTCAAAAAAGCCCCGCAGGGAAGAAGTTTTGAAGAAGGTTATGTACCGAATCTTGACGATCTCCGTGGTTCTGGTGGCATTAAACAACTTTCTAATTCAGTTTTTGCTCTAAGTAGAAATCAACAGGAACTCAATGATGTCGCTAGGAACACTAGCCTCATTACGGTTCTTAAGTGTCGCTATACCGGACGCACTGGCGCAGCCGACTACCTCCTCTTTGATGAGAACACAGGGCGCATGGTGCAGGGCAGTGATCCTGAACTACTTCCAGAAGACGATAGCCCACTAGTCCATTCGGACGACTTTTAAACAAAAAGGAATACAAGACTATGAATGTACTCGACCTGTTCTCAGGTATCGGGGGGGTTTTCCCTTGGTCTTGAGAAAGTTGGAATGAAGACTGTAGCGTTCTGTGAGATTGATTCTAATGCTCAGAAGGTGCTTGAAAAACACTGGCCTAATGTCCCTATATTTAATGATGTAAGGACTTTGACAAAGGCCAGCCTACCTAATGATGAAATTGATGTTATCTGTGGTGGTTTTCCTTGCCAAGACGTTTCAGTTGCTAGCCCTACTAAGGAAGGCTTAGAGGGTAAGAGATCAGGACTGTGGTCAGAATACCTAAGACTAATCAAGGAGATAGAACCGTCTTATGCAATTATTGAAAATGTCGCAAACCTCAGATCTAAAGGACTTACCAGAGTTCTCAAAGATCTCTGGGAGATCGGGTATGACGCAGAATGGCACATTATACCAGCTTCCAGCGTTGGTCTCCCGCACACAAGGGAACGCATCTGGATTATTACCTACCCCCACCATGCGGGATTACAAGGATGTCTCCTCAAAAGGAGCGAGTCCTTCTGCATCCAACCGGAAAAGCCCTTGTTTAGTGGTGGTTGGTTATCTGAATGGCTTAACACCTGGATACGAAGCCGAATTGTACCGAGAGGTAATGGGATACCCCGAAGGCTGGCATGTCACGCAGTAAGTCAATATGGCAATGCCGTAGTACCTCAAATCCCTGAACTAATTGGCAGGGCAATCCTATCCCATAAACCTTAAACCACAATCACTCCAGCGAGAGGATGCAACAATGAAACTACTCTTTGATATTGAAACCGATGGGTTATTAGATACCCTGACAAAAGTACACTGCATAGCCCTGATGGATGTTGATACGAGGGTCATATTGACCTTTGACCCCACATCTATTGAGCAGGGTCTTAAAGCACTCATGAAGGCCGATGAACTCATAGGTCACAACATCATGGGCTTTGACATTCCTGCGTTGCTCAAAGTGTACCCTGACTTCAAACCCCCTAAGAAAATCACAGACACTTTAGTTCTCTCTAGGCTCATATGGCCTAACTTGAGAGAGCTGGATTTCAAGAAGGAAAAGATACCCCGCAAGTCCTTTGGCTCTCACAGCCTAGAAGCGTGGGGCTACCGCCTTAAGTGTCATAAGGGTGACTTTGGTCAGGACACAGATTGGGCAGAGTTCACCCCTGAGATGCTTGAGTATTGCAAGCAGGATGTATGGGTGAACAAGACCCTTCTGGATACTATCAATAAAAAGGAGTTTAGCCATGACGCAATCCGACTTGAACACGACATCCACCGAATCTGCCTGGAGCAAGAACGCTTGGGTTTCCCGTTTGAAGAACAAAAAGCAGCAGCTCTTTACTCACGACTTTCAGCAAGACGCGAGGAGCTTAAGACACAGCTTCAAGAACAGTTTGAACCGAATGTTATCCAGCTTAAAACGAAAACAAAAGTAATCCCTTTTAACCCTGCAAGCCGTCAACAGATTGCCGACAGGTTGATGAAAAGGGGGTGGAAGCCTGAGGAGGAGACCGACTCTGGTCAACCTAAAGTAGATGAGTCAGTTCTAGCTAAGATTGACCTGCCTGAAGCCAAACTGCTCTTAGAGTTTCTGATGCTTAACAAACGCATTGGACAACTAGCAGAAGGTGCTAATGCTTGGTTAAAGCTGAGTAAGCAGGGTCGGATACATGGACGGGTAACAACGATGGGAGCAGTGACTTCCAGAGCTACTCACCAGCGTCCTAATTTAGCCCAAGTGCCTAGTCTACGTGCAGCCTACGGTAAAGAATGCCGTGAGTTATTTCATGCACCTATAGGCTGGGAAATTATGGGTTCCGACATGTCAGGTATTGAACTGAGATGCCTTGCTCATTTCATGGCGAGGTTTGATAAAGGTAAGTATGCAGACATCATCCTTAATGGTGATATTCACACAGCTAATCAACATGCAGCGGGTCTCAAAACTAGAGATCAATCGAAGGTTTTCGTGTACTCGCTGATTTATGGGGCAGGTCCAGCCAAGATTGGCAGCATTATAGGCCAAGGTATTCGTGGCGGCTCGGCCCTCAAGAAGAGATTTCTTAGCAACCTCCCAGCCCTTGCCAATCTTCAAGAAGCTGTACAGGACAGAGCTAAAACTGGTTCTTTGGTTGGGCTTGATAAGCGAATCATCCCTGTCCGATCCCCACACTCAGCCCTCAATACCCTTCTGCAATGTGCTGGCGCATTACTCGCCAAGCAGTGGGTAGTTGAGTTTCATAATGTAGCAAAGGAGCAGGGCTTCAACCATGGTAAAGATTATCAGCAGGTCGCTTGGGTTCACGATGAAATTCAAGTCTTGGTGCCTAAGGGCAAAGGAGATATTTTTGGAAAAATTAGTCAAGAAGCAATTGAACGGGCAGGGAAGCACTTTAAGTTCAGAATCAAGCTCGACACAGAGTACAACATTGGAAGCACATGGGCCGAGACCCACTAACCTCAATGTCACTTTTGAAGATGGAGAATGGTGGTATGTAGGGCAAGCAGACGGAGGTCGAAGGCGTGTTACCGGACACAACCTTAAGAACACTTCAAGAATGTTCGTGAACGGTAAGTACGTCCCTAAGTCACACCCACTACATAAACCAGGTCGTTATAAATCCTTTGATGATGCTGCCTTCTCAGCTCTCAAGGGGTACAGCAAGACTCCCAAGGGTCACGTTTACCTGATCGTAAACAAGGCTTGGAACGGGTGGGTTAAGGTAGGTAAAGCCATTGATGCTAGTGACCGCCTTAACTCATATCAGACTTCCTCACCTCACCGCGATTACCATCTCGTTCATTACATAGAAGTAGATGATCGGGCCAGTAAAGAGCGACAGGCTCACAACCTAATCCAAAAGAATGCAGTAGAACGTCTTGGGGAATGGTTCCGTATCCCCCTGGGCTTTGCAGTACAACTTCTCAATTCACTAGCTGGAGATCAACAGAATGCCGCGTCATCACCGGAAGGAACGCAGTAAAAACAACAAAGATAAGTTCACTGAAGAACGCCTCCCCCAGCCACTTCTACCTAAAAACGATAAGCAAGCCGACTATATAGCAGCCATTATGACTCGCCAACAAACAGTCAGTATGGGATGTGCTGGTACAGGTAAGACTTACATAGCGGGTAGCATAGCTGCTGATCTACTACGCCTCAACAAGATTGAAAAGATTGTCCTGACCCGTCCTAACGTTGGCGCAGGTAAGTCCTTAGGCTTCTTCAAGGGTTCACTGGCAGAGAAGATTGAGCCGTGGATCGCACCTTTTACAGAGGTCATAAAGTCTCGCCTAGGGGCATCAGCTTATGAGATCTACATGAAACGGGGTCAGATTGAAATTGTCCCCTTTGAGGTAATGAGGGGCAGAACATTTAATGATGCCTTTGTGATCCTTGATGAAGCCCAGAACACCACCCCAGAAGAGATCAAGATGTTTCTCACACGTATAGGCCAAGATACCAAGGTGGTTATCAACGGTGACATCAGTCAATCAGACCTACGTGGTAAGACCTCAGGACTGAAGAAAGTAGTTGAACTAGCCCAACGCTTTAACCTACCTATTCCTGTCATTGAGTTCACAGAGAATGACATTGTACGTTCCGACATCTGCGCCATGTGGATTAAGGCATTCAACCGCGACACAAAAGGAGTGACCTAGTATGGAAACAGGTGATATTCAACTAATCATTACACTCGACAGTAAATGCGAAAAGATGAAATACCGTAGTTACCAGGTAGACGGAGGTAAACCAACAGACGACCAATCAGTCTTTGGCGCTGTCTTTTATGCAGCTCTTAGTCACGTTGTTAGTGATGAGGAAGTCTTTGATTTCTATCTTAAATTAGCCAATGAAATAAACAAAAAGGCATCACAAGGAAAGACAGAGAAGTCTAAGCCACATCTAAAGGTGGTGCACTGACATGACCTTCTTTGAAACCGTGATGCTTGCCCTAATAACCTTAGGTTTTCTTGCGGTCAGTCTAGGGCTTGCTGCCAATTTTATATCACAAGCCTATGTCAATTACATAGCTACGATGGTGCAACTGGAGGATTTAATTGAAGACGCAAAAAAACAGCAACGTGCGGCAGAAGAAGAGGAAGACTCTTCTGATTGATGGAGACATCATTGCATATAAAGCCGCCGTAACGCGGGAGCAGGGCATCAACTGGGGGGAGGGTCTTTGGACTCTCCACTGTTTTGAAGATGATGTTTACGCTGCCATCCACCAACAGATCGAAACACTAATTACAGCCACAGGCCTTACGGACATTGTAGTTGCTATAAGCGACAGCGAGAACTTCCGTAAAGACCTGAACCCCCTCTACAAGTCTAACCGTAAAGACACACGCAAACCTATGTGTCTGTCCCAAGCCCTTCAGTTTATGAAGGATGAGTATCCACACGTTGTCTTACCTACCCTTGAAGCAGATGACGTTATAGGAATCCTGGCTACGGAAGAACCAGAGAAGTACGTGATAGTTAGTGCCGATAAGGACATGAAGACAATACCTGATGCCTACATATGGGAGAACGGGGAAGTTGTACATATTACCAAGGATGAGGCCTATGAAAACTTCATATGCCAAGCACTTAAGGGTGATCCAACGGATGGTTATTACGGTGTCCGAGGCGTAGGTGAAGTCTCAGCCCGAAGAGTCATTGAGCATTTTAGGGGCACCCCTGAGTCCCTGTGGACAGGCGTATTGAAGACCTACAAATGGCATGAAGAAGACGCCATTCTAAATGCACGTATGGCACGAATCCTTACTAATGACCTGTGGGACGGTGAAAAACCGATCCTGTGGGAACCACCTATAGATGCAAAGGAGATTACCTAATATGGAAGACAAGATAGAACCTACTTTGAATAATGTAGTGGATCTGATCAAGCAACCACCTCACTACACCAGTGGGGGGATTGAACCTATTGACTACATTGTCCGAAACGACCTCGACTTCCTTGAGGGAAATGTCATCAAGTATGTGACACGTTATCCCTTCAAAGGTACTCCTGTAGCTGACTTACACAAGGCGAGATTCTACCTCGACCTACTAATCCAACGAACGGAGCTTAACCACAAAGATGAGCGAGAACCAAATACTTAAATTTTACACACCTACCTGCCAACCCTGCAAAACCTACGCCCCCCTAGTTAAAGACCTTTGCGACATCAAAGAAATAGACCTTCGTAATATCAATGCTGAAGAAGAACCTGAACTTGCTGCCCGTTATCGTATTCGCTCAGTCCCTACGCTGGTGGCTGTGGATTCAGAAGGTAGCAACTTAGGCTTCTTAGGGGGAGTTAAAGGCCGTAGAGAACTAACCCAATGGATGGATAAATATCTATGACCACATCAAATCAAACACTCTCTGACATCACTGTCTTCTCAAAGTACGCTAAGTACGATCCCCAACTACAGCGTAGGGAAACATGGAAAGAGCTAGTTAATCGTAACAAGGAAATGCACCAGCGTAGGTTCCCTAAACTCAAGGCAGAGATTGAAGGGGCTTACCGCTTGGTACATGAAAAGCGTGTACTACCTTCAATGAGAAGTCTCCAGTTCGGTGGGATGCCTATTGAACTGGCACCTAATCGCATCTTCAACTGTGCCTTTATGCCTTGTGATTCTACTGAGTCCTTCAGTGAAGCTATGTTCCTTCTACTAGGAGGTACAGGCGTAGGTTACAGCGTTCAACGTCACCATGTTGAAAAGTTACCTGATGTAGTAGGGGTCAAGAAACGTAAAAGACGCTTCCTAATATCGGACAACATTGAAGGCTGGGCAGATGCGGTTAAGGTCTTAATGGAGGCCTACTTTAGAGGTCTCATGGATGTTGAGTTTGACTACCGAGACATACGTGTCAAGGGTGCCAAACTAATCACTAGCGGTGGTAAAGCACCTGGCCCACAACCACTCAAGGACTGTATACATAACCTCCGTAAGGTTCTTGATGGAGCTATAGGACGTAAGATAACCACCCTTGAGGCCCACGACCTCATGTGCTATATCGCTGACGCTGTTCTTGCGGGTGGTATTAGACGCGCAGCCCTTATCAGTCTCTTCTCTATGGATGATGAAGATATGTTGGCCTGTAAAGCAGGGAAGTGGTATGAGGAAAACCCACAGCGAGGCCGAGCTAATAACAGTGCAGTTATCCTACGCCACAAGGTCACTAAACAAGACTTTGATGAGCTTTGGGAACGTGTAGAGTTATCAGGTTCAGGAGAGCCTGGGGTTTACTTTAGTAATGATAAAGATTGGGGAACAAATCCGTCAATGGCGGCTTAATGGAGTAATCCATTCCGAAGAATTACGTTAATTCAGGGAACATCTCTACGAGACAATCCTGAGCGAAGCCTTATGTCGTAAGACATTCGGAACGTGCAACGACTATCCCGCAAGGGAGTAGGGTATAAGCTAATGATACCCGAAAAGCGTAACATCCTGAAAAAGCGGATGATGATATAGTCTGGACTATGCGGTGACGTATAGAAGTTCATAAGAGAACTGGTGAGAGCTTTGCGACTCTCATTGAACACAACGGTTGTGAAATAGCACTACGCCCCTACCAATTCTGTAATCTTACAGAGATCAACGCTTCTGACATCTCTAGTCAGCAAGACCTCAACGCTCGCGCTAAAGCCGCAGCCCTCATTGGGACTCTTCAGGCCTCCTATACAGACTTCCACTACTTACGGGAGATATGGCGAGAGACCACAGAAAAAGATGCCCTCTTGGGTGTAGGCATGACAGGCATAGGTTCTGGGGAGATATTAAAATATGATCTGGAAGAAGCAGCCTCAGTCGTTAAAGAAGAAAATAATAGAGTTTCTAATATCCTTGGCATTAATCCTGCTGCTCGTACAAACACTGTTAAGCCCTCTGGTACGTCCAGTTGTGTTCTGGGTTCTTCTAGCGGCATCCATGCTTGGCATAATGACTATTATATTCGCCGTATTCGTTTAGGTAAAAATGAAGCCCTATACGGATACCTGAATGAGTACCACCCAGAACTGGTGGAAGATGAATACTTCCGTCCTTCAGAAATGGCTGTCATTGAGATTCCTCAAAAGGCTCCTGACACCTCAATCCTCCGCACCGAATCCCCTACATCACTCCTAGAGCGTGTCCGTAAGTTCAACATTGAATGGGTTAGAGCTGGTCATCTAAAAGGCCAGAACGCCCATAACGTGAGCTGCACGATCAGCGTTAAGGATGATGAGTGGGAACTGGTAGGGGAGTGGATGTGGAAGAACCGTAATAACTTCAATGGTATTTCAGTTCTCCCTTATGACGGAGGTACTTATGTACAAGCTCCTTTTGAGGACATCACTAAAGAACGTTATGAAATGTTGGAGAAATCCTTAAGCAATATAGATCTAACATTGGTTGAAGAGACTGATGATATGACTGACTTAGCTGGTGAACTTGCCTGTGCAGGAGGTGCATGTGAAGTTGTATAAAAAAATCAAGCACATCTTTCTGAAGTGGTATATCCGATATTCAATTTATTCAATGAACCGTCAAATCTCTAAGGTAGAACAGGCGCTTATACAGGAGCTGAAAGAACGTGGTGACATCAATAAGTGAAGCAACGGGACTGCCCATTCGCACAAAAGCAAAGACTGATAAGTATGACGCAGGTTGGGAGGCATTATTCAATAAACCCCCTGTACCTTTAGGTGAAGACACTCGCCCCAAGGACGCAATCAAACGGGGTCTTTCTCGGAACTGTGTTGAAGAGGATTGGGACTGCCGTTGATGTTCATTACCCACTTTGAAGAAATTATGAGTGGCTTCGGCTGCTCTTTCAACACTGCCGTTCAGTTA
>ENA-OSET01001250-OSET01001250.1-sediment-metagenome-genome-assembly--contig:-NODE-1250-length-26643-cov-2.740006_pt1 | contig 26643 bp, 10 predicted proteins | sample MGYA00237882_ERZ534229 | MGnify/ENA primary metagenome ERZ534229 (study PRJEB26408, sample SAMN06266212) | sediment metagenome | isolation source: Hudson Canyon methane seep mesocosm | place... | reverse complement strand
TAACAGGTCAAAGGGTATTCCGGCATTGTCTACTGTCTGGCGAATGTCTCTTATGAGCCCCGAGCCGTAAAATGACTTTAGCTTTTCAGGATAGTTGGGGATCGCGAGAGACAACTTGACCGCGACTTTATCGATATGAGTTTGTACCACACCCTCAGGGCAGGAAAACAGGCGATTGACGTCAACATCTGCGAATTTTAGCAAGCTCACTCAGGCACCTCCGCAAGTAAATATTGCTCAAAATTAAAGTATAAAACTATTGACCGTCTCTTGATTATAGACTGCTATACGGCTTTACCCGACTAAAAGTTGCAACCCCACCGCTGCTTAGACTAATGCACTCTGTAGCCTTTACCTTGCGTCCAATCAGCTATAATTACCGGGTCATAACTGCGTTCAACCTAGAGGGGTGAAACGATGAACATGTCTCCCGCCATTCACAATTTTCTCAGTGATCAGCAAGTCAATTTCAACCTGCTGGAACACTCCCGCTCAAGTACGTCGATGCAGACTGCGCATAAAAGCCATATCGCACCTTCCCAATTAGCCAAGGCGGTTGTCCTAAGAGATCGGGACAACTATATCGTATGTGTTATACCCGCTTCACACCAACTGGTCATCAGCTGGTTGAATGGCGACTATAAAAAACACTACTCTCTGGCTAATGAAGACGAAATTGCTGAACTCTTTCCCGACTGCGAAGTAGGCGCCATACCGGTTTTTGGACAGGCGTATGGACTTTCCGTCGTCTGGGACAACCATCTCAGGCATGCGTCTCAGGTTTATGTCGAGGCAGGTGACCATCGCCATATTATTCAACTGGATCAGGCAGAGTTCCAATACCTGATGACTGGATCCGATCACATGACCCTGAGCTGCACACCTGAAACGATGGAGTTCTATCGGCACGTGCATTAAAAGATTGGGGTTGGAATTCGATGCCTAATCCATATAACCAACCCCGCTTTTCAGTATAGACCTCGCGAACTGACGCCTTCTGCCTAATTTGATGACGCCAGTCACCCTACCTGTGCCAGCCCGCCACGAAAATCTCCCCCAAAAAACCTCCACCAACACTCCTTCGCTCTAAGCTGCTACAATTTTCAGGAATGGATGTAAAAACAATAAATCTTCGAGGACGCGCCAAAATGCACTTCAACCTAAAAACCTGCGCGGCAATACTGCTGACCGTTTTTCTCTCTGCTTGTGGGGGCACTACACCCATCAAACAAGCTCAAACCTATTGTCTGGAAAATGACAGGGATAGCTACAATGATTGCCTCAGGCATCGCTACAGCTATATAGAGGCCAGGCAAGCGATGAGTAAACGCTTTCGTGAACAGCGTAAAAGCTGCGAAGCCTATGCGCTGCAGGCCACGGGGGGCACCAAAAACACCTGCTTTAACCCCGGCAACACAGTTAATGCTTCATCGGGCACAGCGTCTGTCACGGCCTCCGCTAGCCTCGATCCCGACTGTGATCCACAAGACCGCGATCAGGGCAGCATGCAAACCACCCGGGGCAATATCGAAGCATCGAGAGCGACAAGTCGCAGACCCGAGCTCACCAAACAATGCATGAGGGACTTAGGGTGGAGTCGACATAACTCGGCCCGCGAAGAGTTGGAGGCACTGGACAGGGAATATGGTTATGAGCGATGACCGTGGCACCTCACTGGTTTTGTTGAACCAGTTGTTTTTGTTTATCGTTGAAGTTTAATTGGCACTTCACTCCAGTAGGAATAGTATGATCAGGGTTATCCAGACGTAATCTAACACCAAAAGTACTACTCGCCGGGTCCATAACGTAGTCCACCACTTCTATCTCGGCGAGAAAGTGCCCCGTGAGTGGCTGCTTAAGATCCACAGTGGCAGAAGAACCCACCCGCACAGTTTGATAAAGTTCCAGCGGCACATAAACCTCGACATGAAGCGGGTTGATCTGGGCAACCTTCATAACATAAGAGGTTTCATTTGCGTACTCACCCACCCGTAATGCCTGCTCCATAATCACACCTGACACAGGGCTCAGAATCGTTCTTCGCTTAAGTAACTCTTCCGCCCGGGCGAGATCCAGCTCTGCCAATTTAAAATTCACCTTGGCCTTGCGCAATTCATGTTCCGCCAAAACACGTTCCATTTCCGCCTTTTCCAGTGACTCCCTTGAGACTGTTTTTTTCTCGAATAACTCTCGTAATCTCAATTCTTGCCTGCTCAAATATTTGAGCCGTGCCTCGGTCTGATCAATTTCCGTGGTATTTTTCACGCGCTCCTGGGCCAGCGCCAAACTGGTTTCTTCAACCCCTGAATTTAATGCGGCAATGACCTGCCCCTCTTGAACAAACTCCCCCCTACCCACCGGTAACTTACTCAATAGACCTGTAGTGGGGCTACCAATTTCGACCACCTTTCCAGGCATGATCAAACAGTCCAGCCCTTCGCTTTCTGCATTGGCGAGAGCCGCCACGGTCATCAAAAATATCGCTCCCAAGCGACAAACCAGTGCTCTGTATTTCGAAGAATGAGGCGAATTTAAACCCTGTTTATTCATAGAATTACCTACAAGACTTGCCCAATAGGGCCAACTAAAGAGCAAACTGCTCCAAAAAAAGATGCCGAACGCTGCGATAACCGCGCCAGAACAAAGGCTCAGATCCCAGATCAAAACGAACATAAACACGGCCACCACTTCTTTCTGTTGGCAGAGCCTCTACCATCGCCAACTCAAATTCGAAATGGGACTGCAGTGCTTTGTTCCCCCCGGCATCCGTTGGATCGAGAAAATAGTCGCCTCCGCCAGCCTGCGACAGAGCTCTACTGGGCAATCGATCCGATGCAGCGGGCACTTGGTGAATCAAGGTCAGAGGAAAAGGTTTGTTTTGATCCTCGACAAACAAAGCGTCTATACCGACAAAACGATCCCGGACAAGAATATAGTCGGCTTGATTAACGATGGTTTTGATCGTCGCGGGCTGCCCATCAAATAGATACCCTAATAGCTGGCCTTTTTGCACATATCGCCCAATCAAATCACCCGCCAGAACAGGCACAAAACGACCTGAAAACTGCCCCCGGACAAGCATGTCTTGCAAATTTTTCTCTGCCTTTTCCAAACGGGAATTTAACAACAACATATGTTCTGAAACAACATCGGCTCGCACACGATCTTGCACCTGCAATGCTTGGTATTCCGCAGTGAGTTCTTCTTTCTGTGCCCGTAGAACATTCACCTCAGACTGCGCCAATGGATCCTCCATCACAAGTAATACATGCCCCTTGGGCAATCGTTCACTGGACGCGGCCACTGGATCTATCTCGACAATAAATCCGGAGGCTTGAGCGCGAACCAGTGACCCCTCCGACATCCAGACAACCCCATCATAAAGTTTGCTGTACGGTACAGGAACCAAAAACAGAAGGCCTAAAAGGGCACAAAGTATGGCCGACGTGGCACCGACCGCTCGTGTTCTCACCGGCGCGAGCACGGGCGAGGTAAAGAGATAATTAAGCAATCGATAAAGGGGCCTTAACATCATTAGCGTACCTCCCCACACGGCCAATAGAACACCAAAAAAGAAGAATTTTGTGGCCACAAACAAGATTATAGCCAGCCATACGAACATCCGGTAAAAAAACGATAAAATCGCATAGATAAACAGGCAGACTTTTTCACCTCTGGCATTGTCTGGCGCAGACAAGTCAGCGTGGTAAATATAACGTTGAACCAGGTATCCAAAATAGGCGTTAGCCCTGGGTCCCAGATTGGGCATTTCCAAATAATCACTGAGCATATAGTAGCCGTCGTACCGGAGTAGCGGATTGCCGTTAAACAAGAGCGTCGATACACTGGCGAGAAAGATAACATTGAAGGCTACTGCCCGAACGATCCCAGGCTCTGCATTGACCCACAGAATCATGGCCAACGCGGCGAGAAACGTTTCAACCAGCATTCCTGCGGCCGCCACCACCATTCTGCGATACCGCTCTCGTTGCGATGTAATTGAACTGGCATCTACGTATGGGATTGGCATAAAAACCAGAAACATCACACCAATTTCATGAACCTCACCACCCCATCGTTTGGCGGCGTATCCGTGACCCAATTCATGAAAAACTTTAATAAGAGGGAAGATTAACAACAACATCAATATATTATCGGCACCGAGCACCCGGTCGACAAAGTTATTGGTCAGACCCTGCCAGTGCACCCCGGCTAAACCCAGGGCGTATATCAACGTAAGAAACCAGACAGCCAAACCCCAAGGGCTAAAGACCAAACGCCCAAGACCTTGAGTGTGATTAAGAAATTCATCCGGGTCCAGCAGAGGTAGCTTCAGAGCGAGTGGATTGAGAAAACGTCGCCAGCTTTTTTGGCTGCGGTGAGACTCCAGGCGTCGCCGATAGAAGTCAATATTCAAACTCCCCTCTAACTGCAACAAATCAGAATGAGACAACTGCCTGATCAGCTGGATAAGTGCTTCTTTGTCAATAACGCCCTCTCGGTCCGAGTCGGTTCTACAGAGAGGCAGGAGCTCTGAGAGGCGTCGTCGGCCGTCCAAGCGCCCAATCAACTGATAGGCTGCAGGTGTTATGCGATGGAACCGGCCTGTCGCATTGTTCTCGATCACGTACCAGAGTTCACCCCTGAAATACTGACGATGGATGCCAACGTGAGGGCGAAGCCGTGGGCACATAGCTCCGTAGCGCTCCCATTCTTCATTCTCTGCCGCTGCAGTTTCCATCAGGGCTCAAGGCCAGAACGACCAGGTTTGAAGGCGGAGCCAATCGAAAAATTTATGGGTCCAAATCCAGAAAAGCAATCGTTTACCTGTATCAACCTTGGCGATACCTTCCATTCCCGGCCTCAGCTCGCCTGGTTTTAGTTGACCCGCGGAGGGGGCGCGGCTTTCGATCGACGCCAGTTGCGCCTCAACTTCAAAATAATTGCTGCCCTCTTCGCTTGCCGACACCGATCCTATTTTAGTCACGGTCAATGGGAAATATTCGTCGGGTAAGGCCGTTAGCACTAGTCGCCCCGATTGTTCGACCGCAAAATACTGAATATCTACCTCATCTACCTTCAGCACCACTCGATATTGCTCATAGGGAACCAGTTCAAATAACATATCTCCCTTTCGTACCACACTGCCAATTGACTGACTGAGGTCACCCGAGACCAATATTCCGTCAAATGGCGCTCGCAAGCGAGAACGCTCCAACTGTGCATCAATGAGCTCCATTTGAGACTCAGCCTGACTGACACGCGCGCGGATCACACCCATTTCCGATCGCCTCTGGTCACCCAGTGCCTGATCGTATTCCAACAGGTGCTGACGCTTTTTAGCCTGCCAGCGCAGTCGCTCCAGTAGCAATTCTCGATCATCCAGGTGGGCAATGACATCGTCCTTTTTAACCAGATCCCCCGCCCGAAAATTGGCGTCGGCAATATAACCATCGAAAGGAGCCGCAATCACTCGCTGAATCTCTCCCTTTAAATACACCGGCGCGGAAACTCTGTATTCTCCTTTTGCAAAGGTTAAAAATATCAATAGGGCTGCACAACTGGCAGAAATCAATTTAAGTGATAAGTGCCCTGTCCCAAAAAGATTACTCAGATAAACCTCGATTTTCTCGATACACTTTTCGCTCAGCCAACGCTCCTCCCGTCTACGCTCTTCCAATAACGGCCCCAAATGCTCCGCTAAATATTCACAGAGAGTGATCTCCGTTTCCGAGAATTGTGCTCCTTCAGATTTTTCGAACGTCATGGCTCCAGCATTCTGCTTGCGCCATTGAAACGGCACAGTGAGAACCTGTGCCGAATGATGCCGGCTTACTAATAGCCCGTGGGCCCGACGAACCAGCCCTGACTGATTATCGTTTTCAGGGGGCTCCAATATCGTTGACTGTTGATCAATAGCTTCGTCCATCGATGCGGCTATGGCGTTAAACAAGTTGAGTTTTGAGTCAATTTGTACGGTGTGAGACAGTGAAAATACTTTGCTGGTTTTGTTCACCAAAAAACCCAGACTGGCTCGCTCACACCTAATGCTCGCTGCCAATTCATTCATCACGGAAACACAGGCGGTATAAAAATCTGGCTCAGCCAAAACTTGCTGCATCAAAGTTTGCGCCATGTTTTCACAACGCATTTGATCGGCAGTTGTTCGAGAATTCTTGCGTCTGATTAAGGTTTCAAACCAACCGGCGGCTAACTGCAGGTGGCGCATGTGCTGTTTTACGTCTGCCGCGTGCCCCTCATCCAGGATAAGCGCCACCGCAGCATAAACGTCAGCGCCAATACGCAAAGGATAACCCAGTGATGTTCGAGTGGCGTTCGAGGATTGTGAGGCTTCGCCAGACGGCTCTTGCGCTGCGCGAACGATACCCGCCCCCCTGGCACAAACCAGCTCGGTAGTACGGGCGAGTTCAGGGTTCACTACAGTGCCCGCGGGCCAAATCGATCTCGGGGTAAAGGCGACCTCATCACCCGTGTGGACATCATCGTTTTTAAGCACCAACACACCTTGAGATACGCCTTGCACCAAGCCACAGACAATGGCCAGCCAAGCGTCGAGCGCGGCCTTCAGATCGTCACCGTCGGTCATTCTGGACCACAATGTTTGATCCAGAATCGCCACACGGCCAGCATCGTGCTTTGCAAGAGCCGGTTCGTTACTCATCGCGCTGTTGAGCTAAGAAATATCAGTGATGATTGGTTTTATTATGTGAGTCCTTTAGTTCTAACTCGCCATACCGACCTTCATACTCCTTCAACATGGCTCCCAATAAGGTCCATAAACGTTTGGCGGCATAGGGATTGAGAACAATACGATCAGAGAGCTGAACGGTGAACTCTTTATCTTTTGATACGTTCCATGTCTGATTGGTGCCAAAAAACACCGTGACTTCTTCGCGAGTGCTGGCAGCATTCACCACGTTGGCATAGCTGGTTTTCATATTGGAATCATCCCAGACCACTTTGGGGCTGGCACTACCATTGCCAGCCTCCGGCGCAATACCGGAGTTAGGCTGAGAACTGTTTGATTGTGGCTCTGATACATTAGACATAAGAATTTCCTCGACAAAGTGTCAATTTTTGTAAAAATTACAGCGCCGCTTCCACCCTGCCATTTAATCTACTGTGTCAGTTTGTCCAATGTCCCTGCTACTACTACCGAGCTACCATGCAACCATTCGATCAGGTAAATTTAATGCCTCTGTACCGGAAACCTCTTGCCATATATTTTTAGACGATTGTGCTTCACCCGGAGTTGCCGTTAGCAGACCATGCGTTTCAAGCTCACCCCGATTCATGCCGTAGGCGAGCCACTCTTCGCCATCGCCCTGCAGCTCAATGACATCCTGATGCTCACTATTAAATGTAGCACCATAATCGTAATATTTCGCGGATGGGGTGAACAAAGGTTGAACATTGGCATAAGCAGATAAATGGCCAAACGGCTCACTGGAAGCGGTATCAAAAAGATCGCCCGCATTGGCCGCAGGAACGTGCATGAGGCCTTGCAGAGAATCAGCGGTATCAGTAGCTACACTCTGCTCATTACCGACTTTTGCGGCTTCGTAGGTAGCCTCAGGTGCCTGGTTGTAGGCGGGGTCGTCGCCTCGCACGAGGAGGTCATCAAAAGCAGTGCTGCCCTCTGCCCCCAGCAGGCCAAAATCGCCATCATTCAAGAGTCCATTAAATACATGGGCCAATACCGCTTCCCCATCAACAAGAACGCTGGCGGTTGTGCCAAAGAGACTTAGACTCAATTCGTATGATTTAGTGTCTTTGACGTTAAGTTCCGCAGTCGCATCAATACTCCACCCGTGGGTAGTGTAGTGACCGATAATAACTTGATCTGTGGCCGCGTCCAGCGTCAGGTATTTGAAGTCATTTTCGTTGTAGTAATCAAAAACAAACCCGCCCTGTTCACCTGTTTGAACATTGGCAACCAACTCCAATCGAGAGAAAGCCGCCAGATCCATGTACTGAGTGGCAATCGCAGGTGCCTCTCCGTCAGCCGTCGCTACTAATTCGCCTCCTGACTGTTGCCAATCCCCACTGCGTTGATCAAACTCATTGGTGCCACCACTGAAATCCTCCTGATTTTCAAAGGTCCAGACCGGTGGCAACTGCTGAACTTGATAGTCATCAAATTCTGCAACCGCATTATGAGTGCCAACACCAATCATGCCCCCATCGTTTAGCGCCTCGCCAAAATCCAGGCTCAGGTTTTGACTCTGATTGACATACACCGTGGCCACGGAGTTGAACAATACAACCGTCAAATCGTAATCGGTACCCGCCTTCAATTGCATTTGAGTTTGCGAGTCAATTACCCACCCACTGGCATCGCGATGACCAATTTGAATTTTATCCGTACCCACCTCAACGCCTGCAAACTTGAAATCCTCTGGTCCCTGGTAATCAAAAATAACGTAGGCATTGGATTTGGTGCCAGCTTTGTCTTTCTCCGCATTAATCGTAACCAGTATTTCCATATAGGCGGGTTGCATTTGATCGAGATTAAACAGTGAGATGGTCTCTTCGCCCAGAAGCTCAGGCGTCGCGGTCATAGCTCCATTGGCTACCACGAAGTTTCCTACATCTGCTGCAAAGGCAACTGTTTCAGGTTCACTGAACAGCTCTCGGCGTATTATTTCCCGCTGCCCCTGAAGATTACCCGGTTGAGGATCATTGGGCGCACCGGTCTGCTGCTGCCAATCGAAATCTGTTTGACGCACCATGCCTAACTCGCCATAGGGCTCAAAGTTTTTGATTGCATCTGGGTCGTCAACCCGAACATCCTCGTATTTCTGATCCACAAATAACTGAGCATCTACCGTGTTATTTATAACCGCTGGATCGACAGAAACGTGAATATCAACCCCGTCGCTATCCGAGAGTGCAAACAAAAACTCCGGTAACTGGGGCTGCAGAGTCCGACTAATATGGAAAGCACCAAAGGGGCTGAATGGAACGATGTAACTATTATATTCACCTACCCAGTCAGTAGCGCGATCGGCTCCCGTATTGAGGATCATTACATCCCGTCCGGCACCGGCATAAACGATGTCGGCATAGGCCTGGAATTCATCAGACTGAGTGTTATCCAGTTGATCCGGCTCTGGATCGTGGGGCCCCACACGACCACCGGCTCCAGAGTCGTGGTTGTCGTCCATGTTAAGTAGATCATCTCCACGGCCGCCATACATGTGATCGCGACCGCTGCCGCCCACCTGCCAATCATTGCCCAGATCACCAAAAATACGATCCGCGCCATCAGAGGGAAGCCGTTCGTCATCGCCCTCAAACGTGGGGCCCAGGGGGCCTTCAGTGGCATCAAAGTTGAGAATAAAACCGATTGAACTGGCAACCCCGGTCAAGGTGGTAAGCGCCTCTACTGCCCCAACCCCAGCTTCAAAGTCAAACATGATTTGACGACGAGGGTTAAATTCATCGTACCAGGCAAATTCATCGCGTGTTCTACTTCCCTGACCGTTTTCGTCGCTGATGGCCTTGCCTTCAAAACGGAGAACATCCCCTGGGTTGTAGGGTGCAAAGTCAAACCAGAAAGGATTATCCGCGACATCAGGCACCTCGTGAACGGGTGAATTTTGCATATTCTGAAGGAAGGTATTAACTAATGTAAACTCTTGATTCGGCCCTTGCTCCTTACCTTCTCCTGAGTAATAGACCGGCAAAGCCTCTGCTCCCGACAGGGCATCATCACCGTCTCCACCGTGAATAAAGTCATTTTGCAAACCACCAAAAATGATGTCGTTCCAACGCATGGGCTCGCCAAACTCGTTGAGCGGGGCGGGTGCTGTGCCGTCGATATCGTCCGTGCGGAAAGCAAACAGATCAACCGCCTTGGTTAATTCGCCTTCAATATTGATGATAGCCACCTTAATATTACCCGGGGTAGCGATCACAGCATTCAGGGCATGTACATCCACTTCGTCGTTTTTCTTAACAAACACCTGCTCTTCATTGAGTGCGGCGACACCATTCAACGTTTCGGGCAAGAGATCATTTCGACTAGTCAATATCAAGCCATCGTCACCGACAATACCATCGATACCTGTGCCGCCGAGCAGGAAGTCCGAACCGATTTCACCGTAAATGTCATCGTGCTCTGAGTTACCAAATATGGTATCCGCTCCCATCATGCCGTGTATGACATCATCACCGGATTCACCGTAAATCAAATCACCTTCACCGCGGGCAGTGTCGAGGAAGGTCAACACCTCCCGAGAGCCGCCGCTGTCTTCATAGGAGTACCCATAATCAGCGAAGTTAACCGCGCGCGGAAGAATCATTAAAGATCCGCCATCGTATCCATCGTCCAGGAATCCATCGGCTGTGGTCGCATCATAGTCATAGGAAAAACTCGCGTAACCCAGTTCAAAGATCTCCGGATCCGGGTTTATGTCTTCCACTATTCTGAATATGTCACCGTTGTCGCCCAAGATGGTGTCTGCGTCATGTGCATGGCGCTCGCCCTCGGGTACCAGCGTATTTCCTCCTTCCACATAGGCATTGCGCGACAGCAAATCAATATTGCCTGCGCCACCGTAAATCATATCGGCCCCGTCAGGACGCAAGAGGTGGTCATCCAAACTGCCATCCGGATCGTTAACCGGGTTGTCATTCCCCAAACCAAACAAGGTTGAACTGCCGCCGATAATGTCATCCTGACCGAGGTTGCCATACATCCTGTCGTTGCCGCCATTACCTTCGAGATAATCATCGCCATCACCCACACTCTCAATCACCGTGAATCGCAGAATGTGTGAGGTGCTGGTTGTCAGGTCTGTAAAGGCTGAAAAATCACGAATATCAAAGGAGGCGTCAGCACTTTGAGATGGGTTGTAAGGATCAAAGTTTGCATCATCCTCGGTCACCTCAATTAAGCCGTCACCCTGGACTATGTCATCACCTAGCTGAGCAAAAATTTCGTCATCCTCACTCATTCCTGCGTTAACATCATTGCCAAATGGACGGGGCTCAGTGGGCGACTGTTCTGCGGCGTCTTCGATCGCTTGTGTGTGGTCAAGCAGGACAACGGTACGCACCAGGTCCATATCTTGATGGCTTTGGAAGTCCGAAGTCACATCAGCCACAAACCCCACATCAACATCCGCTATGCCACCAACATTTTCGTTAACCAGAGCATAAAGCAGACCGTTTGCTGTCATTCGGAAACGGGGGCTGTCGGTATTCAATTGACGAATGATTATTGCATTGTCACCCGCAATGACATCATCGTCTGCGCCGCCGTCAATAATATCATTGATTTCATTAACATCAGCTGGATTCAAATCAGCTAATGTGCCGGGATTAATAGCTAAGCGATCCGCTGCAGGCATTGCGTCCAGATCGTCATCTCCTCCGGATACATTGTGACCACCGATCAAATCATCATCCTGCGTGCCGCCAAAGATAATGTCGTCGTCTTGACCACCTATAATGATGTCGGCACCGGCGTTGCCCCACAAAACATCGGCAAAATCATTGCCGCTATCGACGTCAAAGTCTGCACCGTCTTCTTTCTGAGTATCAATAGAGAAAAAATGGTTGTTGATATAAAAATCATCCAGAGTGGGCAAAGTAGGAAAGAGCTTGCCATGATCACCGACGATCAGATCTGCTCCGTCCAGGCCATCCACGCCATTGGGTGCAGCTTCATCGGTATCACCATAGACGGTGTCATTTCCTGTACCGCCAAATACCAGGTCCCCCGCTGCGTTGTTGGTATTACCATTGCCAAAGATCACATCATTCCCACCATGGGTGGGTGCAATCGTCATTATACGATCCAGCGTTGCAGGGTCAGCACTACCCCCATCCAGCAATACTGTGGTGGAGTCTCCCTGATGCGCAAAGACATCCTGTCGTCCCAGGATCGTGTCTTCAGGTAAGATCCAGTCCAAGCGACCATTGTCACCCAACAGAGTATCGTCACCTGCGCGACCCGTTTGAAGAGCCAAGTGGCTTGCGTCCGATTCGCCGTACAGAAGATCGCCATCAAATCCACCCATCACAATGTCATTGTGGTCATTACCGTGTATCGTATCTGACCCACCCTGATCCGTAGAGAGACTGCGTAAAACGATGGCATTCTCCAGTTGGAATGTCTTCTCTCCTCCATCGCCTAACAGTGTGTCGTCACCGGGATTAAGCGCTGCAATCAAACTGCCTTTATAAAAATCGCCATAAATTAAATCAGCTCCGGTTCCCCCCATGGCGAGATCATCACCACCGTTACCATAGATTTCATCGTCACCCCCGAGTACGCCGGTGAAAAAGGTTTCGACTCGGTCCAAGGTAGTGGGATCGCCATCACCCTGCGCATCAACTGCATCGTTCAGCGCGACCAAAAATGCATTGTCAGCGATATTGAACCAGAGGCGACCCTCGTCGCCGAGAATGATGTCATCACCTTCCGCCGCCACCAGAGCAGCAACACCCAAATCATCGGCTAAAAACGCCTCACCGTGCAATTCATCGCCGACAACACCACCAACAATCACGTCGTCTCCGTCATTACCTTGTATGTGATCGGCACCACCTTCGATTTCAAGGGAATCCGTGGATTGAATCAACGTAGGAATGTTATTGAGCCTCTCAACTTCCCCCTGATCGCCAATTAATATATCGGCTGCAGCGCCCTGCCCCAAGACATTAGCGTTGCCACTTTCGTCGTCGGCCGCCTCTTCGTCGTTATCACCAATAATTCTGTCGGAACCCGAACCTCCAAGAGCGGTATCGGAGCCTGCATTACCAAAGATATAATCCTCGCCGCCCAGCACCAATGTCGCGTCATCGTTTTGTGCGATAGTTTGAATTAAGTCCAGTGTTGAGAGATCTTCATCGCCCTGATCAAAACTGACCAGACCATTATCACCTAGCAGAATGTCGTCGCCATCGAAGCCGTGCACAGGTGATCTTGCATCACCATAAATGCGATCGATTCCACCGTCGTTAACACCACCTAGAATGATATCGGCTCCCGCATTACCCTCGATCAAGTCATCGCCACCCGTGCTTTCAATTTGATCGCGCGTCGTCATCCACTGAACGGCGGAGGCCAATATAACTCGGGCATTTTCAACAGCTGGGCCATTGAAAAATACATCTCCGTTGTCGCCAAGAATAATTTCATCGCCGTCTAAGGCCCCGGCATCGGCCGAGACATTATCACCATGGATAACATCTCCTCCATTCCCCCCCAGTATCATGTCGCCCCCAACATCACCGGAGATTGTATCCGAACCACCGAGCCCATCGTTGAAACTGCGCACAAGATCGAGCGTACTTCGGTTGTTATCGGTAAAGGTAAACACGTTGGCATAATGAGGCGTATCTGCGGTCCAATCGTAATTGAACAACAACATGCCATTGTCACCCAAAATCAAGTCATCGCTGTCAAAGTTGTCCTGTGATACCGCGTCCCCGTATATTATGTCTGAACCACCATCATTGACTCCGCCCAAAATGACATCAGCTCCGGTGTTTCCGCTAATGGTGTCAGCGCCCCCGGTGCTCTCTGCTGTATCTCGCGTGGTAATGTAGTCGATGGCAGTACCCTGAACGAGTAACTGGCCGGCATTTCCCTGTAAAAACAAATCTCCGTTATCACCCAAAATAACATCGCCCGCATCATCGGATCCGGCTGATGCACTACTGTTGTCACCATAAATAATATCGCCCGCTTCACCTCCGAGCAGCGTATCGACACCGGCGTCTCCAGATATAATATCGATACCTCCTAGACCGTCGGTAAAGGAGCGAATCAGATCAATTGATACAACGTCACCATCAGCGGGGAGATAACTATCATCGTCGCGGTTATTATCGGCTTGCCAATCATAGTCAAAATGGATTATGCCATTGTCCCCCAGAATAACGTCTTCGCCCAGGCTACCCGTCAACACATCAATGCTGCCATTGACACCACCCAGAATAATGTCGTCGCCCAACTGCCCATAGGCCGTGTCTGCTCCACCAGTGGCATTAGTCGTATCAGTGGTTTGAATATATTGCAGCTTGCCAAAATTGGCACTGTCTGTTTTATCGACATAAACCAACTTGCCGTTGTCGCCAATGATAATGTCATTATCGCTTGCGCCGTCATCGGTTTCCCCACGCCCCGGTCCATGTCCCCCGGCCAAAAGGAAGGGGTTATCTTTTACGTTTTTATCGACACTAGTACCATTGTCATCGCCGTCTGCACCCTGCCCTCCAATAATGACGTCGTCTCCATTATCGCCAAATAATGTATCGCTGAACTCTGCAGCGACAGGAGAAATCACACTGGCCACCAACTGCAATCGACGCTCGTCGAATTGCATAACACCACCATCGCCTATGATAAAATCATTGCCAATGGGAGTTACTTCACTATCTGAATTGGCGGTGTCATAGCGGGGGTCTACATCACCGCCTGCCAGGTCCTCACCACCGCCGCCCATAATTAAATCACCCCCTTCTCCCCCAGAGAGTATGTCGTTGCCATCAGCTGCTTTCACATCGGTCAGGATCAGGTCCAAACTACCGCCAATGTCATCCGCATCCGCGGCATAGGGGTCTTTCTTCGTACTATCGCCCTTGCCGATAACTAACTCAGCCGATGTTCCCGCTGCGAACTTCACCACCAGACCATTGTCACCCATCATGATGTCGGCGCCCACACCACCGAGTATCAAGTCATCATCAGCACCACCAAACATGATATCGGGTTCGCCCTGGCCATGAAGCTCATCGTTATCTTCATCGCCAAACATAATGTCGCGACCTCGGCCACCAACAATAAAGTCATCGCCTGCGTTGCCGTGCAGTTCATCGTCGCCAAAGGCACCACTGATTACATCCCGACCTTCGTTACCTTCTATAATGTCGTCTTGATCATTACCAAATAAATTGTCATTCCCACCATTACCTTTGATATTATCGAAACCCTTACCGCCGACAACATAATCAGCACCACCGCCACCTTCAATGATGTCATTTGCTGCACCACCAAAGATAATGTCGCTGCCTTCGCCACCAAACAAGGTGTCATTTGCACCGCCACCAAGATCGGTTCCAGAAAATTTGTCAGTCAGGGCTGTTAGAATCGCCTGGATTTTGGTATCGGTGGACACGGCTGGATCGTCAATGACTTCGAGCGGATCATTGGGCTCAAAATCTGCGATATCAAATCCACTCATTTTGATATGGCCATTTTCCTTATCAAAATTAAACCGACCGGCATCACCTAAAATAATGTCCCGTCCAGCATCACCGTGCAACTCATCCTCACCGCCGCCACCAATGATGATGTCATCTTTGTCGGTGTCTTTCAGTTCGGTCACCGAGGCACTACCACCATAAATTGTGTCGTTACCATCCAGGCCTGAAACACGTGTACCAATGGACCAGGCATCGCTATCGATAGCCTGCAGATCTCCCTGATCGCCAAATAAAATGTCGTAACCTCTGCCTCCGGCAATCATGTCATTGCCTTCACCGCCGTAGATGGTGTCATTCAGATGACTACCAATTAATGTATCGTTACCACGGCCACCTTGAATGACGGCACCTGCACCTGTTGCCGGGGCAACATTGCCAGCATCTTCTGTAAATTTGATCACATCATCACCGTCTCCCCCCTGGAGATTGAAGGTGATATTGGAATCATCAAAACCAATAAACTCGATATTGTCATTGCCTGCGCCCCCCAGAGCAACGATATGATCATAAGTTCCGCTATAGGTTTGCTGACCACTCACACCTAGAGAAGGGGAAGAAACCAGGATATTGCCATTATCGTAAGTCACCACCATTGCCTCATCGCCATCGGTGGTTGAGCCGTTTAAACGATCGATCGCATTGGGGCCCATATTTAACTGCAGTGTTCCGTTCTCAAGATCCGTTGCCAAGATGGGAGATCGATCAAATCCAATTTCAAAATCGAGTAGCGTTTCCGGGCCAAAAATATCAAAGAAATACTCTAACTCAGTGACACCTAGATCAATGATCAAGAATGCAAAAAATCGGGCAGCCAGGTCACCACCCAAATCGAAAGGCGCCAATATGGCGTCGGCAACGGCTTCCGCATCGTTGTCAGCCTCTCGGATCGCATGTTCAATATTATTAATTAGTTCACTAATGTGAAGGGCTCCGTCATTATTGGGGTCGTGCCAATCCCAAAATAGACGCGCGGTAATACCACCGCCGACACCGCCGCGGGCGATGCCAAGGTTTAATTCGGCTGTACCGGTCAAGGTAAATTCAAAGAAGATTTCGGGAATATCAACACCGGTAGTCACGTCACCATCACTACCTGCCTCCCGGTCACCAAAAAAGAAACCATCAAAAATTAAACCCGGATTGGTGTAGTCCGAACGGGCGTAACGATTCAATCCATAAGTATCAAAACCAAAGCTTAAGTCAAACCCGACAAAGAACCCTGCACCCACCGAGGCACCCAGAGGTCCAAATATCGTGAAAAATTGCTCGTAGTCAAAGCCGACGCCCAAGGGCGGGATGTCCACTTGTACCAGCGTGGCATCTTGACCAACCAACAGCCCCAGAATACTTTCTGGATTATCTAAAAAAGGAAAACTGAAAAGATCAGAAGCCGGTCCAACAGTCAAATTTTCAACGGTCTCTAAAGTTTCCGTTTCCTTACCCGGCGTGGGCTCCAAGCCGTCCAGTGCGTCGGCGAAATTACCTATAAACTCCCCTGCTTCTGCCAGAATGTCATCAAAGCCACCCAGCGCATCCCCGATAACATCACCAATGTCTGCATCGATATTAAACAGCTCCCCCACCAAATCACTGGCACCCGTTAACAGGTCACCATCGATATCATCGGGATCATATATTTCCAGCTCCCCGATCGGTAAAATCATTTCGTCCCCGGAGTCCAGGCCAATGCCCGTTATTTCATCAATAACACCGAGCACTTCGAGTATCCACTCAACATATTCAGTATCTGCAATACCGAAAGTTTCCGCCAAACTGAGAAGTGTGACCGGGTCTGCTCCCACAATCTCGCCAAGCTGAGTCAATATGGGAATGGGTTCACCGAGGAAACTGACAATATCATTTAGAGGGTCTGTGAACTCTGCAATTTCGCCGAGAACATCCCCGAGGAACCCGTCAAGGAAACTGGCAAGATCCAATCCTACATCGCGAAAATCAATGAGTTGAAGACCTTCTTCTACAGCGTTATCAACGATGTCCACCGGTCCATCAATGCCCTGACCAAGAGACCAATCCATAATAAAATCAGTCGAGATTCTAGGGAACACACCATCCAAACCATTGATGCCAATAGACAGCCCCAGATCCAGCAAGTGCGCGTTACCCGGCAGCACTCCCCCACTGATGGCAGCCGCAAGTCCAATGTTGCCAAGGTCCTTGATACCCAATATATCGGTCCCGTCACTGGTATTGGACAGATCCAGATCAAACTCAAATTCCATTCCGCTTCCGTGATTGTCAACGGTCACCTCCAGGAATCCAAGCTCACCCCGGAACAGATCGTTCTCGGGCATCTCGACCGTTAGATCGATATCCAGCTCCTGCCCACCACCTTGATTTAGCAGAACATAGGCGCCTTCACTCTCGTTAACACCCAGACCAAAATCTAAAGACCAGTCGACACCAACGGCTAAGGGAATATCCAATTCCATCGCCAACAGTGGCACACCCAGCTCAAATCCCAAATTGAACTTGACCGTGTAATCATCACTCAGGCTCAAACCCCAACGCACTTCATCATCTGTATCTACAATCTCCGATACAATGACGCCCAAACCGATACTGGAGAAGAATTCATTAAAAAATGCCGTAACATCGGCTGTTGATATGTCATTAGTGTTTTCTACCAAGCTTCTGAATTTAGCGACAAAAGTAGAACGGAAGTCTTCTATAAAGCGAGTGCCGTCCGAAAGGTTATCTCCCACAATCGGAATATCGATACTGGTCGCCCGATCGATAAGATCTTGAATTGCCTCAAAGAAAAAGTCTGCGGTATCAGTCAGCAGCAGGAGGTTATCCAGGGCATTAAAATCTTCTATATTTCCTACAAAGTCCGTAACGAGTGTTTCCAATGTACTCAATGCACCGGTATCGAGTACTGAAAATGAATCGTTGATGACATCATCAATCATGGAGGTACCACTGCCAGCAATCTCACCCAGGAACCCCGTCAGGCCACCGTTAACATCAAAAAGAGGAATACTGACATCGTAAGACTGCTCAGAAATGGAGGGGATAAAATCACTATAATCGACGGAATCCAAAGACTTTTTATCGTCGACAAAATCCAACCCACCAAGATCAAAAGACAAATCAATGTTGACCAAGGCATCCATTACTTGCACCGGCATTTCACCCACTTGTGCAAGAAAAACCATTCCAACGCCTTTGGCTCCCTCTCCGATGATATCCAAATTACCAGTAAATCCACCGTCGGGATTAAACAGCTGAACATCTGAGGGGTCGTCCAGGTTGATACCTATTTTGAACCCCCAACCCAAATCACCATCAACCCGCAATAAACGCCCACTGGTTAAGTTGGGCAGATTGTCACCCAGAGCAATATCCATTCCCAAGGTAGTGCTGATGGTTTTTTCAATATCAAAGTCCAGTGTCAAATAGCTAGTGCCGCCATCATTTTTGACGTCTACGACGATGCCATCACTGTCATCAGCCAAGCCAAACGCACCGCGTAAAACAACCGCCAAACTTTGGAGATCCAGGGTGGGAATGTCCACTTCACCGGGTTCCAGCAGTTCCGCTTGCTGGGACAGGATCAGTCGAGCACTGGCAATCGCGCGGTCAACACCTTCCTGTAAACCCAGCAGTTCGCCCACGGTTCGATTCACGATAGGGATCACTTCAGATAGAATGGGGTAGCTGTCTTCCAGCCCGGCAATCAAGTCACCTAGTCCCTCCAATGCTGCGATCAAGTCTGTATAAGTCAGCTCGGCGAAGTCAGCGAGATCACCCACCAAGTCCAAGCTGTCTTGCAACACCGTCGCGTCAACCGTGGGCAGTATTGCAGGGCCTGCATTGGGGTCTCCAAACTCGATTAACTGCAGGTCAACCACTCCATTTAAACCATCGAGAGCAGCCTCCAAGTCATCCCCAAAGCCGAATGCGTCAAAACCGGGTTGCACGGTGACATCCATCGTCAGAGCACCGAAGTCAGGCAAGACGGCAACCGCAGTGCTGGCAATCGCACCTGATAAAGGATCCGCCTCCCCAATATCTCTGACATCGATAAATACATTGGGGTCCGGATCTTCATCTTCCCCCTCGTAAGCAAAACTACCCTCTACTCCAAATAAGGTGAGCGTTCCATCGGCCCCATTATCTTCAACACCAAAGACATAAGCTGTACCGCCATAATCAGAGACGATCCGAGTCCCCTCTTCCACGTTGCCAAAATCTGGGCCGGCCTGCCCCTCAAAGTCCAACTCTGATAAGCGTTCGACCACGGGATCTGTCGCCACCTGAATGCCGTCCAGTTGATTGCCCCGATAATTGTTTTGAATATCATTCTGAATGTCTTCAAGGCTTACCTGACTGAGCGGGTCTGGCGTGCCGTCATCATCTTCCACACCGTCGACATCTCGCTGAAGCTGGGCACTGAATTGACCACTCAATTGCCCCTCCATCAATACATCAACACCCACGATGCCCAGCAAGGCGGCGCCCGCAACTCCGTCGGCAGGCAATTGTGCCTGAAACGCCCCACCAAACTCAGCGTCACGAACAAAAAAACGTTCTTCAACGGTATCTTCATGGGTGTCGCTGTCTGAATCCGCATCCGTGGTCAAATCAAAACCGAAGGTGGTTGATAGAACTGTCCGCGCCTCAAAAGTCACTAGCAGATCTTCATCCTCAACGCCTCCGGTATTCACAGGATTGATTTCAAATTCACTGAATGGGGTCAGGTCGACATTAAAGGCAAAAGGCGCAGTAAATTCGGACTCAATGCCTACGGCCACCCTATCGCTGGAGATAAGATTAATGTCATAGGTGAGTTCGTTTTCTACGGTATCGTAACTCGCATTTATCCCACCTGCGCTGGCATAATCAACATCCGTGAACAATGGTAAAGACAATAATTCGCTGAGTTTAACGGCAAGCTCCTGAGCCGTAGCAAAGGTGGGAAACTGACCAAATTTGGGCCCAGGCACACCGGGCAACTCTCTGCGCTCTAACAACAAGTCGGTATCGTCACTTGTACCCGGATCTTCATCAAATTCGCCATCGAGTCCGGGGCGATAGATCAAAGCGTCCTGGATCAAGCTTTCAAATGCCACGATGTCGGTCAGTGAGGCTTCCGTAAATGGAAGGCCATAGCTGGCAAACTCGCCGGATTGCATAATGGAGTCCAGCGCAGTGCCCAACTGGCTCAACAAGCCAATCACATTACTGGCTTGAATTTCATTAAACTGAATGACTTCAGAAAAATTAATTAATCCTAAGGTTTCGACAGGAACGGGGTTAGGAATGGCAATCTCTACAGGATCTGCAGGCGGAGCCAGGGCGCCGGGATCCACTTCAAAATCCAAAGCAAAGCGCAGTGTTTCTGGGTCTAAACTGCCCGCGACAGAACCAAAGGGATCAAAATTACCCACAATGGCCAAATTTTGAGGATCATAGTCCAAGCCGGTATCTACATCGTGAATGCCCGCCAATACGTGTACAGGCAGGGTAAAGTCAAAATTCGAATCTGCGCCTGGCTCTGCAATGAAACTGGCGTCTGGCACACTGTCTGGGTCAAATGGGTCCAACTCCTGTCCGGTGACGCCCGCATCAAAAGTCAGGGTTTTGGTGAGTTCGAGTGATTCGCCTCCTCCAGACTGAAATTCAATCGCCCCGCCGGTTTCGACGGCCGTCACGCCGCTGGCGCCTCCTGCAGTCAAAGCTCGATTCACATCATCAATCAAATCGTCCAGATCCTGATTCTCCGCTTGAATACTAAAGGAGAATATAGAGGCATCATCCGCCGTTAATTCAATTATTCCGCCCGCAGCTTCAGATACATTAATGGTAAAGCCGTCACCACTTAGTGCTGAATTCAATGCCGCGTCAATGGCGAGTGCCAACTCAGCATTAGTGGTTCTACCATTATCGGCAGAAACAACGATGTCGTATTCCAGATTGTTCACGGTAGCGATGAAATGGGCGTCATCATTGGTGTTGTCAATGCCATCACTAAAACTGACATTACCAATTGCACTATCCGCAATCAGGTTTAGGTAAGAGCCCTGACCGTCAACAAACCCCAAATCGGTATTCGCCGTGGCATCCGTGCCCGAAATTTCAAGCGCGGATACGCTTGCAGCAGGCACTAATTTTATGGAGCCGGCTTCTACGTCCGCTGTAACAAAGGCCGCAACACCAGCATTAACCAACGCGACGTTCAAATCCGCCACAACATGGGCGATAGTTGTATTAGGGTCACCTAGTGCGAGGCCCTCAGTCACATTAACGGCCACTGCCATCTCAGTGTCATCATCAAAGGAAAGGGTCAAAGTAAAGTTGGCCTCAGTACCTACTCCGTTTAGAAGCCCCGCCCCTGGAGGCGCACTTGCCAAGAGCGGGTCAAGCCCCGCACTCTGATCGGCTCCAAATCCGATGTCTTCCCTTGCCGCATCAGGAAAGCGCACTGCAATCAATTGAGGTATAGCACCGGCCACCGAAAGCAAAAATTTTACCGTTTCTCCCGGTTCAAAAGATGGAGGGGCCGCTCCGGCTATTAAAGACCCCGTGCTGTCAATCGCTTCCGCGTCGAACCCCAAAGGAGCAGCATTTGTTGAAGGCAATGAGAACTGTATTTTTCCGCCTACGATCTCTGCCGTAATCAACTCGACGAGCCCTGCGTCGACTAGCGAACTTTGGATATCCAGAATAAGGTCGGCATCACTGTCGTTGTCATCGGCAGCCACTAAAACTTCTGTGCTAATGCCGATATTACCTATTCGTAAAAAGAAACCCGCATCGTGCTCAAGGTCCCAGTCGGGCAATACGTCATTTGCGACGACAACACCCGCGCCCATTTCAACGCCGTATTGAGCACTCAGGTCGTCGTAATGCCCTCCTTCAAAACCAAGCACCGAGGGTGAATTGGGGTCATTCAGCTGTCCCTCTATATCCGCTTGCAAATCCATTTCGCCATCTACGACAGCAGCACCCAGAAAACCAATATTCAAAGAAAAATCCAAATCTGGATCAAGGACCGTCACACTAACCAAAAGGTCGTCGGCGCTGCGGATAAAAAAGTCGTCTGAATTTAGATCCCCATCGGCCTTACCAGCAGTGAAGACACCGAACTCAAAACCAAATGCCAATGTCGCATCGACGTCAACTTTCGGGGGGGTGGGATCAAAAGCAGAACCTGTAAAGGCGTGTAATTGCAGCTCATCCGCCTCCAGGCCTAGATCAATGGACATCGATTGTGAAACAATCAATTCAAACCCCAGACGGAAAGACACTTCACTATCAACTTCCTCAGTCAGATCTATCGTGTCAGCGTTTACAACATTGAAATCTACTGAGTAGCCACCACCTAGACCGTCTAAGGTCAGGTCGAGATCATCCAGCAAGTCATCGATAAAATCTTCCGTATCGCCCGAGCCGGCATTGGCCAACATCTCTTGCACAGGAATAAAAAGAAGATGATCGATCAATTCTGAGGCAGATACAAAACCATCACCACTGTCGTCCCATTCCTCAAGTGTTGACTCATCACCACCGTCCACAAACGAATTGCCGTTGGCATCGACAGGAAGTCCCAATAAATCACTGATGGTGGGCGCTTCAACCTCCTCGCCACGGTCGCTCAGCAGAAGAGGAATGCGCTGATCGAGCAAGTCCTCACCTTCCAAAAACTCTGCAACGCGATCTGCCAATAAATCCATGCCGTCCTCGGCCGCGTCAGCAGCACCGGGCAAAAGATCAGCACTCAGCAATATGCGGGGTTCAATTGTTTCAAACCGTGCAGGACGAGGTGGACGCCGGCCCTTCGGGTCACTCGCAAACCACGGTTTACGCTTGAAGATTCCCACGCCGTTTAACAGAGGCTCAAGAAAGTTATCCTGTCTTAAAAAGGGATAGGCCATGATCGACTCCCGTCGGGAAGTTAATAGAGGTCGCCAGGCAATCAACGCAATCGCTCATAAAAAAACCTCGATTGAGTGATGTGCCTGTAGATCAATTTGGTTTATTTCGAACACAAGTTGGGCATCCTGCGGAATCGCAAGCAGCAGTTTGAGCAAAATTAGTGGCTTCGCCATTCCTTTATCAACTCTCGATTTCTGGACATAATGCCGCGAGATTGATTAGCTCCCAGACCAAAAAATCGTTCGAATCTATGCAATTTTGATTCCGCGATCCTTAAGCGTATGTTTTCAAAACACTTTGTGAGACTGGCATATAGTGGGGCGCGTTGAGATGTATAGAATTCCGTCACTCAAGACAAAGGCAGCAGAATGCTAACTCAGGAAAAACGGCAGGAAATGTCTACGTTAGCGTGTTTAGTTTTTAAAAAAAAACCTGTAGGAAAAGAAGGATGTAAAACTCTCTGGATATGAGCAATTAAACCTATTTCTGCAGAAATTCGAATGAACTACTGCAGACTGAGGACGGAAAAATAACTGTAAAGAATACCGACAATGGCGCGACCGCCAATTAGATCAAAATTTTCCTGGTGCAAAGCCGGTGACGAATTCAACGCCAATCTCCCGACCCAGGGCTGTCATCGGGTGAACAACCACCAACCCACGAACGGTCTTTTTTAATCGACCCATATCCGCCTGTTCGGCTTTTGTCAGCGCTCGATTAAAAGCAAGTGCCTGAACGTCAGAAGCCTTTTTGCTCATATGATGATTTTTCTGCCCTTTCAACTCATCAACTTTTTGGCTTATTTTCTGTATCTCCGCTTGAAACTGAGCAATCACTTCTCGGTCGTTACGCGCCTGGGCAGATTTTAACTTGTTGCGATATTTGTCGAGACGGTTATTTTGTTTTTGTAACTCTTGATTCAAGTTCATAATGTTCCCTAATGAGATGACCCCGTTGGTGTTTGGATGGGCATTGATATTTGGCGTGATAGTGTCAGTCTAACAGACCTTCGAGCTCAATGACCTAGCACAAGCCTGTCACTTTACTCGTATTCAGCCAATATTTGAGCTGCCAGAGCGTCTTTATCTTGTTTAAATGCTTGCATGAATTCATCTGGTGCATTGCTCAATGAGTCGTATTGCTTACTCCAAGCGGTAATTTCGAGCATCACTGGCAACAGGCCCAAACCTTTCTCCGTCAGGCTATAGATCATCTTCGATCTCTTGTTGGGGTCCACACGTTTCTGAATCAATCCACTGGTTTCAAGGGCCTTCAATCGATCCGCGAGTATATTGGTTGATATCCCCTCGCCTGATTCCAAAAAATCAGAGTAATAACGCTTCCCCTTGAACAGCAGGTCACGAATGACAAGAAGGGTCCATTTGTCCCCGAATGTTTCAAGGGCGAAATTGATCGGGCAGTGGGATCTGCAATATTTTGAATCGTGTTTCATTTTCACATGAGAACAAAAACACTTGTGTTATGCAAGCAAAAAATAGAAAATGAAATCCACTTGCGTTATACAAGTGAAAGCGGTGAAGCTGAACTCAAGCCCTATAACCTGGACGCCCTTAGATATGAAAATTAAATTCATCCCCCTTTTTGTCTGCTTTATCTGCTTGTGCACAGTGGCCAGTAGCGCCTGGTATCGAGGTGCTCAGTCACCACTCACACAGGGAGAGGTCGAGCACTACCTAACACAAATTGGGAAACAGCCTGGAAACCCAGGCCAACATGACATGGCCGCTCTGCGACGGTTCCTCCAAGAAGACGACGGCAAGGTATTTTATACGGTTAACCTGTACAAATACCGAGATAAACCGAACTACCAAGCGCACGCTGACAAGGCTTCTACCGGTCGAGAAGCCTTTGATCGTTTCAGTCAGGTGATGGTGCGCCTGCTCGCACCTCGTGCATCCCACCCAGTATTTGGCAGTGACTGGACCGACAGTGTTAACTGGGACAGGCTCGTCATTGTTCGCTATCGAAGTCGGCGTGACATCGCTGAGATTTTTGCCAGCTCTGAATTCGCTGCCGCCAGTATCGACAAGTGGTCCGGGTTGGCCAAAAATGAACGCTTTGTAGTGCAGGGTTTACACATTCCAGAACTCTATGTACTGACAATTTTGGTCGGGTTGATACTAGGCTTCTATCTGCTGGTCTCACTACGGCGTGGCACATTACGCAGGCCTAGCAGATAAAGTTACATCAGCGGACGTCTGGCCTCAGGGTTATAACTAACTCTTATATAAATAGAACGAGAATCCTTAAACAGCCCGGATTTAAGGGGCATTTCGCTCCCGGTTCATTAAAAATAAGACGAGTCTTCTTATACAAGCTAATTTTCAGACAATCTTGGCGCGAATTACGACATTCTTACTACAAACAACTTGACGGAATGGTCAAGATTTAGGAGTATGTCGCTTCCGCATGAAAAATTGACCCAATAAAAGAGTAAAAAGTAAGCAATTAGGCCTATTTGTAGAATATTTTGCTACAAATAGGAGGAAAAATGGCGCCCAAGTGTTAATAAGCGGTGATATACGTACAAGCGTCTATACTTTTTGCACACGTTTCACACGTAAGATTTTCAACAAGCAGAGTTTTAATCAACACGGTTCAGACTATAAAGTTTTATAAAAAACGGAGAAGCAAGGTGAATAATCGCACTTTAAGCAAAACAGGATCATCGACATCCTTATTTACTCGCACCAGCCTGGCCATTGGCGTTATGGCGGCCGGTATCGTTGCAACACAACCTGCCCTCGCGCAGGAAAGCTTCACACTAGAGGAAATTATTGTTACCGCGCAGAAGCGTGAGCAGAATATTCAAGATGTACCCCTTTCTGTATCGGCCATGTCCGGCGAAAGCATGGACAACATCCGTTCCGGTGGCGGCGATATTCGCTTTTTGTCTGGTCGTACACCCAGCCTGGTGGTTGAGTCTGATTTTGGCCGTGTTTTCCCACGTTTCTACATTCGTGGCGTAGGTAACACTGATTTCGACCAAAATGCTTCCCAGCCAGTTTCACTGATTTATGATGATGTCGTTTACGAAAACCCAATGTTGAAAGGTTTTCCAATCTTCGACACGGGTCGTGTAGAAGTACTTCGTGGCCCACAGGGAACACTCTTTGGTCGTAACACGCCCGCCGGTATTGTAAAGCTGGACTCCAAAAAGCCAAGCCAGGACTTTGATGCCTATGTAAAACTCGGATTGGGTAACTTTGATACCACCGATTTTGAAGCGGCAATTGGTGGCGCGCTGGATGACAGCTGGTCAGGCCGCTTGTCTGTACTTCGTCAGTCTCGTGGAGACTGGGCCAAAAACAGAGCATCTGATATTGACCCCGATCTGGCCCACCTGGATGACAATGAGTTCCTGGAAGGTTATACCGAATATGCATTCCGTGCGCAGTTAGCCTACGAAAGTGATGATTTTGACGCCTTGTTTAACATACACGGCCGTGACATGGACGGTACTGCACGCCTGTTCCGCGC
>ENA-OSET01001248-OSET01001248.1-sediment-metagenome-genome-assembly--contig:-NODE-1248-length-26652-cov-6.509727_pt1 | contig 26652 bp, 17 predicted proteins | sample MGYA00237882_ERZ534229 | MGnify/ENA primary metagenome ERZ534229 (study PRJEB26408, sample SAMN06266212) | sediment metagenome | isolation source: Hudson Canyon methane seep mesocosm | place... | reverse complement strand
ATAGTATGTTCACAAAGTGCAATATTAAAAACTGAGTATTTAAGGGAAAAAATTAATAAAACTCAATAATTAAGCCATTTTTTTTTACTTGTTTTACAAGATTCTTATAATTTATTAGGGCAATATAATCTATTGAAATGAAAAATAATGGAAAGAAAATTAATCAGTCTAATATATTGATTCTGGGTTTTGCATTTAAAGAAAATTGCGAAGATATAAGAAACACTAAAGTTATAGATATAATTAACTGTTTTAAAAAATATATTCCAGAAAAATTGCCGCATTGCCTATTTTTTTAAAAACCACCAATATTGAGGAGAAGAAATAAATGCAGCAGCAGCCTCATATGAGGGAAAGTAAGGTTTAAAATCGACTAAGAAAGTATCATTTTTTTGCGTACTGGCATTAGCCAATCTAAACGCTTCGGCCAGTCCGGTCTCTTTGTAGGGACCCGTTAAGAGTGAAGTCGCAAAATCTAGCTCTTTAAAAACGGAATACACCACAACTCCAGTTTCCGGCTCAACAAGAAAAATATCATAGAAGCCAAACGAGGTTAAATACTGGTTGAGATGAGGATGATACTTCTTGTGTAGCTCACTATAACGAGTGCCATCGTCTGCAGAAACAAGCTCATTTTTACCACCCAAAGTATAGCTAAATTCGTATTCAACGTGAGTCAGCACTTTATTGAAACCTAAGCCCCAATCGAGTTTGGTACCTAAGTTTTTACCATGATTATAGTCGAGTAAACGTCCATTAGTATCGATACTAGCTTCAACTCCAAAGGGTAAAGTGAAATGTCCTACACGAATATTGGGCAGCCACTGAGGCCCCGCAGTATAATTTAGATGCGCCTCACGGATAACAAATTGTTTATCATCAGGAGAATTGAATAAAGAAGAATAAGGAGTTTGGTTTGATAGTTTAGTTAAATATAATTGACCGACTGCATAGCCAATATCGCCATTGGCAGAACTGAATACTTTATGGGTGTCTAGCCCTAAGGCATAAATACGGCTGGTATTATTTTCGGCTATATTGTTATTTAAGCGAGCACTGCCATCTAAACTCACCCTAAGGTTATCTGAAAAATCTGCATAGCTAGGCACAGAAAAAAAGATGAATATAGCGGAGACTATACGCATTATCTTTTTCTTAAATGCTTTAGATTTTCTCATTACTTAATAACCTGTTTGTTTAACGTAATGTGTATGGCACTCAATATGAATTGAGTGACTTGTCTATGGATTTGCAATTGACATACCAAAAACGAAATACCTCTAAGAATTTTTATTATAGTTCGCTCTACGGCTTTTTGCGGGTATGTTTTAATTTTTAGCAAGTGGGCGATTTACACATTACAAATGTAAAGTTGCAAAATGCGAGGCAAAAATTTCCCTGTTGTTGCACTTTTGCCATGATTTAACACATCAAAAAATCGCTATTGTTATGCAAATGGAATTAATCGGTATAGGTGTTATTTCACTCGGTTTATTTTGATTTGGTCGTTCGAAGACCTTAATTTGAAGCTGATCTTTTATAAGCCTTCCGAGATTAAAAGCAAAGCGCTTATGTGTTGTTATGCCAGTTGGCTAGGTCTTGCTGTGTATCTATATCTCTTTCAGCATGTTGAATACTTACCGTTTGAAGATTTTCTTTATTCGCATATAAAACGGGCTTAGCGCCTTTATCGCCTTTCAAGTGCATTAAGTCAGCAAAATAAGTTGAAGGAAAAATAGCGGGTGGCATAAGTTCTTGTCCCGCTTTGGCACAAACTAACTTATTCGGTAAAGCTAAAGACTGTTTAATTAATGCTATATAGTCATCAGCGGTTAAAGCGACTTGATCAGCCAATGCGATTAAAATATGACTAGGGCTATTTTCATTATCATGTACATCAGTGAGCATATGTCCAACAGACTGCGAAATGCTATGCCCTAAGCCTAAGTGAGCATCTTCACAATAATCGAAGATATATTGGCTATTCTCATGTTTACTGAAGAATGTTGTTATTTGTGAATGATAACGCCCAGTGGCAATTTGAATGTTTTTTTCATCAATATTTAGTTCATTAAGTGCTACAGATATTTGATGAAAAGCATGCTCAATGAGTGTGATTGAAGTCTCTTTTTGTTGCACTTTTGCTAAGACCTTGACGCCATTAAACCGTTCACTTTTACCCGCAGCTAGCAGGATTACTTTTAAGTTATAGTCCTGTTTTTTCATACGCTATTTTTCTAATACTTGTTTTTTTAGAACGCCGCTAATTGATTGTGCACTTTTTTTGAATAGGCTGGCATGGCATTCCGCAAGTATGGAAAGCGCTATGCTCTCGGGTAATGTTCCGCCAATTTCAATACCTGCAGGCCCTGCGAATGTAAACGATAAAGACTGCTCATCAACTTCTGCCTGACTAATAACTTGCTGCTTTCTATTGTTTGGACCCAATAAGGCGAGGTATTTAATTTTCGTTTCAGCTAAAGCCTTTAAAGCTTGTGCATCAATCGCAACACTATGGCTCATCAATATTGCAGCATTTACATCTTTCTCTGCAACAAAATCTGTGAGGACATGGGCTTCGCCCTTTATAATATGATTCACATTTGAAAAGTATTCTTTGCGTGCATTTGCAGGGCGTGGATCCCACAACGAAACTTTCCAGCCTAACTGCTGAGCCATGTTAACTAAAGGGCGAGCGTCAATACCTCCACCAATAACGAGCAAATGAGGCTCAGGTATAATCGGAGTAGCGAGCCAGTTAGTTTCGCCAGTAGTATTATTACTAAGTGGCGAGGGGATTAGGGAAGCCGTTTCAGCAAGATTATTAACATTCGCAGCTTCAAAATATGCTTGCGCTTTAGTGTCTTTACTGACAATACTTTGATAAAAATAACCAGAAACACGATGATGAAGTGCGTCGTATACTTGCGCTAATGATAAGTAGTTATTGTCGCTGCTTATTTGCTGCAACATAATATAGATAGTGCCGCCACAGCCAATACCGAGATGAAAAGATAAATCATCTTCATCTGAACCGTCGTAACACACCAACATTGGCTTGCCTGTTTGTATAACTTTTCGCGCATTAACGCCAATGTCTGACTCTAAACAACCACCACTTAGCATACCTAATTGATGACCTTGACTGCTAAAGAACATCATAGCGCCTGGTTTTCGATAACAAGGACCATGGGTGTCGTAAATAGTCGCAAGTACCCAATCAAGATTATCTCTTTCCGGATACCATTGAGCTAATAAATGTGAGAGGTGATTGCTCATAAGACATACTTCCTTATGAGCAAACTTTGTTGTTGATTAAACTTTTCACAACGATATAAAACCATTAATACGACTGCTTTCATTAAATTTTTATACTTATACTTATACTGATAAAGGTTTAAAAGGTAAATCTCTATATCGTTTACCCGAAGCGGCAAAGACTGCATTACTTAATGCTGGCGCAAAAGGAGCTACACCGGGTTCGCCTAAACCCGTTGGGCTCTCATCTGAATCAGGAATATGAACGCGAACATTTGGCATATCTGAAATACGCATCACCGGATAATCATGGAAATTAGAATTAACCACTGCGCCACCTCTAAAGGTGACTTCTGTGCTTAAAGCTAAAGACATACCCATTACAACCGCGCCTTCCATTTGTGCTGTCGCACCATCAAGATTAAGTACTTGTCCACAATCTATAACGCAGTCTACATTCAATACGTTAATCTCGTCTCCTTTGACTTCAACATGTACAGCCATAGCAACAAAGCTTTGGAAACTATAATGTACCGCTAAACCAATACCTTGTCCTTTAGGTAAGTTTTGACGTTTGTCCCAGCCAGACTTATCAGCAGCGATGGCTAAAATGTTTTTTGCGCGTTTGATTTGAGCCTGTTGATCTTTGTTCTTATTGTTGTCAAATAGTTGATTAACAAAAGACAAATGATCTTTGCCAGCTTTATAAGCCAATTCATCGGCAAATGTACCAAAAGCAAAACCATAGAAAATAGCATAAACAGCACGATACCAACCAATTCGAGTATGTGCTTTCGCATCGCCAGACTCAACGCGCATGTTTTCCACACCAAATAAGTGATTGGTAACATCGCCTAAACTGTTCGCTGGCGTTCTAACCAATGAAGGATCAAACAATGTTGAAATTGAAGGAAATGCGGCGCGATGCAGCCAGCCAGTTACGTTTCCATTTTCGTCCATTGATGCTTCAATGTGCTGAGCATTTATAGAGTGGTAGTAACCTGTTCGCATATCTTCTTCACGGGTCCAGATAAGCTGTATTGGCGCACCTGTTTCTTGTGAGATAACAGCAGCTTCATGCACATAATCACATTTGAATTTACGGCCAAAAGCACCGCCAGCCATGGCTACATGAACAACGATATCTTTAGGTTCACGTTTAAGATATTGACCTAATACTTTCTGAATATCTGCCGGACTTTGTGTTGATGCCCAAACTTCACAAGAATCTTTTTGTACCCATACAACACTTGCATTAGGCTCCATAGGCGCATGTGAAAGATGACCACCGGTATAAGTTGCTGACATTTTATGTTTTGCTTCGCCAAATGCTTTATTTAGATCACCACGTTCAGAAGCTAATGTTGCTGGTTTTTCTACATTTTTGACGAGTTGTTGTTTGTATTCTTTAGTGTCGTAACTGGCGTTTTCGCCTAAATCCCATTCTATTTTTAATTGTTTTACCGCTTGTTGAGCTGTCCAGCTGTTGTTAGCCACTACAGCAACACCACCAATGGAGCCAAATGGTATGTTAAAGCGTGGAATTTCGATAACATCACTCACACCTTTCATTTTCAAAGCATCAGCTTTATCGAGACTTTTGAGCGCGCCTCCTAAAACAGGACAATGAACAATAGCCGCATATTTCAAGCCGGGGAGTTTAGTGTCAACACCATAAATGCGTTTGCCGACCACGACTTCATCTTGATCATGTCGAGGTAATTCTTTACCAATATATTTAAAGTCAGCTTTATTTTTTAGCGTCGGTTTTTCAGGAACAGGCATATTGGCAGCAATGCTTGCTAATTCACCGTAACCCAATTTTTGATTATTGGTTTTATTGATTACAAAATGAGATTCAGCAAAACAGTTATCTGGAGATGTTTTCCATACTTTTGCAGCAGCGGCAATTAACATCGCTTTTGCTGTAGCGCCGGCTTCGCGCATCGGTTGGAACATTACGCGAATACTTGCTGAACCACCGGTTGCTTGAGGGCCATATTTTTCGTCGCCATCGCCTTGCTTTACTGTAACGCGAGCCCAATCAGCTTCCATTTCATCGGCTACGGCAGAAGGCAAGGCAGTACTAATACCTTGTCCCATTTCGCAGCGACCGCAATATATAATGGTATCGCCGTTATCATCAATTTGAATAAAAGCATTTAGCTCTTCACCACTGTCTTTCATCATGCCTTTTGCGGCTAAAGCATTTATGGGTAGAGCAACACCAATGACTAATCCACCCGTGGCAACACCAGCAGTTTTTAAAAAGTTTCGACGACTTATGTTTGAAATGCTCATGCTAAACCTCCTTGCTTAACGTGTCAGCCGCTTCGACAATCGCTTTTTTAATACGCTGGTATGTACCGCAACGGCATATATTGCCTTGCATCGCCGTGTCAATTTCTTCTTCGCTCGGTGAAGCGTTAACAGCTAATAAGCTGGCGGCATTCATTATTTGACCTGCCTGACAATAGCCACACTGCGGAACATTATTATTTAACCAAGCTTTTTGTAATGGGTGATCACCATTTTCGGATAACCCTTCGATGGTTGTTATCTTTTTACCAACTAAGCTACTTACAGGTATGACACATGAACGGATAGCTTGTCCATCAACGTGAACGGTACAGGCTCCACACAAACCACTACCACAACCGAATTTTGTACCGGTGAACTCTAGATGATCGCGAAGAAACCAAAGTAATGGCATATTGCCATCTACATCAATTACATGATCTTTTCCGTTGATAATTATTGACTGTTTCATAAGTGCTATCCTATTTTTGTGTGATCATAGATTAGCCTTATATTTTGTATTACACAAAAGTAAAATCGGTAAACAATCAATTATTTAAGACCAAATACAGATTGACCTGAACGAAGAGTATAAAGGAGAGATTTTTGCTTATTCTTATTGGATGAAAATAACGAGCGCGTAATCAAGCTACCATATTAAAATTTTGGGAATATTTGATTTCTTCCTGCATATTTTGCTTGATACAGATACTTATCTGCATTATTGATTGCTTCATCAATTGTCTGATTATCTTTGAATTGTTCAATGCCCATACTCACTTTTACACTAATTTTTTCATTTTCATGGTTCACTAGATGATTTTGTAGGATCTCTTGAATTTTTTCGGCAAAAACATTAGCACTTTTTGCTTCCGTTTGCGGCAAAATAAATAAAAATTCTTCGCCGCCCCAACGTGCAATAAAATCTTGTTCTCTCATGTTTTTTGTAAAAAGTTCTGCCAATTCAATTAACACCGTGTCGCCAGCATTGTGTCCATATTGGTCATTGATTTTTTTGAAGTAATCAACATCACATAATATGATAGATAAAGGTTCTTTACTGCGCGATATCCTTGCTTGCTCACGCTTTAAAATAAAAAGCGCATCACGACGGTTAGATAATTGAGTTAGGGGATCTAAATGCGCTAAGCGTTGATACTTTTCACTTAATGCTAATGCCTGTTTATAAGATTGCTCTCTGGAATATTCATATAATGCAGAAAGAAAGGTAACGGTTAAGAAAGAGTATAATAAGCGTAATTTAAATTCAGTGCTGTACGCAGTATGGGCAATTATATCCATTGGAATAAGCATAATGGTAATAGACATTATCACAAATATTGCTATATCAATGAGGCCACGCTTTAAGCCTTGAATAAATACTGAAACAGGTGCAACAATAAACACCCATAAAGGACCTGTATTCTCAACACCACCGGTAAATATAAGATAAAACATTAATATATATAGCGAATAGAGAACAATTGCAGAACTTAATTTTACGTTATTTTTTTTTTTATAAGCGTAATAACCTGCAAAGAAAATAGAGCTGGCGATAAATAAAGAGGCCGCTAAAATAAAATTTCGGTTAAACAGCGCAATAAATCCCATAACGCCCGTTATCGACATGCCAACCAATGCAAACAATGAAACTACATGAGGTTGGTTGAGTTCTTCATAATCGGGATTAGTTTTTTTTGGTTGCTCTAGCAAAACTTTCCTTACTTCTGCGTTTAATCAACTTTCAATGAAATAATTTATCTTAACGGATTCATAATACTCTTTAATTATCCTTTTTGAAATGTTTATAAAATGTACTGCATTAATGTGTAGTAGGTTTTAAATATTTTTTTCATTTATACCCAAACGCATATCCACATTATCATTCCCAATATCACAAATATAAAATATGAAACCGTAAATCAAAAACACGAAAATATATAATGTTATTTTATTTCAATAGGTTATGTTTTGGCACTGGTTTTGCCTCTTAAGGTTAATTATTAAGGGAGCCATTTATGGACATTAAAATATCAACTGAGCAGAAACCGATTAATCTACAAAAAATATGGATTATGGGCGCAGTACTTGTAGTTGTCATGTTAAGTTTTTGGGTGATGAATCAGCCATCAGGTGCCGATAAAGTTGCTAAAAACCAAATATGGACAGGTATTGTGAAGCTTGGAGATCTTGCTTTAGAAGTTGAAGGGTATGGAAAACTAAAATCTAAGCATCAACGTTTATTAACAACAACTACTCATGCAACAGTAGAAGAAATATTGCTTAAACCGGGTTCATTGGTGACCAAAAATAGCATTATTGCTCGCTTATCAAACCCTGAGCTTTCACAAAAAGTAAGAGAAGTTAAGCGAAGTTATAATCATGCAAAAGCAACATATTTGCAGGCCGAGCTAAAGCAAAAAAGAGAAGTGCTTGCTCATCAAGCTTTTCAAGAGCAGTTAAAGTCTGAGTTAGAAATTGCACAACTAAAAATGCAGGCAGAAGAAAAGTTAATGAAGAAAGGCATCGTTTCTGAATTAACCTTCAAACGCTCAGAACTTAATCACCGCCAGTTATCTCGTCGTATTACCATTGAAAAAAAGAGATTAGCGCAACTCAAAGAAGTTCATCTACAAGAATTAGCTATTGAGCAAGACAATATCGAGCAGCAGAAGGAAAATGTTGACGTTGTTACTCAACAGTTCAATCGATTAACGGTAAGAGCAGGTATTGATGGTGTCGTGCAAAATTTAGCTGTTGAGCTAGGTCAAAGTGTTGGAATGGGAGAGCAAATAGCGCTTGTCGGTAGCGTAGATAGCTTGTTTGCCATGATCAATGTTTCACAATCAGATATAGACCTTATTGCAATAGACCAGCTAGTACATATCGATACTCGTGGTGGAAAAATCACCGGTAAAGTACAACGAATCAATCCGTTAGTTAAGCAAGGCATGATTTCAATTGAAGTGTCACTGACTGGTGAACTTCCAAGCAATGCTCGACCAGACCTTAATGTTGATGGCGTAATTTCAATTGGAACATTAACGCAGGCGATGTATATCAAAAAACCGGTTAGCGCCAGCACTGGTATGAAAACTCAATTATTCAAAGTAAATGAATCACAAGAGCAAGCTGAAAAAATTGCAATTACTTACGGCCAAGAAAGTGGCGAATTCATTCAAATACTCAGTGGCGCGTTAGAGCACGATACTTTTATCCTGTCTGATATGTCTCGCTGGAACGAGAGCAACCACATCGCTATCACTCAATAATACATTCTAACAAGCTATTGAAACCACTTTATTGAAAAATAACATATAATTTAGGAATCCATTATGACAACTGAAAATGTAACACCAATGAAATCTGTAGACACTGATGTTTCGAAGAAAGTAATTATTGAAATGAAAAACTTAACGAAAGTTTTTTCAACTGAAAATATTGAAACTCATGCTTTGCGAGGTGTTGATTTGGCGATCAATAATCAAGATTACATCTCTATTTCAGGCCCTTCAGGTTGTGGTAAATCTACCTTATTATCTTTATTAGGTTTACTTGATAGCCCTACGTCTGGGCAATATTTTATTGATGGTTTAGATGTCAGTAATTTAACGATAAATCATCGAGCTGAAATTCGTAATAGCCATATTGGTTTTGTTTTTCAAGCGTTTAACTTGATTGATGAACTGAGTGTTTTTGACAATGTCGCTTTACCTTTAAGGTATCGAGAGCCTGCGATGTCAGCCAAGGATATAAATGATGAAGTGTTATCGAGTTTAGAAAAAGTCGATATGTCGCACCGTTGCGATCATAAGCCTAATCAGCTTTCTGGTGGGCAACAACAAAGAATAGCAATTGCTCGTGCGTTGGTAGGCAATCCAACTATATTATTAGTCGACGAACCTACAGGTAACTTAGATTCTAAAAATGGTGATGCGGTAATGGCAATGTTAGCGAAATTAAATGCTGAAGGCATGACCATTTGTATGGTAACTCATGACCCAAGGTATGCTGATATGGCAAAACGTAAATTGCACCTTTTAGATGGTCTTATTGCCGATGAATACCGTGCAGATGAAAATGGCGCTGATGAGTTTGTGTCTAATGAAGCATCAGCTCAGGGGGCTCTATGAAACGTTTTTTGCGTAGCTTAAAATTTGAGCTTTCTCTAGCAAAGTCAGCTTTATTAAATGTACCAGGTTTTTCAGCCACAGTTATTGCCACACTTTCAATTACCTTAGGTGCACTGATTTGTATTTTTAGCTTGAATCATGTGCTTATGGTGAAACCTTTACCTTATCCAAATGCCGAAAACTTGTTGGTCGTACAACATTCTTATGCAGATACAGAAGGTAATAGTTTTAGCGGCTCTCAATCAGCACCAGGCATGTTGCTGTGGTATAAAAACCAGAAGATTTTTGAAAAGTTCTCTTTGGTTTTTGATAACAAGCAGTTAGTCGCTGATCATCCAGAACAACCCAATGCACTTATTAACTTTGTTATGCCCGATTATTTTTCATTGCTGAAACCTGAAATGCACCTAGGGCGAATACTGAATGAAAATGAAGGGCTCGATACCCATAAAACGGTTGTGGTATTAAGCTATCAAACATGGCAAAAATGGTTTCAAAGTGATGTAAACATTATTGGCAACAAAACTATGATTGGTCATGTTAGCTATAGAATTATAGGTGTAACCGCTGAAAGCTTTATTGCACCTGCTAATCGAAATAACGAAGCACCTGATTTTTGGGTTCCTTGGGATCATCAAGGTTTGGATGTGAATAATTGGGGAGTGATGACCAGAGCATTGAGCAGTCTTGGTACTTTAAAGGAGGAGGTTTCAATATCAGAAGCAACGGCACAATTAGGTGCAATGCTAAATGAAAAGTTTATTGCCAGCTCTGCTGCAGAAATTGGTGATAGTGCAGCTGCAAATATACGGTCATTGAAAGACGTTATTGTTGGAGATAGCGCTGAAGTTGCCTTGTTATTGCTAAGCGGTGTTGTCGGTTTATTACTCATTGCTATAACCAATGTAACCAACTTGTTTCTTTCAAGGGCTGCACAGAAGCAAAGAACGATGGCTATTCAAGCCGCCTTAGGTGCAAAACCTAACCATTTATTTATCGCTATGTTTGCTGAAAGTCTAATTTTAACCGTCATTGCAGGGATCTTAGGTTTATTAGTTGCAGGATGGGGTTTTGTTTTATTAGGCGAATTAGCTGCAACGCAATTACCTCGTATTTCTGAGCTTGGTGTTGATAATGTGACGTTATTGTTTACAGGAGGAATTGTTATATTTTTAGCGGCGATTTTCGCCAAACTATCAAGCCGAGTAGTGAAATACGACAAGTTGCAGGCACAATTACAAAGCAGTGGTAAAGGCAGTGGATTGCAAGTATCAAAACGTACTCGTCATGTACTTATCGCGGTGCAAGTTGCCCTAGCCACTTTATTACTCGCAGGTGCATCTATTGTCATAGAGCAAGCATTAGAAACCGTTTTGCATCCGCTAGGTTTCAATGAAGAAGATGTCTATTACTTGCGAGTTGATAGGCCTAAAGGTTCGAGTTATTCACCTGAAAGTTTAGTTGAAATGAATTTATTAACGCTAAACATTAAGAGTGAACTTGAGAAATTACCACAAGTAGTAAATGTTTCAAGAAGCATTAAACCTGTTATTTATAAAGGCTCTAATTCTATGGGCTTAACAGATCGTAATGAGAAACGTGTCGGTAGTTATGCTTTTAATATGGTTGATCATGACTATTTCGATATTCTAGAATTGCCTTTATTACAGGGAAGAACATTTACTGAACAAAAAGATCCTAGATACAATATTAATGAAATAATTTTGAGTGAGTCACTTGCTCGAGAACTGGTACCTGATGGAAGTGCCATTGGCAAAATTTTTAAAATACAACCCACTCAACCTCTTAAGGTTGTTGGTGTAGTTAAAGATTATTATCGTCCAGGTATGGGAGAGAACCTTGGTTATCATCGTTATTTTATGCCTTATGCAGCCTTTGAAGATTTTGGTTTCGATATTAAAGTTGAAAAAGGTGGGCAATTATCTAGAGAAATATTGTTACCGTTATTATTGAAACTTAACAATAAATTAAGAATAAGAACCGTGAACAGTCATGAAAGTCTACATTCAGATCTTATTTACAGGCATAAATTAACGGCAGGTCTAACGATAGTGCTGGGTCTATTATCATTATTATTGGCAGCGGCAGGCATTTATGGCGTATTGAACTACAGTACTCAAATGCGCAGATATGAGTTAGGTATCCATTTATCATTAGGTGCCAAAACTCATCGGGTTAGAAATATGGTGATGAAAGAGAGTTTATTCCCTGTAATGATCGGTATGCTATGTAGCGCCATTTTATCAGTCATTATTTTTTTGGTGGTTAGGCAGCAAGTGGATTTTGTAGTCAATATTAATATTATTGGTATGTTAAGTGTTGCGCCAATAATGTTAGTTGTTGCTTATGTGGCTTGCTATATTCCGATACAAGCAGCGATAACACAAGATCCAATAAAGGCTTTGCGAAACGAATGATAAATAATGGGGCTGTTGATCTCAAAGATTCAGCTCCTATTTTTAGCCTAACTGTTTAATAATTATCTAAAGGAAAAAAAATGAGTTTAACGGTATTGGTCGTTGATGATATGGCTGACGTTCGTTTGAGTGCCAACTTTCTCTTGAGTAGCCAGCATTATCAAGTGTTGGAAGCTGATTCTGTCTTGCAGGCACTTGAAGTTATTAAGCAAGATAAGGTTGATCTTATTTTACTCGATATGAATTATTCTTCTGACACAACATCAGGTCAAGAAGGTATCGACTTTTTAACTAAGTTGACCAAGCTCGATATTACTATTCCCGTTATTGCGATGACAGGCTGGTCGAGTATCGATTTGGCGGTTAAAGCTATGCAACAAGGCGCCAGTGATTTTATTGAAAAACCTTGGGATAACCAGCGTTTATTACAGATTATTAAACAACAAATTCAAGTAACAGACTTAAAAAAACAGAATCGTCGTTTACGACAACATCAACACCAACAAATCGAACATAAAGAAAGTCTCGTTTGGCAATCTAAAGCAATGTCTACCTTGATGGCCGATATAAAACGTATTGCTAAAACAGATGCGACGATATTATTAACAGGTGAGAATGGCACCGGAAAATCGAGCATAGCAACCCATATTCATCAGTTGTCTTCACGTCAGCAACAGAGCCTTGTAACCGTAAATATGGGCGCTATTCCAGAATCATTGTTTGAAAGTGAATTGTTTGGCCATAAAAAAGGCGCTTTCACTGATGCTAAAGAAACGCGTGTAGGACGTTTCGAAATGGCTAACGAGGGCACACTTTTTCTTGATGAAATTGCGAATATACCACTTGCTCAGCAAGCAAAATTGCTGAGAGTGTTAGAGTCGAATGAATATGAAATGGTGGGTTCTAGTATTACTGAGCGTGCTAATATTCGCTTGATAAGTGCTTCAAATGCGAATTTTGACACGTTGATCAAAGATGAAAAGTTTAGATCAGACTTATTTTATCGGCTCAATACCATCGAAATTCATATTCCATCGTTACGTGAACGTGTAGAAGATATTATGCCTTTAGCACTTCATTTTGTTGAAAAACATGCACTACGATATGGGAAAACGGATTTGACATTGGCTGATGATGTTGAGGATAAGCTGAAAAGTTATGATTGGCCGGGTAATATTAGGGAACTAAGTCATGTTATGGAGCGTGCTGTTTTGTTTGCTGATGAAAACACTATTTCAGCTCAATCACTTGCCATTAAAAAACCGATGAATAATACCAGTAATGAAGCAATTCCGTTTATGACTCTAGAGCAAGCAGAACAGAGGTTATTGGTGCAAGCATTACAAAAAACGGATGGTTTAACCATAGAAGCGGCTGAATTATTGGGTATTAGTAAAAGCGCCATTTATCGCCGTATGGAAAAATATGACATTAAAAACTAAACCAATACAAACCAAACCAATAAATAAAAAGCAGTCACTTGAATATCAATTGAAGTTAGCTTTTTCTGTATTCTGGGGGGTGATGTTTGGCTTAGCTTTATGGGTAATGTCACTATTGTCGCTCACGATATTGATTCAATGCACGGTCTTTACTTTTTTATTTGTACCGTTAAGTCTTCTTTTTTTGTATTTTTATAAAAAGATCATTACACCATTTTATAGTTTAACCAGTTTAGTTGAAGCAATACGTCTTGAAGACTATAGCTTACGGATAAAAGATCATTATCATTCAGGTGTTTTACATACTCTTTCTCAAGAAATTTCTGAATTGTCTGACGATTTACAACAGCGAAAACAAGCTTATGATCAGCATACGTTGCTTATCTATCATCTAATTGAGCAATTAGAAACACCCATTGCTATTTTTAACCATCAGTTACAGCTGAGCCATGCTAACGCGGCTTTTTCGCAATATATTGAACAACCTTGGCAAGCAAAGAGGCTGGTTACAAGTGAAAGCTTGGGTTTAGTTTTTAAAAAGGGTTGGCAGTTTACCGATCAAGAGCAAAGTGAACGCTGGCAAATAAAATACAGTCAATTCGTTGAACATGAGCAAACCTATCATTTAGTTATATTGTCGAATGTTGAAGAATTATTAAGAGTGAATCAACAAAAATCTTGGCAGCAAATTATTAGGGTGTTGAGCCATGAAATTCGTAATTCTTTAACGCCAATAAAGTCGTTAGCACAAACATTGGTAAGCCAAGAGTTAGAAGACACAAAGTCAAAACAAGCTTTACAAGTTATTGTTGATCGCAGTATATCATTACAAGAATTTGTTAACCGTTATGGCGATATTACTAAAAACATTACCCTTAATAAATCGTGGTTTAACTCTGTTGAGTTTATGAAAAAAATTACGGTTTTATTTCCTCAGAGTACTTTCGCGCTGGATATTCAAGTGGAAAGTGTATGGGGTGATATTGTTTTATTAAAACAAGTGCTCATTAATTTAATAAAGAATGGTGTTGAAGCTAATATTCAGAATAGCGAATCTTATATCTCCATCACTATTTTTTCGCAGAATAATCGAAATGAAAAAAGTACCGTTATTGAAGTAACGGATAATGGTCAAGGAATATCAAACATAGAGAACTTATTTGTGCCTTTTTATACCACTAAAAATCAAGGGCAAGGGATTGGGCTTAGTTTGAGTAAAAACATTATTGAACAGCACGGCGGACGCTTAACGTTAGTAAATAATATTGATAAACATGGTGCTACAGCAAAAATTTATTTGTCACAGAATAATACTGAGAAAACATCTTAAGTTATTCAGCGCGAGTTACATTATTTCTGCCACTTGATTTACCAAGATACAAGGCATTATCAGCACTTAAAATAATGGAATCAACGGATGTTTCTTCATCAGAAGGAATCGTTACAACGCCTAAAGTTAACGTTACAAAAGCGCTTGTTTCAGATTCTTCATGAGGTATTTTCATTGTTTCTATATCTGAACACAAACGTTCAGCAACAAGCGTTGATTCATCAACCGAGGTATTTGGCAAGATAATAGCGAACTCTTCCCCACCGTAACGACAATTTGCGTCTGTAACTCTAGCTACGCTAGTACGAATACATCGAGCGACTTGCCTAAGGCAGTCATCACCTTTCTGATGACCATATAAATCATTAAAGAGTTTAAAGTGATCAATATCGCCGATGATAAGCGACAATGGTTGCTTCTGGCGGAAATGTCTGCTTATTTCTATTTCCAATTGTTTATCAAAATAACGACGATTATATAAACCCGTTAATCCGTCTTGATAAGTAAGTATTTTCAATTGTTGATTCACTGTGATTAAATCACTAGCTTGCTCATTCAAAGAGGCTGTTTTTTCGGCAACTTGCTCTTCAAGTGTTAATACAAATTGCTTTTGTCTATCAATTTCTATTTGGTGTATTCGTGTTCTAAAGTAAATAGAAACAGATATTGCAATTAAGATGCTCAAAAAATAGAAAATATATGCCCACCATGTTTTCCAAGGCGGCGGGGATACATGCAAGTTAATCGAAAGCAATTGCTTGCCCCAATTACCAGTACTGTTCGTTGCCTTTACCAAAAATTTATAAGAGCCACCGTCTAAGTTTGTAAATGAGACGATGTTTCGATTGCCAATATCAATCCAACTGTCATCATATCCTTCTAACTTATAAGAATATAAATTTTTATTCGGAGAAACAAAGTCTAATACAGAGAATTCGAAAGAGAAAAAATAATCAAGGTAAGTCAGTTCAATATCTTTGACATAAGAATAAGGCGTTTCAAGTTTAACCGCTTTACCCATCTTATTAAAACCGGTTAAAACTAGATTGTACTCACTATCATTTGTTTCTACATCTAAGGTATTAAAGAATTCAATACCTCTTTGGCTGCTTGTAAATAGTGTTTCATCACTGCCTTTCACAAGGCCATTTTGATAATAATTGACACCTAATAAGCCGTTATAACTGTCAAAGTTTGTGACTTCTCCTGTTAATGGATTCAGTTTTGAGATCCCTTTATTAGTTGTTAACCATAATTGACCATTTTTATCATCTTCAATTGCACGGATCAAAGATGTAGGCATACCATTTTTCTTACCAAAATGTTTAAACGTGTTAGTTTCTGGAATAAATAAATTTAGTCCTTTTTGCGTTGCGATCCAGATGTTACCGTCACTTGATTGATGAATATCTTGAACCGTTTTACCAGCTAAACTATTGGGTTTGTTTTTCTCACTTTTAAAGGAAATAAATCGTTGGCTTTTTTCTTCCCAAAGGTTGACGCCGTCTCCGGTACCGACCCAAATATTTTGTTCTCGGTCTTTAAATATTCCCAGCACTTCAGGGTGAGATAATCCTAAAGAGGCATCCAGATGAATAAAATGTTTATTGATTGGATCATAGCGATAAACGCCATTTTTATAAGTACCGATCCAGAGATTGCCATTTTTATCTATATTAAGCGCACGTAGCTCTCTAAATTCTTTATAATTTGAATCTGATTTAGGGTACTTTATTAAATCGACTATTTTAGTTGTTAAGTTGTATCTCGCTAAACCATTATCCTGTGCGATCCATAAATTATCATTACCATCAGGGAATAAAATTGGACGCTCTAATAGTCGGTTTGCCCCGTAGCCATTCTCTTCGCTAAAAATTGAGGAAGATAGCGTTTCTAGTTTTTTTGATGATGTTTGCCATTTATATAATTGAGATGATGAAGACACAATTAATAAATCACCATTTGCATCTACAGCTATTCCATTTGGAGGAACCAGAGCAGCACTATTGATTGATTTAAATTTACGGTGTGGCACTATTTTATAAATGCCATGGTTTTCGCTGGTAACCCATATCGTTCTAGAGCTATCTTCAAAAATTATTCTTAAACCATTGTTTTGCCCTAGATCAAACTGCTGAATGTCAGGGCCAGTGCTTGACTGTCTAAACAATCCTTTACTTGAAACAAACCAAATGTAGCCACTTTGGTCTTCAATCATTGAATTTATTTGACCTAAAACTTCATTGTTGAGTGTTTTTAAAGGCGTAAATATCCCACTTTCTTTATCAAAATCGAAGGGGCCATTTTGTGTGCCGACATAAATTTTACCTTTTGAAGTTTTGAGAATGCTTCTGATTTCGTTTGCGCCAGTAGGTGTAGGATTATTGGGTTCAGGAAAAAAGTGAGAAAAAGTTTTGTTGTTTTTGTCATATAAATTTAGGCCAAAACTCGTAGCAACCCAAAGGTTATCATTACCGTTATCTTCAATATCCCATATTCTGTTATGAGATAAACTTGTACTAACGTCATCAACTTTTTTTATGTGTTCAAAAGTATTATTACCGAGATATCTACTCAAACCTCTATCATACGAACCTAACCAAATAGAGCCACTTTGGTCATGGAATAGCGATTGTATTCGATTTGACGAAAGAGAGTTTATGCGAAGCGGATCATTAATGAAATGCTGAAATTTTCCTGTTTGGAGATCATAAAAATTAGCGCCTCCACCCCATGTGCCTACCCATAATTTTCCGTTCCGGTCTAACATGAGGTTTCCGGCATCATTATCGGATAAGCCGTTTGAATTAATACTGTCAAATTCAAAGAGTGTCACTTTACGGCCATCGTAACGCATTATTCCGTTTTCGCCTGTGCCAAACCAAAGTAAGCCTTGATTGTCTTGAATAATGGAATATATTTCAGAAGAAACAAAGCCATCTTCTTCTGTTAGCAAAGAGACAGAATATTCATTCATAAGCTCAGAAGGATGCTCAGCACTATAGGCTGGTATGAAAACACCAACTAACATGACGATATAAAATATAAAGCGATTAAAAATCAATAAACTATATCCATTAAATTTAAAATAACAAAACTAGGTAGATGCCTAAAAATAGTGGTACAACTTTATTTTAGTTTATTTATAGGCCATATCCTAATAAATAATTTTTTTCAATGGCGCTAAATACTGCTCAAAGTGCTGCCATTGTTCGGTCGCGCTCTTATAAATGGGTTGGCGAACTTGTTCAGAACTCGGTGTTTTAATGTTACGTTTTGTTTTGTGAAAATCAATACACGATTGTTCAAAGGGAAGATCACAGAAATCAAGCATTCTCCTAACCTGTGTTTCTAAGTCATCTACGACATCTTCATGGTTAACCGTTAAAACAAAATCAGGTAATACATTATCCCAGTGAGTCATTAATTTTAAATAAGCTTTATAGTATCTCCCTATGTCTTCAAGGCTGTAACTAAAGTCTTGTCCTTCAGCAAATAGCTGTTTGAAACCGCTAAAGCAGCACGCCATGGGAGAGCGTCTCGCGTCAATGACTTTTGCATTGGGGAGTATTAAACGAATCAATCCTATATGGAGAAAGTTATTGGGCATTTTATCAATGAATAATGGTGCTTGCTCTCGATAAGCTTTAGTTTCATCAATAAATTGCTGACCAAAGCGTTTAAAATAGTCTTGATTTATTTCACCCAAATTTTTGGGATATTGACTTTCTTTGGTCTTTCCAGAGTTATCTTTATCGTTACCTTGATTGTTGTTACGACCTCGCAATCTTGCGGCTAAACCTAAAATATTATGCAGTTCCATGGTGCCATCAACTTGGCTGTGTGAGGCAAGTATTTGTTCAAGTAAAGTAGAACCAGCCCTCGGAAGACCAACAATAAAGATAGGATCGGAACAGGTAAGCCCTAAACTCCCTCTTATTTCAAATAACTCACGCGTACAGTATTTAATTTGTTCTGTGACTTGTTGCTCTATTTTGGTGATGTCGAAACCATTATGAGCATGTTGTAATCCATTACCTTGTTGATAAAACTGGAAAGCTTGCTGATAATCTTTTCTATCTTCAAAAGCCTTTCCTGTGGCAAAGTGAAGCTGAACTTTGTCAACTAATGCTAGATCTTCAAGCCCTTGTTGTTTTTGCATCATTATGATTTCTTCATCGCTGAATCGATAAGTTTTTGTGTTGGCTAAGCTCCAATATGCATCACCATAGTTGGGCTGTAAACGATAAGCTTGTTGATAAGCAGAAATAGCCTTTTCTATATCGCCTTTTGCTTTGAGTGCGTGGCCTAATTGTAAATGAAAGCCAGCAACGTCTTTATCTTCTAATATCACTTGTTCAAATAAAGTGATTGCCAGTTCTACTTTTCCTAAACCGGTTAAAACGTTGGCTTTTGCGACTTTAAAACTTAGGTTTTCAGGTTGTTCCTGTAATAGGCTTTCAACTTGCTGCTCAGCGGCTTTAAATTTTCCTATACGGATAAGTAAATTGAGGTACTGAGAACGAGCATAAATGTGGCTTGGCGCTAGTTCAAGTGCGCTAGCAAGTAGAAATTCTGCATCGTCATAAATTTTTAACTCCATGCCTATTTCGGCGAGTAGACACATGCCTTCGATATTACGTTGATTATTTTGAAGAAAACGTCGGCAAATTTGCTCTGCTTGTAGTAATTTACCTTCATGCATTAGCTCTGTTACAGCGAGTAAAGCTGGCGGGAGTTTCTTCAATTTAGCTAACTGATTTGCCGCTTTTTGAACGTGATCCATTTGTTCTGTATCACGATAGAGTTGAATGAGTTCTTGCCAACTAGCAACTAAGCTAGGATTAAGTTTTACTGCTTTTTCAAAGGATATTTTAGCCTGTTGAGGCATCTTCATTGCAAGGTGTATATAACCCTGTTCTTGGTTCGCTCTACTGTGTTCATTATTAAGTTTAAGTAGTGCGTTAATACTGATTAATGCATTAGAAAGCTCTTTGGCATAACGATGAGCAATAGCGATTAAATACCACAATTCAATTTGATGTTCTTTATCTAATTCGTGCTTCTGAAGTGCTGTGCCGAGTTTAATCGCATCATTGAATTTTGCTGCTTGGATCAATTGTTGAATGGATTTTAATTCTGTATCAATTGCGGGTAGTTTTTTGTTGTTCAACGATTTTACTCCAGGAAGGTTTTCAAGTTACTTATATTGTTAACACGACGGTTTAAAGATAAAAGTTTACTCTGAGTACTCTATCAATAAAAAGCCGCTTGATACAAAGTTCAAGCGGCTTTATTAGACTTTTATTGAGATTTTAGTGGTTAACTAAACCTTACTCAAAATCATATGAAAATCTAAAACCAATGGTACGCGGTCTATTAGTTACAACTTTAGGCGTAAACTGCTGAGTATCTATATAAAGAACAGCACTTTTATCTGTTAAGTTATCGATAAAGAACTCTGCTTTCCATTCATCATTAGTCACACCAAAACTTAAGTTAGCTACCACATAACTTTCTTGTACATAACGGCCACCAGCAAATGTTTGTCCATTACTGTCTTGATAATTGACACCTGAATAAACATCAGCTTCTTTTTCAATACTTAAACCTGAACCTGTGCCGTAAATCAAATTAGTAGCATCTTCTAGTACATAAGCATCCATTGTCATACTGGCAAGTCTTTCACCTGTGTAACTGATTGAGCCATTCACGTATCCTGTCATATCTTTCGATATATTATAATAATACTGGGCTTGTAAATTCCCTGAAAATTCAGCTGAATAAGGTAATCTGCTACCTACCGCAGGGGCAATTCCATCAAGTTCTGCATTGACAGAAGTTAACTCTGTATCAATGAAGCTAAAAGCACCGCTTATCACTAGGTTGTCAGTAACCACCCAGCTAAAGTCACCATCAATACCTTTGATTTCTGCATCACCTACATTATCGGTAAATACTAAAAAGCTGATGTTGGTTGGGTCAAATCGAGATGTTTGTAAATCAGATATTTTTGAATAGTAGGCTGTTGCATTAAAACGCAACGATTGATCAAGTAATGTTGATTTAAAACCCAATTCAAAGTTGTCTAAGCTATCTGTCGTTGAGTACACCGGAATACGAAAACCATCAAAAGCGCCTGCTTGGTTTTTGGCTAAACCGCCGCCTACTCGGTTGGTAACAGGAGGTCTGAAGCCTTCTGAATAAGAAGCAAAGAGCATTATTTTGTCAGACATTTTCCAATCAAGAGATGCTTTGATTATTGTGTCATCTACCGTTAACGTGCCATCATCATCAAGTAAACTAGTCTCTAGCTGGCCACTTGTTATAGCTGTTTGAATGGCTGCGGCTTCATCTGCACCAAAAAATTCAGTTAATGCAGCCTCGCTTCCATCACCAAAGGCTTGTAACCTACCACTTACATCAACAGTAGTCGTTGCACCTTTGAAAGAATCTTCAATTTCATACCAACGAGCACCAAAGCTTGCCGTTACTGTGTCGGTAATATCAAATTCCAACTGACCAAATAACGCTATTTGATCTATGGTGTGGGTTACATCATTAACAAAACTCACTTCAGAAGAAAAAGGTCCGCCGTTACTGTTTATGCCATCAGTGCCAGCAAGTGTTCTTTGCAGGTCTGTAAAATAAGGTAAAGCAGTATTTCCTATTTGAAATTGACCAACAGTTGATAATTCTTGAGAGTCATAAAATACCCCTGCAGTTACACGCCATATGTTGTCAGCAGCAGTATTAAAACGAAGTTCGTGAGTGATACGTGACGTACTTGTTTCTTCTTTATAATATTTAGTTGGGTCTACACACTCTTGAGTTTCAGGTGTACCTGCGTAATTACACGCATAATAAGCTGAAAAAGAACCGCCATTCGTATAGCCAGTGTAATCGATGGTTGAATTGATATCTCGGTCTAAATAGCCACCAGTATAAACGATGTCGAGTTGGTTAAGACGACCTTCTAGTGTCCATGTTGTTAAACCAAAATCATCATTATTATTCTCAGGTGTGAAGCGGTTTGCAGATGACTCACCTTCAAGATTTGGATCGTACGCAAACACGCCTTCAGTATCGAGAGATTGCTGGGTATGTTGAACTAAAAGTTCCCATTCATCATTGATAAGATAGGATAAACCAAAACGCGCACCAGCATAGTTTGCAGTATTAAAGTTATCTTCTACTAAGGAATCATTTTTAGGTGAGGTAACAGGCACATTTTCAGGGTTTGTTAAGGCATCACCAGAAATGCGACTAATAACTTCCGCACTACCAATGTAACCGCCTTCACCAGGCACATTTAATACGTTATCTATCCAACCACCTTGGTAATCGTTATAGGTAGCAACACGTACAGCGAGTGAATCAGTTAACGACATATTGAAATAAGCTTCAACAGAATTACTTAAATCTCCACCTTTTGTAGAGCTTATGCTGGTATCAAAACCTGCAGAGAAACCATCATGGTTTGGCTTGTTTGTAATTAAACGAACGGTACCTGATTGAGAGCTAGCACCAAAAAGCGTACCTTGTGGACCAGGTAAAACTTCAATGCGTTCAACATCTGTCGCGTAAATATCTAAATTACGCCCTTGCATTGAAACAGGTTGTTCATCTAGATAAAAAGCAACTGAGGGTTGTAATGCTTGAACAGATGAAACAGCAATACTGGTTTGCGTGGTTGCCGCGCCTCGAATGTATATTTCATTTTGGCCAGGACCTGTGCCCTGAAAAACCACATTAGGTAAAAACTCTACATATTGATCAAAATTAGCAACACCTAATTTCTCTAAGCTATCGCCGGTTAATGCGCTTACGGTTACAGGCACATCTTGAATGGATTCTACTCGTTTAGTTGCGGTAACTTCTATGACTTCTATTGATGCTCTTTCTTTCTTTTTTACTTCTTCAGCATAGATAGAGCCTGATGCTGCCATGGCTGTCAGAACAGCACAATGCAGTTTAGTAAATTTCATATTTATTATCCCTGAGTTTTTTGATTATATTTCGAGTTGATATTATTAGTATTCTAACTATTTTTTTATTGATTATAGCTTAGCAATAAATACGATCTTTTCAACACATTAATAGATATAGCTTATATCGTGTAACTATCTTGTACATGCTATTGTTTACAGCAAGGCTTAATCGATATAATATCAACTCGAATCAATTTAGGGGAATAATTTGCCTTCAACCGACAAGAGTCAATTAAATATAAAGGTCTTCGGTAGCGCCTCAGCTATTATTATAGCGCTTTTACTTTATACCGCAGCTTTACCTAAACAAGCACAAAACCTATTTACTCTTATTCAGGCAAGCATTATTGAAAATGGTAGTTGGTTCTATGTACTTACTGTGGCATTCATCTTCTTTTTTGTTATTTTCTTAGCCGTTTCACGTTATGGTGATATTCGATTAGGACCAGATCATTCAACCCCCGATTATTCATTAGTTTCATGGCTTTCTATGCTTTTTGCCGCTGGAATGGGGATTGGTTTAATGTTCTTTGGTGTCGCTGAGCCTTTAATGCATTATCTGTCTCCACCAACTGCTGAAACGGGTACGGTTGAAGCTGTTCAAGAAGCAATGAAGATGACATTTTTTCATTGGGGACTTCACGCTTGGGCTATATATGCCATTGTTGCTTTGGTATTAGCATATTTTAGTTACCGTCATCATTTACCCTTAACGTTACGTTCTGCTTTATATCCGTTGATTGGCGATAGAATTTACAAATGGCCAGGCCATTTAGTTGATGTTTTTGCTGTAGTTAGTACGGTATTCGGTGTTGCTACTTCACTTGGTTTGGGGGCTTCACAAGTTAATGCAGGTTTTAATTATTTGTTTGAAATAGATATTTCGACGACCAATCAAATAATTATTATGTTTGTTATCACAGGTCTCGCCGTTATATCAGTTGCAACAGGTTTAGATAAGGGTATTAAAATACTCTCTGAAACAAACATGATTTTAGCCATTATACTGTTATTACTCGTTTTTATACTTGGGCCAACGGTATTTTTGTTACAAGCATATTTACAGAATATTGGCGATTATTTAGCTGACATTGTGCATAACACCTTTAATTTGTTCGCCTACAAAAAGACAGATTGGATAGGGGGTTGGACAATATTTTATTGGGGGTGGTGGTTGGCTTGGGCACCTTTTGTTGGTTTGTTCATTGCGCGAATATCCCGTGGTCGCACGATTAGAGAATTCATTATTGGTGTGATGTTAATACCTACTGTATTCACGTTATTTTGGATGACAATTTTTGGTAATAGTGCAATTGATCTCGTTTATAACCAAGGGATAGTGGGTTTAGGTGAGATGGTTAGCAAAGATTCATCGGTAGCATTATTTGTGTTTCTTGAAAACTTCCCATTAACTTCAGTATTATCATTCTTTAGCGTGTTAATGATCGTGATATTTTTTGTCACATCATGTGATTCTGGTGCGATGGTTGTAGATATGCTCTGTTCACACGGGAAGAATGATACACCGTTATGGCAACGTGTGTATTGGGCAGTAGGGATTGGCATCGTTGCAGCGATATTACTGTTGGCAGGTGGTCTTAATGCCCTCCAAACCATGACCATTGCAAGTGCATTGCCTTTTACACTGGTGTTATTGCTCGCCATTGCTGGCTTAATAAAATCGTTAAGAGTTGAAGCTTTTAAGCAGGATAGTCAATTGATAGCTGGCATTCCTCATTCGAGCAGTGAAAATAATGATAGTTGGCAAATACGATTACAGAACGTGGTTGATTTCCCAAACAAAGCTAACGTGAGTAAATTTATTGATCAAATCGTAGCACCCGCATTCGATTTAGTCTCAAAGGAGTTAGAAGGAAAACAAATTAACGTTGAAATCTCATCAGAAAATGGGTTGAGCTTAATTGTTGACCATGGTGAAGCGCAAGAGTTTGTTTATCGAGTACTCGCACAAAAGTACTCACAACCAGACTTTGTTAATGAAGAAAATGAAGATGATCAAAACTACTACCGAGCAGAAGTTCATTTGGTAGAAGGTGGGCAGGATTATGACATTATGGGTTGGTCAAAAACGGCAGTGATCAATAATATTATTGATCAATACCACAAGCATCTTCACTTTTTACATTTACTACGTTAGGTTTTTGGGGCGTCAGTTTTATTAGTATTGCTAATACTGCTGGCGCTCATTGCATTGAGCTCTAATAATGGTGATGCATCAATTTCATTCGCATTCATCATATCTGCTAGCCGCTCCATAGAAGACAATAACTGAGATTGTTCCCATTCTGCTAAGTTAGAAAAATTTTCAATAAAATGTTCTTGCAGGGCTTGAGGTGCTTTAAGTAAAAGCGCTTTACCATCGTCTGTTAAATATAAACTTACTTTACGTTTATCTTGCGTATTTCTCACTCTGGAAACAAGGCTCTTAGTCTCTAATCTATCAAGAATATTGGTCACAGTAGCTGCACTCAAATTGACATTTTTAGCCACCTGACTTGAGTTCATACCCGCATCTTTATCTATTTCGAGCATGATCAATAGTTGTGGGCTTGTTAAGCCCGAAGTCTTACTTAGATGTTTTGAATGTAAATCTATTGCCCTGATCACTTTTCTTAAGGCAATTAATAATTCTTGATGTTTTTCCATTTCGGTATGCTTTTAAATATGATTCCTTTAAGTTTAATCAAAAATATGAACAACGCCTAGAAGAATTATTCAAATCCGATTTATAACGCTGTTCAAGTTAGCTCAATTCAAATTATTAATGATAATTTAATTTTGTATATTATAGTTATTCAATTTACGATGATGCTTCTATTAAACAGTTTTATTGGGATAAATGATTTAAGCTAGCTGTCAGTTTCCGGTTGTTTGAAAAATAAAACTCCACCTACCAAAAACTTATAAAGTCTATTTATTATAAAAAAGAGATAAAAATTTGATGTTAAAACCTATCATATTAGCCACAATATTTTTCTTCTTTACCCATACTGTTACAGCGCAGTGGTTCAGTAATAACTTTGAAGTAATGGGCACGCAAGCACATGTAGAGTTTTGGTTAGATGACTCTGAGAATATCAAAAGAGCTTCAAAGCAAATGATCTTTTTGGTGCAAGAAGAGATGCATCGAATTGACCACGCAATGAGCCCTTATAAACAAACAAGTGAATTGAGCTTAGTGAATAACAAAGCAGGCACTGAAGCTGTTGTTATCACTACTGAGCTTTTTGACTTATTAAATGAGTCGCAAAAAATTGCTGAGATGAGTGACGGCGCATTTGACATTACGTATGCATCAATCGGTTATCAATATGACTATCGTGAAAAACAAAGGCCTGATCAAACGTCTATTGAAAGTGCTTTAAAAGCGATTGATTATCATGCTGTACTTTTAGATGAAAAAAATTCTACGGTGCGCTTTAGCCAGCCTGATGTAAAAATAGATCTAGGCGGCATTGCCAAAGGTTATGCCGTGAAGAGGTGTTTAGTGTTGTTGAAAGCAGCAGGAATAAAACATGCTTTAGTGAGTGCGGGTGGTGACACAGGGTTATTGGGTGATCGTCGCGGTAGACCTTGGTATGTTGGTATTAAACATCCGAGGGCGGAAGAGAAAACAGCCGTGAAGTTGCCATTGAGCAACGAATCAATTTCAACATCAGGTGATTACGAACGTTACTTTATTGAAGACGGTGTTCGGTATCACCATATTATTAATCCGAAAACCGGAGACTCAGCAAGAAA